>Ga0209234_1000713_pt1 | contig 11818 bp, 12 predicted proteins | sample GraSoi013_1_20cm_2_FD_185816 | JGI IMG/M metagenome (GOLD analysis project Ga0209234, IMG submission 185816) | Grasslands soil microbial communities from the Angelo Coastal Reserve, California, USA - Sample 08_20_2013_1_20cm (SPAdes) (version 2) | ecosystem: Environmental > Terrestrial > Soil >... | reverse complement strand
CATCGACGACACTGGAGCAGCGGATGACCCCTATGAAGAGTTCCTGGCGGGTGGATCACCGGAGCAGGTAGAAAGCTGGCTTGAGGACGAAGAAGAGACAGTATCGATTAACTACACTTCTGGCACAACTGGCAATCCGAAGGGAGTTATGTACACTTATCGCGGAGCTTACCTAAATGGGCTTGCCGAAGTCATCTCGACGGGCATGAGCAGCAACAGCGTTTATTTATGGACGCTCCCGATGTTTCATTGCAACGGCTGGTGCTTCACCTGGGGAGTGACGGCCGTGGGAGGCACCCATGTATGCTTGCGAAGAGTTGAACCTGAGCTCGTATGGGACCTTTTTGAGAGTGAGGGTGTCACTCACTTCAACGGCGCACCCACGGTACATATTTTCCTCGTTAATCACGCAAAGGCGCACCGCCTTGATCACCAGATCACTGTTACTGTCGCAGGAGCACCACCATCACCCACGTTGCTTGGACAGATGAAGGCACTCAACTTCCGCCCTATTCACGTCTATGGTCTGACTGAAACCTACGGCCCCTACACTATCTGCGAATGGCACGCGGAATGGGATCACCTTCCTCCAGCAGAGCAGGCACGCCTCCTCGCCAGACAGGGTCAGGGCAACGTGGTCGCTGACCGTGCGCGGATCGTCGATACGAACATGAACGATGTGCCACGGGACGGCGAGACAATGGGTGAGATTGTGATGCATGGCAACAACGTTGCAAAAGGCTACTACGAGAATGCTGAAGCAACCGCCAGATCGTTTGCCGGTGGATGGTTCCACTCGGGTGATATGGGTGTGTGGCACGCAGACGGCTATATTGAACTACGTGACCGAGCGAAAGATGTGATCATTTCAGGTGGAGAAAATATCTCGACCATCGAGGTAGAGCAGACAGTTGCGCAGCACCCGGCAGTGCTGGAGTGCGCGGTGGTAGCCATCCCAGACGAGCAGTGGGGCGAGCGTCCTAAGGCGTTCGTCACCTTGAAGCCTGAACAGAGCGCGACGGAAGCAGAGATCATTGCGTTTTGTCGCGAACGCATGGCACACTTCAAATGTCCGGCGAGCGTTGAGTTCGCCAGCTTACCGAAGACCTCTACCGGTAAAGTGCAAAAGTTCGTCTTACGTGAAAAGGAGTGGGCTGGGAGAGCAAAGCGCATTAATTGACGTAGTATTATAGGGACTGCAAAGAAGGTTTAGAGAGGCAGGTAGTAGATGAATTACTCCTGCCTCTCTGATTGGCGTGTGCAACGTGTGGTAATCCCCATTTCCCATGGAACTTAATCATAGCGTCAACGTCGTGAACTATGCAAGGGTATCCTACCAACGTTTTTTCAAGAGGAGTGGGTCAATGCCACACAGGATAACAAAACATAGATGGTCAGTTTTATTCGTGGTCAGCCTGGCAATGATGGCTGTGGTCGTAGTCGCTTGTGCAGGTGGATCAACCACCACATCTTCAGGAAGCATTGCTGAGCCAATGAATGCGCCTTCCAATGCAAACCAGCAGAAATCCGTTGCGCCACATAGCCCACAGCAGTACCTGATTAAAGCACTCAATATCACCATGGAAGCGAAGGATACCCAGCGAGCCGCCAGCGATCTACAGGCATGGATCAGCACGACCGATCCGCTCTCGACGGCAGAAAATATTAATTATCAGCAGGTAGGTGATAATCTCTACAACATTTCGATGTCCTTTTCTGTGCAGGCAACACTCTACCCGCGCATTGAGAGCTACCTCAACAGCTACCCCGCACAACATAATGGACGACTGATCAGCACGACCAAAAGTACGCAGGATGTGTCAGGTGACTACGTTGATACGCAGTCTCGCCTAAAAAATCTGCGCGGCGAACAGGCACGCTTGCTGACACTGCTGGGCCATACTACAGCGCTGGGAGATATTCTCGCCATCGATCAACGATTGACAGATGTCGAGGGAAAGATAGAGCAGATCGAAGCTCATCTCAACCAGTTAAATGGACAGGTCTCGTTCTACACAATCGCTATCAGCCTGCAGCCGAGCCAGGCAGTACTCACTCCACCAGCAGCGGCATGGAGCCCTGGCAAGATATGGCAGGATGCTGTGGGAGCAGCAGGTGCATTCGCACAGGTGTTGATAACGATGATCATCTGGTTGGCGGTGTTCAGCGTGTATATTATTCCGCTGGTACTGATTGTCTGGTTTGTCTTACGCTGGCGACGTTTGCATACAGGACGGCCTCTTCCATATGCTGCTAACATCCACCACCAAAGACCGCTTTCTGAAGAATAAGCTCAATGAATTGCCTTATTGACGTATATCGGCTCCCCAGGTGGGTGCAATGAATTGGGCACTGCGGTGCGGCCCCTCCATTGTGCTCATCTTTGTCGCACTTGTCGCACTTGTCGCACTTGTCGCACTTGTCGCAGTTGTAATGCTTGTCGCAACGGGTACATCCGAATAATTTTTTCATGTCCATAATTGTGGCTCTACATGAGTTGTGCAACAATCGTTCGCTCACCCGCGACACAATCACTTTACCTGCCCAGCTCAAGCCTATGTTATACTTAATAACACAAGACAGTTAACCCACCCTATCATAGCATTCCATAGGAGGCTCTACCCATCATGGCGAATCAAACCGGGCAGTTCGACGCGATTATCATTGGTGCCGGACATAATGGACTTGTCGCAGCAGGTTATCTAGCCCGCGCAGGCAAGAAAGTCCTTGTATTAGAGCAGCGCGATCGAGTTGGCGGAGCCTGTACACTTGAAGAGCCATTCCCAGGTTTTACGATGTCGCCATGTGCTTATGTTGTGAGTTTACTGCGGCCAGAGATCATTCGTGATCTAGAATTACATCGCTACGGTTTTGATGCATATGTGAAAGACCCACAGATGTTCGTGCCGTTCCTGGATGGTAACTATTTATTTTTCCGCGCCAGTACAGAGAAAACGGTTGAAGATATCCGTCGCCTTTCTCCTCATGATGCAGAAGCATATCCCAGATTTTTAGCTTTTTTTGATCGAGCTTCAGAGATACTCAATCCTATTTTGCTTGAAGAGCCGCCATCTATTGCCGATCTTGCAGGACGTTTCAGAGGGAAGGATGAAGAAATTTATCGTTATTTGATGTTCGGCAACCTCTACGATATGTTAGCGGATTATTTCGAGTCAGACTATTTACGTGCTGCTTATGCAGGACAGGGAGTAATCGGGAGCTTTATCGGGCCGAAGACGCCGGGCTCGGTCTACGTCATGTGGCATCACATGTTTGGGGAGGTCAACGGGGAGCATGGTACGTGGGGCTATGTACGGGGTGGCATGGGGCGTATCAGCTTCGCTATGGCGGCCTCCGCGGAGGCTCACGGTGCCATTATACGCACGAATGCGCCTGTCGAGAAAATCCTGATACATGACGGACGCGCCGAAGGTGTGCGATTGGAGAATGGCGAAGAGTTGCGCGCAAAAGCCGTCCTTTCCAATGCAGAAGCAAAACGGACGTTCCTGCAATTCTGCGCCGATGCGGAGCTCGACAAGGGATTTCTTAAACGCATTGCTCATTTCAAGACAGATAGCGCTGTGATCAAGCTTAATATTGCGCTAAAGGAATTGCCTAGCTTCAAATGTCTTCCGGGCACCTCGCCCGGATTGCAGCACGCCGGTTCGTGTGATATTACGCCAACCACGGATTGGGTGCAGGAAGCCTACGAAGATGCCGAACGCGGAGAACTCTCGAAAAAGCCCTACATTGAGGCCTATATGCAATCTGCTACCGATCCCACTGTGGCGCCGATCGGCTACCATACGATATCGATGTTCTGCCAATATGCTCCTTATCATCTAAAAGGACGAGAATGGTCCGATGATGTTAAAAATGAGATGGCAGACAACATCGTTGCGACGATGGCCGAGTTTGCTCCTAACTTCGCTGATGCCATTTTCGCGCGCCAGGTACTCAGCCCGGTGGATATCGAACAGCGCTATGGGATGCCCAACGGGAACATTTTTCACGGCGAGATCACACCGGATCAGTTGTTCTCACTGCGGCCTGCGCCAGAATGTGCCCATTATCGCACACCCGTCGAGGGGTTATACCTGTGCGGTTCAAGTACCCACCCGGGAGGAGGCGTCATGGGAGCGCCGGGTCATAATGCAGCTAAAGCGCTGCTCAGCGATTGGGCAAAGCAATAAGCACAGCATTTTCTTTATGTCGTTGGCAGATCGCGCCGGTTGAAGATCACCAGTCCTGCTATGCCGCATACCAGTCCTGCGACGACCAGCACCGCCGGATACCAGCCGGTGATAGAGTGTTCAGAAAGCGCCTGGATGCCCTGCGTGTAGTAGAGCGGCTCGATTTTCAACATCCAGGATAGTTTATCGGAGAGAGTGCCGAACGTGTTCATCAGGTAGGCAAGGGCGATAATACCAAACGCTGCGCCGCCAGCCGCACGGCTGGCATTGATGAAGGATCCGAAGAACATACCGATGCCACTTGCCAGGAACATGAGCGCCAGCTCGATCAATTCTGCGATGGCGAGCCAACTCCAATCGATATCGGCGTTTTTCACAAAGAGGGTAGCGAGCCAGATGGATAGAGTAGCCGCCAGACTCAAAAAGATTGCGCCCAGGACTGCGCTGAGCCAGAGTTCCAGGAAGTAGCGCGTGCGAGAAATTGGTCGCGCCAGTGCCAGATCGAGCGTGCCGTTCTCGAAGGTAGCAGGCAGTGCCGCCCCGGCCATAAAGGCGATGATACCGCCCCAGAGCAGGGCGTAAATCGAGCTATACAGCTCCACCCCTATGAGAGAGGAAAAACTGGATACATTCTTGAGCTTTGCGCCCACCAGACCTGCAACAGCATTCGAGGTCAGGTACGAACTGAAATTTATTCCAGACAATGTGGGATACAGGAAGCCGATCACCAGCGCAATAAAAAGGATGTAGAAAGCGCCGGCTCCTAACAGTGTTTTGGCGTTGTCTAACGAGACCCTTGTTATGATCAAGCCGCGTGAGCGTTTCTTCGGCGCGGCGATGCTTTTCGATATGGATGTGGTAGCCATTGTCGGCTCTCCTTTCACCAGTACAGGGTTTAGCGCGTACCCGTTGTCGTTGTTTCCACCTGTGGATTTTCGTAAAACTTCAAGAACACTTCTTCCAGTGGAGCCTCTTCGGCCTGCAGGCGCAGCACTTCGTGACGGCTGAGCGCCTTGATGAGCGCATCCATGCTGCCACCCACGTTGAAATGGTAGGCATGGTTGTGGCTGGTCACCATGCTCACCCCTGGAATACGCGACAGATCATCCGGGCTGACGGCATCGCCAAACTCGACTGTTACGCGCTGGCCCGCCTTCTGGCGCAGCTTCTCCACCTCTTCAATGGTGACGATTTCGCCCTTGCGAATGACCGCCACACGCTGGCATACCTTCTCGACGTCGCTCATGATATGCGAACTCATGAAGATGGTCTTGCCACGCGCCTGTTCTTGCAGCAGGAACTCGTTGAATGTGCGCTGCAAAAGCGGGTCGAGGCCAGAAGTTGGCTCGTCGAGGATCAGCACATCGGGATCGCACATGAAGGCCAGCACGACGCCGATCTTCTGGCGCATGCCCTTGGAGTAGCCTTTCAGTTGCCGTTTCAACTCGACATCGAAGCGCGCTACCAGGTCGTCCAGCAGCACGGGTTCGCGTCCCTGCAAGCGCGAGAAGTAGTTGATGATCTGTTTGCCGGTCATCTGCCCCGGCAGGCGCACGTCACCGGGCAGGTAGCCAATGCGCTGGTGCAGGGCCATTTTTTCGCGCTGCGCGTCCAGCCCAAGCACACGCAGCGTCCCTGACGTGGGGCGAATGACATCCAGCATGCAGCGAATGGTGGTGGTTTTGCCCGCGCCATTTGGCCCCAGGAAGCCAAAGATTTCGCCCTGCTCGACGCGCATCGAGATGCCTTTAACGGCCTGCACCTTGCCATACGATTTGTGTAGATTATCAATCACAATCACTGGTTCTTGCACTGTCATGTTGTGACCTCCTCCTCTTTTTGGGTTTCCCTTTTCCTGAGTTCTACAGCTCGTTCCATGTAAGATGAGAATACGCTTGTCTCCGCGTTGCTCTCGTTTCGAGCGTTCCTCTATTTGACCTTGTCCACCTTTGCGTTGGGTTGCCAATACGGTTCCTCTGCCTCATTATGACTAGATGACCGGAAAAACAATATGACTAATTTGGTTCACCTGGTCAGAATTATAGCTGATGTTATGACAAAAGTCAAGAGTGATTGCCAATGTGAAGGGGAGGGGTGTAACGTGCTCACGTATAGCTGTATAATATATTTACCTCTACAACGTCGAGGCTACGCCCCTATTTAGTGAAAGAGGCCGAAGGAGGTGTAGCCGAAGAGAAGAAAGGATTGGCCATGTCAACAAAGATTACTATTTCTAGCGTCCATCACATCCGACTGATCGTAACCGACCCTATTCGCTCACGTGATTTCTACACCAGTTTACTCAACTTTACGGTGGCTGCTGAGCTACCACCAGGGTTTGTGCTGACAGATGGGAACATGTTGCTGGGTATTACACCACCATGGGACGCGAGCCAGGCTCCCCCTAATGATCGTTTCAGTCCTCACCGGGTAGGGTTGGATCACCTGAGCTTTGGTGTTGCCAACCGCGCTGAACTGCACAAAGCCGCGGCCCTCTTCGAAGAGCATGGCGTGGAGCACGGGGAAGTGAGGGATCTTCCAGCCTTCGGGATTACGATCCTGAGTTTCAGCGATCCTGACGGTATCCAACTGGAATTAACTGCGCCTCTCGAGTAAAGACGGAGGGAGGGGGCCGGTGAATGCGTGGCTGAACAATACTGACTAACGGTAGGGAAACCTGCAAAAATGATGCTGGTAACTGTACTACAGAGAGTCGAGCATCACGCGAATAAAACCAATGCCGATGGAGAGCCAGTCAAACAAGCGGGTCCAGGCAACCCAATCTTGCTGTCTGGGCCATGCTGGCCTGTAGCGAGGAATCATCTCTTTGGGCATGACAATGACCCACTTGCTGCCCTCACCCAGACCACCAGGAGTGATACGTACTGAGATATTGAAGACATTCTCGTTGGGAAGTTGCACTTTCCAGTCCGGCATGGTCCTCAGCAGAGGGTCGCGTCGCCAGGCACTGAAGAGGGCAGGATCTTCGGGAGAACCGCCTGGTGAGCGTTGCAGGGTGATCACCTGGCCAACTACGGCTGAGCGCTCCCACTCAGGAAAGCGCAGCCAGACAGAATAGCGATATTCATCGAGGCCAACCGCTTTGATGAATGATCGATAGCCTTCGCGTTCGATACGCCGTTCGGTGTCGCTCTGCCAGATCGTGACCATGGCATCAAGACGTTTTTTCTTCTCTTCTTCGTTGAGGTTGGCGTGAGGGCCGTAATCAGGCGGGTATTGTGCTGTTGGCATCTATTGCTCCTAAGGCAGCGGGAAAATAATACTTGATCCAGGAGACCAGGTCTTCGGCAAGGGGGGCCACAAAATGAGATCGTGCGTTATCAGGATAGCGCCATAGTTCAAGGCTGTACGCATGCAGGAACTGCCTCCTCATCATTGCCTGTGGGGTACCGGGTACAGTTGAGGGGGCATATATGGTATCACCTACAATCGGGTAGCCCAGGGCGGCGAGGTGTGCACGAATTTGATGAGTGCGTCCCGTTACAAGGTGAACCTCTAACAGTGTAAATAGTTGTGAGACGACTAAAACTTTTACCAGGGTTTGCGCAGTTTGACCCGCCGGGCCGACAATAGAGCGACGACGATCATCAGGATCTCGTTGTAAAGGACCATCCAGCACAAATTCTTCATTTTGAGCAAGAGTGATGACACGTTCTTGATGCATGCTCCCTTCGGGGCTACGTTTTGCAATAGTGAACGTAGCGCGGGGTTGCGCCCAGGCAGGCGCTCCCTGCTGGACGACAGCCAGGTAACGTTTTACGATCGAATGGTCTTGAAACTGGCGAACCAGATGACGGCGCGATCGTTCAGTACGTGCCAGCGCTACGATACCCGATGTGTCTTTATCCAGGCGATGCAACAAACAAGGACGAGGAAGCAGACCATCTTCTTTCCACTGCTTTTCAATGCGTTTTTGCCGCAACATGGATTGTATATGTGGCGGGGCACCTGCCCACCCGGGCTCATCTGGCAATACAGGAGGCCGCCAATCGTCAGCACTGAACTGCGCAAGGTCAGCTAGCAGGGCATTCCACATTGTGCCATCAACATTTTTATAGGTGGGGTGAATGACAAGCCCTGCCGGTTTGTTGACAATTAGCAGATGGTGATCTTGATAGATAACGGGTATGGTAGTAGTCGTCATATTGTGAGTATAAGACCAGATGGGAGTTAGCGTCAATAGTATAGCTTTTCAGCGCACGAAAGTAGTCAGAACCATCTTTATTGTCTGGTAGTTGCCAAATGAGCTACACTGGAAGCATGGAAATTTTACTGAAAGAAGCAAAAAGTATACTGACGCCTCAACGAAATGGCTTTCTGGCTGCCAGGCCATATCCTTTTACCCATTCACTTTCAGGGTACGTAGGTTGCGGCTTTGGACAGACAACGTGCGGCCTCTATTGCTATGCGCAATTCCTTCCCAACTGGCATTTTCGCGGTTTCACTGCGGAATGGGGCCACGCTGTCCAGGTCAAAACGAATGCTGCTCAACTGCTGGCGAAGGCGCTCAGCACGATGAAGCCGCAGGTACGCCAGAAACTGCGTATCTTTATGAGCAGTACGACCGATCCATACCAGCCTGTTGAACGCGAGTATCAGATAACGCGACAATGCCTGGAGGTCTTTGCTGATTATGATGACCTTGATCTGCTTGTCGTCCAGACGCGCTCTCCACTGGCCGCACGCGACCTTTCATTACTGGGGAAGATTCCTTATGCATGTTTATCCGTCACCATCGAAACAGATGACCAGATCTATCTCAAGCGTCTCAAAGGAGGTCCCCCATTGGAGAAACGCTGGGAGTTGATACGGGAATCTCGCGCTTGTGGTATATCTACTCAGATCACGGTCAGCCCCTGTCTCCGATATTCTGGGATTGAGAATTTTGGGCAGCGATTGCTCCGGAGTGGAGCAAACCGCTTGATCGTTGATTCGGTCACGGATGGTGACGGCTCGGGAGGTGAGCGCACCGCCCGCAGCCCATTTGCGCAGGCTGAGCCAGATTGGGAAGATACAGACCATGCTCACCGGCTCTATCGCTATTTAGAGGAATACGCAGGTGGGACGGATATTGCGCTTGGTTGGAGCATTGCAGGTTTTTGTGGAATAACTCCCCGTTACCTGGCGCAGTGATACTCTTTGCTCAATGATCTATGGCTATATGCAACGCTGGCACTCTTGACCGGAAGGCTGCTTATCAAAAACCGGAAGTTGCATATTGTGAGGGGACACAGTCCGCGCGCCTCAATTTTTGATTATTTCCCTCTTTTCAACTATGCTACAATAATACAGTGTGAAGTTTGGAGAGCACTTCATCAAGTCACCTGAGAGGTACCGTATGGAATATATACACTATCATAATGAGCCAGAATTACGGGATCCCGTGGTCATAGCAGCCTTCGGGGGATGGAATGATGCCGCTGATGCGGCAACTACAGCGATCAAATTCCTCATCGATCGTTGGAAACCCATAAAGCTCGCAGAGATCGATATCGAGGACTTTTTTGTCTTCACTGAGACGAGGCCTACAATCAAGTATGTAGACGGTATACAGCGCACCATCGTCTGGCCTTCTTGCCAGTTCTTAGCGTACAAGGCCCCCGACCTGAGCCATGATATCATCCTCTATCTTGGCGCAGAACCGCAATTGAAGTGGAAGACGTTCAGTAAATGTTTCCTGGAAGTCTGTAAGAAATTCCATGCCTCGGAAATCATTCTGCTCGGGGCATTACTAGCTGATGTACCACACTCAATTGCCGTGCCTATTACAGGCACGGCATCTACCGTGGATATGAAGGAACGTCTTAAAGAAATGGATATTCATAATTCACGTTATGAAGGACCAACTGGAATGGTGGGAGTAATACAGGATGGATTTCGACGAGTCGCCATTCCCGCAGCAAGTATTTGGGCGGCGGCACCACACTACCTCGCGGCCACACCTAACATCAAGGTAACATCCGCACTTCTCACCTATCTCAACACATTTATGTCTTTCGGATTAGATTTAAGCGATATACAATTGGATGCTATTCGTTTCGAAGAACAAATTTCCACGCTGGTTGCAAAAGATCCAGAGGCGAGCGCATATGTACGTAAGCTGGAAGAGCAGATTAGCGAAGCAGTTCATTCCGACGATGACGATGACGAGGAGGAAGATTCATTTTTCAATGCGGATAGATCCACGGGAACAGGGCCACTGCCTAGCGCTGAATCCTTGATTCAAGGCGTTGAGGAACTGTTGCGAAAGCAACGCGAGAACGGGGAGCAAAATAAACCAATTGATGAGGAGGATGAATAAGTCTCTGAACATGAGGGAAATACGTCGCTCTGAGGTAATAAGAGGGGTGCCATGGCTTTTTAGAGGCCATGGCACCCCTTGTTTACACCGGGGATATCTCTCTCTATTGAGAAATGTATAATTCACTACTACATCAAGCAGATAGAAATCAAGCAACAGGGTCATGCTGTAGCTTATCGTGTAAGCCCTGGAGGCTTTACAGCACTACAGTCACTTTGCGTTGTTTCCCTCCTCTTAAGAAACTGACGGCTAATTTTTCTCCAGCGCGGTGACGCCGTACGATCCGCTGCAGATCGCGAGGTTCTGTCACAGCTTCATTGTCGGCTGTAAGAATGATGTCCATGCGCTTGAGTTCAGCGCGTTCGGCCGGTCCATCGCGACGAATCTCCAGCAGTTCCATACCAAATTGCTGTAACAGTCCGAGGCTTCTCTGCAAGGCCGGGTCAATCTTCACCCGCATACCGCCAACTCCCATGGATGTTCCCTCGGGTTTTGCCTCACGCCTCCTGGTAACCCTGGCGATGGTTGCTTTCACGGTATCCAGGGGCACCGAGAAGCCCAGGCCCTGGGCCAAGGGCATCATGGCAGTGGTGATACCTACGACGCGCCCAAAGCTATCGACTAGCGGACCACCCGAGTTACCGGGATTGATTGAGGTGTCGGTTTGAATCAAATTGGTCATTTTGCGCGAACCGGGAACATCCAGGTCACGGCCTAACGCGCTGACCACTCCAGCAGTAACCGTCCAGTTCAACCCGTAAGGATTCCCGACGGCAATCACCAGTTGACCGACGCGTAGCGGGACGCGGCCAAGTTCCGCAACGGGGAGATGATCCGCGCCAATACGAAGGACGGCAACATCCACTTCCGGGTCGCTGCCAACGAGGCCAGCGTCAAATTTCCGTCCGTCCGCCAGAGTTACCTGGATACGTCGCGCTCTTGAAACAACATGGGCATTCGTTAATATCTGGCCATCTGAGGAGAAGATGAAGCCGGAGCCAAGACCGCTCCCAAAGGCAGGCACATTGAATGGACCAACACGCTGACCATCTCGCTCTATATCAATACGGACAACCGCAGGGCCAACTCGCTCCGCCGCTGTGGTTACTGCATATGAATAGGCATCCAGAGCCTGTGCATCGTTCTCATGTGTACTCATCATCGGTAATTTACTTTCCTGTGGAACCCACTCAATGGTACGTGCGTGCGAGACTACGGCTCAATGAGTTTGATATGTATTCTATCACACAGAACGTAAAATGTCTGCAATTTCTTTCCTCACCAGGCACATTCACGCTCACCG
>Ga0209234_1000710_pt1 | contig 11880 bp, 10 predicted proteins | sample GraSoi013_1_20cm_2_FD_185816 | JGI IMG/M metagenome (GOLD analysis project Ga0209234, IMG submission 185816) | Grasslands soil microbial communities from the Angelo Coastal Reserve, California, USA - Sample 08_20_2013_1_20cm (SPAdes) (version 2) | ecosystem: Environmental > Terrestrial > Soil >... | reverse complement strand
GCGTTCTTCACGTCATCGACGACACCAACAATCGTGCACCACGGATCGCTGAAGCTGGGCCGAATGCGCCGGCCGATCACGCTCTGATCGGGCCAAAACGTCGTCGCCATCGTCTCGTTGACGATGGCAACATCCGGCGACTCATGCGTGTCTCGCTCATCGAAAAGTCGCCCATCCATCAGCCGGATTCCCATAGCCGCGAAATACCCTTTACTCACTACCTGATAAAAGTCCACGTTCTGCATGAAAGTCGCCCCTGGCTGCTGCACGAATCCTTCGATTTGCGTGTCGTTCATGTTTGGCGGGCGCATCGGGGCCAATCCGGAAACCAGCGCGGGGGATCGCACGCCTGGGAGATTCATCAAGCGTCCATCGAGCCGTGTCCAGAAATCCGCAATCTTTGCGTTGTCCGTGTATGTTCCACTCGGCAGCGAGACACGCATAGTGATGACGTTCTCAGGATGGAGGCCGGTATAGACCTCCTGTAGTTTCCAGAAAGCTCGCAGCATCAGCCCGCAGCCAATCAGCAGCACGAGAGCCATCGCCAGTTCGCCGGCCACCAGGATGCGCCGGAAAATCTGCGCTCCATCGGCGGCCGTCGTGCTCCCCGCGGTGTCTTTTAGTGATTCGGAGATCCCGCTCACCAGCAGCGGCGCGAGTGGCGCGAGTCCAAAGAGCACTCCCGTGATCAAGCTTGTCCCCAGCGTGAAGAGGAGCACGCGCCAGTCCATCGAGATTTCATCGGCGCGGGGAATGCCGCCTGCGTTGGTGAGCTGAACCAGGCGCACGCCCCCAAAGGAAAGCGCCACACCCAGAATGGCACCGCAGAACGCAAGCAGAATCCCTTCGGTCACAAATTGCCGCGCGAGCCGCACCAGACCGGCGCCCAGAGCGCCGCGGATCGCAATTTCCCGCCGACGGGCCTCGGCGCGCGCCAGGAGAAGGTTTGCTACATTCACATTGGCGATCAAGAGCACAAAGACCACGGCGCCGAGCAGCATCAAGAGCGCGGGCCGAACGCTCGAAACGACTTCTGCCTGCAGAGGAAAGCTGACGATGGTGTGAGTCTTGGGGTGGAAGCTATGCGTCAATGATACGTTCGAAACCTGCTTCATGTTCCCGGTTACTGAAGATCGTAGACTGTTTCAAGCGTGCTTTGGTATCCCCCTGGCTGCCCTACTTTGCCTCCAAAAAACCGCCGCTGCATGGTCGCTGGACGCGATCACGAGCTCGATCCAACGGAGAAGGCATGGCGCTTGAAATTGTCCATCAACATGCGTGAGATTCGAATCTCACCTTTCTACTTTGCGGATATCTTTCCACCGTCTATCATTCGCAATCACGAGACGTCACAGCAAAAATGAAACGGCTTGCATATATCGACTGGATGCGTGGACTTGCGTGCGTGCTGATGTTTCAGACGCACTGCTACGACTCGTGGATGAGCCCGGAGGCGAAGAAATCGTCGTCATTGACTGGGTGGTCGAAGCTGGGCGGGACGCTGCCCGCGCCGCTGTTCATTTTTTTGGCGGGCGTGTCGTTTGCTTTGGTGACGGAAAAGTTCCGCGAGAAGGGAATCGAGCGCAGGGCCATCGCGAAGCAAACGATTTTGCGCGGCGTGGAGGTTTTTGGGATGGGGTTGCTGTTTCGCGTGCAGGAATTTGCGCTCGGCTATCCGTGGTCGCCGTGGACGGATCTGCTGCGCGTCGACGTTCTAAACATCCTCGGGCTATCCATGATGCTGATGGGTGTGTTGTGCTGGGCCACCGGAGATGGCAGCGTCGCTGCGGCGAGAATTCGCACTATGTGGGCAGGAATTGTTGCGGCGGTAATCGTGGCCATGGCTACACCACCGCTTTGGACGACGCACGGGCCGAAGTTCTTGCCGTGGCCCATCGAGTCTTACATCAATGGCGTGCACATCTTTGATCAGCCGCAGCCGTGGCTCTTTCCGCTGTTTCCCTGGTCAGCGTTCGCTTTCGTGGGTCTCGCGGTGGGATTCTTTCTGTTTTCGGACTTTGCCAAGCGCAAGGAAGCTCTTGCCTTCGCGGCGCTGGGCGGCGCGGGAGTCCTTGCCTGCGCGCTTTCCGTTTTTTTCGATTCCTCATCCATCCATCTTTACGCGGTCTACGACTACTGGCACAGCAATCCGGATTTTTTCCTGATGCGCTGCGGCATTCTTCTTGTAATTCTTTTTCTTGTCTACGCGTGGTGCCGCTGGGGCTTCTCGCAAAAAGGTTTTAGCACCATCATCCAGCTCGGGAAGACTTCGCTGCTGGTGTACTGGGTGCACATCGAATTTGTTTATGGAAGATTTTCCATCCTGCCAAAAGGGCAGTGCAGCGCGCTGAAGGCCACGGCGGGGCTGATTACGATTTTTCTGGCAATGCTGGGGCTTTCGCTCGCGCGCACGACCTGGAAAAAGTGGGGGGTTAGTCCTTCGCGCTAGAGTCCTGCGGCAACTGCTGCGAACGAGGGATCTTGATGATGACCTCGCCGGGCCTGGCAAGGCCAAGCTCGTCACGCGCGATCTTTTCGATTTTGTGCGGATCGGTCTTCAGTTCCCGCACTTCCTGCGCGAGCTGTAAATTCTCCTTGTTCAACTGATTCAGATCGGCGTTCACCTTTTTGATTTCCTGCTGCGTGCGGCGCATGGCCAAATAACCGTGAGTGCCGAAAATGTCGTGCACCACCAGGATCAGCGCCAGCAGGCCAAGGAGCGCGGGCGCGTAATGGCGCAGGAGCGCCTGTTTTTTCTCGTTAGTACGCATCTTGTTCAGTTTTGCAGTACCCATTGTGATGCTTCGCGCGTCAACTTCGCGGATGCGGCGGCGCTTTCGGCTTCGACGTACAAGCGAAGCAGCGGTTCCGTGCCGGAAAGGCGCAGCAGCATCCACGAACCGTCATCCAAAACAAATTTTGCGCCATCGGTGCGGTCGATGGATATGACTTTTCGGCCCGCGAGTGTCGAAGAGTCCACGGCCACCCGCTTGACAGCATTTGCTTTTTGTTCGTCGGAGAGGTGAAGATTCTCGCGCACGGGCCAAAATTCGCGGCCGAGTTTTTTGTACATTGCGCGAACTTGCTCGCCGATGGAAGCGCCGCGCGCGGCGATCATTTCCGCCACCAGCAGGCACGCGAGAATGCCGTCTTTTTCCGGGATGTGGCTGCGAATGGTGAGCCCGGCACTTTCTTCACCGCCCAGCGCGATTTTGTCTTCGCGGATGAGCTGGCCGATGTACTTGAAGCCCACGGGCGTCTGATGGACCGTTTGGCCGTGCAACTTGGCCACCGCATCGATCATTTGCGTAGTCGCAACACTGCGCGCTGCGGGCATTTTCCATTTGCGCGTTTCGACCAGATAGTCGTACACCAGCGCAAGAATCAGGTTGGGCTGGATCCATGTGCCGTCGCGATCGACGATGCCGAAGCGGTCGGCGTCGCCATCGGTGGCCAGCCCCGCGGTTGCTTTCGAATCAACCACGGTCTTGCGCAGGGGCACGAGATTCTCTTCGGAGACGTCGGGACCGGTCCCGTCGAACAGGCAATCGCGTTCGGTGCGCATGCTTTGCACCGCGACGCCGTGATCGGTGAGTGTGCGGTCCAGGTAGCCGGCGCCGCAGCCGTGGAGCGCGTCGACGACCAAGGACGGCTTTGCCTTGCGCAGCGTTTCGAACTGGACGAGCCCTTCGAGGCGCTTCAAATAGTTTTCGCGGAGGTTGACTTTTTCGCCGGCTGATGTTTTTCCGCGACTTGTTGCGGCGGGCGACATCGGAAACGGTCCGTCTTTCCCAAACATCTTCGCGACGCGCGCTTCGATATCTTTGGTGACCTCCGGCAACGCGGGGCCCGCGTCGGCAGAGGAGAATTTCAGGCCGTGATATTGCGCAGGATTGTGGCTGGCGGTGAAGTTGATGGCGGCGTCGAGTTTGCGGCGCATGATTTCGAAAGCGATGGCCGGTGTGGGCGTGAAGGTCTCGCACAGCAGCGTTCGAATCCCGTGTTGCTGCAGGATGTCCACGGCGAGCTGCGAGAATTCTTCGGAGTAAAATCGCGTGTCGTAGCCTACCAGGATCGTGGGCGACTGCGCCTTGGCTTTCACGTGTTTGGCGATGGCGGTGACCGCCAGGCGCACGTTGGCGAACGTGAAATCGTCGGCGATGAGGCCGCGCCATCCCGAGGTGCCGAACTTGATCGGAGAGTTGCTCATGGGGCGGTATTCTAGCCCGTGGAAAGTTGAAAGTCGAAAGTTGAAAGTTGAAAAAGGAAGGAGATTGGCCTAGCTCGGCAAGAGGATGAAGTGCGTGAGGAGGGTGGATATGAAGAGGGGCAATCAGGACCGAATCGTGCTGCTAACATGCTCCACGGTGACGGAGGCAAGACGAATTGCGCGTACCGTTGTTAGCAAGCGGCTCGCGGCGTGCGTCAATATTGTTTTGAGTCCAGCCGAGTCGTTTTACACGTGGAATGGCAAGCTTGAGAGAGCGCGGGAATATCTATTGGTGATGAAGACCGCGGCGAAGCGTCTCTCCGAACTGGAAAGGGAAGTGAAGCGGCTTCACAGTTACGACGTGCCGGAGTTCATCGCGCTCAAAGTTACCGAGGGTTCAGCCAGCTATCTTGCGTGGTTGAGCAGCAGGGTTGCGAAACCGCGCAAATAATCTATGCCTCGAGCAGTTCAGAATCGCATCTTGTGAATACTGCGCGCAACGCGGCGGGTGTGCGCTCATTCATCCCGAGGATTTCCTGAATCAATCGATATATGTTGGCGGTCATGACCAGCAAATAACGAACGGGCCCCGGGCCCGGATTCCAATACGAGTGCGGCGTCCCACGTGGCACGAACACAGCAGAGCCCGCGCGGGCCTCGACTTCCTCCTTGCCAACCTGAACGCGCAGAGCGCCTTCTAGCACCTACCACGCTTCATCGTCGGTGCGATGAAGATGCGGCGGGGCGATTAGACGCGGCGGGCCTGGGGGACCGCCTCGGGGTCGCGCCACTCGGCGATCACGAAGGCATCGTTGATCGAACCGCGAACTCATGGGCGTGTCAGCTCAAAAGAATCAACTGCAGCTACACGTAGAGCAGCGCTTGATCGAGGTCGGCGATGATGTCTTCGACGTCTTCGATGCCGACGGAAAGACGCACGAGGCCCTCGGTGATGCCCACGCGATCCTGAACTTCTTTGGGCATGGAAGCGTGGGTCATCATCGCCGGAAGCGAAATCAAAGTTTCGACGCCACCGAGGCTTTCGGCCAGCGAGCAGAGCTTGACGTGATTGAGGAAGCGACGCGCGGCTTCCAGGGAACCCACATCGAACGAGAGCATGGCGCCCGGGCCCTTCTGCTGGCGGCGCGCCACTTCGTGTTGTGGATGAGACGGCAGACCGGGGTAGAGGACCTTCTTCACTTTGGGATGCGCGTCGAGATGGCGCGCCACGGTGATGCCGTTGGCGTTGTGCTGGAGCATGCGAACCGCCAGCGTCTTGATGCCCCGCGAAATGAGGAAGCAATCCATGGGAGAGAGGCCGGTGCCGGCGGAGCGCTGTATGAAATAGATCTTTTCCGCATCCTCGGGACGAGTGAGCACCACTGCCCCGCCTGTGGAATCGCTGTGGCCGTTCAAATATTTCGTCATGGAATGAACCACGATGTGCGCGCCGAGTTCGATAGGGCGCTGCAAATAGGGACTCAAAAATGTGTTATCGACCACCACCGAAAGGTTGCGCTCGCTCGCCAGCTTGGAAATCGCCGCGATATCGGTAACGCTGAGGGTGGGGTTGGCCGGCGTTTCGAGGTACAGCATTTTCGTATTTGGACGCAACGCCCTGCGCACGAAATCCGGCACGGAGGTGTCCACGAAGCTGAATTCCAGGCCGAAGTGCACGAGGAGTTGCGTGGAAAGGCGAAATACTCCGCCGTAGACGGCTTCGGAGAGGACCACATGATCGCCCGGGCGCAAAAGCCGGAATAGCGCGTCGATCCCCGCCATGCCCGAAGAGAAAACGTAGGCGCTGTGGCCGCCTTCCAGCTTGGCAACCGTGCGTTCCAGCGCTTTGCGGTTCGGATGATTCGTTCGCGCGTAATCGTAGCCTTTGTTCTTGCCCAGCTCTTCGTTGATGTACGTCGAGGTTTGATAGATGGGGGCGACGATGGCCCCGGTGGCGGGATCGGGTTCCTGGCCCACATGAATGGCGTCGGTGGCAAAACCCATTGTGCTCTCCTTGCGATTCCCGTACTGATGGTGAAGCAGTCAGCTCGAGGTCCCGCGCTGACCGTTCGGGGTGAATTTCATTCTTGAAGCGTCCCCACCTTGCCTGCCGGGCAGTTTCTTGAGAACTTACAGGAGCAATATTGTTGAGTCAAATGGCGGTTGGCCGGGGTTTCCACGGCAGAGCAGCGCCGGGGCAGCACCTCGGGTGTAAGCGGCATCCAATCTGAATGCGGTGAGACTTGACCCAGCCTGCCGTTCCGTGGACGATGGAGTTCAGCCATTTATGCAATTCTCGACAAAGTTTCTTGCATGCGTTTGCCTCGCTGCCTGCGCGGTGATAGCGCAACAGGCGGCCGCCCAGAATTCACCGGCATCGGCGTCCAAACCGCAGGCTCCACTTCCCGCGGGCGATGCACAGACGCGGATCACGATTGAAGTCACTGGCGGCGAGAAAGGTATACCCGTAGAGAACGCCAGTGTCTACGTGAAATTCATCGAAGAGCACGCGATAAGGAAGGACAAGAAACTGGAAATGAATGTAAAGACCAGCCGCGATGGCATCGCGCACGTCCCGAACGCGCCAATGGGGAGAATATTGGTTCAAGTTGTCGCCGAAGGATGGAAGACGTATGGACGCTGGCTCGACCTCACCGATCCGAAACAGACGATCAAGGTGCGTCTCGAGAGGCCCCCGAAGTGGTACTGAAGGGAAATCCGCGGTCGATCGTTGAGAATCAACAGTTTAGAGAAAACTAAAAAGAATAGTTGCCCGCGCTTCATCGCTGGAAATCATTCAGCGAAATTTTTTCTGGTGTCGCAAAACTTTTGGCTCGGCAGCGGCACCCGGGAAAAAGCTTTGTTGCACACAAATGGTGCAAAGCGGAGAAGAGTGTTGAAGGGTGACAGGTTAGCGGTGCGCGGATGGGGGATTTCCACATACTTATCAACATTTGTGTTGAAAACTTAACGAAGCAGAAATATTTTTATTGGACTTCGGCACGCGTCTTGCCCTGCGGCCCAAAACGGTAATTTTGACCGGTGAGAAATTAGGATGGTAGAGTACAAATCTGGTTGTGCTCGATGACGGAAACCTACGACGGACCATTTTCCCTGCTCCAAATGTTCTGGGGCAGCATCACTGCCCGGCCGCTGCGCAGTTTTCTGAGCGTGACGGCAATTGCCATCCAGGTGATTCTCGTCCTGATGATCGTAGGTCTCACTTCCGGCGTCATTTCCGAATGGGGAAAGCGCGTTGAGGGTGTCGGCGCGGATATCATCGTTCAGCCGCCAAACTCCTCGATTTTCTTCGCATTTGTAAGCGTTGGGATGCAGGAGTCGCGCGGCGAACAAATGGCATCATTAAGCGGCGTGGACGAGGTCGCGCCAACGGTCATCCTCACGGAACCAAAGAACTTAGTGATGGTGTACGGGATCGATTTCAAAAGCTTCAACGCGCTGAGCAAGGGTTTTCTGTTCCGCGATGGGCGGCCGTTCGAAGGACCGGACGATGCTATCGCTGACGACATCATTGCGCAAACGCGCCACTTGAAGGTGGGGAGCCAGATCACGCTGTTAAGTCATACGTTTACAGTCTGTGGAATCGTCGCGCATGGGAAAGGCGCGCGATACTTCATTCCCATTCGAACGGCGCAGGAGATCGCCGGGGCGGAAAGGCGCGTTTCGATGTTTTATGTGAGAAGCAAAGGGGATACCGAAGCCACGCGCGCGCAGATTCTCAAGTTGATGCCGGAGTACAGCGTCCGCTCTTTGTCGGAATACGTAACCCTGATGACTTCCTCGAATTTGCCGCAGTTGCGTCCCTTCACGCGGACCATGGTGGCACTCGGGATTGTGGTGAGCTTCCTCGTGGTCCTCTTGAATATGCACACCATGGTGCTGGAGCGCACGCGCGAGATCGGAATACTCAAAGCGCTGGGTTTCTCCAGACTCGACATTGTGCGCATGTTGTTGGGTGAAACTCTCATCCTTACGTTGATGGGAACCGGTCTGGGAATTGCGCTTACTTTTCTGACGCAGGCGATTTTGAAACAAACGAATCCAGGCTTGACGCTTTTGATTTCCCCGACGTGGATTTTTTCAGCGACCGCACTCGCACTCGTGGGAGCCGCCACAGGAGCGGTGTACCCCGCGCTCCGCGCCGCCAGCTACGACCCGGTTGTCGCCCTCGCTTACGAATAGACCGCGCCGTCCAGACGGGTTGCGGGCTTATCTTTTTGGTTGCTTCCTCGAAAAACTCAGCTGACAAAGGATTGCTCTGTGCGCGGGAAATTGATAATTTCTAATCGACCCTGGCCGCGCCCCGACGAGTGACTCCGCCGTCCCGGCCAGGGGTTCACGTCTAGAGGAATTGGGATCGGGTTTACGGAAAATGAAATTCCGGGCGGAGCTGGAGTGGGCCCCGCCCGTTGTCTTTTTTTGGTGAAATGAATTGAACTTCATGGGAGAAAGATAGATGGCCCCTTCCCCGGACAAGCACTATCAAGCCCGGATTCTTGAGCGGCGCGACCTTTCGCCCGATTTATGGATCGTTCGAATCGACCCCGGTGGACCGTTCGAATTCCGCGCCGGACAGTACGCGACTCTGGGAGTTGACCATGATGGAAAGCGGATCGAAAGAGCGTACTCCATCGTTTCATCTCCTTATGAAGAGTCGCTCGAGTTTTTCGTCGAGTTGGTGCCGCAGGGCGATCTGACTCCGGATCTCTTCAAGTTGAAAGAAAGCGACACGCTGCTGTGCAGAAAAATCGCCAAGGGACGATTCACGCTGGATTTGCGAAGCGGGAGGACGCGCCACCTGCTGGTCTCCACGGTGACGGGGATCGCCCCATTTGTTAGTTACGTTCGAACGCTCTATCGAGATTGGAAAAATGGCGCTAGCCCAATGCCCGGGGACCACAAGCTGTACTGTCTGCAGGGAGCGAGCCGGTCGTGGGAGTTCGGGTACAGGGAAGAGCTGGAGCGGTACGCGCGGGAGGTGCCGTGGTTCAAGTATGTGGCCACGGTGAGCCGGCCGTGGGAGGACCTGGATTGGAAGGGGGAGACAGGGCGGGTGGATGATCTCTTACGGAAGTATGCCGATGAGTGGGGGTTGCGGGCGGAAGACACGACAGGATACTTATGCGGTCATCCGGTAATGGTGGAGAACGGGCGCGGCATTCTTGAGAGAGCCGGTTGGAAGAAGGATGCCTTGCTTGAAGAGATTTATTTTCAGCAGGCCAAGACAGACGGAGTCTACAGATCCGCAGAATCGGCCTGAGCCGCGGCAAGAATCAAAACAATTTATAATGTCTCGACGGCCTCCTTCAGTGATCCGCTATGGGCTTTCAGGAAATGAATTCTAGGCTGCCGGGCTGCGCTCTTCGAGCTGGCTGGTGACGTCTTCTAGGGCCGACAACGGGCAGAGAACGTGAACCTTCTCGTCCGGCGCGTCGACGTCAATCTGCAATTTCCCTCCATACGTGCGCACCCACACATGCCGATCATCATCCACAACTTCAACGAGGTCGGCATCCGGATATTTTTTTAGCTCCTTGATGATGGCATGAAGAACGGGCAGAGCTTCACGCGCCTGCTCGGAGGCATGGCGCATGTGCCTGCTGGGAACGAAATGCATGGCCATGGAGACGGCCGCGGCGGGAACCCACACATGAACGTGGGAGCCGCCAGAGCGGTATTCGTCGACGTCGACCCGGATCACGCCTTCCCGCATGGTATAGGCGCCCGCGAGTACCAGTGTTCCGCCAAGTCCGAGAGCTGCTTTCGCGAGTAGCATCATGTCGGCCTCCTGAAGGTCCTAGTCGGTGACGTTTTTGGAATCGAGCCAGACGCGGACGGTGTTCTCATGATCCTTCACCGAGACAAGCTCCGTGTCGCCCTGCGCGGAGAGGGCGTGAAGCGCGGCCACCAGGTCCAATTCATCCTTGCCGGCGGAAAAGAGGGCATCGATAACCTTCATGGGAACCTTGACTTCTACCTCAGACTTCTTGGAGTTCTGCTTGTCGAGGACATGAACGATCAAGTGATTGTTCTGTTTGGCGACGCGAACGTCGCGATCATTGCTCTGCACGGTGACGAACTCGCCGTCCTTGGCAGTGCGGATAGCCTCGACCAGGGCGCGGAGGTCGACATCATTAACATGAGCATTGTCGATCTTGACCTTGCCGTCGTGGATGCGGTCTTTGTTGATGGTGGGGAGAACCTTTTCCGCTAGTTCCAGAGGGACGTTGACACGAACGGTCTCGCCCTTGGCGTCCGAGCTGATGACGCGAACATGCAGCCAGCGGTCCAAAGACGACGAAGTAGATGAGGATTTAGACGAGCCCGAGGATGACTGCGCAACCACCCCGAAGGGTGCGAGCAACAATAGGGCGGTGGCGGCGAGAGCAGACTTGGCCAAGAGACTCCGGGAACAGTTGGAAATCACGTCTTTGCGGCTAGACATCTTTCGGCTGAGGTTGGACATGAAACGTTGCCTCCCGTGCCGGCGGCGGGCCGGCTCTTGGAGATAGGTACGAGAGTGTGGGAAAGAAAGTTTCGAAAACTAAGAGGTCGAGGCCAGGCAACGAAGTAAATGAGAAGAGCCGGTAACGACCCTGCAGCAACCCTGATTGGTGACCGGTGGGCAGCGGGTAGAGAAGAAAGAATCGGCCACACATCCCATGAAAATAGAAGGTTATCGCTAGGAAAGGAGTTGTGCTGCGTGAATTGTAAATGATTGAAAAGAAAGAACGTAAATACAGTGACAAGTGACATGTGACCAGCACCGAGAGCGCCAGCCCAGCACTTCAGGGCGGGTAAGTGAGCCTTAAACCGTTAAAACAGTGCGTGCAATTCGGGAGCTCCTGGTGTTGTCATACGACATCGGAGACGAACGAACAATCATCTATCTTCCGAAACGTAAGCGTCCGCTCGAGGCCAGTCTGGCCGTGTGCGCCAACTTAGAACCTCCTAGGTTGTGGGGCGAACTGATCGCTACGCGCCGCGGAATGAGTTTTAGAACCGGCAATTTGACCGGGCTTGCAGCGAATTCGCATGGCTAACCTTTCCCACAGAGAGCACCAAGCAGGGGACTGTCTGCCCGCTACGCGCCGGCATTTTTTGCACACTTGTCCACAGATTTGCACAAAGGTTCGATCAGAATTTGATTGACGGCGCGAACGGGACCCTCTATCTTGCGCGTCAGATTGAACCGGGAAGCTTTAGAACTTTACGGATCAATTTAGAGGGCGCAGCAAGCTTAACCGCGGCTGCGCCGCGAGATTGAATCGTTAAGCTCGAAGCCTTTCGCGTTCTGTTTGGGGGGCGCGACAAGCCTAACGGCGGTTGCGCCACCAGGTTGGTTCAGGAAGGTTAGAAACTTTACGGTTCCGTTTAGAGGGCGCCACCACTTAACGGCGGTTGCGCCGCGAGATTGAACCGCGAAGCGTGAAGCCTTTACGGATCAGTTTGGAGAGCGTAACAGCCTCATGGCGGTTACGACGCCAGATGGAATCAGGAAGGTTAGAATCTTTACGGCTCAGTTAGAGGGCGCAACCCGCTTAACAGCAGGTTGCGCCCTCAATATTTTGGGTCGCAATTGGAGGGCGGAACGGGTTAAACGTCGCAGAGGTCAGCGGCTTGGCGGAGGGAGGTAAGGGGGTCGCGGG
>Ga0209234_1000705_pt1 | contig 11919 bp, 9 predicted proteins | sample GraSoi013_1_20cm_2_FD_185816 | JGI IMG/M metagenome (GOLD analysis project Ga0209234, IMG submission 185816) | Grasslands soil microbial communities from the Angelo Coastal Reserve, California, USA - Sample 08_20_2013_1_20cm (SPAdes) (version 2) | ecosystem: Environmental > Terrestrial > Soil >... | reverse complement strand
CGATGGTCAATGCCGAGCTGGTCGACGCACACCGGCTCAGCGGAGAGCACCAGCTCCTCCTCGAGCAGGGCCTGCGACTGCGGGAACTGGTCGAGCGGCACGCCGCCTTCACCGGGTCCGCGGTTGCCCAGGCGATTCTTCAAGATTGGCACGGCGCCCTGCACCGATTCTGGCGGGTCGCACCCAAGGCTGACGTCGCTCGGATCGAAAACCAGCACGAGGGCACGCTGGCCGCTCGCGCCTGAACCTCATTTGACGATCAAATAGGCCAGCGGCAGCACTGTCATGAGCAGGCAGGCCAGCCCAACCAGGATGTTCGACAGCCATCCGCTGCGGTAGCGATGAACGGCGCGCTTGTTGTTGCCGAGCAGAAGCATCAGGAAGATCAGCGGCGGGGCCGTCAGCCCGTTGAGGAATGCGGCATACACCAGGGCTCGAATGGGATTGAGACCAACGACGTTCATCAGCAGACCGACGAACATCGAACCGATGATCACGATGTAAAAGCCGCGCGCCTGATGGAAGCTCTTCGCCAGCCCCTCGTTCCATGCGAAAACCTCGGCCAGCGCGTAGCCGGTTGAACCGGCGAGGACCGGCACGGCGAGCGCTCCGGTGCCCACGATGCCCACGGCGAATAGGAGTCCCGCCAGGTTGCCGGCCAGAGGCCTGAGCGCCTGCGCCGCCTGGTCGGCGCTGCCAATGTTCGTGATGCCGTGAGCGCCCAGCGTGGACGCCGAGACCACCAGGATCGAAAACATGATGGCGACCGCGGTTGCCATTCCCGCGATCACGTCGATCCGCATGCCGAAGATTTGCGCCGGAGTGACCCGCCGGACGGGGCGCGGACGATCCGCCCGTTCCTCGACCTCTTCGCTGCACTGCCAGAACATCAGGTATGGCGAGATGGTCGTTCCAAAGATGGCCACCAGGCCGGCGAGGTAGTCCTTGCTGGCGCTGATGTGGGGAATCACCAGGTTTTTGGCCACCGCGGACCAGTCCACATGGACGACGGCCAGAACCGCGATGTAGGCAAACAGCGACAGCGTCAGGAACCTGAGCAGCCGCGCGTACTGGTGATATTGGACGAAGACCTCGAGGACGATCAGGACCGCGGTAATGGTGATCAGGAGCGGGACGAAGGGGATGGGGATGACCAGTTGGAGCGAGGCAACCATGGAGCCCAGGTCCGCCCCGATGTTGAAGGTATTTGCCACTGCGACCAGCACGGCGGCGACATACATGACGGGCGGCGGAAACGTCTTCTTGATGAGGGATGCCAGGCCCTCGCCTCCGGCGAGTCCCAGGCGCGCAGCCAGTTCCTCGACCGCGGCGGCCAGCGGAAGCGAGACCGGAACCGTCCAGAGCATGGCGAAACGGAACTGGGCGCCGAGCTGCGAGTAGGTGCCGATTCCCGACGGATCGTCGTCGGCGGCTCCCGTGATGAGCCCGGGGCCGATGTGTCGAAGAACACCGAGCCGTCCACGTCGCCGGCTGACCGCGTGCACCAGACGATGCCGCTGAACGCCATCGCTACGGTTGATTGGCCCGGCGGGCATCATGGATAGCGTCAGCCCGAACGGGGCTGTTCGTCAAGCAGTCCGTAGAATGCCCCGGTGAGTCCACTCCGGGAGTCGACCCTCAGCGTCGTGGGTGCGGGCGTGATGGCCGAGGCCATCATTGCCGGTGTGCTGGAACGCCAGCTCGTTCCATCCGGATCGATCATCGCCAGCCATCCCCGCGAAGATCGTCGACGCGCGCTTGCCGAAAAATACGGCGTTCAGGTGACCGCCGACAACGCGGATGCCGCCCGGCGCGGGGACGTCGTTGTGCTCGGCATCAAGCCACAAGTGATGGCGGGGGTGCTCAAGGAGATTCGCGGCAGCCTCGCTCCTGACAAGCTCCTCATCTCGATCATCGCCGGAGCCACCACCCAAAGCCTTCGTCATGGACTCGACCATGGTGCGCTTGTCCGAGTCATGCCCAATACGCCAGCCCAGATAAGCGAAGGCGTGAACGTCTGGTACGCAACACCCGAAACGACCGAGACGCAGCGCGAGCAGGCCCGCGCGCTGCTCGGTGCGCTCGGCCACGAGCTCCGGGTCGACGACGAGCGCTTCGTCGCAATGGCGACCGCGGTCAGTGGCACCGGACCGACCTACGTCTTCATGGTGATGGAGGCGCTCATCGACAGCGCGGTCCACCTTGGATTTCCTCGGCATATCGCCCATGACCTTGTCCTGGAAACAATCAAAGGTTCTGTTGCCTTCGCCGAGCGCACGCAGAAGCACCCGGCGCAACTTCGCGACATGGTCACATCGCCCGGTGGCACATCGGCCGCCGCCTTTTACGAGCTAGAGCGGGGACGTCTTCGAACCGTCCTTGCCGATGCCGTCTGGGCTGCATACCGGCGGACGATGTCCCTGTCGGAAAGCCTCAGCGCCGGCAAAGACCCCGAACCGATGCCGCCCCGCTCCGAGTCCTAGCCAGGAGCGAGGCTCTCCGACAGCATCAGGGGAGCGCCACTTGCGCTACTGCGCAATCCGTAGTACTCTCTATGCCGTGCTATGAACCAGGCCGAAGTCGATACCACGCAACTCCTGAAGGGGGTCCTCGACCTGGCGGTGCTGGCTGTACTGGCGGACGCCGACAGCTACGGCTACGACGTCGTTCGACGGCTTCGGGAAAACGGCCTGGACCACGTCGGTGATGCTTCCGTCTACGGCACACTGCGGCGCCTTTACCAGGCCGGTGCCCTGAACTCATACGTGGTGCCCTCGGACGAGGGGCCGCATCGCAAGTACTACGGCCTCAACAACCGGGGTCGGAAGGCCCTCGACCAATCCGCCCAAACGTGGGCTTCCTTGAGCAAAGCGTTGAATCATCTCCTGAACGGGAGGAGCAACGGTCATGACAAGTAACGACCAGGCGAGCGACGTCGCGACCTACGCGGCATCGGTTCGGGCTGCGCTTTCCGACCTCCCGTCCGACCAGGCGGAGGTCCTACTCGAGGATCTCGAGGATCACCTGAGGGAAATCGCCGCCGAGGCCGGAGGTCCGCTTGCCGAGCGGCTTGGGTCGCCCGAACAGTACGCACAGGAACTGCGCGCGGCCTACGGCGCCGCCCAGGCCGGCAGTCGGCGGCCAGAGCCGGCCTTTGGGGACGTGCGGCGTGTTGTCACGTGGGTGGCGAAGTCAGCCTGGTATCGCGAGCTTCGTGCCTTTCTTCCGCAACTGCGACCAGCGTGGTGGGTCCTTCGCGGCTACCTGGCGGCTCTGATTCTGACTGCGGCCTTCAGCCCGGGATACAACCTGGGACCGATTCCGGATCCCACAACGAAACGCGGGCTCGCCGAAATCCTGGCGGCCGGGGTGGCGATATGGCTCTCGGTTCGTATCGGTCGCCGCAGCCACAACCTACCCCAGGGGGCTCGGTTCCTGGCGGCCTCGGCTAACGTGCTGATTGCGTTCATCGCCGTCGTGGTCCTGGGAAACATGCACAGCTTCGCCTACTCGGAGCTCATCGGCACAGCGACTCCTGAGCAGCAGCCATTTGCCGCTGCGTTCGCAGCCGGCCAGGTGACGAATATCTATCCCTACTCGCAGGACGGCAAGCCGCTGACCAACGTCCTCCTCTACGACCAGGACGGCCGGCCAATCACGGTTGATAAGTCAGAAGCGCAGACGACCTATCCCGTCGCCGCGGATGGTAAGGCCATCACCAACGCCTATCCGTTGACGCAGCGGCATGTCAACGGGGACCCCGTTGTCGCGCCGCGGGTCGCGTTTCCGCCGTGGCCGGCAGCGACCGCGGCCGCAAGCCCGACGGCGAGCCCCAGTCCTAGTCCCACCCACTAGCCCCGCGGCGCTGGGTCTTTTAATGCGCTTACACGAAGATGTCCAGAGGTAGGACTGCCGAGACAACGAAGTTGGGGACGTCCACCAGCTCGCTGATCTTTAGATCGACCGCCACGGAGCAGATGGCGTAGGCCTGTTGGCGGGAATATCCCCGCTCGGTCAGGTGGTCGATCATGTTGAGCATGGCGTTGCGGGCGGCGAGCGTCGCATTTTCCGATTGGTTCAGCCCGCCCTTCTCGATGGACATCCCGGTGGTCGCGTAGAACCGGCGGGGTACGGCGATCTCCGGCGCCTGAACGTACGTGTCCCGGTAGTAGGCGACGTCGTTTTGCCCACGCCGCGATGCTTCACCCTTTCGGACAAAGAACTGCGCGTGGAAGACTGACTGCATCTCGATCGCGGTCCCGCAGATTTCGCCGTCGCCCTGGGCGAAGTGGGCATCGCCCACGGAGAACAGCGCGCCCTGCGCATAGACCGGGATCAGCATGGTGGTCCCGGCGCAGAGCTGCTTGATGTCCACGTTGCCGGCCGTCTCGCGCGGCGGCACCGTGCGCAGGGCCTCGCCGCCGATGGCTCCGCCGGGGATGGCATCCGCCGGCTCGGGCGGCAGCACGAACCCCCCACGATCGAGAAGTTCCTTCTCGCGTTTTCCAATCGTCTCCATCAACCCGCGCGAGGGCGCCAGTCCGATGGTTCCCGGGAACGGCGCGCCCTTGATGCGGACTCGCGGCAGATCGGGTGAGTCGGCAAAGCCGTCAGCGATTCGCCAGCGCACCAGGAACGGTTCGCTGAAGACATCGCGCAGGAAGCCAAAGCCGGGAATCTGGCAGGTAAACCCCCACGAGGCCGGCTCGACCTCGAGAATTTTTACTTCCAGGAGATCACCGGGTTCAGCCCCGTTCACGTAGACCGGCCCGGTCAGCGGGTGCACGACGTTGAGGTTCACGCTCCCGGCGTCGGCTGATCTCGAATCCGGAGTGAGCTGTCCGTCTAACGCGTCCCGGGTCTCGAGGATGACCTCATCACCAGGATCCACGTGCAAGATCGGAGCGATATCGGGATGCCATCGATTGTGGCCGGTGTTCGGCTCGGCCTTCAACGGCTTCGACGGATCGATTCGAACCTCATGACGCTTCGCCGTGCTCACAGAGCGGGTCGGAGCAACAACAGCCATTGTGTGCACCTCCTCCAGGCGACCAGCCAACAGAACCCCCTTGTACTAGCACATCGGCCGGCGCCTTGCAGGCGCCGGGCTACTCAAGCCACCGGCGAGCCGGTAAGACCGTGACGGCAATCGACGCTGACGGCGATTGCGCATCGGCGATGCGTCGAACGGTGAAGTCCGTCATTGGCCGGGGTAACGACGCAAGCGGCCAGTAACCACACTCCAGGATTTCCGGCGAGCTCGCCTTCGGTTCAGCGCCGGCGGCTAATCGACACTGAAAGGCGAAGTGATGCTGGTCGACCTCGGCTTCGTAGTAGACACCGCAGAGGCGGAGGTCGGCAATCTCGACGCCCAGCTCTTCACGGACTTCGCGACCAACCGCCTGTTCCACCGATTCTTGCGGCTCCCGCCCGCCGCCCGGGAGTTCCCAGCCGCGCCGCCCGTAGCTGTGCCGCACCAGAAGCACGCGACCATCTCCATCGAAAATGACGGCCGCCGCGCCGAGCCGAGATCGCCGGCGGACCAGGTCGTTGTAGACGCCGCCGAACGCGCGCAGAAAGATGCGTGGGACCTGCACCGCTTAGCCCATCAGGTCGGTTGCGACGCGATTACAGTCGGGGCGGCCGGGTGACCGCCCCTTCGCTTGCCGACGAGACGAGCGCCGCGTACTTTGCAAAGACGCCGTCCGGGTAGCGGGGAGCCGGACGACGCCAGTCCTGCATCCGCCGCGTCATCTCGGTTTCGCTCAACTCAACATTGAGCTCGCGGTCGTTGACATCGATCTCGATGAGGTCGCCGTCCCGAAGTGCGGCGATCGGTCCACCCCGCGCGGCCTCGGGTGCCACATGGCCGACCATGAGCCCGTGGGTCGCCCCGGAGAAGCGGCCGTCGGTAATGAGCGCGACCGAATCACCCAGGCCTTCCCCGACCAGGGCGCCTGTCACGCCGAGCATCTCGCGCATCCCGGGGCCGCCGACGGGGCCCTCGTAGCGAATCACGACGACGTCGCCCGCCTTGATCTGCCGGGCGCGCACCGCCTCAAACGCCGCCTCTTCGCTGTCGAAGACGCGCGCCGGGCCACGATGGAGGAGGCGCTCATGGCCGGCGAGCTTTACCACGCAGCCTTCGGGTGCCAGATTGCCACGAAGGATCGCCAGGCCGCCAGTCGGCTTGAGCGGCTTCGACAATTGGGTGACCACTTTCTGGCCAGGCGTTTCAACGGCACTCTCCGCCACCTGGGCGATGGTCCGGCCGTCGACGGTGCGCGCGTCCCCGTTGATCAGGCCGCCTTCCTCCAGCCGTCGGAGAACCAGCCGAATGCCGCCGGCATCGTGGAGGTCCTTGGCGACATACTCGCCGCCGGGTTTGAGGCTGGCGACCACCGGCGTGCGGGAGGCCACCCGATCGAAGTCATCGATGCTCAGGGGCACCCCCGCTTCGCGGGCGATCGCGAGGAGGTGCAGCACGCCGTTCGTCGAGCCACCCGTGGCCGCGACCGAGGCGATCGCGTTCTCCAGGGCGGCCCTGGTTACGATCTGGCGCGGACGCACGTCTTTCGCAATCAGGTCCATCACGAGCCGGCCGGCTTGTTCCGCCACATCATCTTTATGTGGGTCGAGGGCCGGGACATCATTCGCCCCCGCCGGGCTGATCCCGAGGAACTCGATGGCGGTTGCCATCGTGTTGGCCGTGAACTGCCCACCACACGCGCCCGCGCCGGGACAGGCGCCCGCCTCGATCTCGCCCAGCTCGTCGCTCGTCATGGTGCCGGCCGCCACCGCCCCAACCGCCTCGAAGACATCCTGCAGGGTGATGTCGCGGCCGCGATAGCGCCCGGGACCGATGGTGCCGCTGTAAAGCGCCAACCCCGGGAGGTTGAGTCGGACCAGCGCCATCACGGCGGCTGGGATCGTCTTATCGCAGCCCACGATCATCACCAGTCCGTCGAAGAGGTGGCCGCGGGCGACGAGCTCGATCGAGTCGGCGATCACCTCGCGGCTGACGAGCGAGGCTTTCATGCCCTCGGTTCCCATCGAGACGCCGTCGGACACCGCAATCGTGTTGAACTCCATCGGCGTTCCGCCTGCGGCCCGGACGCCGGCCTTGACCTTCTCCGTCAGGCGGCGGTGATTGTAGTTACACGGCATCGTCTCGATCCAGCTGTGCCCGACGCCGATCAGCGGCTTGGCCAGGTCCGCTCGGCTGAAGCCGATGGCCCGCAGCATCGACCGCGCCGGAGCCCGATCGTCGCCCTCGGTTAGTCGGGCGCTCTCACGCTTCAGTGGGGACGCGCCGTTCGGATCCGGCATGGACACACCCTCCTCGAAGCCCCGATTGTATCCTGCCAACCATGGGCGTCACGGCGACCGAGACGACGCTGGTCGAGGCCGGTCTTCGGGCCGAGATTCGGCTGCTCGGGCAACTCCTGGGCGAAACGCTGCGCGAACACGAGGGACTTGCGCTCTACGAGCTCGAGGAATCGATTCGACTCCGGACCAAGGCGCTCCGCCAGCAATACGACTCGGCGAAAGAGACGGAGCTGGTGGCGGAGCTTGGTCGGATCCCCTTAGCCGACGCCGCCCGTCTGGTCCGGGCGTTCGCCACCTATTTCCAGCTCGTCAACCTGGCCGAGTTGGAGCGCCAGGCGCGGTCGGTGATCGATACCGGCGATGAAACCGGCGAGCTCGATCGGTCGGTGGCGCGTTGCGCCGAGGATGGCGTTCCCGCCGCGCGTGTGGCGGCCATCCTCGAGCAGCTCGAGGTCCGACCCGTGTTGACCGCGCATCCAACCGAAGCGGTGCGACGCAGCATCCTCGATCACCAGGACCGCATCGGTCAGGAGTTGGCGCGACTGCGCGCGCCGCTGTCGGCGAGAGAACGCGATCGTGTGCGACAACGGATTGCCACGCAGGTCGAAGTCCTCTGGCACACGGACGAGGTTCGGTCGGTCCGTCCCCGAGTGCTCGATGAGGTCGGCAACGCGCTTTTCTACCTGGAGCGGACCTTTTTCGACTCGATTCCTGACATCCACGAAGAGCTGGCCGAGGCGCTGGTCCGCAGCTACCCGGAACTCCTGCCGCCGGTCGGCTCGCTGATCCGGCTCGGGTCGTGGGTTGGTAGCGATCAGGATGGCAATCCCAACGCCAACGCGGCGATGCTGACGCAGACGCTCCACCTTCAGCGGCGCACGCTGCTGACGCTCTACCGCGACCGGGTACGGGCGTTGGCGCGTGATCTCAGTCAGTCCACCCGTTTGACGTCCGTAAGCCCCCAGCTGACGGACTCGATCCAGCGCGATGAGACCGACCTCGATGATTACGCGGCGACCCTGAATCCGGGCACCCGCGAGGAACCGTACCGGCGCAAGCTCTCTTTTATCTGGCGGCGGCTGACCGCGGCGCTGGACGATGAGCCCGGGTCCTACCGCTCAGCGGACGAGCTGGCCGCCGACCTCGATCTGCTCGACGCCAGCCTTCGGGCGCACGGCGATCGAGCCATCGCCGACGCCGATCTTCTCCGACTGCGCCGGCAGGTGCGCGTCTTTGGATTCATCGGCGCTCGCCTCGATGTCCGACAGCATCGAGCCGTGGTTCGCGCCGCCGCCGACGAGGTGTTCCAGCGCCTCGGCGCCGATGCCGGCCATCGCCGCGCGGCGACGCTCAGCCCGCCGCCGATTTCGCTGGTGGCGTCACGCTGGTCAGCGGACACCGGCAACCTGCTGGCGACGTTGTCGGCGATGGCGGAGGCGCAACGCGTGGCTCCCGGATCCGCCCAGACCCTGATCGTGAGCATGACCGAGACCACCGAGGATGTCCTCGAGGCACTGTTCCTGGCAGGGCTGGCCGGTCTTCACCAGCTCGACCGCGATCCACCGCGCAGTGACCTCGACATCGTGCCACTGTTCGAGCGGCTCGATGCATTGGAGCGAGCGCCGGCCACCGTGGACACTCTCCTGTCCGACCCGGTCTATCGGCGTCAGCTCGACGGTCGCGCCGGGATCCAGGAGGTCATGCTCGGATATTCCGATAGCAACAAGGAGGTTGGCTATCTCTGCGCCGCGTGGGCGCTCGACCGCGCGCATGAATCGATCGCGTCGGTCGTTGCCCGGCACGGGCGGACCCTGCGCATTTTCCACGGTCGCGGTGGGACCGTGGGTCGGGGCGGTGGACCAACACACGAGGCGATCCGCGCCCAGCCGGCCGGCGCCCTGGATCCAAAGATCAAGATCACCGAACAGGGCGAGGTGATCCATCGCAAATATGCGCGCCCGGAAACGGCGCGGCAGAACCTCGCCCTGGTGCTGGGCGCGATGCTGGAGCACACCCTGATGCCGGCCGAGGCCCGGCAGGCGAATCCGGCCTGGCGGGAGGCGATGGACATCATGGCCGCAGAGAGCCGACACCGCTACCGCGCGCTGGTCTATGAGGACCTGGGCTTTCAAGCCTACTTCGAACAGGCGACCCCGATCGAGGAGATCGCCCAGCTCAACACCGGCTCGCGGCCGGTGAGTCGGGGCGGCACGCTGGCGGTCGAGGACCTGCGGGCCATCCCCTGGGTCTTCGCCTGGATGCAGAACCGGCATCTGCTACCGGCCTGGTACGGCGTCGGCTCGGGCTTCACGGACTACAGTCGACGATCCGGCGGCCTCGAATGCCTGCGCGATATGTACCGCAACTGGTTGTTCTTCCGCTCGCTGGTGGATAACCTGCAGATGGTGCTGGTGAAGGCGGATATGCGGATTGCACGGCAGTACGCCACGCTCGTGGCGGATGAGGACGAACGCGACCGCCTGTTCTCGATGATCGAGGCGGAGTTCCGCCGGACGCTTAAGGCGATCCTCGAGATCACTGAGCAGCACACCGTTCTCGAGCGGCAGCCGCAGCTACTCGCCAGCCTGCGGCTGCGCGATCCTTACGTCGATCCGATGAGCTACTTCCAGGTGCGGTTGCTGCGCGAGCTGCGTCGCCTTCCGGTCGACGATCCCGGTCGGGGTGGCCACCTCCAGGCGGTCCTGCGAACGATCAATGGGATCGCGGCCGGCCTGCAGAACACCGGCTAGTATCTGCACAAAGGGAGGGACCAGATGGTGGGAGATTCAATTCGTGACGACCGGACGACGACGCCCGCAGCGAGAGGTGATGAGCTTCCGCAGGTTGTATTGGTGGGGCTCTATCCCAAGTCGCTGCGCCGGGCCGCCGATTGCCTCGTCTACAGCGATCGATTCGTCTTTGTCGGGATCTCACGCAAGTCGGTTCTGAAACGGATGGTAGGGACGGCCGTGACTCCGCTCGACCCGGCCGCGATCCCGATGGCGCTGATCATGACCGTGGCATCGAAGGCTGCTGAGCAGAAGATGCAGCCTCTGTCGAAAGAGCTGGCCGACAAGTATCAGCTCACGCCGGAGCTGGCCGAAGCGCTCCAGAACTCGAAGACCATTCGTTTCGTCGACATCAAGAATGTCAGCTTTCCCTGGTACAGCCTCTCCGCGTATGCGGTCAACGTCGAGATGGTTGACGGCAGCAAGGAGCGGCTGCTGCCGAGCCAGACCTATGCCAAGAAGGACTTCGTGAAGCAGGTTTTCAAAGGCGTTCTGGGGGACAAGGTCTCAGCCTAGTCAGGGCTCGGCGGGGGATCGACCTTTCTTGCGGCGGCGACGCGGTGGCGCGGCTGGTGGCACGGCGCGGGTATACGTCCCCAACACTTGCAAGAAGCTCGTGGCCTGGCGCGCGGCGCGCAGGGCGGCCGCCACCGGTTTCTCGGATCGACCGCCGTCGACATCGAGGTAGAAGAGGTATTCCCAGGGTGGATCGCGGCGTGGTCGCGACTCGAGCTTGCTGAGGTTGACCCCGAACTCGTTGAAGCAGGCCAGCAAGCGGTAGAGGGCGCCGGGCTCGTTCGGCACCGCGCAGACGAGCGAGGTCTTCTTGCCGTAGCGCGGTCGCTTGATCCGCGGCGGGCGTGGCCGCTTCGCGCCCCGGCGGCTGATCAGGAAAAATCGCGTGATGTTTTCCTGGACCGTCTGGATCCGCTCCGCCGCGATGGTCAATCCGTAGAGTTCGGCGGCGCGCCGGCCGGCGATGGCGGCCTCATCGGGCCGAGCGTCGCGCTGCACCTGACGGGCGGCCCCGGCGGTGTCGTAGACGGGAACCGGCTCCAGCCCTTCCCGGACGATGAAGGCCTCGCACTGCGCGAGTGCCTGCGGATGCGAGAGAACGCGCTTTAGCTGGCGGCGATCCGCCCCCGGCACGATCAGCAGGCAGTGGTCAACCTGGAGCGCGACCTCGGCGACCACCAGTGATCGGTATTCGAGGAGTAGGTCATAGGTCTCCAGGATGCTGCCGGCCTGCGAGTTCTCCACCGGAACCAGGGCAAGATCGATCGTCTGGTCGGCGACCCGATGGAACGCGTGCCGCAGGGTGCGAAAGGCCTGCGCCGTCGCCGTTGGAAAGGTGGCGTGCAGGGCCTCCTCCGAGTAGGCGCCCGGTTCCCCCTGATAGCCGATCGTGATCTCGCCCGCGATCTCGAAACTTTAATCGAGAGCCTTCAGCCGCGGCCACGCCTGATCGAGCGCCAGCCGCGGATGGCGGCAGATCCAGATGGCCATGCCAAATTCGTCATTCCGCAGCCCGTAGGCGTTCCCGATCGTGCCGGCTTGCTCGACTTCGCCGAAGAACTGATCGAGGTACGCGCGCTCATAGCCGACCACGATGACCGTCGATGGGTTCATCCGCGCCGGCGCCCAGTAATAGTAGGTAAGGTGCGCGCAGACGACCGGTGGCAGCCCGCGACCGTAGAGGTCGAGCGCCCCCGCCTCGCCGTAATTGCTGGCCAGGATCATCACGGAGTTGCGGTCCGAACCGGGCAGCCCATCGTAAACGGAGGTGACTTGCTGGCTCAGC
>Ga0209234_1000701_pt1 | contig 11946 bp, 11 predicted proteins | sample GraSoi013_1_20cm_2_FD_185816 | JGI IMG/M metagenome (GOLD analysis project Ga0209234, IMG submission 185816) | Grasslands soil microbial communities from the Angelo Coastal Reserve, California, USA - Sample 08_20_2013_1_20cm (SPAdes) (version 2) | ecosystem: Environmental > Terrestrial > Soil >... | reverse complement strand
GACGTTCCGCGCCGCAAACTGGTGCAATTGCGCGCTCTGCTCCGCTGTGCCGTAGAAAAACTAGCCGCGGGAGGCGCCCTAAATCGAAGAGAGCTTTCCAGTCTGAATAAGGCATTGAACGTACCGGGGCGGCAGAAGCTAGTACGGGGCCAAAATGGGTTCCGCGCCTAAATGGTTCCCGTGCACAATGATTGGAGTTGGGTCATTCGACGGATAGCGGCATCCTTTGGAGAGATGCTGGCGAGCCGCGAGGTGGAGCGCATCAAAGTCTGCGCCAATTCCGATTGCCGCTGGGTATTTCACGACCCGACCAAAGCCAGGACCAAGCGCTGGTGCAGCGACCGCACTTGTGGCAACCGCGCCCGCGTGCGCCGTTCCCGAGCGGCACAAGACAAACCTGACGAAGAAATTTCTCCAGCCCCCAGGCGCACATGAATCTGCTGATCTAAAGTTAGGAATTCTTCCGGCGCACGAGCGCGAGAAACTCGTCTCGCGTCTGCTTATTGTGACGGAAAGCGCCGAGCATGGCGCTAGTGACGGCCTGCCCATGCTGCTTTTCCACTCCGCGCATTTGCATGCAGAGATGGCGGGCTTCGATAATCACGCCGACACCCTGAGGAGTGATTTTTTCCTCGATGGACTTGGCGATCTGGCTGGTAAGGCGCTCCTGAATCTGCAGGCGGCGCGCGAACATGTTGACCACGCGGGCGATCTTGCTGAGCCCTAGCACCCGCTTGTCCGGCAGATAGGCCACATGGGCCTTGCCAAAGAACGGCAGCAGATGGTGCTCGCAGAGGCTGAAGAACTCGATATCCTTCACGATGACCATCTCGTCATAGGCCACGCTGAACGTCGCACCATTCAAGACATGATCCAGGTTCAGGTGGTAACCGCTGGTCAAATACTTGAGCGCTTTCTCGAAACGCTCCGGCGTTTTGCGCAGCCCTTCGCGATTGGGGTCCTCTCCGATGATCTTGATGATCTCGCGGACGTGGCCGGCAATCCTGCGCGCGTCGTCTTCCCTATTGTCATTCAACAGAATTTCTTCGGTTGGCTTGGTCACCGCTGGTTCCCTTCTACGTTGTCCCCCGCGTACTCGAAGCTGTTGTTGGCGGTTTCTTGGACACGGATGCGTTCGAGCTTCGCTTTGGGGAAGGATTTGAGGCGCTGAAAGATCTCAATGCACAAATTCTCCGTGGTGGGCACTTTTTCGCGAAAGGCGGAGACATCTTCGTTGAGCGACTTGTGATCGAATTCCTCGAGCACCTGGCGTTCGACGAAGGCGTCCAGATCGGCCAGATTCGCGATCATGCCCGTGGCCGGGTCAACGTCTCCCGACATGCTGACTTCCAACACGTAATTATGGCCATGGCCAAAGGGATTGTTGCATTTCCCAAAGACACGGCAATTTTCCTCGGCGGTTAGATGCGGGCTATGCAGCCGGTGTGACGCCGAGAATCGATACCGGCGGCCCAGTTCGACTTTGAGGGCGTTGCTCATGGTTTACCTGCTGCGCTGGCGCCGTTACGGTAGCAATCGGCGAAGAGGTCGGGCGACTCGTATAGGCGCACGTGATGCAACCGGCCTTGCGTGATTTGCGGTTCCAGCAATCGCCAGATTATCCGGACGATGTTCTCACAGGTCGGAATCTGTCCGGCCAGTTCAGCAACCTCGTAATTGAGATGACGATGATCCATGCGCTGCATGATTTCGCGTTCGAGAATCTCTTTTAGTTCTTTCAGGTCGAGGACCATGCCGGTCACCGGATCGGGCTGGCCCTCTACGGTCACTTCCAGCGTGTAATTGTGCCCGTGGCCATGAGGGTTATTGCATTTTCCAAAGATTCGCCGGTTCTCCTCAGCCGAAAGATTCGGGTTGTGATATACGTGCGAGGCAGCAAACTCGATCTTTCGCGTAAGAAGAATCATGAGTGCTCGCTTATCTCCTCGATTCCGGCGGCGCCAACGGAGTACTCTCGACCTTTCCATTGGATTCTTCCATTAACATGGCTCCGGTAGGACGCCCACAGCACCGCTACATATAACGCCACGGCAGGCACATAACAAAAGATGAAGGAGAAGGGGAAATGGTTACGTGTCAAATCAAGGCCGTAGCTAGTTTGGCGAGCAATGAGGAGCAAGAATCCCAGGAAAAGCAGAAAAGGATACTTCAATCCCATGCCGATCAGCAGCAACGGAATCCAAGGGAGACTTGACTCCATCTCGCGGACAACCGCCCACGGGGTGCCGCCCATCAAACGATATAGATTCTTTTTCCAGCCCTGCCACATCTCTTGGAACGAGCGGTACATTCTTACTCGAACAATGCCGTTGCCGGAGCCGAACCAGATGCGATGGCCGGCGGCCTTCACGCGCCTGGCGAGGGCCACGTCTTCCAGCACCTCCCCGGCGACGCCGGTGTGGCCGCCAATGGCGTCGTACACATCGCGGCGCATCATCAGAAACTGGCCGTTTGCGGCAGCAACAGGTGAGTTTGGGTCATTCACTTGGTCGTACGAAAAACGCTTCGCCAGCCTCAAGTAGACATAAGGAATCAGGGACTTCTCGTACCACGTACCGGTGATCTGCTCGGGAGAAAATGAAACCAGAGCAGCGGTGTGTTCCTGCGCAATTCGGAGCGCCGCAGACACGGAATTCCGCTCGTGTTCGGCGTCGGCATCGGTGAAAAGGAGCCAGGCACACTTGGCCTGTCGCACCCCTACCGAGAGCGCATGGTTCTTCCCAACCCAGCCGTCGGGCAATCCGCCGGCTTCTAGCAGGAACAAGTTTGAGATTTTCCCCAAGAGGTTGGTCACGACGCTGGCGGTCCCATCGGTGGACTGATCATTCACTACCAGTATCTCTCCGATTTCCCGCTGGCTCGCCAAGGACGCAATGCACGGCGCTATGACCGCCTCCTCATTCCGGGCCGGAACGATAGCGGTGACCGAGCCCGAGGCGGCTCCCGGGACGGCGGCGCCCATGGGGGGTAGATGATGGGCGTTGTTATGCATTGCGTATTGGATGCGGAAGGATCATTTCCCGATCCGGGGCGATTGCGTTATTATAGCATTTGATGAGAACCGTTCAAAAAATTAGGGCCTGGGCGGCAGTTGGTATCGCCACGCTGGTTTTGGTGCTCTTCGCCATGCCCTCGTACCGGCAAGGCGAAGACTCGATAGCGGGTAAGACCGCGCAAGACTTTCCTCTGGAAATTTGGGGGAAACCAGGGCACCTCACCGATCTGAAGGGCAAAGTGGTCATACTGAATTTCTGGGCCACCTGGTGTCCGCCCTGCATCGAGGAAACCCCGTCCCTCAACCGGCTTCAAAAGTACGTTGAATCGCGCAATGCGTTAATCCTGGGTGTGAGTATCGACGAGGACCCCGCGGCTTACGAAAAATTTCTGAAGGAGCAAGGCATCGTTTTTCCAACCTTCCGCGAGCGCGAACAAAAACTCTCGCTTGACTATGGCAGCCCCAAGATTCCGGACACCTATGTTATCGACCGGCACGGAAAAATCTTGCGAAAGTTCTTCGGCCCGCAGCAGTGGGATTCACCGGACATGCTCGCCTACTTCGATTCCATCCTTGGCAACTCCTGAAACAACCTAGAAGTGGCTGTCATCGAAACACAACAACAAGATGAAAGTTTGAAAACAAGAGAAGTGGCTTTATGGCGCGTTTCTCGGGTGCCCTGATCCAAACGAATCTTGGGCGGGCGGACGTCGACAGGAATTGCGGTTGATGAAGTCCTGGTCCTCGTAGTGCTGCCGGCATTTGTCCTGTCCGGTTCCGTGGGGCAATCATTGCCGTCCGGAATCGCGAAGATAGCAGTCTCGTAATCCTGGCAATCCTCGCGTTTGCATTTGTGGTTCTTGACCATTTCCGCGGGACGGTGGGATGGCCTTGGCAGACTGTGCTGATTACACTTTGTTGGTTTCTGTTTACTGGGTCCGCAGGGCTTCAGGTTGTGCAGTCTCAATTCTGAATAATGGACTTTACTCGTAGCGCAGGGCCTCGACAGGGTCGAGCTTGGCGGCTTGCATGGCCGGGAGCCAGCCGCTGATCACGCCGACGACAACCAGAATGGCTGTAGACAGCATCATGGTTACGAACGAGAGCGTGAGCTTGATGTCCACTTTGCCGGAGTCGTCTTCGTAGGCGGGCCCGAGGAACGGCAGCGTGCCGATCGCCGCAGTGATGGCCGCCGAGAGCATCATGCCAATCAGGCCGGCGGCGAGCGTCATGACCAGTGCTTCCAGCAGGAACTGCCAGCGAATGTGAGATTTTCTTGCACCCAGCGCGCGGCGCAGACCAATTTCGCGGACGCGCTCTTCGACAGAGACGAGCATGATGTTCATCAGCCCCACGCCACCGATGCCCAGCGTGAGTGCGCCAACAAAAAAGAGCAACGCTTCGATGCCTAAGGTGATTCCTTCGTAGATAGGCTTGAACTCTTCGCGGCCGAACATGGTTATGGCCCGCTTGTCGTTTGGCGAGAAGTGCTGGCGGTTAGCGATGGCAGCGCGGAACTGCTGCATAGCGGCCGGCTCAAAATTCGGAGCAATCGGCTCAAAGAGCATCACGCTGGCGTAGCGCGCGTCCCATAGGTCGCCTGCCGTGGTGTATGGAATGAACACCGACTCATCATCACTGGTGAAATAGTTGCTGTCGGAGAATTTTGTGTCCATGGAGCCGACCACGGTGAATTTCACGCCGTCGATGCGCACCGTCTCGCCGATGGCAGGCGTGCCACTGAAGAGTTTCCTGCGCAGTATGGCGCCGAGGAATGCCACGCGGCGGCGTTCGGCGACATCCTCAGGAGAGATCCAGCGACCTTCCATGGGAATTTCATTGCGCATTTCGCCATATTCAGGATAGACGCCGCGGATTGCGGTGTCCGAGAGCCTTTCATCGTGTGTAATGCCCTTCCACCGCACCGTCTCGCGCGTCACGCGCTTGACCAGTGGGGACTGGGCCTTCACCCAATCCGCATCCTCTTGTTCGAAACGCACCGCCTTGCCAGCGCGTTCCCCTCCGGCCTGCTCACTGGTGGTTCCTGGCCAGCAGACCACGGCGCCCTTGCCAAAGACTTCGAATGTGTACATGAGAACACCGCGGAAGCCTGAGCCGTAGCTGAGCAAGAGTGTTACTGCCACAATGCCCCACGCAATGCCGGTCATCGTGAGTAAGCTGCGGACCGGATTGCGGCCAAGTGCGGCCCATGCTTCCCTGAAGATTTCGAGGAGCATCTAGCCTCCCGCCTCAAACCGCAGCGCTTCGACAGGGTCGACGGAGGCGGCGCGATTTGCCGGATACAGGGCGGACAGGACGGCAATCAAACCGAGTAAAAAGATGGAGAGAGCGCCAAGCTTCCAGCTTGTGAGCAAACCTGCAAAAAACAGGGGCATAGGCAGCAGATTCACCAGTGCGCAAAAACCATAGGAGAGGAGCAACCCTGTGCCGCCACTCAAGCCCACTACAATGATGGTTTCCAGGAAGAATTGGCGGAGGATGGATTCGCGCGTTGCGCCGAGGGCCTTGCGGACGCCGATTTCGCGGGTGCGCTCGCGGACCGAGACGAGCATCACGTTCATCACGCCCAGGCCTCCCAGGAAAAGCGTGGCCACACCGACCGTTCCCATGAAAACTTCCATTCCCACAATGATCATTCGATTAGCTTCAGCGTTCTTTACCGTGTCCCAAATACTGGCGGCCTCTTTGTCGCGCGGATCAAAGTTATGCAGGCGGCCAAGCGAGCGGCGAACCTGTTTCACGCAGTCAGGATGCGTCTCCAGCGACCAGGGCGCCACGAGCAAGCGGTCCACGCTGTGCTCGACGGCCGGCGGCTTGTTAGGAAAATCGCGGCGCATGGAATTGAACGGGATGAAAATCTTGCGGACATCGGCGCCGTCGTAGCTGGAATTCTGTTCCTTCGGCTTCATCACTCCAATGACGGTATAGGGAGTGCCGTTCAACGAGATGGTCTGGCCAAGGGCTTCACGGTCGGCAAAGAGCTGCTTTTTCGCGTCGCTGCCGAGAAAAGCCACGTTACGCGCTTCAGCGTTGTCCTCCTCGTTGTAGAAGCGGCCCTGGGCGACGGTGATGCTGCGAATTTCGGTGAATGGCGGCAGTGCGCCAACAGTCTGAAGATCTCCGCTGTTGAAGAGGCTGTGCACCTGCACGTTGTTGCCGAGCTCCGGCATGACGTATTTGCAGGCCGGCGCTTCCTTGGCGACCTGGACATAGTCTTCTTCGTTCCAACGGATCAGACGGCCGGAGCGCGTACCTCCAGCCTGCATGCTGGTGCGTCCTGCAAAAACGATCATCACGTCCTTGCCAAACGTTTCTTGGTTATTCTGAATCCCCTTGCCAAGACCCTCGCCGGCCGCGACCATCACGGTAATGGAGATGATGCCCCAAGCGATGCCGAACATCGTCAGCATGGTTCGGCGCTTATGGGCCAAGAGCGTTGCCAGCGTGTCTCGCAGTAAGTCCTGGAATGACATGGCGCTCCGCCGCTAGATTGGACTATTGCAGAATGACTTGTTGCTTCTCGCCGATGCCCTCGACGATCTCCGTCTTCACACCGTTCGAGATGCCCAGCTTTACGCTGAGTTTTTTCTTGCCATTGTCGGCCTTGGCCTCGGGGATCTCGACGGAGGCTTTTCGCTCTTTGTCGTAAATCAGCGCGGCTTCAGGGATCATCAAAACATTTCTCTTTTCTTCGAGCATAATTTCAGCATTCGCGCTCATGTTGGCTTTCAGCTCGCCCCCGGGATTCGAAATCGAGACGCGCACCTCGAAGGTGGTGACGTTATCCTTCTCCTTGCCGAGTGGGGAGATCTTGGTGACCTTGCCGGTGAATTTCTTATCCTTGAAAGACTCCACAACGATACGTGCCGGCTGGCTGAGAAAGACTTTGCCGATGTCTGCTTCGTCGACTTTGCCCTGCACGTAAACTTCGCTGACGTCGCCGAGCGTCATGATCAAGGTGGCCTGAGAGCCCAGCACCAGGATGGAACTGACCGCGTCGCCGACATTTACGTCGCGAGAGAGGACCAGGCCTTCAATCGGGCTGGTGATCGTCGAGTTGCGCAGATCTTCTTGCGCGTTTTCCAGCGAAGCCCGGGCCTGAGCCACCTGCGCTTCGCACTTGGCAATCTCCGCGCGGGATACCGCGAGGTTGCGCTGCGCACTGACCTGCTTGTTCAGCGCGAGCTGATAGTTTTTTTCCGCGTCCTCGACGAGGCTCTTGGACATTACGCCGTCTTTGTACATCTGTTCGGCGCGTTCCATATTGAGCTTCAGGAACGGCACGTCAGGGCCTTCGGCATCAACCTTGTTGCGCTCCAGAGTGGCTTTGGACGAATCCAGCGCCGCTTCGGCGGCTTGCAGGTTGGCACGCGAGGCACGTTCGGCAGCTTCGAGCTGCACTTTGTCGAGCTCCGCGAGCAACTGGCCCTGCTTCACGCGTTCACCGTAATCCACGTAAAGTTTTTTCACGATGCCGCTGGCCTTGGATTTGATCTCCACTTTGGAAAGTGGCTGAATCTTGCCGGTCGCCACGACCACGCGCGCCAAGTCGCCGCGCTCCACGGAAGCAATCTTCGATGGGTCAATGGTGCGGTTGGGGCTGAGCGCCGCCTTGACGCCATAACCACCGCCTCCCAGCACCACTATGGCCATCACGCCCCACAGCGTGCGACGCCGCTTCTTACCGCTTTTGCTGTTTCTCCCGTTTCCTAAACCATTGCCATTACTGGACATACGCGACCCCCGCTGTCTTGGCCTCGCTGCTACAAGTGAATACGCAACGGTGTGGGAAAAGTTCCCTTGTCCTGCTCGTTAGACGACGGGGAGAGACGTTTGGTCAGGTCGCCGCGCCAGCCACTCAGGAGTCTTAGCCGGATGCGCGGGACGAGCAATGCCTGACGGGGAGACAATCGGCCGCTACGTCGTGCTAGGAAAGCCGGTGCCGGGCGGTGCTCTGTTCTCGTGTCTAGAGCGCCTGCTGGCGAAGGCGCAAGGCGTTGGCGATGACGGAGACGGAGCTGAAGCTCATCGCGGCGCTGGCTAGCATAGGGCTCAGCAGCCAGCCGAAGAGGGGGTAGAAAACGCCCGCCGCGACGGGGATTCCGATCACATTATAGAGAAATGCGAAGGCCAGGTTTTGTTTGATGTTACGGACCGTAGCACGGCTCAGGTTTCGCGCCCGCATGATGCCCCGCAAATCACCTTTCAAGATGGTGATTCCGGCGTTTTCGATCGCCACATCCGTGCCGGTGCCCATAGCGATGCCAACATCGGCCGCCGCCAACGCGGGAGCATCATTGATGCCGTCGCCTGCCATCGCGACGATCCTGCCCTGTTTTTGCAGTATCCGGACGATTTCCGCCTTTCGCTCCGGGAGAATTTCCGCTTCCGCCTGATCCAGTGCGAGAGTTCGAGCAATGTGCAGGGCCACATCGCGGCGGTCGCCCGTCGCCATCACGATGCGTATTCCGTCACGCCGCAAACTGTCTATGGCCTCCTGTGCCGAGTTCTTGATGGTATCGGAGAAAATAAGGGCGCCCGCCCTCTTTCCGTCAATGGCAACCAGCACGTACGACAAAGCATCGGCCGTGGCCGGCCGGAACTCCGGCCCGTCGTTGGGACTAGCGATTCCTGACTGATGCAAGAAGTCAGTGGTGCCAACCAAGACCTCCTTGCCTTCGACCGTTCCGCGAACGCCTTTCCCAGGAACAGATCGGAAGTCGCTTGCGGGCAAGAGTGAGAGGTTTTTTTCCTCGGCAGCCTTCACGATGGCGCGCCCGATTGGATGCTCGCTCAGTTTCTCGATACTGGCGGCTAGCCGCAGTAGCTCCCAGTCGGAAAACTCATCCGGCCGCTCGACTTCGACCGACGTCACTCTAGGCTTCCCTTCCGTCAGCGTGCCGGTCTTGTCGATCACCAGAGTGTCGACTTTGGCCAAGGTTTCGAGAGCTTGGGCATTTCGGATCAGGACTCCAGCGTGAGCGCCGCGGCCTACGGCGACCATGATGGACATGGGTGTTGCGAGACCCAGGGCACAGGGGCAAGCAATGATCAATACGGCTACTGCCGCAACCAAACCATGCGCAAAGTGAGGTTCGGGGCCGAAGAAGGACCAGCCCAAGAAGGAGAGGATGGCGGCCGCCACTACTGCCGGAACGAAATAGACGGAAACCTTGTCCGCCAGACGCTGCAGCGGCGCTCGGCTGCGCTGCGCCTCGCTGACGAGCTTCACAATCTGTGCCAGCATAGATTCTGGGCCGACTCGTTCCGCTTCCATGACCAAGCTGCCGCTGGTGTTCAGCGTTCCACCAGTGACCTGGTCGCCTGCGGTCTTTTCGACCGGCATGGGTTCGCCCGTCACCATCGATTCATCGACGGCGCTTGCGCCTTCCCGTATCGTCCCGTCGGCCGGTACGCGCTCACCTGGACGGACGCGGAGTCGGTCTCCGCGCTGCACCTGACCCAGTGCCACGTCTTTTTCCGATCCATCGGAGCCCAGCAAATGGGCCTGCTGCGGCGCGAGATTGAGCAGCGCGCGAATTGCGCCGCTGGTACGTTGCCTGGCGCGCAACTCCAGCACCTGGCCTAGGAGGACCAGGGTAGTGATCACCGCGGCCGCTTCGAAATAAACGGGCGCGGCGCCAGGCATACCGCGAAAAGAAACCGGGAAGATCTGCGGGAAAAAAGTGGCCGCGACGCTGTCGAGATACGCGGCGCCCGTGCCGAGTCCAATCAGCGTAAACATGTTCGGAGTGCGGTTCACTAGCGAAGACCAGAAACGCTCGAAAAAGGGCCAGCCGCCCCAGAGCACCACCGGGGTGGCAAGAAGGAATTCGACACCGTTTCGAACGTTGGGCAAGAGCGGCACGTCGAACGACTCACCAATCATGGAAAACACCAGAACCGGAAGCGATAACGCCGCACTGACCCAAAAGCGCAGGAGCATCGCGTGATACTCGGGATCGGCTTCGACCTCCGCGAAAATATCCATCGGTTCGAGCGCCATCCCGCAGATCGGGCAGATGCCGGGACCAACCTGAACAACCTCCGGATGCATGGGGCAGGTGTAGCGAATCTTTTTTTCCTCTGGCGCCGCGCGCGACACCGCTGCGGTGTCTTCGATCGCTCCAGGTCCTGCAGGTGCGGGACTATGTTCCATTCCCGCGGTGCTGGAAGTAGCCAGAAATTTCCCCGGGTCTTGGGAAAACCGTTCGACACAGCTCTTCGAACAAAAGTAGTACGTCTTTCCCGCATGTTCAATTTTGCCGGCTGCTTTTTCCGGAACAACCATCATTCCGCAAACGGGGTCCCCGTGCTTGGCTGGTAGCTGCAAAATCGGAAGTAACCTTCCGCCTGCATCCTGCGAATTCATAAGGTGATCTCCTCTGACCTCGGCAGCGCTATCGCAGGTGCGCGTAGATTAGTTCTAACAGCTCGTTGTACATGGCCGCGGATTCTTCTTTCTTGCGGCTCTTCAGCGCTTTGGCCGCACAGTGATGCAGATGGTTCTTCATCAAATTGCGAGCGACGCCTCGCAGCGCCTCTTGAACAGAAGCAACCTGGGTAATGATGTCGGCGCAATAGCGGTCCTGCTCGACCATTTTTTGCAGGCCGCGCACCTGGCCCTCGATGCGGCGGAGGCGGTTTTGATTGGCCTCCTTCAGACCGGGATCGACTCCCATGGCTTGGCGCCCTCCGGCGTCCGATGCGCAAGCACAGTTTGCAATGCTCGGGCCATCGAGCTCTCTTGGGCCGCGGATCGATTTCGCCGTCCTTGAGGTCATGATACCCTCCACCCCTATATATACCCCTCCCCTCTATCTGATGTCAAGCAGCCACAGGACCTGCCAGCCGTTTCGCTTGCGCTGGTTGCTATAATGCATTTATGACCCTCATGGAGATTACTTACGAATTGCAGTCTCCGCTGACGGAAGAGCAATTGCGCCAACTCGGCCAATTCGCAAACACCTATGGCCTACGCAGTTTCCACGTCAATGAATCGAAGAACCAGTTGTCGTTCGAATACGACGCTTCACGCCTGCGTGAGACGCAGGTCGCGCATGTGCTTGCCCAGGCGCGCATCGCCGTTACACGCCAAGTGAATTGAGCCGGTGCTGGTCGGACTAGTTCGACTCGTGCCAGAGGGCCACGATGAGCTCGTGGCCGGGCCGGTCTTAAGGATGAACCAAACGCCGCGGGATTCCGCGCCCCGGAAGAAGGAGCGTTTCCATGGTGGGGCGTCGGCTTGCCTCTCGAAAATCGCCCAAGGGACCCTCTCGGGTACGCTCCCGCCCATGATAAGCGTCTGAGAGTCAAATAAGGTGTTTATTATGTTATGGTTAGCTTTCAAGGGCCGCATCCACTCGCACAGAATTTGTACTTCTGGCTCAATGCGGAACGATCGGTAGTCTGAATCGGAAACGATCTCTCTGCCTGGCGACGGCGCAACCTAGCCGACTGGTTCCAGGACTTTGGTAACAAGATTTTGAACTCCCGGGCTATCGGTTTTCCCCCACAATTTCCCCAAAATATACCGATGCGCCGGCGCTATAGACTATGCCTCTTCGGAATCATCCTTCTGGGCTGCTCGTTCACACTCCTCGCGGACACACCCGCACTGCTTCGTAGTGTTCCCGCAGGCGGGTGCTACTGCCATTGTGCTGAATCGCGCCTGCGAGGCGGCTGCGTGAAAATGTGCGATTCGAAGCGGTACGTCTCGCGCTGGTGGGCAACAACGTGCGCGAAACCTCACATGCAGACGCCAGCCGATAATTCGCACGCGGGCCCGAGATTCGCGCATCCCGGCCGCGCCGAGCATGCCCGTCTCTAGCTCGACTTTCTTTCTATGACGACTCCCAGACTCTTGAAACGGGAACGAATTCCTTGGGTTTAGCGCTTTGCGGCAGTTC
>Ga0209234_1000700_pt1 | contig 11956 bp, 9 predicted proteins | sample GraSoi013_1_20cm_2_FD_185816 | JGI IMG/M metagenome (GOLD analysis project Ga0209234, IMG submission 185816) | Grasslands soil microbial communities from the Angelo Coastal Reserve, California, USA - Sample 08_20_2013_1_20cm (SPAdes) (version 2) | ecosystem: Environmental > Terrestrial > Soil >... | reverse complement strand
GGCGGGGGCTACATCGCGGCCGAGTTCGGACATTTCCTCTCCGCGGTCGGATCCAAGGTCACGATCATCGGGAGGAATCCCCAGTTCCTGCCCGAGGAGGAACCCGAGATTTCTGCCCTCGCGAAGCGGGAGCTCGGCCGACATATCCAGATCCTGACCGGCCACGAGGTCCGTGAGGTTGAAGAAATCCCGCCGGGGAGCAAGCGGCTGCACGTCGTCGAACGGCAGACCGGACACTCCAAGACTTTGGACGCCCAGGAGGTCATGGTCGCGGCCGGAAGAGGGCCCGAGACCGATCTCCTGCACCCGGAGAGGGGAGGTCTGAAGTTGACGAAGGACGGCTGGATCGAGACGGACGAGTACCTCGCGACCTCGCAGCCGAACGTGTGGGCCTTCGGGGACGCCGATGGAAGGTTCCTCTTTCGACACGTCGCGAATTACGAGTCCGAAGTTGTGTTTTACAATGCGGTTCGGAAACAAAAGGTGAAGGTCGATTACCACGCGATCCCGCACGCCGTCTTTACGTATCCCGAAATCGCGGGGGTAGGACTCAAAGAAAAGGAGGCCATGAAGCAATTCGGAGAGGCGAAGGTCCTGATCGGTTTCGAGCGATATGAGGACACCGCGAAGGGAGAGGCGATGAACGTACGTGACTACTTTGTGAAGGTCGTCGTGGCACGGGACTCGTTGAAGATCCTGGGGGCGCACATCGTGGGTCCCCATGCCTCCGTCCTGATTCAAGAGATCATCAATCTGATGTACACCTCGGACCAGAGCGCCCGGCCCATGCTCGATGCCATCCACATCCATCCGTCGCTGAGTGAGGTAGTCCAGCGGGCGTTCGGCTCTCTGATGAGCCCGAAGGAGTACCACCATCGCCTGGGACACTACGGGCTAGCTGTCGGCTGAGTCCGCGCCGTTGGCTCTGACGCATCCCGGCATCCGCGGAACGCATTCGAGGGGCTATGAGCGTTCGCTTGTCCCGTGAGAGCCCCCAAGGCTTATTCGGCCCTCCCTATTCCTCCGGGGCCGGCGTCCCATCGCCCGGCTTGATCATGGAGGTGAAGGAATGGACAAGACGAGTTTCCGAAGCGTAGACGAATACATCAAAACCTTTCCGGAGGACGTTCAACGCATTCTTGAAAAGATGAGAGAAACCGTGAAGAAAGCGGCTCCCGGCGTCGTGGAGAGGATCAGCTACCAGATGCCCACATTCAAACTGAACGGCAAAGCGTTGGTCTATTTCGCGGCGTTCAAGAGTCACATCGGATTCTATCCGATACCCTCCGGTGTCGAAGCCTTCAAGAAAGAACTGTCGCGTTACAAGAAGGGAAAGGGTTCGGTCCAATTTCCGATGGACCAGCCCATGCCCTACGACCTGGTGAGGAGAATCGTCCTATTTCGAGCGAAGGAACAGTTGAAGAAAAAGGCATGAACATTTTCTGCGTTCCGAAGGGGCACTGGCTCGCTCCGGAAACGGCGCATGATAGAGCGGGTTCAGTAGGGGCGGAACCGAGCCGGCAACGGACGGCCGAAGAAAGAAAGGTCCGGCCGACCTTACGGACACGATGACGAACGCGGGCTTTCTCGGGCTTCGTTCGACGCCTGGGAGGGATCCCAACGGCTGATCCGTACGGGCTCCCGCCGGGGCTTCCCGTCCCGGTGGACGACGGGGCGTGCGACCACCTCCCGGGGATGTCGATGCCCTCGGTTCGGCTCCGTTCCACAACCGGCCGCCGCGTGGACATCGCCAAGATCTCTGCACGGAGTACGGTCCTGTTCTTCTATCCTGCGGCCACAGGGAAACCGGATATGCCCAAGGAGTGGGACCTGATCCCAGGCGCCCGCGGATGTACGAGCCAGAATTGTGCCTACCGGGACCATTATCGTGAGTTCCGTGACTTGGGGCTCGAAGTCTTTGGGATCAGCGCCCAAGGTCCCGAGGACCAGAAGGAGTTTGCGGCCCGCATGGGAATTCCGTACGAGCTCCTAAGCGATTCCGACTTCGAGCTGACCGGGGCCCTGCGCCTGCCCACCTTCGAGTTCCAAGGCCGGCGGTACATCAAGCGGATCACTATAGCCGGCGAGGACGGTCGGATCAAGAAGGTGTTCTACCCCGTGTTCCCGCCGGACCGAAACGCGGAGGCGGTGCTCGCATACCTGCGGGGGGCCTAGGATCGCGCGTCATGTCGCTGGCTCCTTACGGCCTCCCGCCGCGATCGCGTTCGACTTGGACGGGACCCTTGTCGACACGGTCCCCGCGAGGATTAGGGCGTGGCTCCAGGCCCTCCACGAGGCGGGCATCTCGGTCGGCCACCAGGAGGTCGCCATGCTCATCGGCAGCGATGGGAGGTATGTGGCTCGAGAGTCGGCCCGCGCGCTGGGGCAGGATCTCGACGAGCAACGGGCCGAGCGCATCGACCGTCGGCAAGGAGAGGTCTTCGAGACCCTGAACGTCAACCCGAAACCTTTGCCCGCCTCGCGGGAACTGTTGCTGAGGCTCGAAGCGCGAAGCATTCCCTGGGCGATCGCGACCTCGAGCGGGCACGAGCAGGTCAGGGCGTCCGTACAGGCGTTACGTCTCCCTCGTCCTCCGACGATCATTGACGGGCACGATGTTGCACACGCGAAGCCGGCTCCCGATCTGCTCCTGAAGGCCTGTCGGGTTCTCGGGGTCGAGCCGAAACGATGTTGGTATGTCGGCGACTCAATCTGGGATATGATCGCGGCGAGGGCGGCGGACATGGTCGCTGTGGGCGTGACCGCGGGCTCGGCGGTCCAAGCCGGTGACCTGACTTCGGCCGGCGCGCTCAGGGCGTGTAAGACTCTCCGAGGGGTCATCCAGCTCCTCGGCCGAGAGCGCAGCGAAATTGCCCGGCCTGAAAGGGAACCTTGAGGCGTTGTCGGAACCGATCGAGTTCGAGGACACGTCATCCGCAGGCTCCGGTCGGACGGGGTCCCCGCGATTCGACCGCTCATCCATTAATAGGCCGCCGCCGTTTTCGGCAGAGCTATGGCGGCCGCGGAAACGCAGGCCCTGTTCCAGCAGCTCACAATTCTTTTGGCCCTCGCCACCGCAAGTCATTTCTTGTTCCGACGCTGGCATCTGCCCATGATCATCGGAGAGATTGCGGTGGGCATCGTGCTAGGTCCCAGCGTGGTGGGGAACGCGGCACTGGGCTCATACCGATACGTCTTCGATCCGGCTGTCGTCCGTACACTTGCGGTCCTCGGTTCAATTTTTCTCCTGTTCCTGATCGGTCTGGATTTCGATTTCCGTGTGGTGTACACGCGGAAGAACGTGGCCGTGGCATCCGGGGGGGTCGTGCTACCACTCCTCCTTGGCTTTGCGACGGCCCTCTATCTCGTGCCCGTCGCATCGATTGGGGCCAATGGGACCCAATTTACGATGGCGCTGTTCGTCGGAGCGACCCTCACCGCGACGAGCGTCGCGATCACCGCCGCCGTCCTCTTCGAACTGAACCTCCTGAAGGACCGCGTGGCCCAAACGATCTTGGGGGCGGCCGTCGTCGACGACGTCCTCGGCCTCATTGTCCTTTCCGTGGTCGTCGGGACGACGGCGGGCCGGGTCAGCCCCGTCGATCTCGTGATCCTCGTCACCGAAGCCGTCGGATTTCTCGTGGTCGGGATGGCGATCGGCATCTACGTACTTCGCCGGGTCGTCGCACGAATCCACATCGAAGGGAACATGCTGGGGGTCCCGCACGGCGGCTTCCTCGTCGCGATGGCGATTACATTCCTCTTCGCCCTCACGGCGGAGTCGCTCGGATTGTCCGCGGTTGTCGGCGCATTCCTCGCGGGAAGTGTGTTCGCGAACACGACCCTCCAGGACGACTTCTCGAAAGCAGCCCGACCTCTCGCGGCTGTCTTCACGCCGATCTTCTTCGTGTCCCTCGGCCTCCAGGTGGACTTCCCCGCGGTGGCGACTCAGTTCGGCTTGATCCCGTTTGCGATCGTCCTAACCATTGTCGCCGTCATCACAAAGGTGGTCGGTTGTAGCCTCCCGGCCCGCCTCGCGAAGATGACCGTCCGCGAAGCCGTGGCGATCGGCTGGGGCATGACGCCCCGGGGCGAGGTCGGCCTGGTCGTGGCTTTCGCCGCCCTGTCGGCGGGAGTGGTCGGGAATGCCCTGTTTTCCATGATCGTCCTCGTCCTCATCCTGGTCACGATCCTGCCCGCGCCTCTCTTCCGACGGGCCCTAAAAGGCGTCGAGGCGGAACGCCTTGCGGCGGCCGGGGTCCCGCAACTCGCGGAAACGGAGCCGCGGCATGGCTAGGGCGACGACGGTCTCGGTGTCGGACCATGCGGTCCGGTACGTGAAGCGCATAAGCCAAGCCGCGTTACCTCATCGATCGGGGGCGGAACCGTACTCTCCGAGCCGGACCTTTCGGATCGATTCAAGGCCGCGCTCCTTGAATTGAAAGCCGAGCCTCATTCGGCGACCGGCAAGGAGAGCACTCTGGAAATCCTTCGATCCGTCGTCGAGGGCCACCGAGCGAATCGAGTCGTTGTCGCGAATCTGCCGGCCGAGCTTCGTGCCGTGGTCTCCGGAGCTTTGAAGGATCGATCCCTCCAGTTCTTGGAGGACCTTCCATCGAAGGATGTCCTGGGCGCGTGCGCCGCCGCGGAGGTCGGAGTGACTTGGGCGGAGTTCGCAATTGCGGAGGACGGGGCGATCGTCGAGGTGGTTCACGATGACGCCGCGCGCCTCGCCGCCTCCCTGCCGATCGTGCACATCGTCCTGCTCCCCGCCGGGAAGTTGGTCCGAGACGTCGGCGCGGCGATGGCCGTCGTCGGAGGCATTCTCCGGGCGAGCGGACCGGGAAGGCGACCTACCGTCACGTTCATTTCGGGGCCGAGCCGGACGGGTGACATCGAACTCCGCCTCCTCTATGGAGTCCATGGGCCCCACTCCCTCCATGTGATTCTCCTCGAATGGTTCGAAGGGAGGTAGGCACCTGCTCAAGGGACGACGGCGATTGGCGACCGAAGTTCGCCGGTCCATCGAAGAGCCCGCACGGGTCGGGAAACTCTGGGAAGCGATGGAACGGGGTCGGGCGAACCGGGCCGCGACGATCGAGAAAACCGGCCTCGACCTTCCCGCATTTCGGGATCGCGTACGGTTGATCAAAGAGACCGCGGCCCAGGATCCTTCGATTGCGGAGGCGTTTGCGGAGGCGGTCCGAGCGAACGGGGGTCGCGTCTTTTTCGCCACAACCGGCCGCCAGGCGGTCCAATACGTGCTCGATGTGTGTCGAGCCAACGGCGCCGAGTTCCTCGTCAAGTCGAAATCCCTCACCTCGGAGGAGGTCGAAATGAACCAGGGCCTTGCCGCGGAGGGGATCCGCGCGATCGAGACGGACCTGGGCGAACTCCTCTGCCAGGTGGCCGGGGAGAAGCCGTCCCATCTCGTATTCCCCGCGATCCACATGACCTCGGATCGGATTGCACGCATGCTCTCAGAAGCGTATGGAGAGCCGATCGCCCCGGAGCCGTCGAGCATCCTGTCCGTCGTCCGTGCCCGATTGCGGCCGCAATTCCTGGCGGCGAACGTCGGCGTGACGGGCGCGAACATTGGAGTCGCCGAGACCGGATCGATCGTCGTCGAGACGAACGAGGGCAACGGCCGCCTCGTCACGAGCGTGCCGAAGGTTCATATCGCCCTGATCGGCCTCGAGAAGATCGTCCGGCGTTGGGAGGATGCCGCGGACCTGGTCCGTGGTCATGCGATCAGCGCGACCGGGCAGCGGATGACGGTGTACGTGTCCCTGATCTCCCAGCGTCAGCCCGTCGCGAAGGATCCGGCGGGGCGGGAGTTCCACGTGATCATCCTGGACAACGGACGGACCCGGATGCGGGCCGACCCGTGGTTTCAGGAAGCCTTGAACTGCATCCGCTGCGGCGCCTGCATGAACGTGTGCCCGACCTACGGCGTCACGGGCGGCCACGTGTTCGGCCACATCTATCCAGGTCCGATCGGGATCCCTTGGACGGCGAACGTCCACGGACTCGAGGAGGCCTCCTTCGCCCACCTCTGCGTCTCGTGCGGCCTGTGTCACGAGATCTGCCCCGTCGACATCGACATCCCGTGGATGATCGCGAAGGTGAAGGACCAGGACGTCGAGGCGCATGGGCAGCCGACCGCGGAACGGTTCTTCATGGCCTCCGAGGCGTTTGCGAAGGTCGCGTGTCTGTCGGCTCCCCTGTCGAACCGCTTGCTGCGGCGGGCATCCTTACGCGTCCTGATGGAGTGGGCCGTGGGCGTCGATCGTCGGCGGACCTTGCCGGCCTTCGCCCACCGAACCTTGCGGTCTCGGTTCCAGGCCCGTGGAGCCCCATCAGGTCGGGTCGGCAAAGTGGCGTTTTTCCCGGACCTCTACGCGGAGTACAACAACCCCGATCAGGGACTGCGGGCGATTGAGATCCTCGAGCGACTCGGCTACTCGGTCATCATCCCGGACGTGCAGTGGAGCGGCATGCCCTACGTCTCGTACGGTCGGCTCGGGAAGGCGTCGAAGCTCGCCGCGGATAACCTGCGGGTCCTCGGACCGCTCGTGGACGACGGGTACGACATCGTTTCGACGGAGCCCACGGCCGTCTACATGCTCCGCAAAGTCTACCCAAAGCTACTCGAAGGGGACCTCGCGTCGAAGGTCGCAACCCATTCCCGCGGTTTCTTCGAGTTCATCGAGCCCCAGCTCGCGGAGCTCTCCCTCCGACCGAGCGGTGACGTCGTCGGCCTCGTCGGATTCCATATCCCCTGTCACGACCGCGCGCTCTCCTCCGGGCTCCCGGCGATGCGGTTCCTTGAGCGCGCCTCGTATCGGGTCCGGCCCGTGGAGACGGGCACCTGTTGCGGAATTGCCGGAACCTTCGGGATGAAGGCCGGATGGCTCGGGTACGACCTGTCGATGGCGGTGGGGGAGAAGCTATTCGAACAGTTCCGCGCGAGCGGATGCGACCTCATCGCGACGGAGAGCAGCGTGTGCACCCTTCAATTGCAGGACGGGTTGGGGCGTCCGGTTCGGCACCCGCTTGATCTGGTCCGTCTCGAAGGGCCGACCTAGGACCTGGTTCACGCGGCCTCGACGTACTTCCCCGGATTGAGGATACTCTTCGGGTCGAAGAGTTGCTTGATCCCTTTCATCAGCCGCAATGCCTCTTCGGCGCCGTGCGCGTGCATCTGTTCGCGCATGAGGGCGACCTTTTGGACCCCGACCCCGTGTTCCCCGGTGATCGTCCCTCCGACACGGATCGCGTAGCGGCAAAGATCCTGGGAGGCCGCGGTCGCGGCGGCCCGGCTCGCGGAGTCCGTCCGATCGAACAGGATCGTGGGATGGACGTTCCCGTCTCCGGCATGGCCCAATGTCGGCATGCGAAGCCCATGCCGCGTCGCGACTTCCTTGACGAGGGCCAGGTACTCCGCGAGGCGGTCGATCGGGATCGTCACGTCCTCGATCTGGACCCCCGAGGCCAATTCCTTGACGGCCAGGTACGCGTGACTCCGCACGGTGTAGAACCGTTCCGCTTCAGCCTCGTTCGCGGCGCGCGAAAAGCGTCGGGCCCCGTGCGCCCGAAAAATGGCTTCCGCGACGCCGACGAGGGGTTCGTCCAGATCGACCAGGAGGGTCGCTTCGGCTTCCTCGAAATTGGTCTGGAAGGCCGCGTTCACGGCGAGGACCGTCTCGCGGTCCATGAATTCCATTAGGTTGGCCATGACCTGTCGACGGCGGAGCTCTTGGATGGCCCGGCCCGCGGAGGGCCAATCGTCGAAGGTCACGAGCATCCGGACGAAGGGTACGGAAGGAACCGGGAGGATTTTCAAATGGGCCTCCGTCACGACGCCCAATGTTCCCTCGCTCCCGATCATCAGATGGACCAGGTCGTACCCGACGCGGTTCTTGGCCAGCGGTTCGCCGAGCGTCACGGTCCGCCCGTTCGCGAGCACGACGCGGAGGGCCAGGACCCAGTGCTGCATCGTCCCGTATCGCACACATCGCATGCCGCCGGAGCTCTCCGCGATCGCGCCGCCGACCGTGCACAGGAAGCTGCTCGCCGGATCCGGCGGGAAGAAGAATCCCTCCTTCCGAAGCGCCTGATTGAGGTCGTCGAGCACGACGCCGGCCTGCACTTGGACGTACCAGTTCACCGGGTCGATTTTCAGGATCCGGTTGAACCGTTGCATGTCCAGGATGATCGCACCGTCGAGGACGACGGCCCCCGTGAGGCTGGTGCCGGCCCCGCGGGCGACGACGGGCACGCGACGGCGCGTGGCGACGTCGAGAATTCGGCCGACCTGCTCCTCGGTCGAGGGGCGAGCGACGACCGCCGGGGTAGCCTCGAAGTCCGCCATGTCCTTCCGGAAAGCCTCGAGCGCACTGGACTCTGTGAGGACGTTTTCCGCTCCGACGATCGGACCCAGTTCCGAGGCCAACCCGAGAACACGAGGACGCGCGGGCATCGAGGAAGTAAACAGGTCGCCGACCAAAAGGACTTGGACCGATTGCCTGGTCCTGTGCCTCGCGGGTCCGCCGGGCGGCACGTGTTTCATGTGCACCGCGAGAGTCAAATATTAGCACGCCCTTTCCGCGGCGGGGGAGGTAGACGGCCCTGCTGTCCGTCGCGGCTCCGCGTTCCCTACGTTTGCCGTGCGTGAACCGCGTCGAGGGTCGCTCATCCGCGTAGGCGTCTAGGTTGGAGGAAGATTCGTGGTCGAAATGGAGGAAGAAGAGCCAAGGCAGAAGGTGGCCGAATCCGGTGAAACGATGCAGATCGGGAAGAGCCGCCCCCCGTTGCCCTTGACGGACCTGCCCGAACCGGAGGAGGTTTTCAAGATCAAGGGCCGGATCGGCCCGAAGCAGCTCTTCCTGTACGTCCTCGGTCCGAGCATGATCGCGCTCGGCGTTTCCATCGGGAGCGGCGAGTGGCTCGTCGGACCCCGTACCGTGGGCGGGTCCTCGACCGGCTTCATCGGCATCGGCTGGATCGTCCTCGTCTCCGCCATCCTCCAAGTCTTCTATAACGTTGAAGTCGGGCGTTTCACCCTCGCAACCGGTGAAGCTCCTGTTGTCGCCTTCGGCCGTGTGCCCCCCGGTTTCTGGCTCTGGACACCCCTCGCGGTGTTCCTGTTCTACCTTGCATTCATCTGGGGAGGTTGGGCGCAAGCTGCGGGCGAAAGCCTCTTCCCGCTCATCTTCGGCCGCGCGAGGACCGCGGCGGAGATTTCCACCGTCAAGGCGCTCGGGGTCGGGCTTTTGTTCCTCGTATTCGGAATCACCTTGTTCGGCCGAAAGATTTCGCGGACCCTGGAGATCGTGAACTGGTTCATGGTCGTGTTCATCCTCCTGTCCGTGGTCATCATCGCCATCCTCGTGGTCCCCGCCGCGGTTTGGGGGAACTCGTTCGCATCTCTCGTGACCCCCGCGGCTCCGCCGCCGGGCACGAGCGCGACGAATCTAGGCGCGCTGGCGGGCTTCACCGCATTCGCTTCAGGCCTGAATTTCGTCCTCATCAGCTATTACCGAGACAAAGGGTATGGGATGGGTAGTCGAATTGGCTTCATTGCGGGGCTCGTCGGCGGGAAACAAGAAGAGATCCGAGCCTCGGGAGTCACATTCCGCGACACGCCGGAGAACGCCGCGCGGTGGCGGCGTTGGTTCCGATACCTGCTCTACGACCAATGGGGGATTTTCTTCGTCGGTGCGCTCTTCGGCATGATGCTCCCGACGATGATCGTCTACCAGCTTGCCCAGACGTCGGGAAAGACGCCGACCGAGCTCACGATCCCAACCTTTGCCGCGGACCAGCTTGGAACTCTTTTCCCGAACATGGCGTTCTTGCGACCGTGGGCGTTGGTCGCCGGATTCATGATCTTGTTCTCCACGCAGCTGGTCGTCTTCGAGCTCCTCACCCGACAGTTTGTCGACGGCGCCCATGCGATCAGTCCTCGGTTCCGGAAATTCACTGGGGGAGACCCCCGCCGCTTCTACTATCCGTTCATGCTGGGACTGACCCTACTCATTTCAGCCGTCATCTTTCTGGCGCCCGCGTTCCGACTGATTCAGGTGTCCGCCAATTTCTCAAACCTCCCCGCGATGATCATCCCGTTCGCGGTGATCTACCTCAATCGGCAGCTGCCGAAACCGGCCCGGCTGAAGTGGTGGTCGTATGTGGCCTTGCTCCTGAACGTGGTCTTCTTCGGGTATTTCTTCATCAACTTCGTATTGAACGATCCCCTATTCCGGTTCTAGGATGAGGGATCCGAGACCGCCACGGCGACGCCCGGACCGCCGGACGGCGCGGTCAGTGGGAGCGAGTCGGGACTCCGTTCGGACCGTTACGCGAAAGGCGGAGTCCTCCCGCGCGATGCCTTCCGTCCTCCGCGACCTGCGGCGGGATGCCATCGCAATCTTCCAACGTGCCGTTCGGAGGGTCGATCCCGAGCGAGCCGTCATGGAGGCCTTGCACCTGGACGGCGATCGTCTTGCGGTTTCGGGAAATCGTATTCCGACAGACGCGCGACGTTCGATTCACATCCTCGCGATCGGAAAGGCGTCGATGGGCATGTCGAGGGGCGCGCTCCGCCTCCTCCGGCCCGACTCAGTACTCCTCGTGGCCCAAGAGATCCCGTCCCCTCCCCCTACCGGCTTCCAGGTCGTCCGCGCGTCGCATCCGTTGCCCGACGAGGGGAGCCTCAAAGCGGGCGAAGCCGCGATGCGTTTGATCGACCGACTCGGACCGGGGGACCTTCTCCTGGTCCTCCTGTCGGGCGGGGCGAGCGCCCTGTTCGAGGCGACCCCGGTCCCCCTGGATGACCTGCGGACGGCGACCGTCGAACTGCTCCGCGGGGGGCTCGGCATTCGAGACGTTAATGAGGTCCGCAAGGGCCTTTCCAGGGTCAAGGGAGGTCGCCTCGCCGAGCGAGCCTCGGCCCGCGGCGCCACGGTGGTCGGTCTCATCCTGTCGGATATCGTCGGGAATCCGATCGACGACATCGGCTCCGGTCCGACAGCACTTCACTCTTCGCGGGGTGAGCGCGCGCAGTCGATTCTCGAGCGGCACCGTTTGTGGGATTCGATGCCCGCGACCGTGCAGCGCGTTCTTCGGTCGGCCGCGGAGTCCCGCAAAGTTCGGTCCTCGGTGCCCTCCGGCGCCGTCTACAATGTGATCGTGGCGGACAACGAACGGGCCTGCGAGGCCGCCGGGGAGGAAGCGGAGCGACGGGGCTATGCCTCGCACGTTCTCACGACCGCGATGGAAGGAGAGGCTCGTCACGTTGGACCGGTCGTGGTTTCGCGGGCTCTTCGATGGAATTCGGCCGCGCGATCCGTGGCGGTCATCGCCGGAGGGGAGACCACCGTCACGGTCCGCGGCGGCGGCCGTGGAGGGCGCAACCAGGAAGTCGCGCTGTCGGCCGCCCGACTCTTGGAGGGCCGGCCCGCGGTCCTCCTCGCCTGCGGCACGGATGGCGCGGACGGCAACACGGATGCCGCCGGCGCGATCGTCGACGGAAAGACGATGGCACGCGCGAGCGCCCTCGGACTGAACCCCGAGGAGTTCCTCGACAACAACGACGCGTATTCGTTCTTCCGCCCGCTCCGCGATTTGGTCGTAACCGGTCCCACGGGCACAAACGTGGCCGACTTGGTCTTGTTCCTCGCCCATCGCCCCGGCCGCGATCGTCGGGAGTGGCTCAGCCGATCTTCCGGAAGGGATCGCGCGTCACGGCTCGCCAGTTCTCGTTCCGACTCGGGGCACCCGGAGGGCCGTAGGGTCTCCGTACACAGTCGTTGAATACACTCTTGGGCCGTGCGGACGACGAGGAGAGTCGAAGTCCAGAGGAGCGTACGGGCATGCTGGGCCATTGATGTCGAGGTGGAGCATCGAAAGGCGACGTGAATGAAATTTTTGGAGTACGCCGAGAACCGGGTGGCTG
>Ga0209234_1000699_pt1 | contig 11957 bp, 12 predicted proteins | sample GraSoi013_1_20cm_2_FD_185816 | JGI IMG/M metagenome (GOLD analysis project Ga0209234, IMG submission 185816) | Grasslands soil microbial communities from the Angelo Coastal Reserve, California, USA - Sample 08_20_2013_1_20cm (SPAdes) (version 2) | ecosystem: Environmental > Terrestrial > Soil >... | reverse complement strand
ACGAAGTCTTTTGGCGTACCGATGTGCGAGACAATCTTACGGTCATCCGCGGCAAGCACACCATAAAAGCCGGCGGAGAGTGGGTTCACAGCAATAACACACAGGTGTTTCGCGGATTCTTCACAGGCCTATACTTTTTCGATAACGCCGTGGGCTTCATGCACTATGTGACCGATGGACCGACGGTGCAAGAGTGCGCCAACGGGAGGTATGTCGTGCCGCCTGTCACATGCGCGAGCGTCGGTTCGACCTTCGATTTCGGACCACTCTTCCTATTCCTTCAGCATGGACCGGCAACACAGGGGGAGTCTTTTGACCAATCCGGCGCTTCGTCCATTAACAACAACGAATTTGCTCTGTTCGTGCAGGATACCTGGAAGGTAACGCGCAACCTGACTGTAAACCTCGGCCTGCGCTGGGAAGCACAGCACTTTCCATCCATGACTATTGCTCCGTCGCAGACCGCATATGGCCCGAACTTGAGCGATCCGAAATTTCCTTCCGATGGGACGTTGCATAACCAGAACAAGATGTTTCAGCCGCGAGTCGGTTTCGCTTGGGACACCCGTGGAAATGGCAAGTCCGCGCTGCGAGCGAGCTGGGGGATTTTCAATGCGCGCCAGAACATGCTGACTCAAGTCGGTGCGATTACCACGAACGGCGTGCAACAGCAGTCGTTTGCCGCTGGTTCGGCGTTTGGCACGCCCCCGGTATTCGGCCAAAACGCGGGCCCAATTAGCAATCCTCCGCCAGCGGGGACGCCGCCGCCCCCAGGCGTTAACGTGACTTTCTTCAGCAAGGACTACGCCAATCCGCGGATTTACACGACCAATGTGGGTTACGAGCAGGAGATCCTCGCCGGATGGGCAGGATATGTCGATCTGACTGTTTCCAAGGGAGTGCACCTAACGAGATTTATCATGCCAAACGTCTGTTGCTCAACGGCGGATCTGATGAAGCCACCGTCTGTGGACGTCAACCTGGGTAACGGACCGTCGTACACGGGGCCTGTGCCGTTCCCCAACTTAGGAAATTTGACAACGGACACTGCCAGTTCCGCGAAATCTCTCTATCGCGGAGCTACCGTAGGGGTGCGTAAGCGCTTCAGCAATCGGTTCCAATTGGATGCCAACTACGTCTGGTCGGAAGATCTCGACGATGATTCCAATGAGAGAGATCCTTTCAGTTTCCGCTACTACGACCTATACAATCTCGCGAAGGAGTATTCCTATTCCGACCGCGACGAAAAGCATAAATTCAACCTTGTCACTCACGCTGAATTGCCTTGGAAGGTGGACCTTGACGTGCGAATGCAGGCGCACTCGGCCCAGCCCTATAGCGCCAATCCCAATGTCGTCGGAGTTAATGGAGTTGGCCCCGGGCCGCTCTGTAGCAATACAGAAGCTGGGCATCGGGTGCAAATCGGCCTTGGCCCAGGTGGAACGAACGTCGATTGCGGAAGAAATTTTCTTCGCAAGGACAACGGCTACTTTGCGTTTAACTTCGGGGCGTCAAGACCATTACACCTTGGAGAGCGGTTCCAGATTATCCCGAAGGTGGAGGTCTTCAACTTGTTTAATAACAAAAACAACATAAACACAATCAGTGGCAGCGGTACGCCATTGTTTGATTTCGACGGATTCATCCGGCAGGGCGTGGGCGACCCTAGGGAAGCGCAACTGTCCATACGCCTCCAGTTCTAACGAGGCGACTCCAAGTCACAAAAGCAATTCAACGGAGGCGGGGCGCTCCGGCGCCCCTTTTTGTTTTTCGGGGTTGTGCGGGAATACCGGAACGGGACCAATGGACACATGCTGCTCCCTCGGCGCTTGCTTGCGCGCCGCGAATCCCTGACAATCTAAGATTTACAGATGCGTGTTTTTCCGCGCGGTGGCGGTTTTCCCGCACCCAAAAGAGAAGCGAGTGAAATGGTAAGTCAGGTAAATTCCGTAAAGCGTATCGTCGCCTACTTTTCGATGGAGATTGCCTTAGAGAATGCCATGCCGAGCTACAGCGGCGGACTCGGCGTTCTTGCGGGCGACACGATTCGCGCCGCTGCCGACCTGCGCCTGCCCATGGTGGCCATCTCCCTGCTTTACCGCAGGGGCTTCTTCACCCAGCGCCTCGCCGAAGATGGCTCGCAAACCGAAGAACCGGTCGAGTGGCGCGTGGAAGACTTCTTGAAGGAGGAGACCGCCCGCGCCAGCGTCTCGATAGAAAACCGGCACGTCGAGCTGCGCTGTTGGCGGTATTCCGCAAAAGGGGTGCGCGGTTTTGAGGTTCCCATTTACTTTCTCGACGCCGACCTTCCTTCCAATGCCGAAGCCGACCGCAACCTCACCGGCACTCTGTATGGCGGTGATTCCTACTATCGGTTGTGCCAGGAAGTCGTGTTGGGCATCGGAGGCGTACGCATTCTCCGCGCGCTCGGCTACAACGACCTCACGCGCTACCACATGAACGAAGGCCACGCGGCGCTCCTCGCCCTTCAATTGCTGAACGACGAGGCCGCCAAGGCGGGGCGCCAGTCCATCCGCAGCGAGGACATCGAAAAAGTCCGCAGCAAATGCGTTTTCACCACGCATACGCCGGTTCCCGCCGGGCACGACCGATTTCCAATGGAATACCTCACGCGCGTGTTCCCCGGCCAGACGGAATTTCTCGATTTGAAGGACGCTTCTTCCGCGGATTTGATGAAGCGCGTTTTGCAGGTTGAGCAGGATTTCCCGGGCCTGCAGGAAGCAGCACGCCGCGGCGCATCCCTGAACATGACGCAGCTGGCGCTGAACCTGAGCACCTACGTCAACGGAGTTGCCAAGCAGCACGGCGAAACTTCGCGCCAGATGTTTCCGGAAATACCGATCGAGGCCATCACCAACGGGGTGCACGCCGGCACGTGGACTTCGTCTGCTTTTCAGCAACTCTTCGACCGCTACATTCCGTCGTGGCGGGAGGACAACTACAGTTTGCGGGGCGCGCTCGGCTTGCCGGCGGAGGAAGTCTGGGCGGCGCATCTGATCGCCAAGCACGATTTGCTCGAGACGGTTCGCAAGAAGACCGGCCTCAAGTTTGATTCCGAGGCTTTCACCATCGGGTTTGCGCGCCGCGCAACGGGATACAAGCGCGCCGACCTGATCCTGGCCGATCTTGACCGGCTCCGGGAGATTGCCAAGAACGCCGGCCACTTCCAGATTATTTATGCCGGCAAGGCGCATCCGAATGATGGAGGCGGGAAGGACATCATTCGCCGGATTTTCCAGGCGAAAAAAGCGTTGCGGAAAACAGTACCCGTGGTTTTCCTCGACGACTACAATCTGGAGCTCGGCGGGAAGATAACTTCCGGCGTGGACGTCTGGCTCAACACGCCGCAGTTTCCTCTCGAAGCTTCCGGCACCAGCGGCATGAAGGCCGCGCTGAATGGCGTGCCAAGTCTGAGTATTCTCGACGGCTGGTGGGTGGAAGGCCACATTGAGGGGGTCACCGGATGGTGCATCGGGGAATCGCGGCGCACCGTTGCCGGCAATGCTCCCGCTGATAACAAAGCTGAAGCGGAATCGCTTTATGCCAAGCTGGAGGGCGTGATTCTTCCCATGTACTACAACGATCGTGCCAAGTTCCTGGAAGTCATGCAGCACGCCATTGCCATCAATGGCTCGTTCTTCAACACCCAGCGCATGGTGCAGCAGTACATCACCGACGCCTATCTGCGCTGATGCGTTGGGATGCACTTTGTCGGATCACGGAGCTTGAGAGAAGAGCAGACGAGGATCGAGCGCGCCGGTTAGCGCAGCCGGTTCTTGTACATGGCCATGCCGACGGCGGCATCCATTCCCAACTTTTCTAATGCAGCGATCTCACGGCGCGTCTTGATGCCGCCCGCGGCGATAATCGGATGGGATGTCGCGTCGCGCAACTTGCGAAACCATTCGAGGTTCGCGCCGGTCATCGTGCCTTCACGGTCCACGTCGGTGCACAAGAACCCGGCGCAGAAGGGTTCGAGCTGCGTCATCACTGCCTCTGCCTGAAGTGCGATGCGCGTGCGCCAGCCGTGAATGGTGATGTTTCCCCTGGTAGTGTCGAGAGCGATGATGATTTGTTTTTGAGGAACTCTTTTTGCGAGCCGCCGCAAAAATCCGGTGTTCACTTTTCGACGGCGGAAAGCGGCGCTTCCGACAATGACCTGGCTCACGCCCCATCCGGCAATTTCTTCGGCACGAGAAACGGTTCGAATCCCGCCGCCCACACGCACGTTCATGCCGAAATCTTTTCGCGCACTGGTGCAGAGGTCGCAAACGAGATCGTCGTTCTGGCCTTTCCCCATGGCGGCGTCGAGGTCGATGACGTGCAACCAGGGATATTTTTTGAATTTCTTCAGAAGGCCGAAGACGTCGGCGACGGCAAGCTCGCGCTTCCGCCCGTGAACCAACTGAACCGCCTGCCCGCCTTGCAGATCGATGCAGGGAATCAGCACGGCAGGCGTACCTCGACGCCGCGAGCTGCAAGAAATTCCTTCAGGGCACGGATGGGCTGCACGCCGTCGTGAAAGATCGACGCTGCCAGCGCAGCATCCGCCGCGCCTTCCTTGAAAACGTCGACGAAATGTTCCGGCAATTTGGCTCCGCCGGAGGCGATCACTGGGACAGAAACAGCTTTGGAAATTGCGGCCGTAAGCGTTGTGTCGAAGCCCAGCTGTGTTCCGTCGCGATCGACAGAGGTCAGCAGGATTTCTCCCGCGCCAAATTGAACGCCCTTCTTCGCCCAGTCGACGGCATCGAGAGATGCGGATTCCCTTCCGCCACGAACCATGACATCCCAATGATCGCCGGTACGCTTTGCATCAATCGCCAGGACGACGGCTTGTGCGCCAAACTCTTGTGATAATTCAGAAATGAGCTCGGGCCGTTCCACCGCCGCGGTATTCACGGTGATCTTGTCCGCGCCTGCGCGCACCACGGCGCGGCCGTCTTCCAGCGTTCGAATGCCGCCCCCAGCGGTGAGGGGAATTGCTAATTCCGCGGCGACGCACCGGATGGTTTCGAGAAAAGTGGAGCGCCGGTCGCGCGACGCCGCGATATCGAGAACGACCAATTCGTCGGCGCCTTCGGAGTTGTAGCGGGCGGCGAGCGCGACTGGATCACCGGCATCGCGCAGCCCCTCGAAATTTACTCCTTTCACGACGCGCAAGCCGTCGGTGTCCAAGCACGGAATGATGCGATGCGCCAGGCTCATGCCGCAATCCTCAGAAAATTCCGCAAGAGGCGCGCGCCTGCTTCTCCGCTCTTTTCCGGATGAAATTGCACGCCGAAGATATTTTTCTTTTCCACAACGGCGGCGAACGGCGCTCCGTGGGAGCAAGTTGCCGCCGATGATCCATTCGAATCGAGAAGCGCGTAAGAGTGGGCGAAGTAGAAGTAGGCGCTGGATTCGATGCCTTCGAGCAGGCGTGAAGTGCAAGTTGCCGCGACCTGATTCCAGCCCATGTGCGGGAGTTTCACGTTTGATGGCAAGGCGCACACTGTGCCCGGCAGCAATTGCAATCCGCACAAATGGGGCGCTTCCTCGCTTGAATCGAACAGCACCTGTAGCCCCAGACAGATGCCTAGAAAAGGAACGCCCTGCTGGATGGCGCCGATCAGAGGCGCGCGCATATTTTTCTCGTCGAGAGCGCGAACCAGAGCGGCGTAATGTCCCACGCCCGGCAGCAAAAGAGCCTCCGCTTTCGAGATGCGTTCGGGTGAACTTGTCCGCTCGGATTCTGCTCCGAGACGCTGCAAGGCGCGTTCCACAGAGGGCACGTTACCCGCGCCGTAGTCGATAATCGTTACTTTCATAGCAGTCCCTTTGTGCTGGGCAAAACCTTCCGCAGGCGTTTGTCGCGCGCCACGGCGAAGCGCAAGGCGCGTGCGAACGCCTTGAACATGGCCTCGACCTGATGGTGCGACGAGCGCCCGTACAGGGCACGGAGATGAACGTTGGCTTTTGCCGACTGCGAAAAGCCCTGGAAAAAATCGTCGACCAGCTCTACCTGGAAATCGCCGACGCGTTTTGCCGTGATCTTCGCATTCACGACGCAGTAAGGCCTTCCGCCAAGATCCACGGCGGCAGCAGCGAGTGTTTCGTCCATGGGCATCAGGAAATAGCCCGCGCGCAGAATGCCGCGCTTGGAGCCGAGTGCCTTCTGCACCGTCTCGCCGAGAGTAATTCCCACATCCTCCACCGTATGATGCTGGTCCACGTCAAGATCGCCGTGCGCGTCCACGTCCAGGTCAAACGCGCCGTGTCGGGCAACCAGCTCGAGCATGTGATCGAAAAAGCGAATTCCCGTGGCGATGCGCGCTTTTCCGTGTCCATCCAGATTTAGCTTCAGGCGGATATCCGTCTCGTTTGTCTTGCGATGAATCGTTGCTGTGCGTGGCATGGGGAGTCTTTCTTTGGCGCTGGCGTTCAGGCCGGCGTTTTCCATTCCTTTCGAATTGACTTCAGCAATCGCTGCATTTCGGATTGTGTTCCAATGGTGCTACGCACAAACCCGGGCCCGATGTCCTTGCTTCGCTCGCGGAGAAGGATCCCTTGCTTCTCAAGTTTCTGAAAGAGTGCCGGCCCGCTTGGCCCGAAATTCGCCAGAAGGAAATTTCCGGCGCTCGAGTAAGTCTTCACCCCGAGCTTTTCCAATTCTGCCGCGAACCACGCGCGCAACCGTTTCACCCCGTTCACGTAACGCTGCATCGTTTCCCGGTCGTTCAGCGCCGCTTCGGCCGCTACCAGAGCAGCGAGATTGACGGGGAAGGGCGGCATGGCGCGGCGCACGAGAGCGAGAGACTCTTCGCAGGCAATCACGGCGCCGAGGCGCAAGGCTGCGAGCCCAGCGACTTTCGAAAACGTTTTTGCCACGAACAACTGCGCATACTTCCGAATCCACGGCATCGCGGTAAAGCCGGAAAACTCTGCATAGGCTTCATCCATCACGACTGCGGTGTGCGTGGCGGCTTTCAAGATTCTCCGCAACTCTTCTTTTTGAAGCAGAGTTCCGGTCGGATTATTGGGATTGGCGATGAAGAGCACGCTCGGCCTCCTGCGCAGGGCGGAGATGACGCCCTGGAGCGGGAATTCCATTTCGCTGCCGTAGCGCAATACCGAAATCCGGGCGCCGTAGATCTCCGCGTAGTAGCGGTACATCGGAAAAGTAGGCTCGCAAATCAGGATGCTGCTGCCGGACTGGACGAAGGTATCGAAGAAAACGCGCAGGGCGTCGTCACCACCGTTGGTGAGCAGCACTTCTTCCGGGCGGACACCGAAGTAACGCGCGATCCGCCGCGTTGGCGCCTGATACTCGGGGTACATCGCCAGTTGTTTGGTGGTGAGCTTTGCGAGCGCGCGCCTTACCGCCGGTGAGCAGCCCGCGGTGTTCTCATTGAAGTCGAGGCGCAATTTTTCGGATCGCCCTTCGGCAGGCGCCTCGTAGGTGCGGCGATTCAGAATCGCTTCGCGTACCGGCAAGTGAACTTTCATCGGCGGACCCTCACCGCGTTGCGGTGTGCCATCAAGCCCTCGGATTCTGCCAGAGTTTCGACCGCGTCAGCGAGGCGAAGGAAACCGCTGCGGGTAATGGTTTGTACGCTAATGCACTTCACAAAGTCCGCGGCCGAAAGGCCTCCGCGCTTGCGCGCCCAGCCTCCCGTCGGCAGGACGTGATTGCTGCCGGTAGCATAATCGCCCAGCGGCTGTGCGCCCCAAGGACCGAGAAAGACAGTGCCGGCCGAATGGGTTTTTTTCAGAAGTCTCTCGGCATTTTCCGGGAGACTGAGATGTTCTGGTGCGAAGCGATTGACGAATTCGCAAGCCTGCTCGAGAGAACTCGCGACGAGAATTGCGCCGGCAATTTCGGTGGAGAAGCGCCTCATGCCGAAAGGCAATTCTCCGAGTTGCCATTTGATTTCGCGTTGCACTTCGCGGGCGAGGGAGGGGGAAGTGGTGAGGAAGAAACTGGCGGCGTCTTTTGCGTGTTCGGACTGGGCCAGCAGGTCGGCGGCGATCCAGCGCGCGTTGCCTTCGGCCGCCAGGACAATCGCTTCGGTTGGCCCAGCGGGCAGATCAATCGCGCAATCGCCGCTGACGACTTGTTTGGCGGCCGTGACGTATTTGTTCCCCGGGCCGAAGATTTTTTCAACGTGGGGAATCGACTTTGTGCCGTAAGCGAGGGCGGCGATCGCTTGGGCACCGCCGATTCGGGCGATCTCCCCGGTGCCGAGGAGGCCTGCGGCTGCGAGCAGCTCGGGATTCGGCCTGGGACAGACAGCGACGATACGCGAAACGCCAGCGACTTTGGCTGGGACGGCCGTCATGACCAGCGTTGAAACAAGAGAGAAACGGCCGCCAGGGATGTAGCAGCCGATCGATTCAATAGGAGAAACGCGCTGAGTGATCCTGACTCCCGGCTCGGTTTCGAATGTCCATGGGCGGGGGATCTGTTTTTCGGCGACACAGCGAACGTTTTTCGCGGCTCTTTTAATGGCGCTCAAAAATTCGGAACTGACGCGCCGTTCCGCAGAGCGTATTTCTTTCCGGGAAATCCAAACACCGTCGCACGCGAGATTCAAATGGTCCAGTTTTTTCGTCCAGGCGAAAAGAGCGGAATCGCCGCGTTTGCGCACGTCGGCGACGATTTCGGAAGCGACGGAATGGGCTTCATCATCGCGCTGCGCACGGCGCGAGAGCAGCCACTTCTCGATTCGAGGTGTGAGCTTGAGAATGCGCATCAGAGCACGATTTTGTTCAAGGGATATTCGACGATCCCCTGGGCCTTGGCGGCTTTGAGTTTTGGCAGAATCTGCCGGACTATGGCTTCCTCGACGATAGTGTTGATCGCGACCCAGTCCGGATCACTCAAAGCGGAAATTGTCGGCTTCTTCAACGCGGGGAGAACCCCTAGAACAGCCTGCAGATCGTCGCGATGGACGTTCAGGAGCAGTCCCACTTTGCTCGCGGCGGCGATAGCGCCCTGCAGCATCAGAATCAGGTTTTCCGCTTTTTCGCGCTTCCAGGAATCGGTTGCGGCGGCGCGATTCATGATGAACACCGTCGCGGATTCCAGCACGGTATCGACGATGCGCAAGCGATTCGCCCGCAGCGAGGAGCCCGTTTCCGTCACTTCCACAATCGCGTCCGCAAGTTGCGGCACTTTGACTTCGGTGGCACCCCAGGAAAACTCCACGCGGGCTTTTACGCCGTGCTTGGCGAGATAGTTTTCCGTGATGTGCACGACCTCGGTCGCGATAACTTTTCCTTCCAGATGGCGTGGTTCTCGAATCTCGGAGTCTTCCGGCACAGCCAGAACCCAGCGGACGCGCGCCAGCCGCTGCTTGGCATAGATCAGCTCCGACAATTCGTCCACGGCCGCGTCGGTTTCCACCACCCAGTCGTGACCGGTGATCCCGGCGTCCAGCGCGCCGGACTCGACGTAACGCGCCATCTCCTGCGCGCGCACCAGCAGACACTCGATCTCGTCGTCGTTTATCGCCGGAACGTAACTTCGCGAGCCCAGCGTGATCTTCCAGCCGGCACGCGAAAAAAGATCCAGCGTCGCGTCCTGCAGGCTGCCTTTGGGGATTCCCAACTTCAGCCGGCTCATCAAGTCTTCTCCTGTCCATAAACCTTTTCGGGGGCGAACGTGCGCCCGGCGATGATCTTGGCGCTTCCGTCCGGCTCTAATTTCCGGAAGAAGCAGCTCCGGTAGCCTTCATGACAGACGCCCGGCCCGGCCGTTTCGACGCTCACGAGGAGCGCATCCGCGTCGCAATCCACGCGCAGCTCGCGAACCCGCAAGACGTGGCCGCTGGATTCGCCTTTCTTCCAGAGTTTGTTTCGCGAACGGCTGAAGAACACCACTTCTCCGGTGCGCTGCGTCTCCACAAGCGACTCTGAATTCATGAAGCCGAGCATCAGCACGTCGCCGGTGCGCTCGTCCTGGATAATGGCCGGCACCAGCCCGCCGCTTTTCTGAAAGTCGATCTCCATGGTGTCGTCTCCTGAGTAAAATGAAACCGAAAATAAAAATCCCGCTGGGGCTTGTTGCGCCAGCGGGCTGAAGAGTGCTCTTTTTAGCGGATCGCTATGCACACCTCAGGGGGCGCGGCGTGTGGCCGTGATGATGATGGTGGCCCCGGACTGTGCGTGTGCCAATCATTGTGAAGAACCAAGATAAAGGACTATTGGCCCCGTGTCAACGGCAGGACCAATCAGGACCAAGCGCGGCAGGACCAAGCGCGCGGGCGATTTTCGCCTGCGGATGCGTCGTTTATCCGGTTATTCTTGGGCTGAGGTTTCTGGCAAGGTGGCTTTCGCGACAGGCTCTTGCTACGACCGCCCGGCGGAGTAGCGTTGGAAAGGTCCAAGCCAGTGCGCCGAATCTTATATGGCGCGGGATTTGCTAGAACATGCCCATCAGAGGGAGGGGCCATGGCAGAGAAGCTTCGCAAGGAAGACTCGGCATGGAAAAAACAACTCACGCAGAATCAATACTATGTAACCAGGAAGAAGGGGACGGAACCGCCTTTCACCGGCGAATACGAGGATACCGAAACGGCAGGAACCTACAAGTGCGTCTGTTGCGGGCAGCCCTTGTTTCGTTCTGAAACAAAATACCACTCGGGCTCCGGGTGGCCCAGCTTCTATGCTCCAGTCAGCAAAGAGGCCGTCGCGGCGGAGAGCGACACGAGCCAGGGGATGCGACGGACGGAGGTGAAGTGCAGCCGCTGCGACGCCCACCTCGGGCACGTCTTTGATGATGGACCGCAACCCACCGGGATGCGGTATTGCATCAACTCGGTCGCGCTGGAATTGGAGGAAGACTAAAAGAGCGCTCTGACCCGTCAGAACGCTCTTTTCACTCGCTGGTTTTCAGGGGTTAGGGAAAAAGGAGTTTACGCCGCCGGGCAGGAACACGACACCATAGCGGCTACCGGATCGTTTTCGCGGTCCCATACGCCCAGCAGCAGCACTTTCGTGCCTGTCGGATACTTGAACACGTAGTACGTGCTTGAGAGGCCTTGTACTTCATAAAAACCAGGCCTGCGCGGATCTGGCCGCGATGGCGCACCCACAGCGAGAAGTTGACGCAATTCAGTGATCTGTTCCTGCGAATGGTTCCGCAGATCTTCCACAAGGGGCGGTTGTTTTGGGACGTTTATCATGATTATGTTTCTCCGCCACATTCAGCTTATGTTCTCCTCATTGGTAAAGACGTTGAAAATCGAAAAATGTTTCGTAGCTCGCAAACAATTTTCCTGACAAATTGGCCTGCCGGTTCCATCATTCTGCTGGCTTGAAACAGTCTGTTAACAAACGCAATGGCAAGAAATACCCCGAGAAGTCGGGAAACAGCCGCCTAGTTTGCCCTTTTCCAGGAGACTTCCTGCTGTGCGTTTGCTTGTTTTCCTGCTGTAATAAAGCGCAGGTTACTATCTTCTCTGGTACTTGTGCGGAACTCGCTCCCTGTGAGATAGTCCACTGCTGAACTTCTTCCAATAGGGTGGCCAAACGTGACAAAAGCGGATACGAAAAAAACTGGGATACGAGGCAAGACTTCTTTTGACAAGGATCGCCGCCGCAAGCATCACCATTTCCTCGTCAGCGTGTTCTACGCCGACGGGGAAAAGTTCGGTCGCGTTTACACCGACAAAGATAAGGCTACCCGCTTCGCAGAGCGCCAGCGCCGCTCGCCTGTAGTGAAGTCTGCCCGAATAACTCAGGTTTCCTGATCGATCTGGCCTTGGAGTGTTGGCGAAGCCAGTATGGAGGGAAGGCTTGTTGCTCCCGCGTGGGCATGTTATAAAAAGAAGGTAGTTGAGCGGCCTTAGTATAGTGGTAGTACGGAACCTTGCCAAGGTTCAGGTGTCGGTTCGATTCCGATAGGCCGCTCCATAAAATCAAGCACTTACAGACTCTCCTTTCTCGGCGCG
>Ga0209234_1000698_pt1 | contig 11966 bp, 13 predicted proteins | sample GraSoi013_1_20cm_2_FD_185816 | JGI IMG/M metagenome (GOLD analysis project Ga0209234, IMG submission 185816) | Grasslands soil microbial communities from the Angelo Coastal Reserve, California, USA - Sample 08_20_2013_1_20cm (SPAdes) (version 2) | ecosystem: Environmental > Terrestrial > Soil >... | reverse complement strand
CAGTCTCACAGGCACGCTACCGGGCCGTGGAACGGTTCGTAGCGAACAGCAAAGATGTGGCTCAAAGCCTGATCGATTCAGGCATCGCGGCAGAGCGAATCTCGATCGTGAACGAAGGCGTGGAAATCTTTCCATTGCGAACACCGCAACAACGAAGCAGTGCGCGGAAGCACTGGGGCGTGCGAGAAAACGAATTCTTGTTTGGGTGCGTCAGCGTATTTGTCCCGGAAAAAGGACAACGGCACTTGATCGAAGCACTTCCCCTGGTGAGAGCGTTGCATCCGGAAGTGCGGCTGCTGCTCGCGGGCGGCGGCGCCTGCCGCGCGGAACTGGAGGCGCTGACAAAACGTCTCGGGCAGACAGAAGCAGTGTTTTTCCCCGGATTCGTAAAGGATGTCGCGCAAGTGTACGCGGCCCTCGATGCTTTCGCATTTCCCTCGGAGTTCGAAGGTCTGGGAACCGCATTGCAGGCAGCGATGGCCGCAGGCCTGCCATCCATTTCGACGACGCGCGGGGCGCTCGGTGAGGTAGTGGAGGGCGAACGAACTGCTCTTGCCGTGGAGCCACATGGCAAGGAATTCGCCGTCGCCATGCTGCGGCTCATCAATGATGAAGGGCTCCGAACAATACTCAGCAAAGCTGGCCGCCGCGAGGTGGAGCAACGGTTCTCCGCAGGACGCATGGTAGAAAACACGATTCAGGTTTACGAGGACGTGCTCAAGAAAAGGCAAGTGACATGAAACCACCGGAACTCACAGTGATTCAGCAAGCGGTTCTCAAGCGCGTGCCCACCCTCAGGTTGCCGCTCGGCGCGCGCGTGCTGGATGCGCCGTGCGGCCGGTCGGGGGCGCTGGCGCTGGCGCTGATCGAGAGGGGATTCCATGCGATCGGAGCCGACGTCGATCCCAAAGCGGAAACAGGTCTTGGAAACGCGTTTGCGAAAGTAGACTTAAACGCAGTGCTTCCCTGGCCGGACCAAAGTTTTGACGCGATTTTTTCAACGGAAGGAATCGAGCATCTGGAGAATCATTTTTCGTTCCTGCGCGAGATGTGCCGCATCCTGAAACCTGGCGGCATCCTGGTTCTTACAACGCCCAATATCACCGCACTGAGATCACGTGTGCGCTTTTTCGGAAGCGGCTTTTTCGGCCGCGACTCCCGGCCGCTGAACGAATCCTCACGACATCCGCTTCATCATATTGGCCTCGCAACTTTCCCCGAGCTGCGTTACGAGCTTCACATGTCCGGCTTCCGGTTAATGGAAGTGCGCCACACGCACATCAAACCGATAAGCTATTCATACGCGATCTACGCGCCCTCGATGTGGCTCTACACAAAACTAGCGTTTCGAAAGGAAAAGGACCTGGCCCAAAGATCCAGGAACAAGGAGATTCTGGCGACCCTGCTCTCGGCATCCGGGCTCTTCGGGGAGTGTCTGATGCTGGTCGCGAGAAAGGTGTAGCGACAAAATGGCCAGGGAGGAGGCCCCCAAAAAGGACAAAGCGCCTGGCAGTTCGTTCTCAAACCGCTAAGCGCTTCAGGCCTTCTTGTAACGATTGCACCAGTTTTCTGTCTTCTCTTGTTCCAGGCGTTTCCCTCCTATCCGCTCGCCGTTTTACGTCAAGCTATCTTGGGGATTGAACAACCCATCGCCCCTTTGGCTCGAGGAACTCCACGCCAATGGCAAAGCCGTCGCCTTGCAGTGGTTGGCAGTAAGCAACCCGGGCCGAGGAGCGAAACTCGCCAGTGCGCGAGGCGAAGACCAAGGATTCGCCTTGTTCCCAGCGGCGCACACTCACCACGCGCGCGCCCCGCGCACTCACATTCTCTGTAAAAGTCGGTTCCGAGCCAGGCGCATGACGATGGCCGTCAATTAGAACGGGGATTTCCATCGGGATGCGTCTTTCGGCTCTGTGAAAAGAAAATTTCTTCCCTTGAGGCATGGTTTTGCTCATCCTCACAGGCACGCGGCAATGCGCGTGAAATTTTGAACGCTACTTCTGCCGTGGTGCTTCATGGCGTAGAGCGCGCGGTCGGCAGCGCCAAGAAGTCTCTCGGGCGTGTCGCCATCCTCCGGAAAAGCAGCGACCCCTGCGCTGACAGAAAGCGCAGGGCGCTCTGGTTCAGCGGAGAGACGCTCGCGGATTCGAGAGACGACGCGCGACGCGATGTCCTTGCCGGCTTCCGGCAGTACCACCGCGAATTCATCGCCACCGTACCGCGCGGCCGTGTCGATCGCGCGGGAATGGTTGCGCAGAATCTTGCCGATACGCACAAGCGAGCGGCTGCCCGTCAGATGTCCGTACTGATCGTTGATGATCTTGAGGCCGTCCATGTCGAAAAGCACCACGCTGAATGGGCGCTGCGTGCGGCGGGAACGGTCAAGTTCCGCTTCGAGAACGCTGATGAGGCGCCGGTAATTCGACAGCCCCGTGAGCGGGTCGGTAACGGCCATCGAGCGCACCTGCTCGAATAGGCGGGCCTGATCCAGCAACGCGCCGGAAAGCATGACCACATAGCTGCACGTCTTGCTCAACTCCGCCAGAAAAAACGGGCCATCGAAAAGCTGCCGCGAAAATACCGCCGATGCGTGGCAGACAACATTGAGCGAAGCGACAAAAAAGAGAGAGTGATCGAAGAGGCTGGCGGCGTCCTTCTTGTCTCTGTCGTTCTTGAGCCGCTGGCGAAAACAGACCGCCGCGATCAGGAATAGCGCAGTGGGAAGCAGATCCCAGGGACGAGACAGCAAGTTCGCGGCATGCGCGACGGGCGCGGCGGGTGCGGCCAGAAATGCGGCGCTCGTCATGTAGGCAGCCAGGGCAACGACCAGCAACCCTGCGGCAGTTTCCTTGCTGGGCTGCCGCGCGGTTGGCATGTAGCGCTCGACGCCGATGGCGGCGAGCAATAGTACGGCAAGCAGTGTGCGGCTCACCATCCAACCGATGGGAATGCCGGAGAGCGCCAGGGCCCCGGAGATCAGCGAATCGTTCAGGCCAAAGGAGCCGACAGTCTCGATGATTCCAGAGAGCACAAATCCGAAGGCAAGGATCAACGCGGTGCGATCATGAGTGCCACGGAACCGGACGAGGGCGTTGGCGGCGTAGCAGAAGCTAAGAAGAGTGCCGCCAACTTCTAAATAGAGATAGCATTGTGGCGAGCCTGCGACGCTGATTTGCCGCAGGTAGAAGACGACGGCAAGAAAGAGGACGAAGGACATCGCACCGGACGCGAACAACGCCCGCGCATGAGCATTCTGAGCGGCGACCGGACTGCGGTCGCTGCGGAGAAATCCGATGATTTTGCCCCAATCACCCACAAAAGCCCCCAAATGCCGGCAAAAAGCTACCAACTATCGAGGAATGCAAGTTTGTGCCCTTTTCTGACTGGAAATTCACCCCTGTAAATCAATGAAACTAAACAACTTATTGACATGTACCAGACAGGCGGGCACTCTTCGCGTCGCCGCGAGACGCCCCGACTACTTACAATTTCTTGCATTACGGCAGTATCGTTTTTGTTTCGTTAGAGTTACCAGGCGAAGGGTCAGTATCAAGAAGAAATTCGAGACGGTCTCAGCCTGAGACAGTCTCATCATTTGAAACAGTCGACAGCATAGTCTCACAACCGCTAGAGTTTCGGCTTGGGGGGAGCCAGCTCCCGGGCAGCAACGGTATCGGCGAATCCGCAGGTCTTATGCGAGCCATCGCAGAACGGCTTGTTTGCGGAGTGCCCACAACGGCAGAGCCCAATGGTGGTCCGACCAGCCAAGCCAAAGGGTTTTCCCTCGGGATCAAGAATTTCGAAATCGCCTTCCACGCGGATGGATCCATTGTGATTGACAGTAATTTTCGTGGCCACCATTTTTTCTCCTGGACAACAGGAAGTATGCCCATAGTGCCGTGCAGCGACAAGCGCAAATGAGAAGCGCCCCGGCCAGGCCGGGGCGCTTCTCATCACGCCAAATCACGCCATTCAAATCTCCGCAGAAGAATCAGTATTTTGGAACGGACGGATCAACCTCGTCGGACCACGCAAGGATGCCGCCCTTCAGGTTGAGGACTTTGCGGAAACCCGCCTTACGCAAGAAGTCCACTGCTTCGGCGGAACGCTTCCCGCTGCGGCAATGCGCCACGATTTCCCGCGATGAATCCAATTCGTGGACGCGCCGCGTCAGCTCCCCCAGCGGGAGCAGATGTCCCTTGAGATTGCAGATCTGGTATTCGTGGGGCTCGCGCACATCGAGAATGAATAAATCATCTCCACGAGCGAGCCTGGCTTTGAGCTCGCGCGGAGTGATCTCCGGCACTTGCACGGACGGGCCGGGAGCTTCTTCGCCGCGCACGCCGCAAAATTCGTAATAATCGATCAACTTGGTGATCGTAGGATGTGTTCCGCACATCGGGCAGTTCGGATTCTTGCGCAGCTTGAGCTCGCGGAATTTCATCCCCAGAGCATCAAAGAGCAACAATCGTCCCACGAGACTATCGCCGCGGCCGAGGATCAGCTTGATCGTTTCCATCGCCTGGATGGAGCCGACGATTCCGGGCAGAACGCCGAGGACGCCGCCTTCGGCGCAAGAAGGTACAAGCCCCGGCGGAGGCGGTTCCGGATAAAGGCAGCGGTAGCACGGGCCATCGGGCATGCCGAAAACGGTAGCTTGGCCTTCGAACCGGAAAATCGAACCGTACACGTTTGGCTTCCCCAGCAAAATACATGCGTCATTAACAAGATACCGCGTGGGGAAGTTGTCAGTCCCGTCGACGATGACATCAAAATCCTTGAAGAGTTCGAACGCGTTGGCACTGGTCAGCTGCGTTTCGAACGACTCGATCTGAATGTCCGGATTGAGGTTCGCAAGGCGCGCACGCGCGGCTTCACTCTTCGGCTTGCCGACGTCGCTGGTGCCGAAAGTGACCTGACGCTGGAGATTGGTGAAGTCGACGACGTCAAAGTCTACGAGCCCGAGTTTGCCGACGCCCGCGGCCGCAAGATACAGGCCAAGTGGTGCGCCGAGCCCGCCCGTGCCGATGAGCAGTACCTTGGCGTTCTTCAACTTGAGCTGCCCCTCCATGCCGACTTCCGGCATGATCAGATGGCGGCTGTAGCGAAGGATTTCTTCGTTCGAAAGGCTCGCTGCCGGTTTTGCGCCGGTCTGCGGCTGTGTGGTCGTGGCCATTGTGTTTCTCTACTCCTTCAAATTCCAATTCGCCTCGGAAATACGCGAACAGAGATGCCTTGCGAAGTTTAACGCTGCCCCGGCCGGGGCGTCGAGACGACGCTTCCAAGTGCAACCGCCCGCTATGGACGGAATAATACTGATCGTGTCTCCATCCTTCGTAGGTGTGTTCTCTTTCGCGAGATAACGAATGTCCTCATCGTTCACGTATACGTTGACGAAGCTGCGCAGCTTGCCGTCTTCGGTGAAGAGATGTTTGCGCAGTTCGGCGAATTCCGTGGTCAGATGGCCAAGCGCTTCCCCGACGGTCCGTGCACTGAACTCGGCCGAGGCACGCTTCCCCGCGTAGGGGCGAAGCGGCGAGGGGATCATTACTTTCACGGGCATTTCATTTCTCCGTTGTGCTGAAACCAGTGGCCGACACTGCGGCGCGGTGGCGAATTTCAATTCCCTCGGGTGAAAACTCCGCACGATCGTCGTTCAAACGCCACGAGGTCATGTCCTGAGGCGCGCCGTTATGCACGCTCACGATGATGTAGCTGTACCACGGCCAAGCGTGATCGCGGTCATATTCGCTCGGCCGCGCCGGATGGTCGGGATGCGAATGATACCAGCCGACCACTTCGAGTCCCTGCTCGCGCGCCGCCTTTTCCGCCGCGAGAACGTCTTCCGCGGTCACCGAAAAGCGGTTGCGCGGCGAATCGTCTCGCCGATTGACGAGAGGAAATAGCTGCAGGATCTCCCGCGCGGGAGTAAGAGCACCCTTTCCACGATCGCTCTCAAGAACAGCGCTCGAATCGCGTCCAAGCAGCGCGCCGCAGCATTCATGCGGATAAGTTTCCGCGCCATGCGTGCGGATTTTCTCCGCGAGCGATCCGCTGATCCAGAGTGCTGCTGCGTCCGCCATAACTATTCTTCGTCCCAAAAACGTTCGTTCAGGTACTTCGCCGCGGAATCCGCAAAAACAGTAACGATAACCGCATTCGCATTCTTCGGAATTCGCGCCGCAACTTGGAAGCAGCCTAGCAGCCCCGCCGCCGCGCTGGGGCTGACGAGCAAGCCCTCTTCGCGCGCCAGACGCTTCACCAGCCGGTAAGCCTCTTCCGTGGAGACCGCCAAATTTTCGTCGGCGAGCGTGTCATCGTAAATCGCCGGACGCATGGCCGTCGGCATGTGCTTCCACCCTTCCAGGCCATGGAAGGATGCGTCGGGCTGCAGGCTCACGCAACGGATTCCGGGATTGAGCTCTTTGAGGCGCCGCACCGTTCCGACGAAAGTGCCGCTCGTACCGAGTCCCGCGACAAAATGCGTGATGCGGCCGGAAGTCTGCGCCCAAATTTCGTTCGCCGTGGTGCGATAGTGCGCCTGCCAGTTCGCGGGATTACTGTACTGGTCCGGGTAAAAATATTTCTCAGGATTCCCCGCGACGATTTCATGCACTTTGCGAATCGCCCCGTCGGTGCCTTCATCGCCGGAAGTGATCACCAGCTCCGCACCGAGCGCCGAGAGGATGCACTTCCGCTCGTGCGAAGCGCTATCCGGCAGGCAAAGCTGCACGGGAAAACCCAGCGCCGCGCCGACCATTGCATAGGCTATGCCGGTATTACCGCTTGTCGCGTCAATGATGGTCTTGCCAGCCCGTAGCGCCCCGCTGGCGAGACCAGCTTGAATCATGCTCAGCGCCGGCCGGTCCTTCACTGATCCGCCCGGGTTGAACCACTCGGCCTTGGCACAGAATTCAACGTTCGGGAATTCCTGGCCAACGCGTTCCAGCCGCAGCAATGGCGTGTTCCCAATGCAGTCCAGCAAGGATTCACCCGCCCGGCCCGGCTGAGCCTCCTCCCGAACCTTTGATTCGCGGGGAGATGCAGCGACGTGACCCGTGGTAACCATGCGCCTGGTTTCCAATCTCTCCTCCCGGCCAAACGGGCACGAGATATCCGACCATTTTACTCCGGATTGGATGCGCCAGCCTAGTCCTGAGATATAGCAGGGCGTACGACATCAGAAATCTAAGATAGAAGTCTGATAAGTTTTGGTTGGGGTTTTCTTTTCTGTATCTGACAGGCTATACCGTCTGTCAGGAGGCCCACGCTGTGAACAGGTGGGACGCACCTGTCCCCTGCACCTGCCCGCCGTCGTTGTCCCCATTACTCAGGACTTCGTACAAAATGTGACAGATCGTTGAATTTGGCCGTGAATAGCCTTTGAGGTGAATTCCTCAGGCAATCCTCATCTGCGAAAAGTGCGTCTGCAACCGATGGAGCTCACCACCAGGATGCCTTTACAGAATCCCGTCCGTTCATTACTCTGAATGAGCCATGTGGAACGTCGAAGAACGGTTCTCACCAAAAGCAATCGAGAGTCTCGCGGCGCTGGGGTTTGCCGTGGGCAGCACGCGCGGCGTTGTGCGCGTCGAAAAATATGGCTGCGGCGCGGAGTTTCGCAAAGGCCCCGACGACCTCTATGAAATGACCGTTATTCCCACCATCATGCTGAAGGGCCGGTTCACGCGGCTGTGGGACGCCGGCTACCAGAAGTTTTTGCTCACCGACGACGGACTGAAATTGCCGGCGCTCGCGACGCATCTGCAAAACCTGCGGAAGTTTAACGAAGAACTGCGCACGGCGCTGGGTGTTCCAACCTTTTACAACGAAGCGCTCGGTTCCGTCAGCCAGGTCAGCGTCTACGACCGCGTCAAGGGCCGCAAAGGCGACGTGCCGGACGAAACCGTCGGCGCACGCGAGGTCGTTGGCGGCCACTAGCATCGACAATCTTCTGCCACCAGAGTTCCGCTGATGATTTCAGCCTGCCCCGGCATCTTGAAGCTGCCGCCGGAACTGCTCCAGATCCACGCGATGCTTCGCCGCTTTCCTCTGGCCGATAAAGATCACCGGAACATCCCAGCCGTAGCGCTCCTTCAGTGCAGGATCGGCATCTATATTGACTTCCCGGAGGACGGCGCCGAATTCTCGCAAGAGCGGCGCGATGGCAGACTTGGCTTGGTCGCAGAGGTGGCATCCGGGACGCGTGTAGAGAGTAACGTCGCGGGGCCCGGAAGCAGCAAGGCGGGAGTCTTCGGGATGAACGCTCATCGTTTCTTTGCGAAGTTGCATCTTACCGGGGAGCAGGCGCCGTTGGGAAGAACCGGCGCATAATAACAGGGCAGTGGTCGAGGAGCAGGTAAAAAGAGGCGGAGCGAAATGGGAAGAGTCGTAGCGCTGATGGATGATTTGTTCTTCCAGATGAAGCTGGCGGAAACTGCCAAGCAGCTCGGCGTGGAAGTGAAAGTGGTGGCGAACGGCGAGGCGTTGATGAGACTCATAGCCAGCGATCCAAAACTCGTCATCGTGGACTTAAACGCGCGGAGCCAGCCGATCGCGGCCATCGAAAAGTTGCGGCAGACGCGCAAGGACCTCCGCGTGGTCGGCTTCCTCTCGCACGTGCAAAGAGAGCTTGCCGCCCAAGCGCAGGCGGCGGGATGCGATGAAGTTCTGCCGCGCTTGAGCTTCACGCAGAATCTGGCGGCGATACTGAGCGTGGCCAAGGATTGATGCGATCTTGCTCAAAACGAAAACTCGCAGACGATTTTTGTTTCTAAGCTGCGCTTTTCTGCTCGCAGCCACGAACGCCCTCTCACAGGAATCCAGCTCCAAGCCCGGCGAAAGCTCCCCGAGCGCGCCGAGCGAAACGACAAATAGTGGCGGACCCACGGCCGCGCTGAAGGCCGTGCTCTCCGCAGCCTGCTCCCAGAATCAAACCGAGTTTGTCCGCTTTCTCACGGCTCGAAACAGGGAAGCGTTTTCCCGCATGACGCCGCTGGCACGCGTCGCGTTAATGAAGCGCTTCGTGCTCCTGAATGAGCCGGGCAGACCCACGGCGTCCGCGAATCCCGCAGGCCGGCCCATTCTTCGCTGCCAAACTCCCGACGTCACCACGGAAATGCAGATCGGCGGCGCCGAACTCCGCGACAATATTGCGTTTCTTCCCATGGAGCTCCGCAGTGCCGCCGATTCCACTGGCGCAAACGTTCACCAGATCACCATGGGGCTGGTGCGCGAAGACGGCGAATGGAAGCTGCTCTCGCTGGGCTTGCTGCTCCTGGATCTTCCCGCGCTGGAGGTGGAATGGGATGCCGCCGAGATGGAATCGACGGAGAGGGACGCCATCGAAGCTCTGAAGAAAGTTTCCGCCGCCGTCGAAGCCTACCGCAACAAATATTTGCGCCTGCCCGAATCTCTGGCGAACTTGGGGCCGCCCCTTCACGGTGCGGCGAACGGTGAAGCTGCCGGATTCCTCGATTCCGACCTCGCAAACGGCATGAAAAACGGCTACGCCGTTCGTTACGTGATCGTCGGTGCGAGCACGCTCGGCGCTCCGGCAAAATACGAGCTCGCGGCAACTCCGCTGCAGTACGGACGCACCGGACGACGGTCGTTCTTCCGCGATTCGAATGGCGCCGTGCACGCCGCCGACCGCCGTGGCGCCATCGGCAGCGAAGCAGACCCCAAAGTGGAGTAGAACCCCCTGCGAAGCATCCAGGTGAACGAATAAGAGAATGATTCCAAAAATTTGCGCGCTTGGCCGCTGGCACAGCTTGAAAATCTCTGCTCAGCTCCAGCCATTGCCGGGGATTCGTTTGTGGTCCGAAAGACTTGGCGCTACTATCGTGCGATTCGCTATGCCCCGCAGACCACCAGCGCGATTCTTTTTTCTCTTGCTCGCACTTTCTCTGCTCGACACCATTCCCGCGGCTGCCCAGGCACAAAACAATTTCACCTACGGGCCTCTTCCCGTCTTCGAACTTCACAGCGGGTTCTGGATCAATCTCCATCACACGCTCTATCACGAAGCCCGGCAGCGAACGGCCGCGGCGTCGCCGGACAAAACCAGCAAGACCTCGGGACCAGCGCTGCACACCGAGCCGGATGCAAAGCCCGCTCTCACGCCTGCTGAGCAGCACCAGTGGGACGATGCCGTCGCCTACTACGTTTCGAATTACGCCGCCAAGGACCTGCTCTTTTCCACCGAACTCATCCAGCTGAAAGATCAGCTCGGCGATTTCGAGGATTGCGATGAACTCTCCGGCAGGAAGCGAAAATTCTGCGACGCAGGCTTGCCCGCAAAGCTGACGCAGGTCCTGGAAGCCGCCGCGCCCGTCTACCGCGCACATCTCTGGCCAGACCACGATCGCGCCAACCGCCGCTGGATCATGCGCGTCGCCCCGCTCGTGCGCGAACAGGGCGTGGGCTTGTCGGAACGGCTTGCGGACATTTACCAGACGCGCTGGCCGCGCGAAAAAATCCGCGTCGACGTCACCGGTTACGCCAATTGGACCGGCGCCTATACCACGGCCGATCCCCTGCGGGTCACCATCTCCAGCCTGGACGCACGCAATCAGGGCACTGAAGCCCTCGAGGTGCTCTTCCACGAGGGTTCGCACGGTATCGCCGAGCCTGTGCAGGCCGCCATCATCCGCGAGTGCCGCCAGCGCGATAAAGCCATCCCTCGCGACCTCTGGCACGCTCTGGTTTTCTACACCACCGGCGAAGTGCTCCGCCCGGTACTGGGCTCTTCTAGCGCGGCTGCCGGTGACCAGGACGGCCCCGGCCCAGGCGGTTACACTCCCTACGCCCTGCGCGAAGGCCTCTATCAGCGTGGCTGGAACGACTACTTCAAGTTGCTGCAGAAATTCTGGCAACCCTACCTTGACGGCCGCGCCTCCTTCGACGACGCCATCGCCCGAATGGTTTCTTCGCTGTAGCGTTCCCTATGCTTTCTTCTTTTGCGCCTGCCAATTGTTCGCCGGACACCAATATGCTAGGCTCTCTCTTGCAAGAAATCGCCCGGCCTAGCGCCACGCAAGCCCCTGCGACGCACGCTGTCTTCCGTTCGTCTCCGATAGACCCTCTCCTCCGCGGGAAAGTCTCTCTGGGAAGGACCAAAGCCCGGGCGAGGCAACCACTTCGAGGTTGCACCTGAAAAGGAAACAGACACGCCCATGCCTGGCCCACAAACAGCCCCGAAGACCGAGAAAGAGCCGGTCGAGATCAAGCTGGCGCATTCCCCGGATTCCGATGATGCCTTCATGTTTTATGCACTTGCCACCCACAAGCTCTCAACGCCCGGTTATAAGTACACGCACATCCTCTCCGACATCCAATCGCTGAACGAGGCAGCGCTCACCGAGGCCTATGACGTCACCGCCATCAGCTTTGCCGCCTACCCCACTCTCCGCGACGAGTACATCCTGCTCGATTGCGGCGCGAGCTTCGGCGAAGGCTACGGCCCGATCGTCGTTTCCACCAAGTCCCTGAAGCCGCAAGAGCTGGCGGGCAAGCGCATCGCCATTCCCGGCCTGAAGACCTCGGCCTATCTCGCCCTCAAACTCTACGAGCCGGATTTTGAACCCGTGGTTATGCCCTTCGACAAAATCATCGACGCCGTTCAGAAGGAGGTGGTCGGGGCTGGCCTTCTCATTCACGAAGGGCAGCTTTTCTTCCCGCAGATGGGGCTGCACCGGGTGCTCGATCTGGGCATTTGGTGGCAGGAGCAAACCGGCTTGCCCCTTCCGCTCGGCGGGAATGCGGTGCGCCGCGCACTCGGGCCGGAACTCGGCCGCCAAATCTCCAAGACGATCCGCGACAGCATCTCCTACGGCCTCGAGCACCGCGAAGAAGCCCTGAACTACGCCATGCAATTCGCCCGCGAAATGGACACCGAACTGGCCGACAAGTTCGTCGGCATGTACGTGAACAAGTGGACCTTGGGCTACGGCGAAAAGGGTAGG
>Ga0209234_1000695_pt1 | contig 11973 bp, 13 predicted proteins | sample GraSoi013_1_20cm_2_FD_185816 | JGI IMG/M metagenome (GOLD analysis project Ga0209234, IMG submission 185816) | Grasslands soil microbial communities from the Angelo Coastal Reserve, California, USA - Sample 08_20_2013_1_20cm (SPAdes) (version 2) | ecosystem: Environmental > Terrestrial > Soil >... | reverse complement strand
TTCCGGCCTTCGATCTGATCGTCCTTGCCCTTGCCGTCGACGACCGTGGTGTTGTCCTTGTCCACGATGACGCGCTTGGCGCGGCCGAGATCGTTGAGCGTCGTGTTCTCGAGCTTCAACCCGAGCTCTTCGGAAATGACCTGGCCACCGGTCAGGATCGCGATGTCGCGCAGCATTTCTTTGCGACGGTCACCGAAGCCCGGCGCCTTGACGGCGCAAACCTTCAGCGTGCCGCGAAGCTTGTTGACGACGAGTGTCGCCAGCGCCTCACCCTCGACATCTTCGGCAACGATCAGCATGGGCCGGCCCGACTGCGCTACCTTCTCGAGCACAGGCAGGAGGTCCTTCATCGTCGAAATCTTCTTGTCGTAGATGAGGATGTACGCGTCTTCGATCGTGCATTCCATCTTTTCGGGATCGGTGATGAAGTAAGGCGAGAGGTAGCCGCGGTCGAACTGCATTCCGTCCACCGTCTCGAGCGTGGTCTCGAGGCTCTTGGCCTCTTCGACCGTAATGACGCCGTCCTTGCCGACTTTATCCATTGCGTCGGCGATCTTGTCACCGATTTCGTTGTCGCCGTTGGCGGAAATCGTGGCGACTTGCCGGATGTCTTTCCGGCCCGAGGTTGGGACGGAGATCTTCTTGAGCTCGTTGACGACGGTCTCGACGGCGCTCTCGATGCCGCGCTTTAGCGCCATCGGATTGGCACCTGCGGTGACCGACTTCAGGCCTTCGCGGTAGATCGCCTGCGCAAGCACGGTCGCCGTGGTTGTGCCGTCGCCCGCGAGATCGGAGGTCTTGGTCGCGACTTCCTTCACCATCTGCGCGCCCATGTTCTCGATCTCATCATCGAGCTCGACTTCCTTGGCGACAGTGACGCCGTCCTTGGTGACGGTCGGACTGCCGAACTTCTTGTCGATGACGACATTCCGGCCCTTCGGGCCGAGCGTCACCTTGACTGCATCGGCCAGCTGATCGACGCCCCGCTTGAGCTTCGCGCGGGCTTCGGTGCTGAACTCCAGAAACTTGGCTGCCATATCTGTGCTTTCCTCCCTAGGGGCGCTTACGCGAGCTTCGCGATGACGTCGGCTTCTTTGATCAGGATGATCTCTTCATTGTCCAATTCGACCTGCGTGCCACTGTACTTCCCGTAGACCACGCGATCCCCCACCTTCAGCTCCATCGGGATCGTTTCCCCTTTTTCCCGCCGGCCCGGACCCACGGCGATGACTTCGCCCTGGATCGGTTTCTCTTTGGCGGTATCGGGGATGTACAGCCCGCCCTTCATCGTCTCAGTCTCTTCCATCGGCCGGATCGCCACGCGATCGGCTAACGGGTGGACTTTGTACTTCTGAGTCGTCTTGGTTGCCGTTGGCATGATGCTCGAACCTCCGTAACTCTTTGAATTGATTAGCAATTAGCACTCGTGGCAGATGAGTGCTAAAACAACCAGGGGGAATCTCGCCGCGGTTCTACGGTCCTGTCAAGGGGCCATCGATTGAACTGCGGCTCTGGCGCGGGCGCGCACGGTCGGAGCAACGGAATCGAGCGCTACTGCGCCCGATCCTATGATCCTCCCGGAGCGCGTGTCGGCAAGGCGCACGTAGAGCCAGGCAGGCTGGCCCGGACTGGGTTCCGAGTAGGTGAAGTAGATCAGCGCGGCCGTCGGCCTACTGCCCCCGCGAATCTGCTGACGCACGCGATAGCCGTATTCGCGCATGGCACGGGCGAGCTCGAGGCTTTGGGAGTCCCTGCTTTGGACGAGAATGTCGTATCCTCTGAGTGCGGGTGGGACTCGGGACGCTCCGCAACCCAGAGTCAACGCCACTACCGACGCTACGACGGAGCGCCATATCGTCGTATGACGGTTCATTGCACGACCCGCCTAGCGCCGACCCATCGCTCCACCCACCACGCTCCGTCGGAGTCTTGAGCTTCAAGGCGCGACAACCCCACGCCGGCATTCGAGCTGTGAATAAAGGTGTGTTCTCCGACGTACATCCCCACGTGCGTCACACCGCCACCTGGCTGAGCCGAGAAGAGGAGAATGTCACCGGGCTGCAACGCTTCAATGATGGGCGTGACGAGTGAGCCGGCGTGCGCCTGGTCATGGCTCGTGCGCGGCAGACGGATTCCATGCCGGGCGTAGGCGTACTGAATCAGCCCCGAACAGTCGAATCCATTCTCGGCGGTCCCTCCCCATTCGTAAGGTGTCCCCAATACGGCCAGCGCGGTCTGCACGATATCCTTCGCGCTGCCGGTGATGTTGCTGGGTTGAAGAGGTTGTTCGCGCGCTTCATGTCGTGGGCCACTGCCAACCGCCAAAGAGAGGCCAATCGCGCCGCTGATTCCGTCGCGTGAGCCGCGCGTGGCGCGCCAGAACCCGCGCGGACCGACGTCTTGAAACCGGTACTGCGCTTCGACCCCAACCGCTATCCACTGTACAGGCCGCCACTCCAAACCAGCACCAGCGCTCCAAAGGGCCGCGAGGGCTTGCTTCGTCGTGTCGGTGGAGAGACCGAGGGAAACGCCGGCGATCGCGTAGGGACCGAACGTCGAGCGCCGCCGCAAGGCGTGTAATTGCCAGCCCGCGCCATAGAACGCTCGATGCCGGCCGAGACTGTCGTGGATCAATGCCTGTGCAACAAAGCCACCGACCCGGAGCTCGTAACTGGATGACTGATTGCCGTTGTACCAGCGCCCGTAGACGACGTCGACGTCCCGTCCCTGGGCATGGAGGTGTGAGATGCCTGTAATGAGAAGAAAAAACTCAATCCGCGGCCGCAATCGCGGCGTGCTCCTCGGACGCGCGGGGCGCCATGTGATGCGAGAGCAGGTGCGGCAGCCGCCGCATGAACCGAATCCACGTCCAGAGGACCGCGAACCCGAATACGAGCGCGCTGAATCCCGCGATGGCGAGCATGACAATCGGATTCTGCAGCCGCAGGGCGACCAACGCACCTAGCCAAAGCCCCACATGCGATGCTGCCCATGCCCACACGGGTGTGAGCAACCAGCCGAAGATCACGAGAAGGTGCGCGAGCCAACGTGGCATCGCTACGCCTTGCGCGCGATCGCGACGAGAGCGAGACCGGTGAGCACGACGGCAAACCCGGCGCCGGCTGCGACCGGCAAGTAAATGTGCAGCTGCGCCAATGTGAGAAGCAGCGCAACCGCAGCAGCGCCGACGACCACAGGCAGCGCCAATGCGGGAATGGAGACCTCACCGCCTCGACGCGCGCGAACGGCCGTCACGATCCCACCCATCCACGCGAGGAACGTCCCCAGCATCCACCAGATGGGCAGATACCACCAGGTGCTGCCCCCGGCGACGGCATCCCACGTCCAGGGAAAAGCATGCAACGGCCGCAGGACAATGATGTCGACGGCCATGAACACGATGGTGCCCCATAGTCCGATCGCGGCGGCGCTCGCGATCCCTTGCACGCCGCGCGACGTGGCGAAAAAGGCCGGAAGAAACGCTGCCGAGATGCCGCCGGCCAGCACGACGAGCGCACCGAGTAATGACATGACGATGCCGGCAGGCAGGAGTCGAGAGAGGACGAGGAAGACGATGACCGCCGCGGCGGTGATCAACCCGACGATGGTCCCACTGAAGAGGATATGCCGAAATTCGGAGCGATCGACTGTCGCAGTGGTCATGCTCTCCTCGAGCGTGGGTACACAGCTGTTCTGCTAATCTAAACGCGACACATTACGTGGCAAACACAAACAGAACCGTGAGATCCGTTACCGCCCACGCGGCCAGCGCCCGGTACATGCCGCGCTGATGCTGTCCGGGAGTCCAGGACCCATAGCCGGCCAGCCACGGCAGGAGCACGCCTAACCACAAGACCACTGGCAGAGCGAGCGCGAAGCCCTTCTTTCCTACCCCAAGCAGCACCGCTGCCCAGATGAACAAGCCAAACGCGATCAACGTGGACAGCGCCGCAACTATGAGACTCGTCCGCATGCCAAGAATTAACGCCAACGTGCGATCGCCCCGACGGCGATCCTCATCGAATTGATACAACTGGGTGAGCGGATAGAGCCCCGCAAAGAGGGGGCAGAACGCGAGCAACACGATCCCATGTCCGGCGTCGAGCGGTCGCCCGGTCGCCGCCCACGCCGCATAGGGCGTGAGCGTACCGAATCCCCACATGTTGATCACCCAATCGACGCCCGCAACGGCTTTGAAGCGAAACGGCGGAACGGAATAGAGGATCGACAGTGCGAAGCAGATCGCGTACGCAATCTGAAAGCCGGCAGGAAGCGTCAACGCCAGAAGTTGGCCGGCGACCAGCAGCGTGAGACTGACGTGCAGCAAGTATCTCGGCAGCGGTGGAGGCGCGTTCAGGTAGCCGATATCGCCCTCGTCCCGATCGAAAACACTGTTGATCGCGAGGGTCCCGCCATTCAGGAATACCACCCAAATGACGAGAGCCCGAAGTGCGGCGCCGATCTGCTCCCCGCTCCCTGCTCCCTGCACTCCCACTGCGAGGACGTACCCCAGCAGCGTGTGTCCCGCCATGATCGGCCACTCGGCGGGGCGAAGGTGAAGAACGTACGAGTAGAGCTCGCCCGGCAGGAGACGATATCCCCAACGCCGCCATGCGTTGAGCGTCCGCGCCGGGACGTCGGTCACCACTTTAGGCCGAGCGCGCGCGCCGCGATGCGTAAACCCACCAGCGTCAGATCGGGATGCACCGATTCGATCTGCGTGCACAGCGGCGCCACGACGCTTGCGAGGCCACCTGTCGCCACGGTAAGCGGTCGTGTCTGGGATGGCCATTCCGCTTTGATACGCCGCACGAGTCCATCGACGGCATCCGCGGTGCCCCACATGACACCGGCACGGATGCAGTCCTCGGTGCGGCGTCCGATCGCGCGCGCCGGAGGCAGCAGTTCGGTCGCCGGCAGCTTTGCGGTCCTGCGAACGAGCTCGTCGGAGGCTGTGCGCAAACCCGGCATGATCACGCCGCCGATGAATCGACCTTCCCCCTTCGGGCCATCGGCGGTAATGCAATCGAAGGTTGTCGCCGTCCCGAAGTCGACGACGATCGTGTCCTTCTTGAAGAGCTCCAAGGCGGCGAGCGTGTTGACGATGCGATCGGCGCCCACGGTCAGCGGCTCATCGACATCGAGTACGAGCGGAAGCTTCGATCGCGCATCCACGCGCACCGGCTCGCGCGTCGTCGCCGCGGTGACACCGTCGCAGAGACTCTCGGTAATGGTAGGAGCGACGGAGGCGACGATCGCCGCGCGAATCTCCTGCGTCGAATGTCCCGCCTGGGTCAGCTGGGACGTGAGCGCAGCGGCCCATTCGTCAGGCGTGCGATGCGGCGTCGAATGCAAGCGCCAATGCCCTTCGAGTCGGTCGCCCGCAAACAGTCCAACGGTCGTTTCGGTGTTGCCGATGTCGAACGCGAGGAGCATGGGGCGGCTAAGATAGCTCGACGTGCCCGTCGCGCACCACGCCCGCGCCGGCATCGGTCTCGACGAGCAGTGCGCCGTCCGGCCGAATCCCTGCCGCGCGCCCGGACAGCGGCGTCCGGATCTGGCGGCCGCGCAACCAGTCACGGCGGGCGAAGGCAGCGCATTCAAAATCGGTGAGTGGTGCGTGGTGCGTGGTGAGTGGACGCAGGGCTGGAACTAGGCGATCGAGCACGTCGATGCGACGCACGTCCGGCAGCAGCTCGCGCAGTGCAATCGCCCGATCCGCGAGCTCTGCCGGAATCTCATTCGCGACGTTGATACCGATGCCCAAGGCAAGCCACTGTGGGGCATCGCCCTGCCAGCGCGCTTCACAGAGAATGCCGGCGAGCTTGCGTCCATCGAGGAGTACGTCGTTCGGCCACTTCAAGGCCGCCGGCGTGCGGCCGAGCAACTCATCGGCGACATCCGCGACCACCAGTCCCGCACGCAGCGACAAAATGCCCGCGTCCGGAAACGGGGGACGAACCAACACCCCGAGCCACACGCCGCCCAGCGGCGAACGCCACGTGCGCCCATCGCGTCCTCGTCCCGCCGTCTGTTCTTCCGCGATGACAACGCTGCCGGCAGGCGCGCCCCGCGCGCCGAGGTCGTGAATCGCGTCGAGACTGGACGCGAGGGCACGGAAGAGGCCGCAACGTGGCACGCCCCAGCGGCGCGCCAGCACCGCGGCGGGAATGCCGTCGAGCATTACCGGTGCCACACGACCGCGTAGGCGATAGTGAGGACGCCGATTGCCCAGTTGTACGGAGCGAATTCGTAGAACTTGCCACGCCTGAGGAGTGCGATGAGGAAGCGGATGCTCCACAAGCCGGCGACGAACGCGAGCACGAAGCTGACAGCGAGCGGCACCGCACCCACCGCGGCGATGTTCACGGCCGCGTGCCGTCCTTCGACCAATGCGGCGCCGCCGATCACGGGAATCGACAGGAGAAAGCTGAACTCCGCCGCGGCCACGGGATCGAGGCCACCCCACAGCGCCGCGCACACGGTTGAGCCGGATCGGGAAATGCCACGTACCACCGCCGCCACCGCTTGCGCGCCACCGATGCCGAGCGCGATCGGGACACTGGGTTCGCGTTTGATGCCCGACAGGCCGCGGGTGGACCAGTTCATGAAGCCCGTCACGATAAAGGCGAGACCGATGTAGACCAGCGACGTCGCCGCTTCCTCGACCTGTCGATGAAACAGCACACCGATAATGCCGGCAGGGACAGTAGCGAGCACGAGCAACCCCAACAGTCGCAGTTCAGGGGGTTGACGCCTGATCGCGCCGGCGAGCAACTGCACGAGACGACGTCCGTAGACCACGAGCACGGCGGCGAGCGTGGCGACGTGCAGCGTCACCTCGACAAACACGCCGGGCGCCCGTACGCCCGTCACCACCTCGAGCACGCGCAGGTGCCCCGAGCTCGACACCGGGAGAAACTCAGCAAGGCCCTGCACGAGACCGAGGAGAATTCCCTGCCAGAGAGTCATGCGACCTTTCCCGCGACGAGTGCAATCAGGCCAACCACCATGGCCACTTTAAGGAGAATGCTCACGCGCTCGACTTTGCCGAGCAGCATCCATGTCGCGACGACGAGCACGGCCATTTGTGCCAGTAGCGCGATCAGAAAGTAGGCGCCACCATAACCGGCGTTCCGCGGCAGGACGAGACTCACCGGCACGAAAAACAGTCCCGCCGCAGCGGCGACGAGCAGCGCCGGCCGCTGACCGACGGCGATGGGCAGTGTGCGACGACCAATCGCACGGTCGCCGGCTTCGTCTTCCACGTCCTTCACGATTTCGCGAACGAAGTGCAGCCATGCCGCCAGTATCCACGGGACGACGCCCGCAGCCGCCCGACCAACGGCGAGTGCGCCGTAAAAAGGTGGCGAACCGGCGACTACAGCAACCGCAACGTTTCCCACCACCGGATAGGGTTTGAGAAACGGCGAGTACACGAGCATGACGGCAAGGGCGGCAAGGGCGGCAAGAATTTGTCGACCACTAACCAACGCGGCGAATCCCAGTCCCAGCAACGTCCCGGCGAATACGATGAAATCCGCCGTTCCGCGCGCGACCCGTCCCGCGGCGAGGGGTCGAGTGCCGGGTCGATTAACGCGATCGGCCGCGACGTCGCGGATATCGTTCCACGTATTCCCCACTGCGCCGAGCGCCATTCCCGAGAGCGCGGCGAACACCAGCTCCTTCGGCAGTACGATCTGTCCGAGGGCAATCCAACCGCCGGCGAGCACTCCCGCAGCGGCGATGAGCAGGTTTGGGGCACGCATGAGCCGCAGGACCGCCATCACTGACCGAGGACTTCCTCGTAGAGCTGCTCGTAGCGTGGCACGACGCGGTCGGCGGAGAATTCGAGCGCGCGATCGGCGGCAGCGCGCTTCAGCCGTTCGCGCAGCGCTGAATCCTGGAGAATGCGCAGGGCGCGCTCCGACATGCCGGCGACATCGCCGGGGGGCGCGAGGAACCCGCTCTCACCATCCTTCACAACTTCGGGAATGCCGCCCGCGGCGCTGGCGACGACAGGCACCGCGCAGGCCATCGCCTCGAGCGCGGCCAGGCCGAACGACTCGGTCGCGGACGGCAGCAGAAAGAGATCGGCGCCGCGCAGGACATCGCCGACATTCTCCACTTTGCCGAGGAAGCGCACGTCCTTGCGCATCCCCTTGCTGTCCACTTCTTGCTCGGCGGCATCGCGATCGGGGCCATCGCCGACCAGCACGAGGGTGGCGGGCAGGGCTTCGCGCACCGCCGCGAAGATCTTCACGACGTCGGTGACGCGCTTCACCGGACGAAAGTTCGACACGTGGACGAGGATCCGATGACCTTTCGGCGCGAGTCGCTTGCGGTAGGCATCGTCCGTCGCGGGGTGATAGTCGGAGGCAGAAATGAAATTCGGAATCACGCGCACGTCGCAGTTCCCGCAGCCGAATGCACGATACGTTTCGTCGCGAAGGTAGGCGGAGACCGCCGTGACGGCGTCGGACTGCTCGATCGAAAACTTTGTGAGCGTGAAGTAGGACGGGTCCTGCCCGACGAGCGTAATGTCGGTGCCGTGCAGCGTCGTGACGATCTTGAGATCCAGGCCTTCGTTGCGGAGCATCTGCTTCGCCAACCAGGCGGTGGCGGCATGGGGAATCGCGTAGTGCACGTGCATCAAATCGAGCTGCTCGCGTTTGGCGACTTCATGCTGTTTGACGGCGAGCGCCAACGCGTACGGCGATGACTGCTCGAACAGCGGATACTCGAGCTGTGTCACCTCATGGAACGTCACTCGCTCGGCAAAGCCGCGGAGCCGGAAGGGGCTCGCATAGGACACAAAGTGAACGTCGTGGCCGCGGCGCGCGAGCTCTAACCCCAATTCCGTCGCCACGGCGCCTGACCCCCCGTACGTTGGATAGCACGTGATCCCGATTCTCATGAGCGAGCAGGGAGCACGGAGCAGGGAGCAATCAAATCCCTCCAGCGCTCATGAATTCGCCTAGCAAGCACCTCAGGCATCGCCGTCGCATCCACCATCCAGACCTCCTGCTCCGTGCTCCGTGCTCCCTGCTCTGTGCGCAGTTGGTTTCTAAACCACGTATCCTGGCGTTTCGCGTACCGGCGCGTCGACACGAGAATGGCGTCGCGCAATGCGGTCTCCGGCAGCCGGCCTTGCAACATGCTCACGACCTCCCGGTACCCTACGCCATCGAGTCCCGCGGCCTCCGGCCGCACGCCGGCCGCGAGCAAGCCACGTATCTCCTCGACGAATCCAGCCGCCAGCATGGCATCGACGCGCGCGGCCAAGCGCCGGTGCAATGCTTCGCGCGGCAACGTCAGGTGAATGTACCAGGGCCGTAACACGCCCGATTCGCGCGCCACTTGCTGCCACCACGAGAGCGCGTGGCCGGTCAACAGCGCGACCTCGACGGCGCGCGCGGCGCGCTGGCGGCCTCCGCCAGGGAACCGCGGATCGAGTCGGCCTGCCCAACGAGCGAGCTCCGGGCCTTCCAACGCCTCCGACCAGCTCCGCAGCTGCTCGCGCCGGCCCGCGTCGAACGGCGGCTCGCGAAACAGTCCTTCCGCCAACGCGCGGATGTATAACCCCGTTCCACCGACGACAATCGGACGTCGACCGTGTGCCACGGCTTCCGCGATCCATCCGGCGGCATCGCGCGCGAAGCGTCCAGCGCTGTAACGCTCGCCAGCCTCGATCAGATCGAGGCCGCGATGAGGCACCCGCGCGAGCGTGGCGCGATCGGGTTTCGCGGTGCCGATGTCGAGTCCTCGGTAGATCTGCCGGGCATCGGCCGAGATCACGGTCATCGGAGCGAGATCAGCGAGCGCCACAGCGACGGCCGTTTTGCCGACACCGGTGGGGCCGACAATGACGGGTGTGAGAGGTCGCTCGATCATGTATTCACACGCTCAAGCGAGCGCACCCTTCAGGATGTGGACCTACCAAATCGACGTTCTAATTCTTCTTTCGGCAGTTGGACCATGGATGGGCGGCCATGTACGTCGTGCGCCGGCAGCGTTGCCGTGAGGAGCCGGACGATGAGCTCGCGCATCTCGCCGGATTCGAGCCCCTGCCCAGCTTTGATCGCTGCCCGGCACGCGTACGTCGCGGCGAAGCGCTCGAGCCGATTCTGCCAACCACCAAACCGTCCACCCGCGAGGTCGGCGACGAGCTCCTGGAGGCAGCGACTGGCCTCGAAACGTGGATGGGGATTCGGAGCCGTATGTACCACGATGCTGCGGCCCGAGAAAGGCTCGATCTCAAAACCGACGCGTTCGAGTAGCTCGCGGTGCGCCTCGATCGCATCGAGCTCCGCGGGCGCAAAGTCGAGCGTCAGAGGCAGCAGCAACCGTTGCGCGGGCGCGCCATCGCCCGAGAGCTGACGCATGACGTCTTCATACAGGACCCGCTCGTGAGCGGAGTGCTGATCCACGATCGCGACGCCCTGGTCGGTTTGGAAGAGGATGTAAGTGTTGAAGACCTGGAGAAGCGGTGTCTGGTGTCGGGTGTCGGGTGTCAGCGCGTCGCGACCAAAGAGCTCAAGCGGAATTCCCGCAGGCATCGAGCCCAGCGACGTCTGTCCCTGAAACCACATACCTGACACCTGTCCTGGCGCGGCGAAACTTGCCGATGCCTCAAGCGGCGCCAGCGCTTCCCTCACTGCCTCTTCAACTACCTTTTCGACAAAGAACTTGTCGCGGAAGCGTGCCTCGAGCTTTGCGGGGTGCACATTCACATCGACGGCGTCGCCGGGCAAATCGAGGAACAACAGGAGAGAGGGCCGATCACCGGGAGCAATCGTTGAGCGATAGCCAGCCTCGGCAGCTCGCAGAATAAACGGATCGCGAATCGGCCGGCCGCGCACGAAGACATAGCCTTTGCGTCCGGCCGGCCGCGCTTGCGCAGGTCGCTGCACCAAGCCGCTCACCTCGAGCGGACCCGCCCGATGAGAGACCGCGAGCAGCGTATCGGCAAGCTCTGCGCCCCATAGCTCGCGGACGCGCTCGATCAGACGTGACGCTGGCGGGCAGCCGAGCAATTCACGCCCGTCGTTACTGAGCGAGAACCCGACATCGGGCCGCGTGAGCGCGAGCACCGTGACCGCTTCGATCGCCGCCCGGGTCTCCGTCGCCGTGGCGCGCAGGAATTTTCGGCGGGCGGGCGTATTGTAGAAGAGCCCGCGCACGGTCACCGTTGTACCGCGCTGGCGCGCGATGTCCTCAGCAGGATCGATCTTGCCGCCGGCGACCCGCAGCCGCGTGGCGTCGCCATCGTCGGTCGCCGTCTCGATCTCGAACCGTGAAACAGATGCAATCGCGGGCAGTGCTTCACCGCGGAATCCGAACGTCGCGACGCCGATGAGATCGGCGGCCGCGCGGATCTTGCTCGTCGCGTGACGCTGCAGGGCTACGCCGACGTCCTCGCGATCCATCCCCGCACCGTCATCGCTGACGCGAATCAGGATCTTGCCGCCGTCCTCGAGCTCCACTCGCACGATCTGCGCCCCGGCATCGAGCGCGTTTTCCACCAGCTCTTTGACGACGGACGCCGGCCGCTCGACGACCTCGCCGGCCGCGATCTTGTTGACGAGAGAATCCGGGAGCCGACGGATCCGCATCACGTCAGGCGCGAAGGCGCTGTTGCCACTTGGCCAGGAGGTTCAGCGCCTCGATCGGGGTGAGGTGCGCGAGCTCCAGCCGTGCCAGCTCTTCGCTCAGCGGATCGCCGGGGGGCGCGAAGAGACCGAGCTGGACGGCGTCGGAGGCGTCGGTCGTCGCCTGGCCCTGCTCCTCGAAGCGGCCGAGCAATGCCTTGGCCCGCGCGATCACCGGCGTCGGCAGTCCGGCCAGCCGCGCCACCTGGATGCCGTAGGAGCGATCGGTGCCGCCCGCCTGCACCTTGTGCAGGAAGATGATCTCGTCGTTCCACTCGCGCACGGCGACGTGGAAGTTGCGCACGCCGTTCAGCCGGCCGGC
>Ga0209234_1000694_pt1 | contig 11978 bp, 6 predicted proteins | sample GraSoi013_1_20cm_2_FD_185816 | JGI IMG/M metagenome (GOLD analysis project Ga0209234, IMG submission 185816) | Grasslands soil microbial communities from the Angelo Coastal Reserve, California, USA - Sample 08_20_2013_1_20cm (SPAdes) (version 2) | ecosystem: Environmental > Terrestrial > Soil >... | reverse complement strand
GTAGCGGTAACGTTCCCTTTCTTCTTTTGTAGCTTGTTCGCGAAGTTGCGCGAGCCGCTTCAGCAAATCGGGAATCTCGGCCTTCTGCCCGGTTTTCCGTAACGCCTGAATCAAGCGATACAATGCGGTTTGATCCTTGGGATCACTGCTTAGAGCTTTCCTGCATTGGTCAACCGCTTCTTGGTACTGTCCGGTTTGCATGTACAGTTTCGCCAGCACACCTCGAGCCGCGACAAGTGTGGGCTGCAAAGTGACCGCCTTCTTCGCCGAGCGCATCGCAAGTTCAAACTCAGGCGCGCCCGGATCAGCACCTTTTTGCGAGAGGACATCCGCTTGCAGGTAGAGCAGCAGGGCATCGTTCGGTTTCCGCGCTAATTTTGACTGAATCGAGGCCAACGCGTGATCGAGATCGTTCGCCTGCACGGCCGCCAGCCCCTGGGCGGCTGAGCTCAGAGACTGGTTGGGATCCAATTCGTACGCTTTCTCAAAGTCAGCCTCCGCTTTGTCATACTGAGCCAACTGCACGTACAGGACGCCTCGTGCCAGGTAGAGCTCTCCGGCATTAGGCTGCATCACCATCCCTTCCGTAATTACGTCAATGCCAACTTGAAACGATTCGTGGGCAAAGGAAATATTTGCGAAATCCAGATAAAGACTGACATTCCGCGGGTCAAGCAGCAGGGCTTGCCGAAGCGTGCTCACGGCTTGTGGCGTGTCGCCGGAATCCTCGTAGGCATTCGAGGCGAGCTCCAGGGTGTCCGCACGGGGATTACTGGCTTCCAGCAGCGGCCCCAACGTGGCAAGGGCGTCTTGAGGCTTGTGAACCGTAAGCTGTACGGATGCTAGGAGTTGGCGTTCCTGTCGGTCGTCAGGGTGAAGAGCTACCGCCCTCTGAAAAACTGTCACCGCGTCATCAAGTCGTTTGAGCTTCACGAGGCAGGTGGCGTAAGCATGCAGAGCCTCGAGTTGAGAGTCGAGAAGCTCGCCAGCCTTCTCGAAATGAGGGGTCGCTGTGGCGCAGTTTCCTTGCCGATACTCCAACACCGCCAGCATGGCGTGGCCGGTCGGATCACCGGAGCGCAATTGCAGCAAACGATTGAGCAGCGGCACAGCATCACGGTTGCCCGCTTCGTACTCGATTTGAGCTGCGCCGGCCAGCGCCGCAATGCTGTTCGGTGAAATCTTCAACGCTTGTTGGAAGGCCGCCAGAGCTTCTTTGCTGGCTCCCTTGCTGGCAAAGGCGATGCCTTGCAGAGTCCATAGCTGAGCATTGTTCGGCGACTCTCGCAATGCGGTTCGGCTCAGCTCCACCGCCTTGTCGAATTCTCTGGCACGCAACGCCGAGCTTATGGGCTCGATTTGGTTTTCCTGGGTTTGGGAAAAGGCCACGGAATGACAGGCCAACAGGACAATCGTGAGACCAAGTTTCCTGAATAGAACCATCACAGATACCGGGCAGACGTGGAAACTCTGCAGCCACAGGATACTTCATCTGGGAAAACGAATATAGGTAGTGTTTGACGCCGTCCCTCGGTCGCGCTATACATAGGTGCGTTGAGCAAACGATTGCTGAGAATCCTTGCCCAGCAGATTGCTTGCTGCACATCTCTCAAGCATTTCAGGAATGACGGCCCATCGGACAGTTCAGGAGATTTCACCATGAAAACCCGGTCCAGGCGGCAGTTCCTAAAATCGGCGGCGGTTTCAACGGCGGGCGCATTCGCGATGCGTTCCATTCCCGCATGGGCACAGACAACGCCGAAAGGGCCCATCGTCCCCCCACTTTCGGTCTTCGGATACTCAAATGTGCAGCTCCTGGACGGGCCCTTCCGTCTGCAGTTCGAGCAGAACCATGAACTGTTCCTTCGTCTCGACGAGGATGGGCTGCTCAAACCGTTTCGCCAGCGTCAGGGGATGCCGGCTCCCGGCCCCGACCTGGGTGGCTGGTATGACAATGCGGACGACTTTAACGAGGAGAATAACTTTCACGGGTTCATTGCCGGACATACGTTCGGTCAATACCTTTCCGGGTTGGCGCGAGCCTATGCTGTGACGAGATCGAAGCCGACGCAGGAAAAAGTTCACCGCTTGGTGCGGGCCTTTGCGGAGACCGTAGAGCCCACCGGGAAGTTCTACGTTGACTACCGGTTGCCGGGCTACACATTCGACAAGACCTGCTGTGGTCTCATCGACGCTCATGAATTTGCAGCGGATCCTATTGCCCTCGATGTGCTCAAGCGAAGTACCGACGCCGTTTTGCGCCATCTGCCGGAGAAGGCACTAGGCCGGGCCGAGCAGGAAGCCCGGCCGCATAAGACCATCGCCTACACGTGGGATGAAACGTACACGCTGCCGGAAAACCTCTTCCTCGCATATCAACGGAGCGGTGACAAGCGCTATCGTGATTTGGCGGTGCGCTTCATCTATCACGAGTACTACGACGCGCTCGCAGAAAACCACAATGCCCTTCCCGGCAAGCACGCGTACAGTCACGTCAACACATTAAGTTCGGCGATGCAGGCCTATTTGATGTTGGGCGACGAAAAATATCTCCGCGCTGCTGCCAACGGACTGCGTATGGTGCAGGAACAGAGCTACGCCACGGGAGGATGGGGACCGAACGAAGCATTTGTTGAACCGGGCAAGGGCCTGCTTGCCGCAAGCCTGAGCACAACACGCTCCGGCTTCGAGACTCCGTGTGGCGCATACGGGCAGTTCAAGATCACGCGGTACCTGCTGAGGGTGACGCGCGACTCCCGTTACGGTGACAGCATGGAACAGGTGCTGTACAACACGATCGCTGGGGCAAAACCCATTCTTGCTGACGGCACCAGCTTCTACTATTCCGATTACCACAACGAGGGTGCCAAGAAAGTCTATTACAAAGACAAGTGGCCCTGCTGTTCCGGCACTTTCCCGCAGTTGACCGCCGACTATGGCATCAGCTCATACTACCCTGGCAAAGACGGCATCTACGTCAACCTCTTCCTACCTTCTCGAGTCACTTGGATGCGGAACGGCACGCGTTGCACTCTCACGCAGCAAACCACCTATCCCACATCCAACGCGACGCAGCTTCAGCTGGATATGGCGCGTCCTGAAAACTTCACGGTCTATCTACGAATTCCCGCCTGGACGGACGCCAAAACGCGGATTTCCGTCAACGGTAAGCGCGCGGTGGGTGACATTGTTCCGGGAAAATTCTTTGCGCTGCCACGAACCTGGAAAAATGGAGATCGCGTGGAGTTTGAAATTGGAATGCCGCTTCGCCTGCAAGCAGTGGACGCGCAGAACGCGAGTACGGTGGCACTGGTCCGCGGGCCGCTTGCCCTCTTTGGCGTTGGCAATCTGCCCGCAAAGTTTACTGGTGCACAGCTTCTCGCCGCTGCGGCTGCATCCCAGTCTTCAGAAGACTGGCTGGTCGAGACCGATGCCGGGAGAGTGGCATTTCGTCCTTTCGCGGCAATCCGTGATGAATCGTATCGCCTATATCAGAACGTACCGGTCGAAATCACCGACCCGGGGCGCGATTGACCTGGACTTGAGCGGCCTTCGGAGACTTTCGTCCAGCCGTAGAGTCAATTGCCCTTGGTTCGCTCTATCGGTCCGGGCGGAAGAGCGGAATTGCTTGGGATTGCCTGCTAGGGCTCGCCTATCTCAGGGCGGTTTGCTGGAAGCGCCGCATCGTTGAAACCGTGCAGAATTCTAGAAAACGTTCTCTGCTATGCATCGCGCGGACTTCCTCGAAGGAGAACCGTATGACTATGGCAAAAGACATGTCGCGAAGGCGCTTTGTGAACTCAGCGATCTCGAGCGCCGCTATTTCATGCATGCCGATCAAAGGGCTGTTGGCCGGCTATGCGGAGAGCGTACCGACCGCCGACGCCCTTCGGCAGCAAACTGGATCGGTTCTGACCGACAGCGCCGCTTGGAAAGACCAAGGTGTCGAGAACCTTCAGAAATCGCCGTACTCCAAGCTGCACAATGTGCCAGTGCGCGCGGTCACGATCGGTAGCGGTTTTTGGGGCCGCCGGCGCGACATTAATGTCACGAAAAGCATTCCCAGTATGCACGACCTGCTCGAGTCTAACGGCCGCATGATTAATTTCCGCCGGCTGGCCGATAAGAGCAAGGGTGATCAGCGAGGGCCCGTTTTCTCTGACTCCGACATTTATAAATGGACCGAGGCGGTGGGGTTCGCGCTGCAATCGGGCGACCGTCCAGAGATGCGCTCGATGGCTGAAAAATTCATCGATGATGTTGTCGCTGTGCAGGAACCCAGCGGCTACCTTAACACCTATTACGTCGATGATCGCGTATCGCAGCGCATGCTGACCCAAACGCAGACGACCGGTCATGAACTCTACAACCTTGGGCACATGCTGCAGGGCGCTATCGCCTACTATCGGGGCACCGGCGAGCGCAAGATGTTGGATGCCGGTATCCGCTTCGTCAATCACTTTCTCCTGCCGGATTACGGTCCCGCGCCCAAGAAGCCGATTGTTTCCGGGCACCCGGAGATTGAGATGGGCCTGATCGAGCTGTATCGCATGACCGGTGACAAGCGGCAACTTGATCTCGCAGCCTACATCCTCCAGGGAGACGATCGCCTGCAACTGCCAAAGCCAAGAACAATCTACATGTTCAGCGGGACGCCATTTACATCGCGAACCAAGCTTGAGGGACACGCTGTCCGTGCCATGTATGCTTGCTGCGGCGCGACAGACTACTATATAGAAACGGGCGATCCCGCCTATTGGAAAACACTCAACACGCTGTGGAACGACATGACCGGAAACAAGATGTACGTTACCGGAGGAGTTGGCTCGCGCGCGGCTGGCGAGGCCTTCGGCGATGCCTACGAACTGCCGAACTATCGGGCCTACGGGGAAAGCTGTGCTGCCATCGGCAACATGATGTGGAACTGGCGAATGCTTGCGGCCACCGGAGACGCGAAGTTCACCGATGTCATCGAAAGGGCGCTGTATAACGGTATCAATTCTGGGATGTCGCTTGACGGTACGCTCTACTGTTATCGAAACCCACTGGCATTCGATCCTTCCAACGGGGACAAGATTAGAAACCCGTGGTACGACACGACCTGCTGCCCACCAAACCTTGAACGCACCTTCGCTTCGCTGCCGGGCTATTTCTACAGCACGAGCAGCGATGGAATTTATCTGCATCTTTACGATAATTCCGAGCTCGATTGGCACCTGGAAAATGGCACGGACCTGAAGGTCACGCAGCAGACCAATTATCCTTGGGACGGCAGCGTGGAAATTGCTGTCGTGCCGGCGGAGGCTTCGCATTTCACTTTCTATCTGCGCATTCCGGGGTGGGCCGAGCGCGCGCAAGTTTCCGTGAACGGGAAGGCGCTCACGGGCGCGCAGCCCGGTGAATATCTGCCGATTCAGCGCCGTTGGTCGCCGGGGGACGCGATTCGTTTGCAAATGGAAATGACCCCGCAAATGATCCAAGCAAATCCTCGTCTCGTCGACGACACGGGACGCGTTGCCATCCAGCGCGGCCCTCTCGTTTACTGCATGGAAGAACTCGACCAGCCGAATGGAGTGGCGCTTACCGATGTGGCTGTGGATTTGGACCAGAAGGCGGGCGCAGTGTTCCACAGCGAGCTCAGGAGCGATTTGCTCGGCGGGGTGCATGTGCTGCGTCACATGGGCGCGGTTTACGACAAAACAAGCTCGAGTGACTCTCTCTACTCTCGCTACACGGGGGAGCCGGTAAAGACCCGGCGGGTTCCGCTGACCTTCATTCCCTACTACGCGTGGGCAAATCGGCAAGCGACTCCGATGCAAGTTTGGACTCCAGTGCTAAAATCTTCGGCGCTAAACGCATGATCATTTCATCAGATGGGAGCCGGCAACGGAGTCACCTGCGCTACTCAGAAAGATCGAAATGGCTGCTTGGCGAATTGCTGTCCTGGTGAGGTTCTCTGTCGCCACCAGCTATCTAGCCCGTCAAGCACTTCCTGTTGCGATAAAAGCGATTGGTAAAGACATCCCCCACGACGCGGTCTTGAAGAAAAACAGCATTCCGGTGGAGATGATCAACTCTAGCTTGACTAAACACGCCGGATTCAAGTCGAGCTGGAAGTTTTGTGGTTCCGATCCGAACACTCAGTAATGTGTTTCACGGAATAAGTCCGGAGGAGAAAGATGAATTCGGGACCATAGAAAGCCAGATTGGCGCTCGAGCTATGTTGACGGTCATGCCGCATCATGAAATGGAACAGGAGATAACGCCGATGAACGAACAACATAGTCGCCGCCAGATATTACAAGGCATGGGCGCAGCCTGCGCGACGTTTCTACTGAAGAGGAAGATATCGCCGGCGGTGCCAAATCTACGCGTTGCCGGCGCGGAGGTTGAGATCCAGGTTGCTTCTGTTAGCGCTCACACCGTGCGGTTGACCGTTCTCCCGATCGACGAAGGCAAACTAGCAGACGTCGCTACCAATGGATCGCTCGTACGACCGTCCTGGGGCATGCCCATTATCAAGGTGCGGGAAGAAAAAGGTCCGGAAACCGTCAAGTCCGGCGATTTAGACATCAGAGTGTCCACTGATCCTCTCACGTTCACCATTGAAACCGCGAAGGGCGAAAGAATCCAGCAATTCACGGTGGACAAGGAGACCGGCCTTGTCTCCTTCCCGACCGGGAATTCACCGTTGCTTGGCCTAGGAGAGGGTGGCCAGCAATTCGACCGCCGCGGATCGACTGATCGCATGCGCAGCGGCCAAGGCGGTTACCGGCTTGCCACCCATGGCGCACGCGTTCCCGTTCCTTGGATCATTAGCACCGCCGGATGGGCGATTTTCTTTCATCAGCCATTCGGCACGTTCGACTTTACAGCATCCGCAAGCAAGTTTCAGCCGACGGGACGAGGCACCGCTTTGCCTCTTGATATTTTTTTTGTTGCAGCGCGCGAACCCGGAATGATCATGGCCGAGTACGCGCGTCTAACCGGTTACGCCGAAATGCCCCCGCTCTGGAGTCTCGGCTACCAGCAGTCGCATCGCACACTCGCTAGCCGCGAGGAAATACTCGCCGAGGCAAAGACATTCCGTGAGAGGAGGTTGCCCTGCGACGCGCTGATTTATCTGGGCACCGGTTTCTGTCCGTCCGGCTGGAACACCGCGAACGGATCGTTCGCGTGGAACTCTGGTGTGTTCCCCGACCCCCAGGAAATGCTCCATGAACTACATAAGGACAATTTCCGAGCCGTGCTACATGCCGTGATCCTAACGGACAAACTTCGCGGAAAAGTTCACGATCGATGCGAACCCACTCGGTACAACGCCGAAGAGGCTAGCTGTCACTGGAATGCCCACCGCACGGACTTCGCTCTGGGCGTGGACGGCTGGTGGCCTGATGAAGGCGACCGGCTGGACATCGCATCGCGCCTCGTTCGGAATCGAATGTATTGGGAAGGCCCACAGATCGACCGGCCGAACGAGCGTCCTTATGCGCTTCATCGCAACGGCTATGCGGGCATGCAGCGGTACGGCTCGTTTCTATGGTCCGGAGATGTTTACTCTACCTGGGAAACATTGAAAGTTCACATTCCGATTGCGATGAATACATCACTGACGGGCATTCCCTACTGGGGAACCGACGTCGGCGGATTCGTGCCGACAAAAGAATTTAGTGCCGAGCTGTACTTGCGCTGGTTCCAGTTCGGAGCGTTCTGTACGCTCTTCCGCTGCCATGGCCGCGCATGGAAACTCCGGCTTCCTTGGGGATGGAACACAGGCGATCCGGGCCCGGTCGAGATAAGTAACTACAGCGAAGCCGACATTCCAGATTCCAGCCAACTTCACAACACGCAAGTCGAACCAATCTGTCGCAAGTACTTGGAACTTCGTTACCGGATGTTGCCCTATCTTTACAGCGCGGTGCGCGAATGTACCACCACAGGCATGCCCGTCATGCGTGCATTATGGCTGCACTATTCCGACGATCCAGTAGCTATCGCTCGCGAGGATGAGTACTTGTGGGGTAAAGACGTGTTAGTGGCGCCGGTGGTTGAGAAGGGTGCAGCCTCTCGCCAAATCTATCTTCCTCGAGGCTTCTGGTACGATTTCTGGACAGGTGAGCGCATCGAGGGGGGGCGCGAAATCACCCGGGAGGTGGACCTCGAAACCATGCCGCTTTATGTGCGCGCTGGATCCATTCTGCCGCTCGGCCCCATAAAGCAATATACAGGCGAGCAAGTGGACCAGCCGCTCGCCGTTTTGATCTACCCTGGAAACGATGCCTCATTCCTACTGTACGAAGACGACGGAAAGTCCTTCGATTATCGCAAGGGCCAATGGACAGGCATTCAAATGGCGTGGAATGATTCCCGGCGAATGCTGAGCCTGCGTCTTGCCAGTGGTTCGCGTCTCCTGCCGCCATTGCGACGGAACATTGACGTAAAGCTCAATCAAACCACGCGGCCAATCGTGTTCGAAGGACATCCGGTCGAGGTGCGATTCTGATTTGTCCAGCACGAGTTTCAAACGTATTACGTGTTCTCTAATGGGGTCAATTGGCGTGCGAGATGACGGTTTTATCGGCTTGTCCCTACCAGCAGGAGACGAATTGCGCTTCCTCTCGTGCTTGAAAGAGTGAATGCGGGCGCGCAGCTTCACATTTCCCAAAGAAAGCAAAAACGAATAAGAGCGATACCCTTCAGGCCCCCATCGGCTGCGTGACACAACCCCGGAAAGACAAAAGGAACGACCTGTTCGTCTCGGCACAAGTGCTCCACCCTCGCCTCGGTATCACCACGATTTACCTGCGCGGCGAGGCGCTCTGAGAGATTATTTCTACGTTGGCAGTCGTCAACGACGCTGGGGCCGGCAGTTCGGCGGACCGCCGCGCGCAACCTGGTCCGGGCGGCACGCCTGAAAAAGTCGTCATGCGCATCTCGGGCCACAAGACCCGAGGAGTCTTCAATCGCTACAACCTTGTGGGCGAAACGCGATCTGAAAGACGCGGCGCGGAAGTTGCGCAGCTATGTGGAGAGCGAGTTTGGGCAAAGTGGCCATTCTGAGGCTGGTGAGGTGTGGCCGAGAATGAGTTAAGTGGTTCGCCACCAAGAAGAAAAGATTGGCTGGGAGACTAGGATTCGAACCTAGATAGCCAGATCCAGAATCTGGAGTCCTACCGTTGGACGATCTCCCAACTGATTGAAACTACGAGGTTAACAACTTCTGATGCTGCCTTGGGCGACAAATTTTCACTATCTTTTCACCGTTGGGCAGCAGACCTTTTGACGCAGGAACAGCCGCCTGGACTCGACGCATGGCGTCCCCAACGTCCTCTGTGTCAACGATGTGGTAGCCGTCGAACACAGATCGTGTCCTGTGACCCGAAATCTTCATTGCCACCTTTTCATTCACGCCAGCTTTCATCAAATTCTTGATTGCCGAACGACGGAAATCATGAATGATAAGGCCAGTATAACGTGGGTCGGCTCTCCCTTCAACCTTAGTCAAAGTACCTAGGCCAGCCGCCACACAGGCTTTCTGCCATTCTTTTCCTAGATTCGTCCCATCAAAAACCTTGTCTTCTTGGGGGTCAATCCGCTTCAACATCTTCACAAGGACATCAGGCAATGGGATTGTGCGAGGCTCGCTGTTTTTCGTTTGGTCTTGGCGTGGTGACTACCAGGGTCTGCCTACCCCTGTCCAGTCCACTGGACACTGTTGCAGTTTGGCTGGTCAAACGTATAATTCGCCTTGTGCCTGCCTCACGATTAACATCTCTCGCCGAGGTCCAACTTTCGGCGGGCAGATACCTGAGAGAAATGCGCTTGCGCCTGGGTCTTGGCCTCCGAGAAGTCCAAGATGCAAGCGCAATTCTGGCCGCCGAAGAAAACAACGATGAGATGTACATTTCATCTGCGCGGCTCGGCCAAATTGAAATCGAATCATCAGCACCAAGCGTCTTCAAGATTCTGAGCCTTAGTGCCATCTACGGCATTGATTTTCTCTACCTCCTCCGACGCTATGGGGTAAGGCCAGATCGCGTCCACAAGTACCGGAAGAAAGTCAGTCGCCAGTTTACGCACCCCATTTCGACCACCGTTTATGAGCCGGATACAACAGTTACGATTCCAATGCGAATTGACCCGCGCTTCCATTGGGAAACGACGCAACTCATCAACAGGGTTGTCGCAATGTGGGGAGAAATCCCCGCCGCGATGCTCACTCATTTCAATCCTCGTGAGCACATCTACGCCTATGTCGGACTCAAAGATTACACAATGTTTCCTCTGATTCGTCCCGGCGCTTTAGTGATGATTGATGAAAAGCGTAATCGCATTGTTCAAGAAGGCTGGAAAAACGAATATGAAAGGCCAATATATTTCGTAGAGATGCGAGATGGATACAGACTCGCTTGGTGCGAACTAGAAGCAGGCAAACTCACATTGATCCCCCATCCCGTGTCTCCCGTACGCATCCAAACTGTCAATTTTTCAGATGACGCGGAAGTGGTGGGACAAGTAGTGGGTGTAGCGATGCGGGTTGCGCCTGGGTCAGAGACCACTTCGGAATCGTAAGCAAGACTTTCAGTGCCATCTTGATCTGGGAAAGAAAAAACGCCCTCGACGCCCGAGAAATGCCTTCCGGGAGCATATCTCGATAGGATTCCAGTTCCAGCCACAAAGTCATTGTTCGTTGCTGCGCATTTGCCAAAGACTCTAAATATCCTTTTAGCTCGCCGCAAACTGTCACGAGAGGCATGTTGAGCACACGGTTGAAGACATCCTTGTGCTTCTGCCGCAAAATTTCGTGGACTTGTTCGGCTGACGACTGCATGGCCCAGCCTTCGTGCAAATATCTTCCGGTATAGGAGTCCCGCACAGAAGCCAAAAATGCCAACCGTGAGAAGCAGGTCGGAAGGTATGTGAACGTCAGTTCGAGCTGATCTTCAACGCTCTTCAGAATCATACTCGCACGTTATACACAACAATCTTGCTTGCGGCAAGAGTTGTCCAGTCCACTAGAAATTTTTCGGTAGGTCTCCGGTTTCCTTTCCCTTCGTTGTTAACTTGCACGCACTTCGGTTCCTAAAGGAGGAACTACCATGAAAAATACAAGGCACTTCTTTATATCGCTCGACAATCCGTGGCCTCCGCCACTTCCGCCAGGACCGGTCAGCGTGTCTGACTGACACAGGTTTCCTTTCCTCCACCGCGGGGAATGGAAATTGAATGAGTTGCTCAATGGTTGCCCGTCCGGGAAGATATATCGTGGAAGATAATTTTTCTGGACGGGCCTCTCATTTGTCGGCATATAATGTGGCCTTATCATGGCATATCTGGGTGTTGTCCTTTTCCTTATTGCTGTTGGCTGCCAAAGTCTTTTGTTCTGGAGAGGCTGGCGCTGGGGTGGATGGCAAGCTTACCCGTTGTTCTACATATATCTTTCTTATACCTCTTTCTGGACGGTCGCCTTTCTTTTCTTTCCTCACGCTCATCCGTTATATCCAAAGGTTTATTGGGACAGTGAAGTTGGGGCCGCTGTGCTTAGATTTCTAGTCGCTTGGGAGGTTTTTCGCAGCGTATTTCATCACGGCACAGTAAGAAGGATCGCAGGAGCCGTCATCGTTCTCGTTCTGGTTTTGCTAGCGCTCGCGTTGTGGCTTAGTGGGCCAAGCCCCGGAGTTTTGCCTGTAATGGATTTCATGGGCAAGATGGCACTTGCAGCCGGCGTGTGGACCGTTTTCGTGTTGGGTGCGGCCCGATTTTATGGAATCTGCATCGGACAAAACACATGGGGAATGGCCATTGGATTTTTGATATTCGTCTCAAGCGAAATTGCCAATTTTGCTCTTCGCGATTTGTCATCGTGGTTTATTCCGATCTGGCGGTTCTTTCACCCCTTCGCCTACGTATTCATGCTCGCCGTCTGGACGTGGTCGCTATGGGATTACGTTCCGAACTCGCAAAACGAAAACGAAACT
>Ga0209234_1000693_pt1 | contig 11988 bp, 16 predicted proteins | sample GraSoi013_1_20cm_2_FD_185816 | JGI IMG/M metagenome (GOLD analysis project Ga0209234, IMG submission 185816) | Grasslands soil microbial communities from the Angelo Coastal Reserve, California, USA - Sample 08_20_2013_1_20cm (SPAdes) (version 2) | ecosystem: Environmental > Terrestrial > Soil >... | reverse complement strand
GTCCTGTGGAGCCATTCTAGAGGCAAATGAAAGAGAGAGTGAACCGAGAGTCACCAGCATAATTGGCAAGATTCCACCAGCTTATTTCCCAAATTTACATCCTGGGCCTACCTCTTGTTCTGTAACTGGAATATTCTTCTCATCGAAAGACTTGCGAGCAAGTTATTTACAACATTCTTTGCTGATACCCCAGGCATGGAGCGGTTTTTCCAGGCATCAGAGTGTCAAGTTCCACCCTTCAGTGCAAATTTCCACCTTTCAGTGCAAAATCGGTCCACCCTTCAGTGAATTTACCAACTACCTCCAAACCTATGCCGACCACTTTGCACTTCCCATCCAGACGGACACGCGAGTTATGGACATGCAGAAGCGTGCGGAGACGTTCGTTCTGCAAACCACCCAGGGCACCTATCAAGCGGCCACCGTCATCGTGGCAACAGGGCCATTTCACCACCCACGCATTCCGGCATTTGCCTCGGCGCTCTCGCCACAGGTCGAGCAGCTTCACTCGGCCGCCTACCGCAATCCGTCCCAGATTCCTCCAGGTCCCGTCCTGGTGGTAGGAGCAGGCGATTCCGGTGCGCATACCGCGGCGGAACTGGCTCACGCGCACCCAGTGTCGCTGGCTGCTGCTCATCCGCTGTACTTTGTCCCGCTCACGTTGTTGGGCAAAAGCCTCTTCTGGTACCTGGACCGCCTTCACCTCCTGGAAGTCGATGGCACGAGGAGCCTGGGGGCGTGGCTCAAAGCATAACCGGAACCGGTGTTGGGTCTGGAACTGAAGCAGGCGCTGAAAGATCGGCGGGTCCAGATCAAACCACGCGCGACTTCCGCACAGGACAACGTGGTTCAGTTCGCCGATGGAAGTCAGGCCCAGGTGCGCACGGTGATCTGGGCGACAGGCTATCGGCAGGACTTTTCCTGGATACGCATGCCAGGAGCGCTGGACGAGTGCGGTCAACCCAGAGAGCAGCAGGAACTCAGCTCCACTCCAGGACTCTTCTTTCTCGGTTTTCCCTGGCGGCCCTCCCGTGGGTCCGCATTGGTGGGATGGGTCGGTAAAGATGCCAAACGACTCGCAGTTCTGTTGCAAACCACAGCACATGAGCATGGTTGAGGAGGAAGGCAGATCATTGCTACCCATAATTGCTAAACAGACCCAGGAGGAGAGATATCCCTACCAGGATCAGGATCGCGCCTCCGATGGAAGAGAAGAGAACCGTGTAACGACGGATGCGGCGCAGGAAGGTGCTGGCACGATCCACCAGGAGGCCGACCAGCAGAAACGGTACTCCCTGGCCCACCGCAAAGGTCAGCATCACGATCACCCCTTGCAGCAGCAGCTGCGATCTGACAGCAGTCAGCACCAGGATGGTGCCCAGAATCGGGCCGGCACAGGCCGACCAGCTCGCCCCAAAGGTCAGGCCGTTGAGTCCGGAGCGCCATCAGGTTGATCGGCCTGGCTTGACCTGAACGCGGTGGGTGCCCGATAGCCACGGAATCGACAGCAGTTCGGTGAGCGCGATGCCAAAGAGAATGAGCAGTAGCCCGGCGATGCGCTCCAGCACTTGCTGATAGGTGCTCAAGGTGCTGCCAAACAAGGCAGCTAGGGCTCCGAGCAGCATCAAGACCTCTGCGCAACCCAGCACAAACCAGAGCGCATGCAGCGTCACCCGCCAGCGCAGAGTGGATGGGCTCTGGGCCTCTTCCAGGTTTGTCCCAGCTAGATAAGAAAGATAGCCAGGTATCAGTGGCAGAACGCATGGCGAGAGAAAAGACAGAATGCCTGCTCCAAATGCCGCGAGTAAACTAAAGAAGGTGAGAGACATACTCGCTTTCCTCCTGAACGTTTCTTGTCGCTTGTTTGACCTGCTTTTGTGGGATGCCGTAGGTCGCGGGAATCTCGCCTTCCGGGATAACCTCGGCGTAGCGCCACCTTCTGACCCCGAGCGTCAGCGGGATCAACAGGAGAAAGACGATCATCGAGGTCCATTGGGCTTGCTTGAGTCCCCAGTCGAGGGTGAAGAGCTGGACGACGATATTCGCGCGTACAAAGAAGACCAGAAACTGGGTGATGGCATAACCAAACAGATAGGTGATCATGAGCATGCCAGGGCGACGATAGCGTCGGGCCAGGAAAAGGAGCACTACGATCAGGATAAGATTGAAAAGCACCTCATACCCAGCCGCCGGTTGCACCGGAACGTGGCAGTTGCCAGCAGCCGGGTTCAGGCAGGCAAAACTGTTGGGGTTGTCGTAGACCGTTGACCAGGGCAGCGTACTCGGATAGCCAATGATGTCCCCATTGATGAGGTTGCCAATGCGACCGAGCGGCTGGGCACAGGCTGCGAAGAGCGCCCCAGCGTCAAGCACCACCAGAGGATTGAGCCGTTCTTTGACCGATCGAAAGATCAGCACCGGCACGATCAGGAAGATCGCGCCATAGAAGGCCATGCCGCCCTCCCAGGTCGCCAGGATATGCTGTGGCTCCAGCAGGTAATCCGATACCAGATCAGGCTGCTGAATGACGTAATAGAGGCGCCCACCAACGAGGCCGGCTACGATACACCACCAGAGCATGCGGTAGACCTGGTCCTGGCTGATACCCTTCCGGGCGATATAGCGGCGGATGCACCAGAGACCTACTACAATGGCCACAACATACATCAGACCATACCAGTGCAGGGCCAGCGGACCGATGTGCAGGAGCACCGGATCGATGTTGATCTGAATATGCGGACCGATTCGCAGCCAGCTCCAATCGATCAGGAAGGCCAGCGTGATAGGGACGCTTTCCATTGTCTTCTCCCTCTCCACTCAAACCAGCCGGAGCGCCAGCTGACAGAAGTCGAACACCGCCACACTACCGACGAACATCATCACGTCGAACACCCCGACACTAGCAACGAACATTGTCACAGCGCGCAACGCCGGCCAGTTTGCGGAAGCCGTGGAGGGAGGCTCGCTGTTTGAGCTAAGCCAGTAATCCAGGGAGAACAGGAAAGCCGCCAGGACAAGCAAGACGATGGTCATGGGCCAACTCCAGGAGAGAAGTGCCATGCTCCAGTTCACCGTCAACCCAGCCAGGCGCAGGACCAGCACCGCCAGCACGACACCGGTGAGCATCAGTGCCTCTCGCCCAGCTCGAGTGCTGATGTGGGGAGAAAGGAAGCCGCCCAACTGGAGCAGCAGGGCAAGCAGACCACTGCCGGTGAGCAAATACGCCGCGAACAAGGTGAACGTAAACGCTGGGGCATGTGCAAGCAGTTGCGAAGCAGCGCGCTGGTACTCACCACGCTCAGCGCGTAGACCAGTCCATGAAGGACCACGGCCCCTCCTCTCCAGAAATGGGGGTGCATTTCTCGCGCCCAGGCTTCAGCAAAAGCCGCAGGATTGGGACCAAGCACCGCTTCCAGGGATTTGCCATCCGAGATCGCTTGCTGTAAGTGCTGCTCCAGTTCGAGTTGCATCTCAGTGATGTGCTCGCGCGCAATGCCTCGCAGTTCCCAGTAGCCCGCACAGGCATCAACGAGATCAGCAATCCGTTGTTGGGTATGCTGCTCTGCTCTGTGCATCAGAACGTGCTCCTTTCAGAATATGCTCGACCGCCTGGGCAAACATCTCCCACTCGGCCTGCCATTGTTCTAATTGTTTGGCCCCCGCTGGCAGGAGACGATAATACTTGCGCTTGGGGCCATCACGCGACGCCACGAGGTAGCTCTCGATATAGCCAGAGTGTTGCAGGCGGCTCAAAAGCGGATAGATGCTGCCCTCACTCACCAGATCCAGCCCTTGCTGGGCCAGTTGCTGCACCATCTCGTAGCCATAGCAGGGCCGCTGAGCAATCGTCGCGAGCAGGCACATATCCAGGGTGCCTTTGAGTAACTGCGTCGAGCGAGTGTCCACGCACACCTCACGCTTTCACTATCTTGCATGACAATCTACTGGAACAAGTATAGCATACAGTATCTTGTTTTGCAAGAGAGTAGATGTAAAGGATTCCCACGTGATGATGGTGCTTCGTCTCTTCCGCGATTTGTCCTGGCTGCCGGGAAGGGCAAAGCACCCCTCACTCGGTCAGCCTTTGTCTCCAAAAGCGAGCCGTCTGGCTGACGACGTACAGGGCGGTCTCGCTACCCGAGGCTTCCCCCTTTTCAAAATTCCCCTCGCTCTGTCCCATCTGGTTCGTCACGTGGGCAAAACAGATGATCTGGTCCTGCCTGGCCTGTGCCATCGCGTAGAGGGCGGCGGCCTCCATTTCCACCGCCAGGATGCCCTTTGCGTAGCACCGCGCGATCATCGCTTCCGTCTCCCGAAAGGGCGCATCGGTCGTCCAACTGGCACCCACGTGCAAGGGAAGCCCCTCGTGGTCCCTCCGTGAAGTGTGCGCCTACCCAGGAGTATCCAGCAAGCGCGCAAGAGATACTCGCGCGCCTCTCTGCCATCATGCGCGCCTCTGTGAGGACACCATGCCTGGGTTTACAGTTGCACCATACCGCCGGACGCGCTACGGTGCCTCTGCTGCCTGCCGCGCTTGCCATTGGATGAAAATCGCCCCCAACAAGACCCCGAAAAGCACATCTAAAGGAAACGAGGCAAGGAATCTCCCGAAGCTGAGGCTGAACGGCGATGGTGCATGGTGTGCTGTGACTCACGCACGACGTATCCATACAGACCGGCGAAGATGGGCGGCAGCTTCCAGAACAACTGCTGGAACCAGAGATAGATCACGAAGATGCGCAACAGTGCCAGGCCAGTGCTGCTGCGTTCGCTCAACGTGATCGGAGGAGCTACCGCTCCCTCTCCCGCGGTAGTGGCAGCCACCCGTTTCGGCTTGTGCGCAGACGACGAAATACTCATAGAATCGGTGCTCTTGTGGTACAATACGCCTCTCAATCGATATCGTTGATACACACGCAGAAGCGCGTGCTTCTTTGCGCTCCCCTGGCTCAGTATCTATCACGCAAACTGTCACTAGCCATAAGATCCCCCGTTTCAGCTTTCGGCGGATGAAGCTCGCTGATACTCCACCCGGAATCTCCTCACCGGCGGCTCCTCCTGGTCGAGATAGTCTTCAAAGTGTACTTGCCGGAGCCCGGCGCTCTTGAACACCTCCAGCTCTTCCGTTGTCAAGGGCCAGGGCAAGTTCCCAGGAGGTTCTTCAGCAGAACGCCCGCGACAGATCACCAGCAGCGTGCCTTCTGTCGCGAGCAGGCCCGCGATACATGCGATGGCCTTGCTGCGCACATCAGCAGGCAAGACCTGTAGCGTGTACGCTTCCAGGACAAAGTCGAAGCCTCCTTGCCAGGCTGAGGGAGGATCGAACACATCCGCCACCACATACTCGACCGGTGAATGAGGAAACCGCTTCCGGCACCAGGCAATGGCCGTCGGAGCAATATCAAAGGCGACCACCTCAAAGCCTCGGTGCGCTAGCTCCTCGGCATCATCACCCAGCCCACACCCAACCACGAGGGCCAGCTTGCCTTTGCCCTCAACATCTTGGCGATCTAGCCAGTGGACGAGGTTGGGATTGGCTTCCATGTCAGCCCAGTGTATGGCCTGCTGATTTCCCTGAGCTTGAGCGTACAGTATCTCAAACCAGCCTGTGGCATCTCCCCGTTGCGCAAACTCCTGGGCGAGTTGTCGTGCCTTTGCTCGTGCTTGCTCGTTCATCTGGTGTCTCCAGTCTTCTCTTTGAGCATTATTCCCGAGGAGGAGGAGACGCGGGTGGCGCAATGTCCACTCCTTTTTTGGGAGAGGGGGTGATATCTCCGCAGCATCCTCTCCCGAGAATAACCGTTCATGGGGTCTCCCTGTTGCCCGGTACGGGCTCTGACTTGTTCTCTTTCTGTTGTCGGGAAATGCAGACGCATTCGGCCACGGCACCTCACAGACTACTCATCCCCTGAATCGAACATCTTCTCTCCTTCCCTTCATCTTCACAGACAAGGCAACCGGAGCCCCATTACATTGTTGGTGTCTGCGCCAACGGTTTACTCGGCAAGGTTTCCGCCATCACTGCCTGGACGATCACCCCTGAAAGGAAAGTCACGCCAGCGATGCCGCCGATGGCCCAGGAGACCCCAAAGAGGTCGGTCAGCACCCCGGCCAGTAGGGCCCCGATGGCATAGCCACTATCACGCCAGAGCCGGTAGACGCCCACCGCCGAGGCACGCCACGCCGGGTGAGCCACATCGGAGACTGCCGCGAGCAGCGTCGGATAGACCAGGGCGGTCCCCAGCCCAAGCAGCACCATCGCCACGACCCACCACGCGAAGCCATGCACGAGCGGCAGCAGTCCGATGGCCATCCCCTGGAGCAGCATGCCTCCCACGATCATGCCTTTGCGCCCGAGCCGGTCAGAGAGCGCGCCCGTCAGTAACTGCGCGACGCCCCAGACCCCCGGATAGATGCCCGCCAAGAGGCCAATCTGCGCGATACTCAGACCACCGGCAGCAAAGAAGAGCGGAAACACTCCCCAGGCCAGGCCATCATTCAAGTTGTTCACTAGGCCCGCCTGGCTGACCCCAAAGAGCGTCCGGTTCTTCCACGAGGTGAGCAGGAAGATGTCCTTGAATGAGGGCGATGTGGGTCGATCACCGGTGGCGGCCGGAGACGACGGTACTGAACCTGCCATTTGCCCGGAGGGATGTGCCAGCAGCGCTGCCTCGTGGCGGGCGTGCCCATGCGACTCGCGCACGAAGAAGAGCGAGAGCAGCAGACCCGCCAGGGCAAAGCCGATGCCGAGCAGGAACGGTTGGGGCCTCAGCGCATACGTCGCGGCCAGGTAGCCAGCGGCGATGGCGGCCAGCGAGACCGCACCGTAGCCAGCCGCTTCGTTGAGTCCCATCGCCAGTCCGCGGCGGGCCGGGCCCACCAGGTCGATCTTCATGATGACGGTGGTGGACCAGCAGAGGCCCTGGTTGATGCCCAGCAAGACATTGGCGAAGACCACCCAGCCCCAGGCCGGGGCAAAGATGATGAGCAACGGCACCGGCAGCCCGACCAGCCAGCCAGCCACCAGGACGCCCTTGCGTCCAATGCGGTCGCCGAGGCGGCCTGCGAAGAGATTGGAAGCCGCTTTGACCACACCGAAGCTCACGATAAAGGAGAGCACCGCCGTCGTCGAAGCCAGGCCGAACACCTGGTGGCCAAGCAGTGGCACAATGCTGCGTTCGAGGCCCACCATGCCGCCAACGAACGCATTGACGATCACCAGCAGCGTAAACTGCTGCCAGTTGGCGCGCAGACCAAGTTGAACGGCGGGTTGTGCCCCTTCCAGGGGCGGTCTTTTCGTGTGAGGAAATGGCAATGCGTTTTCTCCTGTGTCCTGTTTACTTCACATTAAAGACTCCAAAAAGCATCTCAAGGCTCGCTTTCGCCTTTGTCGCCTGCATCTGAGAAGGCATCGGCACCCAGCAGTGCCGTGGGCTTGAGGGGGACTTCACAAGCGAGCGAGGCCCTCGCCGCATGCCACTCCTGCTCATGTGCCGCCTTGCGCGCGCGGAAGTTGACACCTTGTGTCCCGAATTCTGCGGCGCTCCTCGCTTGAGGAGCGCCACTGAAGACGTCCGCTTGCCAGGTGATCTCGAAGTCAACGAAACCCGCCGCCATGATTGTGGCCTTCAGTTCTGCTTCCAGCAGAGCACCGGCAATTCAGCCCGTCCACAGATCGATCTGCTGTTTCGCGTCTTCTGGCACCGCCTGCTGCACCAGGATATCCCCGATCTGGAGGCGACCGCTGGGTTTGAGCACGCGAGCCATCTCCTGAAAGGCCGCGAGTTTGTCCGGCAGCAAGTTGAGGACGCCGTTGGAGATGACCACATCGGCCCAGCCATCAGGGAGGGGTAACGACTCGGCCAGGCCCTCCCGGAACTCCACATGGCCTGACCCGGCTTCGCGGGCACTCTTCCTCGCCCTTTCGAGCATCGCCGGGGTCATATCGACCCCGATGACCTGTCCATCTGGGCCGACCATCTTCGCCGCGATCAGGCTATCGAGGCCGGCGCCACTGCCGACATCGACGACCTGCTCACCGGGCTGGAGGTGGCCGATGCGAAAGGGATTGCCCGTGCCAGCGAACGAGGCGATCGAGCCTTCGGGAAGACCTTCCAGCCAGTCATCGTGGTAGCCAAGCAGGCTTGCGAGTGGACGACCGGTGTGGAAGTGATAGCCTCGATCAGGGTCTCGCGCCACCGCCGTGTATTCCTCCTGGATGGCTTGGTGCAAGCGACCCAGGTCAAGACTCGGTTCTGTCCCTAGACGGTCACTCATCATGACCTCCTTCCTTTATGAGCTTCTTGCTCTCTATTGTATGTATTGAGCAGGAAGTGAGGTGCCATCAGGAGATGGCACAGCGATTGGCTCCTGCTTCTAGCTCGGTCACCGGTTGTTCTGGGAGCAGTCCTCGCTCATTGAGCCTCACGATCTGAGCGTAGTTGGGGGGTGCTGCTGGAAGCCGGGAGAGCAGGATGCGGACAAAATCGGCGCGGGTGGCGTGCAGGATACCCACCTGCTCGCTAACCTCCCTCAAGGTGGTCATGATGGGCACACCATCAAAGGGAGTCGGCGCGCTGCTGTGTCCGGCAAGCACCAGCGTCTTTGCTGGGAGCGCCAGCAGTTTGTACAGGCTGTGGTAGAGGGCATCAGCGCGTGCCTGCGCCTCTTGGGGACTGGCGTCCAGGTCGGGACGCCCTACGCCCGTCGGAAAGAGTGTATCGCCCGTGAAGAGCATCTGCCCTTCCAGCAGGTAACAGGTACTTTCTGGTGTGTGCCCTGGCGTTCGGAGAGCTATCAGTTGCATCGTCTCTGTTGGGAGTCGCTCGCCGTCATGGATGGCCGTGAACGGGAACGTGACCCGCTGCTGATCGGGAAGCATGAGCATCGCTCCATTCCGTTCGGCGAGCTGGTGCGATCGGGAGAGATGATCGGCGTGAATGTGGGTCTCCAGTACGCTGGTAATCTGCCACCCGTGCTGCGCAGCCAGATCAAGATACACCTGGGGGTCAAGAGAGGCATCGATGACGGCAGCTTCTTCGCCTGCCCCAATGAGGTAGGAAAGACAGCCTTTGCCAGTCCGTCGCACCTGGATCACCCGCACGAAGCTAGCTGGTATGGGCGCCTCGGCTGCATTCCAGGCCAGGCTCCAGGCTTTCATTCCTCCCTCCAGGGACATGGCCTCGACGCCACGCGCAGCAAGCTGTTCGGCGGCAATCAGGCTGGTTTTGCCAGCCGCGCACACCGTCACGACCGGTCCATCGCTCGGAACGTCCACGTCGGCAAGCGCTGCTGGATCGTGCGCTTTGAGCGCATCATAGGCATCAACATGGAGACTGCCAGGAATGGCCCATTCTGCCCGTTCAGCCGTCGGACGTACATCCAGGATCGTGACTGGTCGTCCCTCCTCCAGCCATCTCCTCAAGGTCTCGACATCAATGGTCATCATGGGTGTGCTCCTGTTCCGCTCTCAACCGGCAGCCCCAGCGCTCGCCAGTCTGGAAGCCCTTGTGCGAGGCGGCGTGCCTGGTACCCATTCGTTTGTAGGAGGGCAACCGCCTCATCGGCAAACACACAATAGGGACCGCGACAATAGGCCACGATCTCCTTCTCGCGAGGCAGCTCGGGGAGACGGGCCTCCAGGTCGGTCACCGGCATGGAAAGGGCGCCGGGCAGATGCGAGGCCTCGTATTCCTCCACGGGACGCACATCCAGCAGGACGACATCCCCCTCGATCAGGCGCTGGTGCAACTCCGTAGCACTGATGGGCTGCAACAGAGTCCGCTCGTGCAGGTAGGTCTGGACAATGCGCTCGATCTCCGCGATGCGCGCCTCCCCGACCTCGCGCATGGCCTGCCACAGGCGGAACACACGCTCGTCTCCCAGACGGTAGTAGATGTAGACGCCCTCGCGGCGCACCTCGACGAGTTGAGCGACCCGCAGCACCTGGAGATGCTGCGAGGCATTGGCCACCGACATGCCGGTCTCCTGTGCTAACGCTTCCACGCTGTGTTCCCCCTGGGCAAGCACCTCGAGGAGTTCGAGGCGGTGCGAACTCGACAAGGCTTTGCCGATGCGCGCAAATTGCTCATAGAGGTGGTTCTTGAAGGCTCGCTTCTCTTGGTGGTCCATGTGTTTCACGACATCCTTTCAGGGGAGACGCCTTCTGCCATCTCCTCGGCTTGCACTGCCGCTCCTCCTTGGACGGTTGCTGGCTTCTCACCCACGACGAGGAGGTAGCCCAGGTAGGGCACAGCGCGCTGTAAGCGTGGCATGAGCCAGGCCATCTTGCGCAGGTAAGACAGGCGGGTCATGGCGCGGCCCATGATCGCCAGGCAGTTGGCGACCCCTTCATCGGAGAGGAAGCCAGCGGGGGTCATCATTTCAAAGGGACCAGAGACGACCTGCGTGTTGCCCAGCCCTGCCTCCTCGTAGAGGCGCACCCACTCCTCCAGCGTGTCGACTTGCATGCCAGGGCAGACCTGGCCCAGGAAAATTTCACGCGCCTCGGAAGGAGGCGGCTCTCGCCAGAAGAATTCGGTGGCGAGGACGCGCCCACCGGGCTTGCAGACCCGGATGAGTTCCCGCACGGCACGCGGGCGGTCGACGAACATCGTGACGGCTTCGGCAATCACACGATCGTAGCGGTTGTCGGGAAAGTCCAGCGCGAGAATATCGCCATAAGTGACGGTAACTTGTCCAGTAAGCCCGGTGCGCTGGACATTCGAGCGGGCACGGGCGAGCATGATGGGAGAGATGTCGACCGCAGTTACCTTCGCCCCGAAGCGGCGGGCGATGGCCATGGCAGACGTACCGACGCCACAGCCCACATCCAGGATCTGTTGGTCCGGCTGAAAGCCCGCCCGCCGGAATAACTCTTCGGATGAACGATGCCCGCCGGGGTGGATCACACGCTTGCCAAGCAGGGCGAGGAACGCATAGGGATCGAGTTGGGCAACTTCTGTCGCAGTGAGATGGGGTGATGCTCGGACTCTCCATGAAGACCTCCTTGACGCTCTCAGAATCTCGATCTGAAACGGAAAGATAACGGGTATGTTCAAGTATTCTATTGAATAATAGAGTACTTGAACAAAATGCGATTGTCAAGACCTCAGTAGAGAGAGTTTTCCTCTTATTTGCGTGTCCCTGGATCGCACCAGCTGATCTTTCACAGTGCGCGGCTTCGCGCTCAGGCTAAGGGAAGTGTGCCTCGCCAGCTCGAAAATGTTCCTTCAATAGAGTACTTCTGTGATGGAAGCTGTCAAGAGAAACCTTTCCTTGTATGATAGACTGAGAAGAGTAAAGAGGACCGTCTCGTTTTTGCTGTGAGACAAGGATTCATCATGGCTGCTCTGCTGGCACTCGTTGCTACCATCTTGACCTCCTTTCTTCCCATTCTGAACAAGCGTCTCTTGCAGGATGCTCGTCCAGCCCTGGTGGCCTGGGTCGTCAATGCTGCTTCTCTGCCCATCCTCCTCGGAGGAACCCTGTTGCTCACCCAGTGCTCGGTCACTTCCCTACAAGGGAGCATCCCGTTCTCCTGTACGACGCGTCTCCCCCACATCGATGGCATCTTTGTCGCAGCGCTTGTGGCTTCCGCGCTACTCAACTGGGCAGCCACGCTGCTTTCGACCCTCGCGCTTGCGCGTGCCGATGCGTCGCTGGTCAGTCCCCTGCTCACCTTCAATCCTGCCTTTACACTGCTCCTCGCCTGGCTGACACTCAGCGAAACGCCTGGCTTGCGACAAACCATGGGTGTGGCACTGGTCCTCTGCGGTGCCTACCTCCTCGAGGTCAAGGAAGCGCGCACTGGGCCGCTCGCGCCACTGCGCGTACTGCTTCAGCGACCGGGAACCCTGCTGGCCCTTGTCGCTTCCGCCCTGTGGGGAGCCACCACCGTCCTGGAGAAGCTCGCCATCGAGCACGTGACTCCTCGGAGTGGTCCGCTGGTAGCCCTCCTGGGAACGTTTCTGCTGGTGGTGCTCCTCA
>Ga0209234_1000689_pt1 | contig 12056 bp, 10 predicted proteins | sample GraSoi013_1_20cm_2_FD_185816 | JGI IMG/M metagenome (GOLD analysis project Ga0209234, IMG submission 185816) | Grasslands soil microbial communities from the Angelo Coastal Reserve, California, USA - Sample 08_20_2013_1_20cm (SPAdes) (version 2) | ecosystem: Environmental > Terrestrial > Soil >... | reverse complement strand
CCTGGCACTGGCTGCGTAAGCTTCGGCTTCACGCACCTGCGTGAGTGGCAGCCCGCCTGAGGCGGCGCTCACGTATCGCAAAATCGGGCTGGCGTGACCCGGGGCCCGAACGGGTTGCGTGAGAGTTTTTAAGGGCTAGTCGCTGCCGTGGCCGGCGAGGCGCCGCGGTGGTGAGACCTCAAGCCTCGTCTACGCACGTAGGAGCGGCATCGGAGTCATTCTCGGACCGGGGTTCGATTCCCCGCGCCTCCATATAGGGGTTCGAGACTCGGGGTTCGGGGCTAGGGGGTGCATGTCCCTGGTTTCGGGTACCGCGAGTCTCGAACCCCTCTTCTCTGCACGCATCCGAGCCCCGAGCCCCTAATCCCGAGCCCCTAAACAGTAGCTCTCGTCCGATTGATCACGCCCTGCTCCTCGAGCGCCGCCTGGGCCGCCGCGAGCCGGGCGATGGGGACGCGGAACGGCGAGCAGGAGACGTAGTTCATCCCCACCCGGTCGCAGAACTTCACCGACGCCGGCTCGCCGCCGTGCTCCCCGCAGATACCCACCTTCAGGTCGCTGCGGCTGCCCCGGCCGAGGCGCACCGCGAGCTCGATCAGCTTGCCGACGCCTTCCTGATCGAGCACCTGGAACGGGTCGTCCTTCAGGATGCCGTGCTCCACGTAGAACGGCAGGAAGCGGCCGGCGTCGTCGCGCGACAGGCCGAACGTCGTCTGCGTGAGATCGTTGGTTCCGAACGAGAAGAAGTCGGCCTCTTTCGCGATTTCGTCGGCCGTGAGCGCGGCGCGCGGCAGCTCGATCATCGTCCCGACCAGGTAGGGAACCGCCCGGCCCTCGGCGGCGAACACCTCCCGCGCCACGCGACGCACGATCTCGGTTTGGCGACGCAGCTCCTCCACCAGCGCCACCAGCGGGATCATGACCTCGACGACCACCTTCTTGCCACGTGCTACGACACGGCAGGCCGCTTCGAAGATCGCGCGCGCCTGCATTTCCGTGATCTCGGGATAGGTAATGCCCAGGCGGCAGCCGCGGTGGCCGAGCATCGGGTTGGCCTCGGTCAGCGATTGGACGAGGCGCTCGAGCCGGGCGGCCGGAAGTTTCATGGCCCGGGCGAGCGTCGTCATCTCATCGCCGGTATGTGGCAGGAACTCATGCAGCGGCGGATCGAGCAGCCGGATGGTGACCGGGTGCCCGGCCATCGCCTCGAAGATGCCCTCGAAGTCGGCGCGCTGCATCGGGAGCAGCTTCGCGAGCGCCGTGCGGCGCCCGGGCTCGTCCGGGGCCACGATCATCTCCCGCATGGCGGTGATGCGGTCGCCCTCGAAGAACATGTGCTCGGTGCGGCACAGCCCGATCCCTTCGGCACCGAACTCGCGGGCCCGCTTCGCGTCCGCCGGCGTGTCGGCGTTGGCGCGCACCCGCAGCCGCCGGCGCTCGTCCGCCCAGGTCATCAGCTTGGTGTAGTCGCCCCCGATTTTCGGCTCCACCAGCTTCGCGGCCCCGAGGATCACGCGCCCGGTGGTGCCGTCCACGGTGATCACCTGGCCCCGTTTCACGACCCTGCCGTTGGCGCGCAGCCGGCCCGCCTGGGGGTCCACGTCGATGTCCTTGGCGCCCACCACGCACGTCTTTCCCATGCCGCGGGCGACGACCGCCGCGTGGCTCGTCATGCCGCCGCGGGCGGTCAACACGGCCTGCGCCGCGACGATGCCGTGAAAGTCCTCGGGCGAGGTCTCCGGCCGAATGAGGATCACCTTGCGACCCTGCTTCGCGAGCGTCTCCGCCTCGTCCGCATCGAACACGGCCTCGCCTATGGCCGCCCCCGGAGACGCCGGCAGGCCCTTGGCCACGACCGTGACGGGCGCGCGGGGATCGACCATGGGGTGAAACAGCTGGTCCAGGTCCTGGGGGGGCACACGCTGCACGGCCTCGTCTGGCGTGATCAGGCCCTCGTCCACCATCTCCACGGCGGTCCGCACCGCCGCGAGCCCGGTGCGCTGCGCCCGGCGCGTCTGCAGCATGAAGAGTCGGCCGTGCTCGAACGTGAACTCGATGTCCTGGACGTCCCGGAAATGCCGCTCCAGCTTGCCAGCGATCCGCTCGAGCTCGTGGTACACCTTGGCGAGGGCGCCGCGCTTCATTTTGGCGATCGGTTCCGGCGTGCGCGCGCCCGAGACCACATCCTCCCCCTGCGCGTTGGCGAGGAAGTCGCCGTTCAGGACGTTTTCCCCGGTGCGGCAGTCGCGCGTGAACGCCACACCGGTGCCGGAGTCGTCGCCCATGTTGCCGTAGACCATGGCGACGACGTTGACCGCGGTTCCGAGATCGTCCGGGATGCCGTGCACCTTGCGGTAGTCCAACGCCCGGCGCGTACGCCAGCTCTTGAACACGGCCTCGATCGCGCCCCACAGCTGAGCGAAGGGGTCGTCGGGGAACGGCGCGCCGCGTTTCGCCTGGATGATCGACTTGAACTCGCGCACCAGCGCCTGGAGATCGTCCGCCGGCAGGTCGATGTCGCGCTCGACCCGGCGGCGCGCCTTGAACTCGTCCAGCACCTCGGCAAAGGGCTCCTTGCCGAGATCGAAGACCACGTCGCCGTACATCTGGACGAAGCGGCGATACGTGTCGTACGCGAAACGCGGGTTCTTGGAGCCCGCGATGAGCCCTTCCACGGTGGCGTCGTTGAGACCGAGGTTGAGGATGGTCTCCATCATTCCGGGCATCGACACCGCGGCCCCCGAGCGCACCGACACGAGCAACGGGTTGTCCGGATCGCCGAATTTCTTCTTGCTGATGCGTTCGAGCTGCTTCAGGTGGCGGTCGACTTCTTCGCGTAGGTCGTCGGGGAAGGTGCCCTGCTCCAGATAGGTGAGACACAGCTTGGCGGAGATGGTGAAGCCGGGCGGGACGGGCAGGCCCAGCAGCGCCATTTCGGCGAGGCCCGCGCCCTTGCCGCCCAGGATATCGCGCATGGCCGCGGAGCCGTCGGCCCGGCCCGGTCCGAAGAAGTACACCCACCGCTCGAGCGCCGGCACGGGGCCATCAGACCGCGAGGGGGAGCAGCGGCGCGGCGTGCCGCGCCCCCGCCAGATCGTCCGGAATGTCGGTGGGGTAGTCGCCCGAGAAGCAGGCGTGACAGAAATCGGCGGGATCGCCGCCGGCGGCCCGGAGCATCCCGTCGAGCGAGAGGTACCCGAGCGTGTCGACGCCCAGGTGAGCCCGTATCTGCTCGACGCTGTTGTTCGACGCGATCAGCTCCTTCTTGCTGGGCGTGTCGATGCCGTAATAGCATGGCCCGGTGATTGGCGGCGACGCCACGCGGAAATGCACTTCCGTGGCACCGGCCTGACGGATGAGCTGCACCAGAGCCCGGCTCGTGGTGCCGCGCACGATCGAGTCGTCCACCACCACGACCTTCTTCCCCTCAAGCACGCCCCGCACCGGGTTGAACTTGATCTTCACCTTGGCCATGCGGTCCGCCTGGGCGGGATGGATGAACGTGCGGCCGACGTAATGGTTGCGGATGAGCGCATGCTCGAGCTTGACACCCGACTGCTCGGAGAACCCCAACGCCATGGCGTTGGAGGAGTCCGGCACCGAAAAGACACAGTCGGCGCCGAGGGCCGGGTGCTCGCGCGCGAGCTCGCGGCCGAGCGTCCGGCGGACCGCGTCCACCGAGCGGTGGAACACGGTGCTGTCGGGCCGGGAGAAATACACCAGCTCGAACACGCAGCGGCGGTGCGGGCGGCTCGCCAGCCGCGGCAGGGAATCCACGTCCGGCCCGTGAATGCGCACGAAATCTCCGGGCTCGAGCTCCCGCACCAGCTTCGCCCCGGTGATGTCCAGGGCGCAGGTCTCGGACGCCACCACCCAGCCACGCCCCAGCCGGCCGAGCACCAGCGGCCGGAAACCGCGCGGATCCACGATCGCGTACAGGGTGCGCCCCACGGTGATCAACAGCGAGTAGGCCCCCTCGACCCGCTCCAGCGCGTCGAGCAGCTGGTCTTCCGGCTCGCGCGCCTCGGAGCGCGCGATCAGGTGCACCAGCACTTCGCTGTCGGACGAGCTTTGGAAGAGGGAGCCTTTGGCGACGAGATCGGAGCGGAGCTGGACGGCGTTGGTGAGGTTGCCGTTATGCGCCAGGGCCAGCGGGCCCTCGCGGTACTGGACGAGCATCGGCTGGGCGTTGGCGAGCACCGACGTGCCGGTGGTCGAGTAGCGGGTGTGCCCGATGGCGACGTCGCCGGGCAGCTCGCTCAGGACCCGCTCGCCGAACACGTCGGAGACGAGACCCATGCCGCGGTGCGACCGGGCGACGCCCTCGCTGTTCACGACCACCATCCCCGCCGACTCCTGCCCCCGGTGCTGCAGGCTGTACAACCCGAGGTAGGCGACGCGTGCCGCGTCGGGGACGCCGGTGACGCCGATGATGCCGCACATCCGTTGTCAGTCTCCCATGCGTCGGGGAAGTGCCGTGAAATATACCTTCCGCAACCGATCCACGGCGTGCTCGATCGCCGCATCGCGCAGCCGGATGCGGAGCGTGCCGCCGCGCTCTCCCACCGTCCCGGCGGCCAGCGCCGACACGCCCAGCTCCTGTGCGAGCGCCGCTACCGCGGCCGCCCGGTCGGCGGCGCAGGTGATCACCGCCCGCCCGTGCGACTCGCTGAACAAGAGTGCTTCAGCCGCAAGGCCCACGCCGTAAGTCGTGAGGTCGACGTCGAGGCCGAACCCCGTCTCCTCGTACGGCCCCCCCATCGCGACCTCCGCGAGCGCGACGCCCAGGCCGCCCTGGGAGCAGTCGTGCGCCGAATGAAACAGACCCCGCTCCGCCCCCGCCACGAGGTAATCGACGAGTCGACGCTCCTGCTCGAGGTCCACGCGCGGCGGCGCGCCCCCGGCGAAGCCGTACACCGCCTCCCACAGCTGCGACGCGCCCAGCTCGGCGCGTGTCTCCCCCAGCACGAAGATCGTGTCGCCCATGGCCCGCGCGTGGCTCGGCACCGCCCGGTCCACTCGAGGGAGCAGGCCGACCATCCCCACGACGGGCGTGGGATCGACCGTCCCCGCGGGACTCTCGTTGTAGAACGACACATTCCCGCCCGTGACGGGCGTGCCGAGCGCGCGACAGGCATCGGCGATGCCGCGGCAGCTCTCCTTGAACTGGTGAAACACCGACGGGCGCTCGGGGCTGCCGAAGTTGAGGCAATCGGTGATGCCGAGCGGCCGGGCGCCGGTGCAGGCGACGTTCCGCGCCGCTTCCGCGACCGCCGCCTTGCCCCCTTCGTACGGATCGAGCCGGACGTAGCGGCTGTTGCCGTCCACCGTCACCGCCAGGCCGAACTCGGCGTTCCGCACGCGGATCACGCCGGCGTCGCCGCCCGGTCCGAGCACGGTGCTCGCCTGGACGGTCGAGTCGTACTGCTCGTACACCCAGCGCTTGGACGCGATGGGCGGATGATCGAGCAGCGTCAGGAGCGCCTCGGCGGGACCCGGGACCCGGGGCACGGGATCCGGGCCCCGCTGGCGGAGCGCCGCGATCGCAGGGTCCTCCCGGGCTTCCGGGTGGTAGACCGGGCAGTCGTCGATCAGGCGCCGACCGGGGATCGCGACCACGAGCCGGTCGCCCCACGTGGCGCGATACAGGCCGTCGTCGGTCACGCGCCCGATCGGCGTGGCGCCGAGCTCCCACTTGGCCGCGATCGCTTCGATTTGCGCCACGCGGTCCGCCTTAGCCACCACCAGCATCCGCTCCTGCGACTCGGAGAGCAGGATCTCGTAGGGCGTCATTCCCGGCTCACGCGTGGGCACGCGGGCGAGGTCGATCTCCACGCCCACGCCTCCCTTCGCCGCCATCTCTGCCGACGACGACGTGAGTCCCGCCGCTCCCATGTCCTGGATCGCCACGATGTGACCGGAGGCGATCAGCTCGAGGCTTGCTTCGAGCAGCAGCTTCTCCGTGAAGGGGTCGCCCACCTGCACCTGGGGACGTCGCTGCTCGCTCTCGCGTGTCAGCTCCTCGGAGGCGAACGACGCGCCATGGATCCCGTCGCGACCGGTGCGCGATCCTACCACGAGCAGCACGTTGCCGACGCCGTGCGCCGCTGCCGTGATGAGGTCCTGCTCCCGCACGAGGCCGACGCACATGGCGTTGACGAGGGGATTCCCGCCGTAGCTCGCACCGAAGTCGACTTCGCCGCCCAGTGTCGGCACGCCCACACAGTTGCCGTAGTCCCCCACGCCCTTCACGACGCCGGCACAGAGGTAGCGATTGCGCGCGTCGTCGAGCGGCCCGAAGCGCAGGCTGTTGAGCACAGCCACGGGACGCGCGCCCATGGTGAACACGTCGCGCAGGATCCCGCCAACGCCCGTGGCCGCGCCCTGGTAGGGCTCGACCGCCGAGGGGTGGTTGTGCGACTCGATCTTGAACGCCACGGCCCAGCCGCCCGGCAGCCGCAGCACGCCCGCGTTCTCGCCCGGGCCCTGCACCACCTGTGGCCCCGACGTGGGAAGGGCCTCGAGGACGGGGCGCGAATGCTTGTAGGAGCAGTGCTCACTCCACAGCGCGGAGAACACGCCCAGCTCGGCGAACGTAGGCGTCCGCTCCAGCAGAGCGGTGATGCGGCCGTATTCGGCGTCGGTGAGGTTGTGTTCGCGAACCAGCTGCGGCGTGATCGGGGGGTCGCCGGGGAACGCGCTCGGCTTCACGTGTCCGATGCCTTGGCCCCGGAAACGCCCCGGAGCACGGCCCGGAACACACGGGCGATCGCGTTCGGCTCGGGGTGGGCGATCGCGCCCTCGGCCTCGCCCGCGTCGAACCACAATCCGTGGCAGTGCGTGCACTGGTCGATCTGGATCCCGTGCCACTCGCCCGTGATCAGGTCGTACCCGCACTTGGGACACTTCATGTGATGCGACCGGCACTCGGCTTGCGCCGCGGCCTGTTGCACGCTGGCGCGCTGCTGGCGCAGCAGCTCGGCGTCACGCCGGGCGAAGTATTCCTCTTCGTTGCGGCTCGGCTTGTCGGTCATCGGCCTCCCGGCGTCGACGGGGACTTGACCGTCAGGGTGTCGCCACCCGGGCGGGCGGGGCCGTGCGGCGGCGTGGCGGCAGGCGAGGACGACTGCCCGCTGTAGCCGTGGCCGGGCCAGCGCAGTACCGCATCCACGACCTGGCCGTTCTGGAGAAACACCACGTCCTCCGTGCCGCAGGTGTACTCGCAGCCGTTCCGGAAATAGAGGAACGTCATCTCGCCCTGACGTCGCACCGCGATCGGCGGGCCCCACATCGAGTAGATCTCCTTCTCACTCATCCCTGGAGCGATGGTGCCCGTGTCGGGTGACTGGTAGGGGACGTCGCGGGCGGGCCGGGCGATGTCGGGCGCCTGCGCCCCATGGCGGCGGCCGGGCGGCGGAGGGGTGGCCGCGGCGGACGGAGCCGCCGGGGAGGCGAGTGCCGTATCGGCGCTCGCCTGAGGCACCGGAGGCGCAGGCTGCGGCGGCGTGGGAGCCCGACCCCGGCGTTGCGCGATCTTCGCCTGGATGGTCTGCTTGATCTTCGCGTACTGATCGCTGATCTGCCTACACCCGAAGGTGGCGACCGTCACGAGCGCGCACATCCACAGCGTGCTGCGTCGCATGTCGAGCCTCCATCGAAAGAAAGACGCGGGCTCCATCCTGGCCGCCCAGGGCCGGGGCGTTGCGGCGCTCCGGGTGCGGCATGATGCCCACCACGTTGTGGCCGGCGTTGGTCACGCCGGCGATGTCGTTGATCGAGCCGTTCGGGTTGTCGCGCACGTAACGCCACACCACGCGCCCCGTCGCCTCGAGCTCGGCGGCCGTGCGGGTGTCCACCACGTAGCGCCCGTCCCCATGGGCGATCGGGATTTCCAGGACCTCGTCGCGCTCGTACAGGCAGGTGAACGGCGTGTCGGGCTGCTCGACGCGCACCCAAGTGGGGCGCGATAGGAAACGCAAGCGGGCGTTGCGCATCAGGCCGCCCGGGAGCAGCCCGGCCTCGCACAGAATCTGGAACCCGTTGCAGATACCGAGCACGGACCCGCCGGCGCGCGCATGCTCGGACACGGCAGTCATGATCGGGGAAAAGCGCGCGATCGCGCCCGAGCGGAGATAGTCCCCGTAGCTGAAGCCGCCGGGGAGGACCACGACGTCGGCCTGCTGCAGGGTGGTGTCCTTGTGCCAGACGAAATAGGCGTCCGAGCCCGCCTCGCGGCCGGCCGCGAGCGTGTCCGCGTCGCAGTTGGAGCCGGGGAACACGATCACCGCGACGCGTTTCATCGGACGGCTCCGCCGCCGACTACCACGTCATAGTCCTCGGTGACCGGGTTGGCGAGCAGGCGGTCGCACATGGCACGGGCACGCGCGAGCGCTTCATCGCGGGTTGCGGCCTTCACCTCGAGGACCAGATGCTTGCCCATGCGGACCTGGGCCACCTCCCCGAACCCCAAGGCGTGCAGCGCGTGCTCCACGGCCTGGCCCTGCGGGTCGAGCAGCGCGGCCCGGGGCATCACCCGCACCTCCACGCGGAACGCGCTCATCTCGGCCCTCCGCGTGGTACGATGCCCCGGGGCGGGGGGTAGGTCTGGTCCTCTCGATCGCCGTTCGAAATCACGATCGGCCCGGCGATCTCGGCTTCCTCGTCCTCACCGACCTCGAAGAAGAAGCCGAGCACCGTCGCCCGGAGCACGCCGTACGCCATGTACGCGACTCCCAGAGGGAAGAAGAACGCGTCGTGCTCGAGAATGCCGAAGATCAGGATAAACACAATGGTCGCGAGCCCCAAGAGCCCGCGCAGCGTCCGCACCCCCGCCCGCGGCATGGTGGCGTAGCGCACGTTGCTCACCATCAGGATGGTGAGCCCGATCATCAGGAACTGCATCAGGTGATGGCGCGGCAGGACGCGGAACACCTGCTGATACAGGTCCGTGGTCGTGAACGGGTAGAACGTCGCCAGGGTCATGCCCGCCGCGGGCGACGGCAGGCCGATGAAGGAGCGTTTCGCCCGGCCCGCCTGGGTGATGTTGAACCGGGCCAGGCGGATGGCCGCGGCCATCACGTAGAAGTAGCAGAAGATCCACTCGACCTGGCCGCCGCTCGCGAACTCGAGCTGATAGATGAGGAACGCGGGTGCGACCCCGAAGCTCACCACGTCAACCAGACTGTCGAGCTCGGCCCCGAAGCGCGTGCCGGTCTTGGAGAGTCGGGCGACGCGGCCGTCGAGCGTGTCGAGGATGCCGGCGAAGAAAATGTACCACCCGGCGCGGTAGAACTCGCCGCGCGACGCGAGCACGATGGCCCACATACCGAAGAACAGGTTGAAGAGCGTGAACAGGCTCGGCACGATGATCACGACGCGCCGCATCGACGGGGCGGGGAAAGCCCTCACGGCGTGTACTCCGCCAGCACGCTCGCCCCCGCCGCCACCCGGTCACCTACCGCCACGCGCACCGTGGGCCGGGCGGCGGTGGCGAGGAACACGTCCACACGCGAGCCGAACCGGATCATCCCCATGCGCTCCCCCTGGGTCGCGCGCGCGCCCACCGTGCCGTCGGTGACGATCCGCCGCGCGATGAGCCCGGCGATCTGCCGCACCAGCAGCGGACCCCGCGCCGCGCGCACGCCGACCGAGGCCTGCTCGTTGTCGAGGCTCGCCTTTTCCGATGCGGCGTGCAGGAAGCGCCCCGGGTTGTACCGCACCAGCTCCACCGTGCCCGTCGCCGGATAGCGGTTCACATGCACGTCGAACACGCTCATGAAGATCGAGATGCGCGTCGCCTGGGTCTTCAGGTACATCGGCTCATTCACCACGCGAACGTCGACGACCTTGCCGTCGGCGGGAGCGATCACGTACTGCTCGCCCCGCGGCCCCGAGCGCAGCGGGTCGCGGAAAAAGACCAGCAACCAGACCGCGATCAGGAACAGGACCACCTCCGGTACCCACACCCACGGCGACCCGCGCGCCACCCAGGCCCCGAGCACGACGAGCGCCCACCCGGGAAGGATGAAGGGCCAGCCTTCGGGCGCGAGCCTCACCGCGCCACCCCGCCCGAAAGGCGGAACGCGGAAGGCGGAACGCGGAACAGCAGGGCGAGGTCGTTCGCCCCACGACACTCCCACTTCTGTTCCGCGCTCCGCGTTCCGCGTTCCGCGTTCGTCATGCGGTCTCCAGCTCCTTCCCGGTAATCAGTCGATACGCCTCCAGATACCGCTCGCTCGTCGCTTGTACCACCTCCGCGGGCAGCGACGGCGGCGGCGCGTTCCCGTCCCACGTGCCCTGCTGCTTCAGCCCCGCCAGGTAGTCGCGCAGCGGTTGTTTGTCGAAGCTCGGCTGGCTCCGGCCTGGCTGATAGCGGTCGGCGGGCCAGAAGCGCGACGAGTCGGGCGTGAGGACTTCGTCGATCACCAGCAGCCGTCCGTCCGGTGCCGTCCCAAACTCGAACTTCGTGTCGGCGATGATGATGCCGCGCGGGGCCGCGTAGCCGCGACCCGCGTCGTACAGGCTCAGGCTCGCCCGCTTGAGCTGCTCGGCCAGTGGACGCCCGACCGCCTGCACGACGTGCGCGAACGTGACGTTCTCGTCGTGCCCGACCTCGGCCTTCGTGGCGGGAGAGAAGATCGGCGGATCGAGCCGCGCGCTCTCGACCAGGCCGGGCGGGAGCGGCTCCCCCGCAAGCGTGCCCGACTGGCGGTATTCGGCCCAGGCGGACCCGGTGAGGTAGCCGCGCACCACGCACTCGAAGGCCACCGGCGTCGTTCGGCGGACGAGCATGGCCCGGCCCATGAGGGCCGGGCGAACCGGTTCGAGCGTGGGAACTCGCGCGACGATCTCGTCCGCATCGGCCGAGAGAAAGTGGCTCGAGATCACCGATGCCAGGCGCTCGAACCAGAACGCGCTGAGCTGCGTGAGCACGGCGCCCTTGTGCGGCACCGGCTCCCGCAGCACCACGTCGAACGCGCTCACGCGGTCGCTCGCCACCAGCAGCAGCGTGTGGGCGTCGATCTCGTACACCTCGCGCACCTTCCCCCGCCGCACCAGCGGCAGGGGCAGGGCGCTGGCAAGAAGCGGAGCGGTCATACCTTCACCTCGGCCAGCGCGACCGCGGGCGCGATCGCCTCGATCCGGTGCAGCACACCAGGCAGTACCCGCTCGAGGAACTCGTCCACCTGGCGGGGCGCCCGACCCACGTACGCCGCCGGATCGAGCTCCCCGGGGGCGAGCGCGACGTGCAGCGACTTGAAGGCAGGGTCGCGCGCCAGGCGGTCGAGCAGGTCGTTCGGGACCCCCTGTTCCGCCATCGCTTGCGCGACCGCGAGGCTGTGGGTGCGGATCGTTTCGTGCAGCCGCTGGCGGTCTCCACCGGCCTTCACGCCGCGCATCAGCAGCCGTTCGGTGGCCAGGAAGGGAACGTGGGCGGCTACGTGGCGCGCGATCACGGCCTCGCGCACCTCCAGGCCCGCGGCCACGTTGGTGGCGAGCACGAGGATGGCGTCGCTCGCCAGAAACGCCTCGGGCAGCACCAGGCGGCGGTTGGCGCTGTCGTCGAGCGTGCGCTCGAGCCACTGCTCGGATGCGGTGTGCCAGGCGTTCCCCTCCAGCTCGATCACGAAGCGCGCCAGCCCGGTCATCCGCTCGGCGCGCATCGGATTGCGCTTGTACGCCATGGCCGACGAGCCCACCTGGTCGCTCTCGAACGGCTCCAGCATCTCCCCTTCGTGCTGCAGCAGGCGCAGGTCGGTCGCGAGCTTGGCGGCCGACTGCGCCACACCCGACAACGCCGCGAGCACCTGCGCGTCGAGCTTGCGGGTGTAGGTCTGACCCGTGACGGGGAAAACCTTCGCGAAGCCCATCTTCAACGCCACCCGGGCATCGAGCTCGCGCACTTTCTCGTCGTCGCCGTCGAACAGCTCGAGGAAGCTCGCCTGAGTCCCGGTGGTCCCCTTGACGCCGCGGAACTGCAGCGTGTCGAGCCGGTGCAGCAGCTCCTCGGCGTCGAGCAGGAACTCCTGCATCCACAGGGTCACCCGCTTCCCGAC
>Ga0209234_1000688_pt1 | contig 12079 bp, 14 predicted proteins | sample GraSoi013_1_20cm_2_FD_185816 | JGI IMG/M metagenome (GOLD analysis project Ga0209234, IMG submission 185816) | Grasslands soil microbial communities from the Angelo Coastal Reserve, California, USA - Sample 08_20_2013_1_20cm (SPAdes) (version 2) | ecosystem: Environmental > Terrestrial > Soil >... | reverse complement strand
AGTTCCGCAAGCTTGAGGGAGTAGTCCCAATCGACCGGGATGACGCCGCGGTCCTTGTAATACCGCGACAGACGCCGGATTTTCGATTCGATGAGCTGCAGGCCCCGCTTGTTGCTCAGGTCCTTGCCGTGCTCCTTGAGATGCGTCTGGAGGCTCGCGGCCCGTCGGATCAGGCCCACGAGGTCCTCTGGCAGCGCGAACTTCGCGCCCTTGGACCGCAGGATCTCCAACACGCTGCGTCCCGTCGCGAGTCGCACGCTCGGGACGCCGAATCCATCCCGTAGGCGAACACCGATCGCGGCGGCGGAGAGGCCTTCCTGATGCAGGCGGAAAATCGTGTCCTCGATCTCGGCCTTCTCCACCGCGACCCACTCCGGGTTCGCCTTGAGAAACGGCCTCGTGGATCCGCTCTTTCCTTTGCGGTGCGCATGGAGGCGGGCCATCGGTTTCCTCGGAAGAGGCTGCGCATACCGCAGGGACGTATTTAAGATTCACCTCGAGCGAGCGACCGCCATGATGCGGAACGTGTTCGGCGTCACGGGCCTGAACCCTTTCTTCAGATTCGTGGCGGCGTAAGTCCCGAGAAGATCGAATCCGCCGCGCCGTAGCAGATCCCGCATGCCGCGGACCGTGTAGGTCTGAATCGTATGGAGCTCGTCGAACCGGTCGAGTACTCGGCCTCCTCCGAAGACAAAGAATTGGAACGTGACGGGCAGCCGACCCGTTCGCGGATCAAATCGAGCTTCATCGAGTCGCACAATCTCGATGCCCTTCTTCGCAATGTGCGTCCACGTTTGAAACGGGGACGGTCGCGCCGCAGGTCCGTGCCAGAATTCGAACACGAAAACGCCTCCGGGTTCGAGATGAGCGTGTATGCTGCGAAGAGAACGCAGCGCATCGCGCTCCGTCAGCAGATATCCGAAGGCCCCGAACATGCACACGGCCACGTCGAACGTTCGGCCGAGTCGGAAGGAGCGCATGTCGGCGCGGACGAACCGAGGCCGTGCGCGTAATCCCGCAGCTTTCTTCCGTGCCAGGGAAAGCATTTCGCGGGACCGGTCGATTCCGGTGACGCGATACCCACGGCGCGCCAGAGGGACAACGTGGTTGCCAGTGCCGCATCCAAGGTCGAGGATCGTCTTCGGGTCGAGATGGAACCTCCGGAACACGCTCTCCAGAAAATCGACATCTCCTTCGTAGTCGACGAGCCCATGATAAATCAGGTCGTAGTACCGTGCGAATTGACGATACGCCGCACGGGATGGTTGGGCCACGTAGGGAGAGAGTCCTCCACAGGAGATGATGCTATGGCTTCTGCACGACGAGGGCCGCGTGATCCAATTGATACGGGGCGAGGACCCGCAGATCGAGTACCTTCAAGCCCGCATCCAGCACCTCTCCCTTAGCCGCCTCGAAGATGCGCGTCGGCGACGCAGCCATGTCCTCCGATCGTGCCTTCACCAGGAGGTAGCCGATGCCCTCGGGCCGCACCCATTCGAAGTTCTTCAGGAAAATCCCTGCCTGATCTCGCTGGGCCACGTCTTGATAGAGTATGTCCACGACACCCGTACGCCCTCCGTACGGTTCCGGTTTCGTGGCGTCCCCGAGGACGGGCACCAGGTTCGTCCGCGTCTCTGCCAGCCGGAGAAGGTCGCGGAACGCACGGGTGGAAATTTCCACGGCGGTGATCGTTCCATTGCGGCAGATGTCCGAGACATGGCTGGCCGTCGTCCCGCTTCCCGCGCCCAGATAGAGGACGGAAGCCGTTTCGTGGAACCCCCAGACGCGCCCGCCGCATTTGAGATAGGCAGCGAGCTTGCTCCGGTTGGCATCCCATCGCCGATATTCGATGCTCCCGTCCCGAGGAAGACTTTCGCCGTAGACGGCAGTCCCTGGAACCAGATTTCGCGTGAGCAGCCACGGGCCGTCCGTGAACACGCCTTCCCATTCCGTCGGGCGGATGGCCATCGATGAACCGAAGGAACGACTTGTAATGAGGCTTACGAGAACGCCGGACCCGGGTCTATGACGTGGTAGCTTCGCTGGAGGGAGTCGTCTTGCGTCGGGTCGTCGGAGCCGCCTTTCTCGGGGACGCCACTCTCTTCCGCGGAGTCCGACGTGCCTTCGCTGAGACCCCGACGCGCTTGCGGCCCGCGACGGCTTCCGAGTCTTTCGGTCGAAGCTTCAAGACCTGCTCGTACGCACGGACCGCTTCGGCGGGTTCATGCGCTTCCTCCAAGACCTTGCCCAGATTGAGCAGAATCCGCGGCGACTCCCGGTGCTTCGCGGCGCGTTCGAGATTCACCGCGGCGGACTTCGTTCGACCCATCGCGCGGTAAGCGACCCCGAGGTTGTTCAGCGCATCCGCTCGCTTCGGATCGATCTCGAGGGCTTCTCGAAGGACGCCGATGGCTTCCCGCGTCCGTCCGGCGAGCAAAAGCGCGGCCCCGCGACCGACGACTGCGTCCACGTCCTTCGGATCGCGATGCACTGCCTCCTGCAATGCGTCCGCGGCGGCTGCGTGGTGTCCCGTTCGCAACAACGCGAGGCCTAGAGTCCGCCGGATGAGAGCGACCTCGGGATGCAATTCGGCCGCGGTGTGCAAGACCTTGTTGGCTTCCTCTTCGAAGCCGGAGCGAGCGAGGAACGACGACTTCATCAGGAGAGCTCGCAGGTCGCGGGCATGGGTCGCGAGATACGTTTCGCATGCAGTGGCGGCACCCTGGTAATCCCCGCCCGCGGCGAGGGCTTCCGCACGGTGGAGTTCTCCCGAGGCATCCCCCATCTGGGCCGCTCGCGCAAAGGACTTCGCCGCCTCCGCGAGAAATCCGCCTGCGAGCTGGGCGTGACCCAGCCCCACCCGGGGCGCCGGCGCCTCGAGCTGGATCGTGGATTCCCAGACGCGCTCCGCGAGATCGGGATGGCCGAGCCGTGTCAGGAGCGCAGCTTGGTGCTCGCGCGCCGGCCGCCACGAGGGCGGATGGGCTCGGTGACGCACGTAATCGGCGACACGCATCCGGACGATCGCGCTGCGTCCCTTCGGATTCAGACCGAGCGTCTCGCACATTCGCTGGAGCGAGGGCCAGTCCGAATGCTCGACCTCCGCGAGGGAAGGCAGACTCACGTGGTCACCTCCCGGCAGCGGGCCCGGATCTCACATTCTTCGCAACCCGGATCGCCAACGAGGAGCGTCCCGAAGCATTCGTAGACCCCGCGGTAGAAATCCTTCGTCTGGTGGAGGGTCTTTGCCTTCCGCAATCCGGCCCGAGCCTCCTTCGACTTCGGATCAAGGGCTAGAGCACGCTCGAACGCCTTCATTGCCAGGGTCGACTCGCGAAGGCCGAGGTGAGCCGTCCCCTTCACGTACCACAGCCACGGTGCTTCGCGGAACCGGAGCGCACGATCCGCCCAGAAGACCGTCTCGCCGTGGCGTTTCATCTTGCGGTAGAGGAGGACGCGGTTCGCCATGGCGTCGTAGAAATCCGGATCGAGGTGGAGTGCCTCGTCCATGCATCGTGCGGCCCCAGCATCGTCGCCGAGTCGCAAGAGAGCGGCGCCCTTGTTGTTCCACGCGGCGGCGTGTTCCGGGCGCATGCCGAGGACCTTGTCATAACAGGCGATCGCTTCGCGGTAGTCCCCAAGCGCGTGGAGGGCCGCCCCCTTGTCGATCCACGCCTCGATCGACCTCGGGTGGATCTTGAGCAAGCGGTCATAGGCCTCTCCCTCTTCCTCGAAGCGGCCGACCTCGTGCAGGGCGGAGGCGAGGCCGAGCCACCCCTCCTGCGACTCTCCGTTGATCTTCAGAGCCTGCGCGAACGCCTCGATCGCGCCCGGGATGTTGCCGTCCTTCCGGAAGATGTGGCCCCGCAAAAGCCAGGCGGCGTCGTACTCCGGCTTCAGCTGGATCGCGACGTCGTCCTCGCGCAACGCGCCTTCGAGGTCTCCGTGGTCGAACGCCCGACGTGCCGCTCGCATCGTGTTCTCCAATCGGTCGACACTCGGGAGGAACCGGCCTGTCGTCTCCGAGGGAAGCGTCACTCGGGCGCCTCCGCCTCCAGGTGCCGAAGACAGGTCGCCCGCCACTTCGTCGCGAGTTCGTGACCGGGTCGGAGGGAAAGGGCCCGATCGTACGCCTCGAGGGCCTCGCGGTATCGTTCGAGCTGCTGAAGCGAGACGCCCTTCCCCGTCCACGCATCCGCGTTCCGGTCGTCCTGCTCGATCGCCTGCTCATATCGCAGCAGGGCCATCCGAGCGTCGCCTCCTTCGAGGGCCAGTTCGGCGAGCTGCAGCAGGACATGTGTCTCTTCCTCGTCGGGCTCGATCGATTCGACGAAGGATTGGAAGTCGGCATCGGTGGGCGGCGATAGCGGCTGCGGTTCCGGCTCCGCTTCGATCTCCTCGAAGGCTTTCAACAGGGAATGAAAATCGCTTGCGGCCTGCTGCTGAGGTTCCTCCTCAGGTTGGCGAGGTGACGCTTCCGCCGGCTCGCCGACCGCTCCGGGTTCCTGTTGGGCAGCAGGCCGTGAACCCATCGCCTTCCGGGCTGCGAGGACCGACGGATTCTCCGGATCAAGGCGGCTCGCTCGTTCGAGCGCGTCACTGGCGGCTTCATCGTCGCCGAGGGTGGCATGGGCACGGGCCTTTCCGGCCCACGCCTCCACGTCCTCCGCGTCGAAGGTCATGACCTTGTCGAAACACTCCAGCGCCTCGCTCGCCCGGCCGTGGTCCAGGAGGATCTTCGCCTTGGCGAGCCAGGGACTCACGAAATTCCACTTCAGGGCGATCGCGCGATTGTAATACTGGATCGCAGCACCCCACCGGCCTTTTCGTTCGAGGAGTTCCCCCTTGCGAAACACGATCATCGCGTTCTGTGGGTTGTTCCCGAGCGCCTGCGTGAAGAGTACTTCGGCGGCGTCCGAGTCGCCGAGGCCGAGGAGGGCATCGCCGAGTCCGAACACCGCGCGGGTCTCCGCGGGGTTCACCTCGAGGATCGTCTGAAATAAAAGCACGGCTTCGTTCGGATGGCCGTCCCGACGGAGCTGCTCCGCCTTCAGGACAATGTCACCCGATTTGGAGGGGTCGATGCGCAAGGCCTCCTTCAGCGCGTCAATGGCCTCGGGAAGCCGCTCGAGGCCGAACAACAGATTGCCCCGTTCGAACCACGCCCGGCGATTCCCGCGGTCTGCATCGAGCACCCGTTGGTAGCACTCGAGGGCCTCCTCCTTGCGGCCGAGCAGGGCGAGCAGTTCGGCCCGATCGAACCAGACGGAGACTTCTTCCGGCCGATCCCGAAGGAGACGGTCATAGCACGCGAGTGCGGCTTCGTAGTCGCTTTCCCCGAGGAAGGCGAGGGCCTCCTCCTGCAGGCGCGTGACGTGTTGCTCCTGATCGACCTCACCCGGAACGAGTTCGTATCGAATGGCTCGGGCCAGAGTGTCCGTGACTCCCTGGCACTGCGTGAGGGCTTTCGCATCCGCGGATTCCAGGGAGGCCATGTCCGGAAAGGCGGACGCGATCACGTCGGCCTGGGCCTCCGACATCCCTGGAACGGTTCCAAGGAATCGCAGGACATCGCGACGAGCCACGTCCTTCTCGAGAGCGACGAGGCGGTCCGTGGCCGCTCGGGCCTGGGTCTCCACCTCCCGTTCCTTCGACGCGAGGGCCCGCTCGCGCTCCACGAGGAAGGTCTCCCTCGCGCGGAGTTCCTCGGCCCTCGAACGCGTTTGCGCCTCGATATCCGCGCGTTCGGCATCCAGGGAGTGCTTCATCGCCTCGAACTCGGTCCACTTCTCCTCGTCTCGGGTTGCCTCCTCGGGCTCGGGTTCCGGTTCCGGCTGTGGTTGCGGCACCGGCGGTTCCGGCAACGGTAGAGGCGGTTCGGGCGTCGGACTCGGCTGAGGTCGGAATGGATCGGGTCCCGGAAGAGGAGCCTCTTCCTCCGCGAGTTCGAGATCCATGTCTGGAAGTTCCGCCAAGGGTTCCGAACCCTCCGGCTCTACCGGCTGCGATTCGGGAAGCGGTGGCGACGAATGGATCTCCGTGACCTCGGACTCCGGGAGCGTCTCGGCCACCTCCGCGCTCTCGATCGGGCGGGGGGCGAGGGTGGCCGCGCGCAGCCGATACTCCGAGGCGAGATGCGACGGCATCCAGTCGCACGCGGACAGGTAGCGATACACCTGAGCGAGAGCGTCCCGTTCCTCCGGATTCGTCGGCGTCGACCGACGCGTGTCCCGAAGGAACCGATGCAGCAGGTCCGCATCTCCGACGCTCAGCGCGAGATCGGTCCGACCGTCCATCCCGAGGAGGCGAATCAACTGGACGGCATCGGCCGCCGAGGGCTCCGTGCGGGGCGACTCCCACTCGACGCGACTCAGGTCCGACGAGACGAGCGGGGCCTCGCGAGGCGCGACCAAGTCGAGCAGGGAAGGCCCTGGCAGCAACGACGGATTCAGCCAAAGCGGATGATACGCGATCAGGTAATCGATGCACGACGCACAGAGGTAATCGCGACTCACCGCGCCGCAGCGCACGCACCGCGAGGGGAGCACGCTGTGCTGCAGCGGGCGGGCCCCATATAAATTCTGGGTGGCAAATGATGGACGAGACAACAAGGAGGGGAAGGCCAGGACGGCCGACATCTTCATCGGCCACCGGGGCGCTGGACGTTCGGGCGGTGGAACCATCGATCTCCGCATGCGCCGCGCGCGTCGCGCGGACCTCGCCCTGATCTGGCCCGCGACGTTGCAGACCGTCTGGGACGACCTCCCCGAGGACGAGCGGACGACCCTTGATCGCCGGACGTGGGAAGCCCATTTTCGGAAGAAGATCGAAGTGTTCGTCGAGGGCAATCGGACGGAACGATGGATCGCGGAAGGGCCTTCCGGCGAGACGCTCGGGTACGTGATCCTCGGCGAGAGCGGATTCCTGACGCCGGAGACGCATGCGTTCCTCTATGACATCTGGGTCGCCCCGGACCACCGCGGAAAAGGCGTCGGCAAAGCGCTCGTCGAGTGGGCGAGTGGGTGGGCGCGCGAACGCGGTCATCGGAAGATCAAGCTCGAAGTCGGGGAAGGGAACGACCGCGCCCGCCATGTGTACGAGAGCCTGGGTTTTCGCGCGGAACGGCGCTACATGGGGAAACCGTTGAAGTGATGCCTCGTCTGCCGGTGAGGCCCACGAAAACCGTGCGCAAAGGGTTAAATAACGGGCTTATTGTCTTAGAAAGACGCGGGGAAGACAATGATTCAGGTCACGCTCACAGAAACCGCTGCGAACAAGGTCAAGGAGCTCATCCAGAGGGACGACCCGGAGACCGGCAAGCCTCTGGGAACCCCGGAAGACACCTACCTCCGCATGTACGTCGCGGGCGGCGGATGCTCCGGATTCCGGTACGGCCTCGCTCTCGATCGTTCCATTCATGAGGGGGATGAGGTCGTCCAAGTCCACGGGCTCAAGGTCCTCGTCGACGGGAACAGCAAGGACTACCTCGACGGCTCCAGTGTCGACTACGCCGAGAGCGTGGCGGGAAGCGGCTTCCTGGTCAGCAACCCGAACAACTGGTCCACGTGCGGCTGCGGGCAGAGCTTCAATCCGAAGGGCGAAGCCGCGCCGGATGAGCGCGAGGGCCACCACGGTCACGCCCATACCCACTGATTGCGCACGCCCTCGATCCAACGTGTAATCTTCCAGCGTGTAATTTCCAGGGTCCTCCCCTTGGACGACGAAATCCTACGAATTCCATCCGTGAAACTCACGCCGGTGGGCTTTAACGGAGTGACGAATCTAGTCTAAGAGATGGCCGTCTCGCGGACGATTCGCTCGGAGAGCCCCTTCGAGACCATCATCGTTCGCCCGCCGCTCGATCTCTCGGAAGCGTTGCGCGAGGAACTGTTCGCATTGCGCGACGTACCCGGTTGGATCTCGGCCGCGGTGACCCGACGGGACGGACTCGCGATCCAGCACACGTTCGGCAACGGCCACGAGGCGAACACGCTCTGCGCGATGGCCGCGGCCGTAGTCGGCAGCGCACGGTCCATCGGTGCCGAGCTCCGACAGGGTCCGTTCAACTATTCGATCGCCCAGTACGTCGACGGTCTCCTGCTCGTCATGGAAGCGGGACCGGAGGCCATCCTCGCCTGCCTCTTGAAACGGAGCACGAATCTCGGATTGGCCCTATTGAAGGTGACCCAGGTCGCGCGGCGAATCGAGGCGCGACTCGAAGAGATTTGAGGAGAGACCGAAGATGAAACACCGTTTCACCGTCACGGAGAAGGAAAGCGAAGCCCAATTCCGCCGCGTGTCGCAAGACCTGCTCACCCACAATCCCCGGCAAGGGGTCAACTACTGGGGCGGAGCCGAATACCCGACGATGCTGATCTGGGCAGGCCGAATCTATGACTTCCTGCGGGTCCTCGAAGGGATCGTGGGTTACCACCCCGCCCGAATGCAAAGCTACCTCGTTGGCTACACTTCCGGTTGGAACGGCGCGGACGTGAGCGCCCGGTTCGCCACGGATGCACTGGCCAACGACGGCAAGGCGCGCCTCCTGTCATCGGGGAGTGGAATCCTCTCTGGGGCGGGCTGGGGACGTTGCGAAATCGAATATGACGATGTCACCGGAGCTGTCCACTGGGCGTTCCCGGAAGGGACCGCGATCGGCCTCGCGGCTCGGCAAGAAGGACGGCGCGACAAACCCGCATGTCCTTTCGTGGCCGGGTTCGTGGCGGGTTGGACCAACCGCTCGCTCGGCACGAAGAACGAGTTCCAGGAAACAGAGTGCCTCAGCAAAGGCGACTCGCGATGCGTCTTCGAGTCCGTCGAATATCTACGTCCGAAAGCGGACTAGACCCAACCCTTTCCTGCCCAACTCCGGCCTGGTCTCGGCCGTTGAGAAGTGAGACCTCGAGCTTGGCACCCGCGAATCGTCCGACTCCCTGGCCGCTCCAGGTCGGGGGAGGCGGACCCTCCGGCGGCGACTGTGGCGGTGGAATCTGTGAGACCGGAGCGATCGGCGGGATTGGCGAGACGGCGGGATCGGCGGCGGAGCCGCTCTCCGTCTCCGCGGTTCTTCCGAGATCGCTGACTAGCGCTCTTCACCGCTCCGGTGGCGAATTCCGTATCGGAGAAATGCGAGCAATATGAAGACGGCGTCCTCCCCTCGAGCCGTCAGCCGGTAGGTCACCGAATCTCCCTTATCGATCCGCTCCACGAGGCCTTCCTCCGCCATCTGGTCGAGACGGCGAGAGAGCACCCTCGGCGTGAGTCCGGGATTGTTCCGGAGGATCTGGCCGAATCGGTTCAGCTTCAGGAAGGCCATGTCGCGCAGGATCAGAAGAGTCCATTTCCTGCCCAGACGCTTCACGCTCTCCCGGATGGGATCGGCCTGATACGCCAAGAGGGGAGTGATCGCGCGATCGCCAGCTGCGTCTCGACGGTTCCTCGCCACTATCCGCTCGGCCCCTAGTCGGCCTATATACTATCCAATGGATATCACTTTGCGAGCACCGGACAGAAAAAGGGATTACGAATGGCGAAACGGAAAACGAGCCAGGCCGCGACGATCGACGGCACGATGGCATTCTCCGAGCTCTCGAGCACCGACCCCGCGGCCACCCGGAATTTCCTGGAGAAAGTTTTTGCATGGCGCTTTCAGTCCGTGAAATTCCCCCTCGGTGAGTATCTCTCCTTCGAAGCACCCGGTGGCGGGCGCGGAGGGATCCGGCCGGTCCAGGCGAGAGAAATCCCGGGCAGCATGAACTACGTGCGCGTGGACGACCTCGATGCGGCCTCGCGGAAAATCGAACGGGCCGGTGGAGCCATCGTCCTGCCGCGGGTCGAAATCCCCGGCATGGGGAGCTTCTTTTGGTTCCGAATCCCCGGTGGACCGATCTTGGCGGCGTGGCAAGATGCGCCGGCACTGCCGACGGAGCGTGACTGAATATGACGAATGCAAAGGACATTGTGGCGGCGTACCAGAAAGCACTCGGAAAGGGCGACATGGCGGGAGCGAGGAAGTATCTTCATGACGACCTCTCGTTCGTCGGGCCGTTCGAATCGTTCCATCGACCGGAACCATACCTTGAGGCCCTCGGGAAACTCCACCACATCATCGAACGGGTCGAGCCGAAGAAGACCTTCGTCGATGGAGATGACGTCTGCCTCCTCTACGACATGGTGACGAACACCCCAGCAGGCACCGCCTTCATCTGCGAGTGGTACCGGGTCCGGGGAGAGAGGATCGGATCGATCCGAGCCGTCTTCGATGCCCGCCCCTTCGCGCCAATGTTCAACCGCTGAACCGCAATTCAAGATCCAAAGGAATTTCAGGACGTCGGGAACATGGGGGAGCGCGCCGAGTACTTCACGCCGGAGTTCTTCGATTTCTTCCGAGCTCTCGGGAAGAACAACCGAAAGGATTGGTTCGACGCGAACAAAACTCGGTTCGAAACGGTCGTGTTGGAGCCGGCAGTGCGCTTCGTTCGCGACGCAGGATCTCGATTGAAGACGGTGAGTCCGCATCTCGTCGGCGAGGCGAAGCCCTTCGGCGGATCGATCTCCCGGATTTATCGAGACGTTCGATTCTCGCCGGACAAGAGCCCGTACAAGACCCACATCGGAATCCATTTCTGGCACGACAAGGCGAAACCGCCGGAGCACATGACGCCAGGTTACTTCCTCCACCTCGAGTCCGGCGAGAGCGGCGTCCATTGCGGAGTGTGGCATCCGGAGCCGCTGATCCTCAAGAAAATCCGGGATCGGATCGTCGACGAGCCTGAATCCTGGAGGAAAGTTCTCCAATCGAAACTCCAATTCGAGGGCGAGTCCCTCAAACGGCCCCCGCCAGGTTACGACCCGAACCATCCGATGATTCAGGATTTGCGTCGAAAGGACTTCATCGCGTCGCGCCGCTTCCGCGACACCGAGGTCACGAGCCCTGGTTTCCTCGAAAATTTCGTTACCGGATGCGAATCGATGGTCCCTCTCAACCGATTCCTGGCCGAGTCGATGGGATTGCAGTGGTGAGCTCGAACCGACCGCGAGGAAGGTCTCAAGCAGACCGAACGATGGATTGACTCATCCTCTTCACATACGCGAGGTCCTCGCGATCGGATTGGTTGAACGAACGTTTCACGATCCATACAGCCAAGAAGGACGGGACCCGTTTCAGGGAGACCTCGCCGTTTGTCTTCACCAATGTCCCACCCTTGGTGGGCGAGTATGTGTTATCGACCCGCAGTACGGACCCGTTTGGGAACGCGACCTTGTATGCGTACGTTTCCGGCGGCTCAATACGGTACGACCATCTCGACTTGGATGGACGACCCCCGATTCGGATCACTCGCTCCGCAACTTTTTCCCGTGGAAAGGAGTGGCCGTGAAACTCGACGGACTCCCCTTCGCGGATGGATTGGCCGCTGATGATCCGCGGATGAATCTTGCGCAGACGGGTTTCGTCCACGTGCCCATGGAGGAGGTCCCAGGTGTCGTCGAGCGAGAGAGGGAATATGTCTTCCGTCCGGAATGCCTTCATACGGTTCCCTCAAAACATGAACCTCGAGGGAGCGCGTGAGATGAATAACTTTCGAACGACGGCCTCAGGAGGAGCGACCTTCGAACGACCGATGTTGATAATCAATTCGCCCCGGCGGAAGACAAAATATTAAGACAGATGCACGGCCTCGACCCCGCGGCGGAAGCATGGCTCGACATTTCCACGGCTCTGAACTTCGAGGTCTGAGTGCGGTCTCGCGGTCTCCCCTCTTCGAAGGCCGCTTCGGTCGCATGTTCCGCAACCTACCTCCGCTCCTCCCGGACGACAAGGATCTGGAAGCGCTCGCGCACCAGATGGTCGAGCCCGAGCCGACGGGAGAAGAGGACCCGTCCGGCGACAATCCGGACATCCCCGCCGGGTTCACGTATTTCGGACAATTCGTGGACCATGATCTGACCTTCGACCCGACGTCGCAACTGCAACGAGACAACGACCCGGATGCGCTCGTCGACTTCCGCACGCCCCGATTCGACCTGGATTCCGTGTATGGCCGCGGACCGGACGACCAGCCCTTCCTCTACGAAGAGG
>Ga0209234_1000685_pt1 | contig 12096 bp, 8 predicted proteins | sample GraSoi013_1_20cm_2_FD_185816 | JGI IMG/M metagenome (GOLD analysis project Ga0209234, IMG submission 185816) | Grasslands soil microbial communities from the Angelo Coastal Reserve, California, USA - Sample 08_20_2013_1_20cm (SPAdes) (version 2) | ecosystem: Environmental > Terrestrial > Soil >... | reverse complement strand
CCCGCCTCTAAATCGTCCGCGAAGGCAGTGACCGTCGGCTGGCGGTCGCCCGGATTACGAGACAGTCCTTTCATGACCGCGGCTTCCAGCGCCGGCGGGAACGTGAGACCCTTGGCCGGATCGGAGAGCGGCTTGGGCTGTTGGCTCAGCAGCTGCTGAAATAGCTCGCGGGGGCTGCGGCCTTCGTGTGGATGGCGGCCCGTGAGCATGTAATACGTGATTTTCGCGAGGCTGTAGATGTCGGCCCGACCGTCGACGAGCTCTCCGGAGAGCGCTTCGGGCGCCACGTATTGGAGCGTGCCGACAAAAAAGCCGGTGCGCGTCAATCGCTCTTCCGCCGGTTCCTCGGCATCACGCGCAATACCGAAGTCCAGCAGCTTCACGATCCCGCGGGCGGGATCGTACATGATGTTTTCCGGCTTTAGGTCACGATGAATGATGCCCGCCTGATGCGCCGCCGCGAGCGCATCCGCGAGCTGCCGTGCGATCGCGACCGCATCCGCCGGGGCGAGGGGGCCGTTGCGGTGTAGGAAGTCGGCGAGCGGCTCTCCCTTCGCCCATTCCAGGGCGAGGTAATAGAGTCCATCCGCTTCGCCAAAGTCGTAGGTCCGGACCACGCCCGGGTGCTGGACGCGCGAGCCGTATCCCGCTTCACGCAGGAATCGCTTGACGACCGTGGGGTCGCCCCTGAGCCGCTCGCGCAATACCTTGAACGCACAGCCGCCGCGTTCGGCATGCTCGGCGCGGTACACTTCCGCCGTCCCTCCCTCGCCCACGCGTTCGAGGAGGCGGTAGCCGGCGATGGACCGACCGGCGAGGTTTTCGTTGGCCATGGGGAGTTCTCGCGAAACTAACGTCCGGATTTGAGGCTCGGCAAGTGATGCGACGGGCGGCGCCGCTTTGCGCGCTCATTTGCTTCGCCGGCGCGTGCGGATCGTGGCAGCGAGTCGGCCGGCCCGACCAGCCACCGCCCGGTGCCAGCTTGCCGCGCTTGTTCGACGCGACGTCGATTTACCGGTCGATGGGCTCGCTCGTCGGCGGCGGGGCGCTGCCCTTCGTCGCATCCGTTCGCTATCTCGCGGGTTCGACGCCCGACTCGACGCTCGCGTTGTTCTCCGCCTCGCTGACCAATCAGACGCTCAGCTTCCAGCGCCGCGGCGGTGAGTTCGTCGCGGAGTATCGCGTAGAAGCGGCATTTCTCACGGACAGCGGCGTCGTCCCGGTGCGACAGCTCGCCAGTGACGAGCAAGTGCGCGTGCGCAATTTCCAGGAGACGTTGCGCAACGACGAGAGCATCATCTTCCAGCAATTCGTCACAGTGCCTCCCGGCACGTATCGGGTGTCCGTCACGGTGCGAGACCGCAATGGGCCGGCGGTGGCACGTGCCGAACGCGTCGACACCGCCCCCCGCTTTGGGTCGCCGGTTCCGATCATGACGCGGCCAGTCGCGGTCTACACCGCCGAGGGCAGGCACCAGCGAGCCGATCTTCCCAAGCTGGTCGCAAACCCGCGCGCGACATTGCCGTATGGCTCCGACTCCATGCACTTCTATATCGAGCGGTACGGCGGCGGGCCGAGCGCCCTCATGGCTCGGGTAGTGGACGGCGCCGACAAGGAGCTGTGGCGCGATTCGCTGCGGCTGACGGGCGGAGCGAACCTCGCGTACGGCACGATCATCGTCGCGCCCGGCAAACTTCCGGTGGGCCAGGCCGAGCTCCAGGCGATCCCGGTGGGCGGCGGCGACACGACTCGGGCTCGTTTTCTCGTCAGCTTCTCGAATCAGTGGGTGATCACCAACTTTGACGAAATGGCGAGCTTGTTGCGCTATTTCGAGCGTCAGGACTGGGTGGATTCGTTGCGTCGCTCTTCTGCGGAACGGCGTCCTGAAGTCTGGCACGAATTCTGGAAGGCGACCGATCCCGTCCCCTTTACGCCCGAGAACGAAGCACTCGACGATTATTTTCGCCGCGTTCAAGCCGCGAACATCCGCTTTCAAGATGAAGGGGAGCCGGGGTGGCTCACCGAGCGTGGTGAAGTCTTCATCAGCCTCGGCGAAGCGGACGAAATGCTCGACATGTCGAACGGCATGGATCGCAGCGGATTGCGGGTGATTCGCTGGACGTACAACACGCAGCGACTGGTACTCTATTTTCAGGACCAGACCGGTTTCAGCCGTTTCCGACTGACGCCGTCGTCGCGCGCGGAGTATCAGCGCGTGCTCGCGCGCGTGAGACGATCCGGATCGTGATGCTGCGCGCCGCCCTCCGAATTGCGGCGCTCGTGGGGCAGGGGATCGGAGCGGCGACAGTGCAGGCGCAGGGCGTCATTCGCACGACGGACTCTCTGCGCCTGTCCGGCAGACCCTGGCATGCTGCCGAGACGTTGCTCGCCGCGGCCAAGCGCGAGTCCAATCCGAATGCATTCCTCATCGTCGAAGGCGCGAAGGCCGAAGTCGAGACTCGCCGCTTCGAGCACGCGCGCGCTTTGCTTTTCGGTGCGCCATGGCTGAACGACTACGCCCACGGGGAAGCGCTCGCCGTGTTGGCAGAGGCCGAGTATGGGCTCGGACGGTACGCGGACGCCGCCGCGCATTTCCAACTCGCGCGCGCTCATGCGCCGGCGTCTCACGTCGCCATTCTCGCGGTGCGCGCCGGCCTCGCGTATGAGGGCGCCGGCCAGCCGGACAGTGCGGCTGCCGCCTTTGCCGCAGCGCGTGCCGGTGGACGTCTCGCGTCCATCGACACCTGGTTGAGAGTCCGACAGGCGCGAGTTACCCGCGATACGGTCGTGGCGAGTGCCCTACTCGAGAGTCTCCCCGCTCCAGCCGCTCGCGGCGTGCCGCTCGCTCGTGCCCGGTCCGTGCTGTTGTCGGGAGACACGACGCGCGCGTTGGAGGCATTCCGCGCGGCAGGGAAGGGCCTCGACGTGACGCGCCTGGCGCTCGCCGTCGGAGACACAACCCGCAGCCGCGCGGCGCTGTACGATTTGTTTTCGCGCGACCCGTTGAGCGACGATGCCGCCGCCGGCGTCGCGCTCGCTCTCGGACCGCTTCCTCCTCGTACTGCTCCCGAGCATGTGGCCTTGGCGCGCGCGTTGAATCGGCGCAACAGCGCGCGGGACGCGCGAGTTCACGTAGAGCGCGCGTTGCGGGCCCGCGACTCCAGCGCCGCGACGCTGCTGTTGTACGGCGAGCTGCTGGTCGCAACCGGTCGGCCGCGTGAAGCAGTCCGCGCGTATGGCGCGGCGACTCGCGATTCGGCGCTCGGCACGCTGGCTCGCTATCGTCGCGCTCGGGCGCTGGTCCGCATGGGCGATTCGGCGGCGACCGCGGCGCTGGCGGAATTCGCGCACGACTTTCCTGCGGACAGCGCGGCGCCAGGCGCGTTGTACGTACTGGCCGACATCCTGGACAGCAGGAATGATTGGACCGGGGCGTCGCGCTGGTACGGTGAGCTGATCGGGCGCTTTCCCGCGGATCCTCGGGCCTCACTGGCGCGATTCCGTCTTGCCACGCACGCGGAAAGGGGCGGACTGCTGGATAGCGCCGCGGCGCTGTACCAGGCGGAGATCGACGCGCCGGGTGGTGGGGCACAGCGTACCGCGGCGCGATTCTGGCTTGGGAAGATGGCCCTGGCGCGCGGCGATTCTGCCGCGGCACGGAACATCTGGTTAGCGCTTGCACGCGAAGACTCGCTGGGCTATTACGGCCTGCGGGCGCGCCGCGAAACAGGACTGCCGCCGCTCGCGTTCGCCGCGCCGCTGGTGCCGCTCACGACGCCGCCAGCCGGCGCCGCTGCCGGACTCGCCCGCATCGATACGCTGTTGCTCGCCGGCCTAGATAGTGAAGCGCAAGCGGAAGTTCGCGTCGTGCTTGCGCACCCGCCCCAGCAACTCGACGTGCTGCTCGCGTGGAGTGAAGGACTCGTCATGCGCGGCTACGGCTCGGCCGGCGTGCGACTCGGCTGGCAAGCGGCGCTCCTGGCCCCGGGCGATCTGCGAGTGGTGCGCGCGATCTTTCCCTGGCCGAATCGCGCCGCCGTCGAGGCCGAGGCGGACGAGTTCCGCGTCGACCCACCGCTGCTCGCCGGGATCGTGCGCCAGGAGAGTGTGTTCGACGTCGAAGCGCTGTCACCCGCGGGCGCGCGCGGATTGGCCCAGCTTCTGCCCAGCACCGCCGCGCTCATGGCGCGCGGCCTCGACGTCTCGTTCTATCCGGACTGGATCACCGTTCCCGACTTGAACCTGCATCTCGGCGCGGCGCATCTCGCCGAACTGCTCAGACGCTTCGGCCGCGTCGACGCCGCGATCGCCGCCTACAATGCGGGTCCCATGCCGGTCCGACGCTGGCTCGAGCGTGAAGGGGCGAGCGATCCCGACCGCTTTGTCGAGCTGATTCCGTATCCTGAAACGCGGGGCTACGTCCGCAGCGTGTTGCGCAATCGCGAGTTGTATCGCGCGTTGTACGGATCGCCGTGACGTCTTGACAGGTCGCAAATCGCCGGTCATTTCTATCGCGCCCGGCACCACGGCCGGGCAGGCGGATGGGCGCCCAGTGTGTGTGACTCTGCAGGAGGCGGATCGTGATCAAGGGAAAGGTGAAGTGGTTCAATGACGCCAAGGGATATGGTTTCATTGAGCAGGAAGGCGGCGAAGACGTGTTCGTGCATTTCTCGGCGATTCAAATGGACGGTTTCAAGACGCTCGCCGAAGGTCAGGTGGTGGAGTTCGACGTGAAGCAGGGGGATAAAGGGCTCCACGCCACCAACGTCGTGCGCGTCTAGCGCGCGCTTCACCCGACCACTTCACCCCGCCCGCGATGCTTCGGGCGGGGTCGTTGTTTGGGCTGCTAGTTTTCGGGCCATGCCGCCGCGCCCAGCGCCTCCCGTTCCCGCGACATCCGCCGGCCGTACTCGCGTCTTCCTGGTTGACGGCTATGCGCTGATCTATCGCGCGTTCTTCGCGATGATCGCGCGCCCGCTCACGACCGCACGTGGAGAAAACACCTCGGCAGTCTGGGGCATCACCAATTTCCTGCTGCGGCTCTACGAGAATTACCACCCCGAGTACATCGGCTGGGTGCACGACCGCGGGGTGTCGTTCCGGCAAGAGCAATATCCCGAATACAAGGCTACGCGCGAAAAGCTTAGCGAAGAATTACAGCAGGACTTCGATCGCTCCTTGGAGCGCGTATGCCAGATTCTCGACGCGTTCCGGATTCCGGTGCTCGCCATCGACGGCTATGAGGCTGATGACGTGGTCGCCACCTTGGCGGAGCGGGTGGCCAACAACGGCCTGCAGGCCGTCATCGTCTCGGGAGACAAGGACTTCTATCAGCTCATCCGACCCGGTGTGGCGCTTCTCAATCCGGGGCGCGGAGGACAGGCTGCCGTCGAGGAACAGTGGGTCGATCAGGCGAATGCGAGCGAGCGTCTCGGCGTGCCTCCGGAGCGGGTCGTCGACTATCTCGCGCTCGTTGGCGACAGCTCCGACAACATCCCCGGCGTAAAAGGAATCGGCGATAAGACCGCCGTCCAGCTGCTCGAGGCGTATGGCGATCTCGACGCGATTCTCGCGCGGGCGGCGGACATCCCGGGCAAGCGTCCGCGGGAAGCGTTGCTCTCTCAAGCGGACAACGCGCGGCTCTCGCGCCAGCTCGTCACGCTGCAGCGCAACGTGCCGGTCGAGCTCGATCTCGAACAATTACGCGTTCGCGCGCCGGACGCGGTTCGACTGACTGCGCTTTTCAACGAGCTCGAGTTCCGCACGCTCATTCCCAAGCTTGTCGATCTCGAAACGGTGGGCACGGTCGGAACGACGGGGTCGACCGCAAGTCCGGCCGCCGCCGTCCGACCCCCCGAGTCGGCGGACCCACACATCGTCGCCGCTGCCGCCGAGCTTCCGGCGATGCTCGAGGAGTTGCGCCGCGCGCGGCTCGTAGTGATCAGGGCCGAAGCCGGCCTGGCAGGGCTATCGCTCGCAGCGGCGCCGGGTCGTTCGTGGTATCTGCCGCTCGGCCACCGCACCCGCGACGGCGATTTGAACGGCGGAAGTCCGCCGGCCAATCTGCCGCCCCTGGCCGACCCCAAGATGACGAGTCTGCGCGAGTTTCTCGCCGATCCCACGGTCCGCAAGGCCGGGCACGACATCAAAGCCTCATGGGTTGCGCTCGCGCGCAGCGGGGGAACTCTCGGTGGCGTCGCCTACGATTCGATGATCGCGAGTTTCGTACTCGACCCCGGCAATCGATCGCATGCGCTCGTCGACTTGGCGCGCGAGCGGCTCAGCCTCAACCTCTTGGCATCGCAGCAAGTCGCGGGCAAGGGGACATTCGCCGAGCTGCCGGTCGCCGAGGCCGCGCGCGTGTCGGCGGCGCAGGCGGAGATGGTGTTGCGGCTGGAAGAAGTGTTCCGGCCCGATATCGAAGCGCATCACCTGGTCGGCCTGCTTGAAGAGATCGAAATCCCGTTGATTCCGGTGCTCGTCGACATGGAGGCCACGGGTGTGCTCGTGGATCGCTCTCTCCTGGGCGAGATCGCGCGCGGCTTCAATAAAGAGCTCATAAGTCTCGAGCTCGACATTTATCGCGCCGCGGGCGGCGAATTCAACATCAACTCGACCCCGCAATTGCGAACGATCCTGTTCGAAAAGCTCAAGCTGCCGGTGCAAAAGCGCACGAAGACCGGCGCATCGACGGATGTCGAGGTGCTCGAGCAGCTCGCCGCCTTGGGTCACGACGTCCCGCGCCTGCTGATCGAATACCGCGAACTCTCGAAATTGAAGTCGACTTATGTCGACGCGTTGCCGGGTTACGTCAACGCGGAGACCGGCCGCGTGCACACGAGCTTTAACCAAACCGGCGCCGCCACAGGCCGCCTGTCATCGTCAGACCCGAACCTGCAGAACATCCCCGTCCGCACGCGTCGCGGTGGGGAGATTCGACGCGCGTTCGTCGCGCCGCCAGGCCACTTGCTGCTCACCGCCGATTACTCGCAAGTCGAGCTCCGCCTGCTGGCGCATTTTTCCGATGACCCGGCCTTTGTGGCGGCATTTCAGCGTGGCGGCGACATCCATCGCCAGACCGCCGCCGTGATCTTTGGGGTTGCTGAGGCCGCCGTGACGGGCGACATGCGCTCGCGCGCCAAGACGATCAATTTCGCGACGATTTACGGGCAGGGTGCGCTGGCGCTTTCCCGACAGCTCGGCATCACGCTCGCCGAAGCGAAGGCATTCATCCAGCACTATTTCGAACGCTTCGCTGGGGTTCGCGCCTGGCTGGATCGCACCGTCGAAGAGGCGCGTCACAAGGGATTCGTGGAGACGCTCTTCGGCCGCCGGCGCTATATTCCGGAGCTGCGCGACCGCAACTTCAGTATCCGTGCCTTCGGCGAACGGACAGCGACGAACTCGCCGCTGCAGGGATCGGCGGCGGATCTCATCAAGATCGCGATGATCCGCATTCACGCCGCGATCCAGCAAGCGCACCTCGCCGCCAAGATGGTGCTCCAGGTGCACGATGAGCTCGTTTTCGAGATTCCTGAGGCGGAGCGGACGGTTGCCGGGGCTCTTGTAAAACGCGAGATGGAGGGCGTTGCGATTTTGCGCGTGCCGCTCGTCGTAACTGTCGGTGCTGGAAAGAATTGGATCGACGCGAAGGGGTAAGCACGCCTCTTGCAGGAACGGGGTGCAGGGCCCACAATAGGGGCGTCGATTCGGGGTTTTCCGGATCGGCGCCCTTTCGCGCCCGGAGGGTAATGCGGTGAAGGCACGCGGTTTTACACTGATCGAGCTGCTGATCGTGGTGGTGATCATCGGGATCCTGGCGGCATTCGCCATCCCGAAGTTCGCTAACACGAAGCAGAAGGCCTACGTCGCCCAGATGAAGTCGGACCTCAAGAATCTGGCGACGGCGGAGGAGGCCTTCTTCTATGACAGCACATACTACACGAGTAGCCTCGCCCAGCTCAATAATTTCAGTGCATCGACGGGCGTGACGCTGACCGTGGTGGAGGCAACCGCCATGGGGTGGTCGGCTCAGACCATTCACGCGCAGACCTCGAGGCTGTGCACGCTATTCGAGGGGAACGCGACGCCGATACCTCCAGCCACGGTCGAGGGTCGGATTACCTGCAGCTAGAACCACTATATCGAGAATTCCAACGCCGCCGTGAGGGGATGCGCTTCGCCCTGCACGGCGGCGTTTGGCTTCATCGGCACAAGATCGACGATGAACCGATGGTGCATCTCGTGAGTTCTGACAAAGCCAAGCTTCTGGCCTTGGGACAAACGTTGGGCTTCCATGAGCGCTGGCTCCAGTACAAGCCGTTGAAAGATCCCGATACGGGGATCCGCATTCCGGCCTGGCACTGGGACGTGTTGGGAGAGAAGCTGCGGCTCTTGGAACCTACGTAACGTCTTGAGCCCCGCGCCGGGGTGCCCTGACTCCCGGCCACCAATTCCATCGGCCGGCGATGTGCATGATCGCAGGCACCAGCACCATCCGGATGAGCGTGGCATCCAACAATACCGCGATCGCCAAGCCGAATCCGATGAACTGGACGGCGAGCACGCGGGCAAACGCAAACACGCCGAAGACCGCGATCATGATCGCGGCCGCGAACGTAATAGTAGAAGCGGTCGCGGACAGCCCTTCCATGGTGGCGTGATCGTTCCGTCCCGTCTTGTCGAAGACTTCTTTGACCCGCGTCAGCAGGAACACCTCATAATCCATCGACAACCCGAAGACGGTGGCAAACACGAGCACCGGTACGACGACGAAGATCGCTTCCGTAGGCCCCTCGAGCCCGAAAAAACTCGCGCCGTATCCATGCTGAAACACGAGGACGGTGATGCCGAACGCCGCGCTCACGGACACGCAGTTGAGGACGACGGCTTTGAGCGGCACGAGGACGGAGCGAAACGCCAGAAACAGCATGATCGCGGTCACACCGAGGATCATGGCGACGATCCCGGGAAAACGCCGCAGCAAGTGCTGTTGGAGATCGAGACTCGAGGCTGCGAAGCCCCCGACATCGATGTCCGCTCCTTTGAGCCGCACGCCGCGCGCGATCACGGTGCGAACGTGCCTCGTCAGGTCCATCATCCCGGTGAGCGAGACGGTGTCGACCGCGATGACGTCCATGAGCGTGGTGCGGCGGTCGGTACTGAGATAGGCATTGAAGAACTCGGGATACCGGTCGCGAACGGAATCGGGGTCGCTGTAGAAGATCGCGAGCTGCAGTGTGGACATCTCGGGACGCAGCGTGGCGATACCGCGTACCTCGCGCACGCGCGGATCCTTGCGAATCGAATCGCTCAGCGCTTTGAGTCCGGGAAGCCGCCGGCCCGATAGGGCCGACTCCCCCGCTGGAAACTGCACGACGATGCGCAGCGGCTGAATCACGCCGCTGGCTCCCATTTCCCGCAGAGCGGCGAGCCCTTGTCCGGACTCCGCCTCCGGTGGAAACCAGTTGCGGGCGGGAAGGCCAATCTTGATTTGTGTCAGCGGGAACGTGAGAACCGCGACTGTGAGGCCGCCGCCCAGTATCGCGCGCCACGGACGATGAGCCAGGGTTCGGGCCCACCGCTCCCACCCGGTCGGCGCGTGAATTCTCGCGAGCGGCCGGGCCAGCCACTTGGGGCGATCGATGTTTCGACCGAGCATCGCCAACGCCGCGGGCAAAAACGTCGTCGCGAGCAGTACGGCCACGCCGACCACGACCAGTCCTCCGACGCCCACCGATCGCGTCTCGGTGAGCGGCGTCAGGATGAGTGCCGCAAATCCGACGACGACCGTCACGCCCGAGGTGACCACGGCGGAGCCTGCCGTCTGAATGGTTCGCACGGCCGCGTCGAGCGGAGAAAGGCCGCGGTTCAGTTCCTCGCGAAATCGCGTGACGATGAGCAGCGAGTAATCGATTCCCACGCCGAGGCCCACCATCGTGGTGATGTTCAGCACGAACACGGACATTGTCTGGAATTGCGCCGCCACCGCCACGATACCGAGTGCGATGGTAATCGCGAGCACGCCGACGATGATCGGCAACGCGGCGGCGACGAGCGCGCCGAACGCGAGCACCAACACGGCGAGCGTGAGCGGCAGGACACGCTCCTCGCCGCGGCGCGTGTCCTCCGCGCTGATCGTCCGCACGTCGTAGTCGAGCGCTGGGCCCCCCGTGACTTTGACGTCGAAGCCATCGGAATGCGGCAGGCGTGCGAGCGTGCCGGCGATGGTTTCGCGCAGGTCAGGCACCACTGTATGACTGACGTCGCTCGTGCTGGCCGGCGTCAGGGCCGCGATCAGAAACGTCGTGTGCCGATCGTGGCTGACGAAGGTCGATTCGCCGATCGTGCGCACGGACACGACCTGGCTGATGTACGGTTGGTGCGAAAGCGCCGCGGTAATCGAGTCGACCACGGCAGCAAAGCGCGGATTCGTATAGCGCACCGGACCGTGCACGACGACGGCGACATATTCGGCGATCGGATTGGGAAAGGCCTGGCGGATGCGCTGCGAGGCGCGAGCGGATTCGCTTTGCTCGACGGCCGTGCCGCGAACGGCCAGGACGCGCTGCACGTGAGCCGCTTTGGGGACGAACAACAGCGCGAGAACCGCCCACGCCGCGATGACCCAGCCGCGCCAGCGTACGAGCGTTCTCGCAGGTAACGCGATCACCTATGATCCAAATACATGCGGGCCACAATCATAGAGATGTGCAGAGTGCAAAGCTAGCGTCGGGCCGTGAGCTTTCCGCATATTGCGCAGATGGTAGAACGTCGACTCACGGGAATGATCGCCGCCGCCGCGGTACTCATCGTCCTCTTCATTTTCTGGGACGCGTTCCGGCCCGCGCCGCGTGCGATCGACGTCTCCGAACCGCTGCCCGCGACGCTTGCCGTCGACTCTGTGGCGCACCAAACCGCACCGCCGGCGCCACCTCCTGCGCCACAGCCGATCGCGCCGGCGACGACAAGCTCGGCGGGCGCCGCGGGTCCGGCCGTTACGGGGGTACGGCAACCGTCGTACTTCGATCTTCTCGCTCGGTCGGAAACACGGCGCCGCATTCGCCTGAGTGGGACGAGTACGTATTTGGGCGACATGCTCGCGGCGAGCGACGATTCGATGCTGCGGCGCTGGGACAACCGAGTGCAGTCACCGGTCCGTGTGTGGTTTGCCTCGACGCACGCGGCGAACTTCAGGCCTGTCTTCCTCGATCAAATTCGCTCTGCGTTTGGCGAATGGCTGAACGCGGGTATTCCCGTCCGTTTTGATTTTACCATGGATTCAACGCAGGCTGAGATCACGGTGAAGTGGCGCATCCAGTTCGAGATCGAGCGCACGGGCCAGACCGACGTGACCTGGGACGATCAGGGCCACATCCAATCCGCGGTTGTGACCCTCGCGACCTTCGATCCTAAAGGCCGCCCCATGGAGCCGGAGGACATTCGCATTGTCGCGATGCACGAAGTCGGTCACGTACTCGGCCTCGATCACTCGAAAGATTCGACCGACATCATGTTCCCGACCGCCAAGGTGCGGGACCTGTCGGACCGTGACGTCCGCACCGCCCGTCTTCTTTACGATCTCTTGCCGGGGAGCGTTCGCTGAGACCCCGCAGCATCACGTCGTTTCTCGATCATGAGGTTCCGGACGTGCCGCTCGTGCAGGCGCTGGATTCGCGTGTGCGCGAAGCGGGGGGGGAGCTCATTGAACGATTGGATGCGGGAGCGATTCGCTGCTTTGCGTGCGGCCATCGCTGTTTGGTCAAGCCAGGCCGTCGTGGGATCTGCAAGGTGCGATTCAATAAAGACGGAACGCTCTACGCGCCGGCGGGCTACGTCGCCGCGTTGCAGTGCGATCCCACCGAGAAAAAACCTTTCTTCCACTGCCTGCCCGGAAGCGACACGCTCACATTCGGCATGTTGGGCTGTGACTTCCACTGCGGGTACTGTCAAAACTGGCTCACGTCGCAGGCCCTGCGCGACGAAACCGCTGGTGTGATGCCCCGGGACGTCACGCCCGAGGAGCTCGTGGCCCTCGCAGTACAGCAAGGCGCGCGCATGGTGGGATCGTCCTACAACGAGCCTTTGATTACCGCC
>Ga0209234_1000684_pt1 | contig 12099 bp, 6 predicted proteins | sample GraSoi013_1_20cm_2_FD_185816 | JGI IMG/M metagenome (GOLD analysis project Ga0209234, IMG submission 185816) | Grasslands soil microbial communities from the Angelo Coastal Reserve, California, USA - Sample 08_20_2013_1_20cm (SPAdes) (version 2) | ecosystem: Environmental > Terrestrial > Soil >... | reverse complement strand
TCGGCGATGATCAGACCCTCATACGCCGGATCGCCCGGCTGTACGAACATCGTTCCGCGCTCCTGAAGATTGAAGAGGGCATACGCGACTACCACCCCCTCCCGATCCGCCACCATCACCCCCCGATTCCGCCCCGAGAGTGGTCCGGCCCAGCGATCGTACTCGAAGAACCGGTGATGGATGATCCCGGTGCCGCGGGTATCGGTCAAGAACTCCGACCGATAGCCAAGCAGCCCGCGGGCGGGGATCTTGAAGCGCATCCGCACCATGCCGAGGCCAGGATTCTTCATGTCGAGCATCGTGGCACGCCGCGGGCCGAGCTTCTCCATGACCACCCCGACGTATCCTTCCGGACAGTCGATCATCAACTCCTCGTACGGCTCGAGCCGCTCGCCATCCGGTCCCTCGCGCGGAATGATCCGCGGCCGGCTGACCTGGAACTCATAGCCCTCGCGCCGCATCGTCTCCATCAGAATGCCGAGGTGCAGCTCGCCTCGTCCCGAAACCGTGAACGCGTAGGGCGTGTCCGTATCCTCGACCCGCAACGCGACGTTGCGCTCGAGCTCTCGATACAAACGCTCGCGCAGCTGCCGGCCCGTCACGAACTTGCCTTCGCGGCCGGCGAGCGGTGAGTTGTTGACCAGGAAGTCGACCGAAATCGTCGGCTCCTCGACCGCAATGCCGGCCAACCGGTCGAGGTGATCAGGCGCCGTCACGGTCTTCCCGATTTCGACACCCGCGAGTCCGGCGATCGCGACGATCTCGCCCGCCTCCGCGGTTTCCAGTTCGGCACGATCCAAACCCTCGAACGCGAACAGTCGTACGATGCGGGCCTGCTCGTACGTGCCTTCGCCCACAGGACCCGGCTCGCCGATCGGGAGTAACGCGACCGTATCGCCGACATGCACGCGCCCGCGCTCGATCCGACCGATCCCGATCCGTCCCAGGTACGACGAATGGTCCAGCGTCGAGATCAACATCTGGAACGGCCCGTCGCGATTCGCCTTGGGAGGAGGAATCGTTCCCAAAATCGTGTCAAACAGCGGTGTCAACGTCATTCCCGGCTCGTCGAGCTCCAGCGTCGCCGTGCCCAGACGACTCGACGTATAAAGGAAAGGACAATTGAACTGCTCCGGCGTTGCCTCCAGGTCCATGAGCAGCTCGAGCACCTCGTCATGCACCCGTAGCGGCTCGGCGTCAGGCCGGTCGATCTTGTTCACCAGCACGATCGGCTTCAACCCCAGCGCCAATGCCTTTCCCGCCACGAACCGCGTCTGCGGCATCGGGCCTTCGGCGGCATCGACGAGCAGCAAAAATCCGTCGACCATGCGGAGAATCCGCTCCACCTCGCCGCCGAAATCGGCGTGTCCCGGCGTATCCACGATATTGATTTTCGTGTCGCCCCACCGAACCGAAGTGTTCTTTGCCAGGATCGTTATGCCGCGCTCACGCTCGAGCGGATTCGAGTCCAACACGCGCTCCGCGACCTGCTGATTGGCGCGGAACACGCCCGCCTGGCGGAGCATTTGGTCCACCAGCGTGGTTTTCCCGTGATCGACGTGGGCAATGATTGCGATGTTGCGGATCTTCACTGAGTTACGGTCCCCTTAATGAGGGGCGCAGTATAAATGGGTGGCTAGGGGCAAACAAGCCCTTAGTCAGTCACACGTCGGCTCCCGCTCCATCTGCACCGTCACATGCGCGATTCCCAGCGCTCTCATCCGACCCTGCACTTCCTCGAGCACCGGCTGGTTGTCCGTGGGATTCTTCACGACGAGATGGCCGCTCATCGCCACCACGCCGCTCGTGACCGTCCAGAGATGCAAGTCATGGACCGAGTCGACACCAGGGACTGATGCGATGCGATCGTGGACGTCCGAGAGCGCGATGTGCGCGGGCGTCGCCTCGAGCAGCACGTCAGTGCTTTCCTTTACCAATCGCCACGCACTGCCGAGGACCAGCGCCCCGATGAGTACGGAAATGACGGGGTCGGCCAGCGTCCAACCGAAGGCGAGCACGACAAATCCCGCGATGAGCGCCCCCAACGACCCCATCAGATCGCTCAACACGTGGAGGTACGCGCCCCTTTGATTGAGCGAGTGCTCGTGTCCGCGATGCAGCACGCGGACCGCGCCGAGATTCGCGATGAAACCGATGGCGGCGACGCCGACTAGCAGCGCGCCGTTCACGGCGGGCGGGACGCGAAACCGCCGCCACGCTTCGACGCCGATCCCGATGGCGATGGCAAACAACACCGCGCCATTCACGAGCGCCGCCAGAATTTCCAGCCGCATGAATCCGAAGGAACGCTGCGGCGTCGCCGGACGTTGCGCGATCCACGCGGCGATCAGCGCCAGACCAAGAGCGGCCACATCGGCCAACATGTGCGCCGCGTCCGCGAGCAGGGCCAGTGAGCCCGCGAGCCATCCCCCCACCAGCTCGACCACCAGCACCACGGCCGTGATCGCCAGGGCGAGGGTCAGGCGCCGTCGAGTCTCGACATTGATGGGCGCGCGATACGTGCAATGAGCGTCAGCGGGGAGCACAAGTGTATCCTCGCGGGAAACATAATACCTTTAGGCCGTGAACGACCTGTGGCTGCGCCTGCTCGCCATCGTCGCGCTGGTTGCCGCCAACGCGTTCTTCGTCGCGGCCGAATTCGCGCTGGTCGCGTCGCGCCGCACGCGCCTCGATTCGATGATCCGACGCGGCGACCGCAAGGCACGGATCGTCCGCAAGGCGCTCACCGATCTGTACCGCCTGCTCTCCGCGACACAGCTCGGCATCACCCTCACGTCAATCCTGCTCGGCTACGTCGCCGAGGACACCGTCGCCCATCTGTTCCGCGATTGGTTCGCTACGCTGCCGCGCGGCCTCGACTTCCTGACGCGCGGTGGCATCGCCTCGGTCGTTGCCGTCGGCACGATTTCGTTCCTGCACGTCGTGTTCGGGGAGCTGGTGCCCAAGACATGGGCGATCACGCATCCGGAATCCACCAGCCGTTGGGTCGCCACGCCGCTCATCGCCTTCTCGTGGATTACCCGGCCCTTCAACCTGCTGCTGAACTGGAGCGCGCGTATCGTGCTGCGCCTCCTCGGCATCACGAGCCGTAACCCCGAGCTCGACCGCGTGCACTCGCCCGAAGAGATCCGTATGCTCGTCGAACAGAGCCGCAAGACGGGCGGCCTCGGCGCCGGCGACGCGCGCCTCCTGGAGGGCGTCTTCGAGTTCAGCGAGAAAAACGCGCGTGAGGTGATGACGCCCCGGACGGAGATCGTGGCGCTGCCCGCCGAAGCCTCACTCGCCGAGGCCGCCGATCGCGTCGCCGCCGCCGGGCGGTCCCGCTACCCCGTCACCGGCGAGTCGCTCGACGACGTCGTGGGGATCGTACACGCCAAAGACATCCTGCGTGGCTTGCTCTCGGGTTCCGAGGCACCCGTGCAGGACATCGCCCGGCCCGCGTTCTTCGTGCCAGGCACGCGAGAAGTCGAGGACGTCCTCGCGGACATGAAGCGGCAGAAAGTGCATCTCGCGATCGTGCTCGACGAGTTCGGTGGCACCGCCGGGCTGGTGACGATGGAGGATTTGCTCGAGGAGATCGTGGGACCGATCTACGACGAGTACGATCGCGCGCCAGGTTCGGCGCCGAGCGCGGCAATGGGAGGAACGAGCGGCGTGCCGATTCTCGCCGGCGCGACGGAGATCTCAGAAGTGAATCGTCTGCTGCGGCTCAATCTGGACGATGCGGACTACACCACGATTGGCGGGTTGCTGTTCGGTAGACTGGGCCGCCTGCCCAAGGTCGGCGATCGCGTGAATCTGCAGGGTGCCACCTTCGAGATTCTGGAGATGGATGGCCGGCGGGTTGGCAGCGTGCGGGTATGGCCCGCGACGGCAACGCACGTTCCGGAACCGTCGAGTTAGGCCGAGACTCCCGCGAGCTGTACCGCGAGCTCGAGCGCCGCGCGCATCGAGCCTGCATCCGCAATTCCCTTTCCCGCAATGTCGAACGCCGTGCCGTGGTCGGGCGCCGTGCGGATGAACGGCAACCCCAGCGTCACGTTCACCCCCGTACCAAAGCCCGATACTTTCACGGCAGTCATGCCGACGTCATGATAGGGCGCGAGCACGGCGTCGAATTCCCCGCGCAACGCTTTGACGAACACGGTGTCGGCGGGCAGTGGACCCGCGGCATGCAGCGCTTGCGCGGCCGGCCGCAGCACGCGCTCGTCTTCATCGCCGAAGAGCCCGCCTTCACCGGCATGTGGATTGAGTGCGCATACCGCGAGTCGTGGCGTCCCAATGCCCCACCAGCGCTTGAGCGCTTCCGTGGTGATCCGGCCCACTTTGATGACGCGCTCGGTGGTTACGCTCGCGACCACGTCGCGCAGCGGCAGGTGCGTCGTCACCAGGACGACCCGCAGGCGCCCGGTCGCCAACATCATGGCGACCGGCACGTCGCCCGCGAGATGCGCGAGGAATTCCGTGACGCCGGGGAAACCATAGCCGGCGGCGTTGAGGGCCTGCTTGCTCACCGGACCGGTGACGATCGCGTCCGCTTCGCCGCTCAGCGCGAGCCGTGCCGCCGCTTCGATCGCCTGCGCCGCCGCGCGTCCAGCTTCGAGCTCATTCGGCGTCGCACCGTTGTCCCAGACTCCCACCAACCGGACCTCGGCATCGAGCGGCTGTCGCAGTGCCTTCCGGACGATTTCCGGCCCGATCCCTCGCGGATCGCCGACGGCAACTGCCAGGCGAGGCCGGGAAGACATCGCTACAGCCTGATATCGACGTACGTCTGGCGCTTCAACTGGTCGATGTAGTGTTTGACGCCGAGCTGATCGCTGAGCGATTGACGAATCCGCAGCTTCACGTCGTCGAACGTGAGCTCCCCTTCCCCGTGCCGCGCCGTGATTTCCAGCACCACAAACTTCGGCCGCGGCGTGCCGGCACCGAGACTGATGACCGGCTTCAAGCCGACGGTGGTGTCGCCGGCGAGCACCGACTGGTACTCGGGCGGCAGGCTCGTGAGAGGCGCGTCCTCGGCCAATTTCGGTTCCTGCGGATCGGCGTAGCGCCGCGCCAACGAATCGAACGATGCGGCGTTTCGCGCGAGCGCATCATGGACGGAGTCGGCGGAGTGCCGGGCGATCGCGATCTGCGCCGCGCTGATCTCCGGCATGATCAGGATGTGGCGCGCCAGAATCTCGGCCGGCTGCGTGCGCTCGACCCTGATGATGTGAAAGCCGAACGGCGTCTCGACCGGGTCCGAGATTTCGCCAGGCCGGATTCGAAACGCGACATCTTCGAATTCCTTGACCATGACGCCGCGGCGGAACCACCCCAGCTCGCCGCCCTGTGATGCCGACGCGCTGTCGGATGAGAAGCGTTTGGCCGCGGTGGCAAAGTCGGCGCCGTGCCGCAGCTGCACGACCAACGATTCTGCGCGCGCCAGCGCCCTCGCTCTCGATCCGGAGTCCGGCACCGGCCGGATCACGACCTGCCGGAACGACGCCGTTGCCGGTCGCCGCGGTTGCTGGGCCTTGTTTTGCTCCCAGAACTCGCGCATTTGCGCATCGGTGGGTGGGATGGGACGCAGCTTTCCCTTCTGCCGTTGCGCTTCGATCAGGCGCTGCGCATAGAGCTCACGCCGCTGCTCATCCGCGAGCCAGCGGCGCCATTCCTCCACTGAGCCGAATCGCGCCTGCCGAATCTGATCGCGGAATTCCGTCTCGGTATTGAACTGCTTACGAACGTTCTGGTAGGTCTGCTCGACTTGATCGAGCACTTCCTGATCCGTCACCTTGATGGATGTGTCGCGCTGCGCCTGCTGCACGAGCAGCTCCAGCTCGATCAGCCGATCGAGGACTTGCCGGCGCATCGTCTGGCGACCCGCCGAGTCCGTCGGAATCGTCTGTCCCTGTGCCTGCGCCTGCACCATCTCTTCCTCGATTTGCGACGCGAGAATCGGGCGGGTCCCCACGACGGCGACGATACGGTCCAAGGGCTGTTGCGCGGCGGCTGGCCCCGCCCCTCCCGCCGTCACGAGGCACGCCGCCAGCAGGAGCAGCAGTGCTTTCATCGACTCGACCTGCGATGTGCGGTATCGATCGGCGCCGGACCGGGCGCGGGCATCATGCGCGGGCTGCCGCCTTGCCCGGGAGCCGCGCCCCGTGTCGAATCCGCGGCCAGGCGAATTTCCTGCGCCCGTTCCAGCGCGCGCCGCACACCAGCTTCGTCGACGTTCCAGCGCGCGCGATCGCGCAGCGTCTCGCCGAGGAACGGCGGCACCGGGAAGAAGCGCACCCGGCCCTGGAGCACGCGATCCATGTAATCGTCGACGCGCGTCATCGCGAACTTCACGCGTGCCTCCGACGTGGCGCCTCCCGCCGAGTCGTGCAGCGCTGTGGGCGTGATGCTGAGAATTGAACTGAGCAGCGTAATTGCTGAATCGTACTGCGTGCGCACCTGCTGCCAGTCTTCCGGCGTCAGTCCGATCTTCGCGGAATCGGCTTCGCGGATCAGGAGATCACGTTGTGTGATGGCCTTGAGGAATTGAGTGATCTGCTCATCGGTCGCCTGTGGCAGTGCCTGGGCGAGACTCGGGTCCAGCGCGGAAAGCCAGCGAATCAAGTCACGCACGCGCAGCGCGCCGCCGCGATACTTCACGAGCACGCGGCTACTCCCGCGCGCGGCGTCAGGATCCTGCACGGCCGCGCGCACGTATGACGGCGCCCGGCTGACCGGCTTGAGCTGCCGTTTGATCGCGAGACTGTCGAGAAACATCGAATCCGCATGCGACGCGAACCGTTGTTGCACACCGATGCGGAACGAGTCCTGGACTTCCGCGAGCGGCGGCCGCCGGATGATGTGATATCCGAACGGGCTCTTCACGACGCTGCTGACGCCGCCGGGTTCGAGCCGCCAGGCGGCCGCTTCGAATGCCGGCACGAATTGGCCGCGCGCCGAGACGCCCAGCGAGCCGCCTTGCCGCTTGCTGCCATTGTCCTGGGAATACTGCTTGGCCAGCTGGCCAAACCGCGGGCCTGCCGTGCGCGCCCGCGCAAGCACTTGCTCCGCTTGCTTGCGCTTCTGCGAATCAACGGTGGCAGCTGCGTTGGGGGGCACCTGAATCAGAATGTGCTGAAACATGCGCAGCTGGCCCAATTGGTAGGCGGAATCCAGCTGCTGCGGCGTAAGATCGTTATGGGCAGTGAGCCGCTCGTGGAACCGCTCCCATTTCATCTGCGAAACAATCGGCCACATCGAGGCGACCGTCATCGCAGAATCGTGAAGGTTCTGTCCTGTTGCCAGCGCTTCCGCGAACAGCGCGTAATCGACCCAGACGTGGGACACGCGGTTGAACGCGAGCGCTTCCAGCGGCACCTGTTTGCTGGTGCTCGTCCACGCGGCGAGCCGTTCGACGCTCAGGGCTTGATCGTTCGCGCGCGCCACGACTTCCGCTCTGGTCGTAAATGCGTCGCGCACCGCGCCGCAGCCGACCAGCAGGGCCGATAGTAGCACCAGACTAAAACCGCGCATTCCCCTTCCTCTTTCTTGGCTAATGATGGTGGTCCCGCAGAACGGCCGTGAGCGCCCGGACCAGGCCGGGGCCAAGCGACTCTCCGCCGAGTCGGCGGAGCCTGAGGGAAAGCGGCACCGCGCGCCGCACATCGGCTTCGAACTGAACGGCTTCGAGGGCGACCTGTAAACCGGTCAGGCGCGGCGCCGCATCGCGCCGGAACGTGAGCCGCGCCTCATCGCCCTTGATGAGAACCGTTTCCAGACCGATTTGCCCGCCCAGTGCGCGCAACTCAGCAACGAGCAACAGGCGCTCGGCATCCTGCGGTAACGGCCCGAATCGATCGCGCAGCTCTTCGCGAACGGCTTGAATCTCACATGCTTGCTCTGCCCGCGCCAGCCGCCGATAGAGATCGAGCTTCGCATCGTCATCGGTGACATAACTGTCGGGTGGATGCGCCGGCAGATCGAGGGTGACGTCGGGCGGCGCGAACTGCTCTTTGGTCCCCGCTCCCGGCTCCCCCGGTTTCAGTGACCGGACCGTCTCTTCCAACCAACGCAGATACGTATCGAATCCAACCGCTTGAACGTGTCCCGACTGTTCGCCGCCAAGCAGATTGCCGGCCCCCCGCAGCTCCAGGTCACGCAGTGCGATGCGATAGCCCGATCCCAAGTCTGTATGATGCTCGAGTACCTGCAAACGTTCCTCCGCCTGGGCATCGACCTGATCGGGCACCAGCAAATAGCAGAACGCCCGCCGATGGCTCCGCCCGACCCGGCCCCGCAGCTGATAGAGCTGTGCGAGCCCGAAACGGTCGGCGCGATCCACGATCATCGTGTTCGCGTTGGGCACATCGAGTCCCGATTCGACGATCATTGTCGAGACGAGAATGTCGACCTCACCGCGGACGAACCGGCTCATCACGGCCTCGAGATCCTGCTCCCGCATTTGCCCGTGCGCCACCGCGAGTCGCGCTCGGGACGCGAGCGCCTGCACGCGCGCCGCGATCGTGTCGATCGTCTCGATCCGGTTGTGGACGAAATACACCTGCCCGCCACGGTCGAGCTCGCGCGCGATCGCCTCCTCGAGCAGCGCATCGTCCCACGGCTCGACGAATGTGAGCACGGGGGACCGGTCCTTGGGCGCGGTTTCGAGCAATGCGAGATCGCGCAAACCCGCGAGGGAAAGATGGAGCGTCCGGGGGATGGGCGTCGCGGTGAGCGTTAGCACGTCGACACTCAGCTTCAGCGTCTTCAGCCGCTCTTTGTGGCGCACGCCAAAGCGATGCTCCTCATCGACAATGAGTAGCCCGAGGTCCTTGAACTTGACGTCGGGCGAGAGCAGCCGGTGCGTGCCGATGACGATGTCGACCTCACCAGTTGCAATGCGCTGCACCAGCGCCGCCATCTCCTTCGGGCTGCGGAAGCGGGACAACACGTCGATGCGGACGGGATAATCCGCTAGCCGCTCGCGAAATGTGCGGCCGTGTTGCTCGGCCAGAATCGTTGTGGGTACGAGGACGACGGCCTGTTTGCCGGCCTGGACCCCCTTGAAGGCCGCGCGAACCGCTACCTCAGTCTTGCCGTAGCCCACGTCTCCGACCAGAAGACGGTCCATGGGGCGCGCACGCTCCATGTCGCGTTTGACCTCGTCCGATGCGCGCCGCTGATCGGGGGTGTCTTCATACAAGAAGGCGGATTCGAGTTCGCGCTGCCACGGCGTGTCCGGGGGAAATGCATAGCCGGTTGCCACCTGTCGCCGTGCATACAAGTTCAGCAATTCCGCCGCCATCGCGCGAATCGCCGCCCGCGTCTTGTCGCGCTGCCGCTGCCATGTCGTCGCGCCCAAGCGGTGTAAACGTGGTGGTGGCGCGTCACCGTCTCCATCGCGACCCACGGCGCGATACGGTTCCAGCTGATCGATCCGATAGAGCGGCACGTTGAGACGATCGCCGCCTTCATACTCGACGACCGCGACTTCGAGCGTCACGCCATCCGCGCCGACCGCAATGGTCTGCAGGCCGCGATAAATCCCGATGCCATGCTCGAGATGGACGACATACCCGCCCGGGGTGAGCGGCCGCGAGGCGGCGGTGCTGACCGCGCTCCGATAGCGGCGCGGTCGTCGCAACCGGCGGGCACGACGAAAAATCTCGTGATCGGTGAGGATGCGCAGTGTCGGCATGATGAATCCGCCGTCGAGCGCTCCCACCGCGAGCGTCGCGCGATCGACACCGAGCAACTCCTCGAGTCGCTCCAGCTGCCCTTCGTTATCGCACAAGATGGTGGTCGGCGGAGGAGTCGCGACGATTTGCCGCAGCCGCTTCAGGTCGCGATCCACATGATCGGGCGGCGCGAGTGGGAATCGCTGCTCGGTCTCGGCGTCCGACAGGGCGACCCGCGGCAGTCGGGCGAGGCGGCTGCGCCAGGCGTCGGGGTCCAGCAGCAGGTCATCGCGCGATGGCGGCTCCTCCCCCATGCGTCGCGCCACCTCCAGGTGATGCGCGGCGTCCGCCCAGGCACGCTCGACTTCGCGCTCGGCCGCCGATTCCTGATCGACAATCACCAGGGTGTCGGTGGGCAGGAGGTCCAGGAGGTTCCTCCGCTGGGGCGCCGCAGACGGCGCGCCGGCCTGCAGATCACTTCGCTCCGATTCAGCACGCACCGGCAGTATCGTGATGCGATCCAGCGGTTCACCCGAACGCTGGGAGTCGAGGTCGAAACTGCGCACCGAAGTGACTTCGTCGCCCCACCATTCGACCCGCGCCGGCGCAGCCATCCCGAACCCGTAGACGTCGAGGATCCCACCACGAATGCTGTATTGCGCGACTTCAGTGACCGTCGGCACCCGCGCATACCCCATCGCATCGAGTCGCTGCGCCGTATCCGTGAGCCGGCGTTCTTCCTGACTGACTCCGATCACCAGCCGCGCTCGCTCGAGCGCTACCGGGACGGCAGTTCGCTCGGCGCTCGCACGCGCCGTCGTGACAAGAACTCGCACGCCGCCGCGTAGCAACGACGCCAGTGTTTCGATCCGTTCGCCGGCGAGCTCGTAATGCGGCTCTTCGGCACCCAGCGACTCGCGCTGTGGATACAATGCGGGGCCGGCTGGTCCAAGCAGGGTCTGCAGGTCGGCAAGCCAGCGCTCGCCGTCCGCCGGCGTTGGCGCGACGACCATAAACACACGTTGCGGCAGCGCCCGGGCGAGCGTCGCCACCAGCACGGCGGGGCTCGACCCCGGTAGTCCTCCGACGCCGATACGATGACCGGGCGCCGGAAGGCGCTCCCTGAGCGATCCTGTCGCCGGCAATTCGCCGAAGCGATCGAGCAGGAAATCGAGCGGCATTAGCGCGTTCGGGTGGCGACTCCCAATTCCGTGAACGCGAGCAACAACGCGAGGCCCAACAAGAGTCCGCTGATATCGGCGCGCCGGGTTCCCGAAAAACTTTCGGAGCTGAACGCCGCATCGCTCAATACTTCGGCACGTTCCCTACCACCAAGCGCCGCGATAGCGACCTGAACACTCGCAGGCGTGAGATCCGATTCCCGCGGATCAGGACCAAACATCGTCGCTCCTACCGTATCAGCGCCGCGCACGCGGAATTCGACTCGTGGCGCTCCTTCAGCCATCGTTACGTCCGCCTCACCCCGCACGAGTCGGTTCACCAGGGCGTCGAGGAAAGGTACGAATCCCGGCGCCGCCGGTAGCGCGGTCCAGGCGGTATCGAGCCGACTCCCGAGCAACACCACACTGCCGGAGCGGATGAGCCATGGCTCTCCGTTTACCGTCGCGAGTGTGTCGCCGGTTCCCCCTTCCAGGCGATAACGCCGTGTCACCTGCGCGCCATCGATGATCGACAGCTGTGGGGATGCGAGCGGTCCCGGTGATCCCGACAAGCCCCAGTGCCACGACACACCGCGTGACGCGAGTGCGCGATTCGCCTGACCGACGAGCGCAGGATCCGCAGGCGGCTGTACGATGTTGTGCGCACCCGCTGGTGATTGGCCGCCTGTCAGAATCACATCGCGTCCATCCGTGACGCGATGCCCTTCCCGCAACACCGCGAGTGCGGCCGAGACGAATCCGCCGGCCTCGGGCGTGGCGGTCACCCGCGCGGGCGGCGCCACGCGCCATGCAAATGGTCGACGATCGTCGGCACGCAATTCGTCCGGTTCGAGCGCCGCCTCGCCGACCCACCAGCCGGGAGCGAGTGATTGCGCCGGTAGCGACACAGTGACAACCGACCCCGACAGACCGGAATCAGCCCGATCTCCCGAGGTCGCCAGGCCACGCGCCGCAATTTCACCTCGGTCATGCTCACCGCGTCCTCCGCCGATCCGAATCGTGACCGGCACGGGCTCTGCCGAGGCGGCCCCCGCGGTCGAGCCAGCGAGTTCAATTACGGCTGCACCTTCGGTCACGCGCACCGCTCCGATGCCCCGGTTCGGCACGGCGCGAGCCGGCTCCAGCGCCAACACCCGGACGCCTCGTGGCACATTGGCGCGACCAGTCGACATTGCGGTGCGCTGAAGATCGCTGAGGACGTGCACTTCGTGGCCCGGGGATGGCTGAGCGTTCAC
>Ga0209234_1000683_pt1 | contig 12103 bp, 12 predicted proteins | sample GraSoi013_1_20cm_2_FD_185816 | JGI IMG/M metagenome (GOLD analysis project Ga0209234, IMG submission 185816) | Grasslands soil microbial communities from the Angelo Coastal Reserve, California, USA - Sample 08_20_2013_1_20cm (SPAdes) (version 2) | ecosystem: Environmental > Terrestrial > Soil >... | reverse complement strand
GGCTCGCGGACGCATCTCGCGCTCGAGAAGGATGCACCCGAGCCGCGCGCTGTCGAGCCACGTGAGCAGGGCCGCGTCCTTGCCCTGCCCCAGGTCGGCGGACTTCACCACCGCTACGTTCGTCGCGCGGCGTAGTCGCGGTCGACCGTCTCCCCTTCGGCGATACGAATCGGAGCGCGATCAGCGCTCACGCGACGGTCTTGCTGCCGGCGGCTTTGTCGACGCGCGCTCATGCTCGACTCCTAGCGCCCGCTTCAGGATGGCCATCGGCTTGCTCGAATCGAAGCTAAGATCGGCATCGCCGATCGGGCATTTCGTGGGTTCAACCGCCGCGATCGAGTTTTGGCCAACGACACCCGCAGTGGATCACGGCGCTCCGGTCAGAGCACTAGGTGCAGAGTTCCTTGCGCGTCTCCTTCTACGAAGCGCACCTCCGCCTCCATCCAAGTTCCCTTCTTCCAACCCGACGTGATGACACCGCTCAAATGCGCGGTACCGGCTTTCCAGTCCACGGCCCCTTCCAACTCGGCGACGAAGGCGGGCGCGTCCGCGCCTGGCCCCACCTCCCAGCGCGCCCGAACGTGCCAGACCGGGTTCGCGGCAGCCTCCGCAGGTTCGATCTGCCGCAGCGCGAATCGCAGCTGTCCGCCGTCCGACCCACTCAGTCGCCCTTCCCAAATGGAGCACTGCTCGGCGTCGACGCCCGCGAATTTCGTCGCGAACGACAGCTGCAGCGGGGCTCGCTTCGCGATTGGCCCGGCGCCCGCGCCACCTGACAGCGTCACAACCATCGCAACCATCTCCCATCGCGTCATCCGACCTCCCAGGTCGTCGTGCTGCGATTGCGTCACCTCGCGGCCTTCGCCGGAGGGCATGGGGTCGGCACGCGCCGGCGCGGATGCGGCGGCGGACAGCGCGAATGCGGCGGCGAGCGAGAGCATCAGTTTCGAGGACATCGTCCTGCTCCTTCCTGGTTTGTGTTCGGGAAATCTTTCGGCCATCTTGAGCCGATGTGCCGGTCAACGCCGCGATTCCCCATACCTTGGTGTGCGTTGACCGGCCCACGCGGCGGAGCCTACCGGCCGTCATCGCCGCGGACGTCCTTCCGGTTCGGGTAATCGACGCTGTTCGGGTCTTCCGCCTCGGCGGCATTGATCTCATCGTTGGTCGACGAGTGCCTGCTGATCTGCCGGATCGTGAGATGCACGCCGTGCAGATTGCCCGACTGCAGAGCATCGATCTGGTCGGTCGTCTTCGACTCTGCAGACTCGCAGGCCTCCTTCGAGCCCGGCATCGGGTCGGCGCGCGCTGCCGAGAATGCGGCGGCGGTGAGGGTGAGAGCGGCGATCAGCGAGAAGCGGTTCAGTTTCGAGGTCATGGTGCGTCTCCTTCCTGGGTTCGTGTTCGTGACCATCGCTTGGTCATCATATTACGACCGTACGATGAACTGCCCAGGTCGAGGATTCGCGCCGCATGCGGGTCCGTCCGGGACCGCGCGGATGATCAGTCCGCGGGAGAGCACTCCGTGGGCGGTCAGCTTGCACACCACGGAATGTCGGGACCCCTGAGAGAGCGTCCCCACAGGGATTCGAACTGTACCGAGCCCGCTAACCACAACCCCGCGACGACGCACGCCAAAGCCGAATTCGCGAGGGAATCCGAGGGCGCGGACCGTCAAGAACGACTCGACAGACGTTGACGGGCTCCGTCTGGACTTGGCCCTGTCGGAGGAGAGATAGGGGAGAGAAAGTCGAGCCAGCCGTGCCGAGAGCGCTCTCGCCTCCGGGACGCACGTCGGGCCGGGCGAAAGGCCCCGCGGGAGTTCCTTCACGGCAAGTACTCCCGACGTTCTCCCCCGACCCGCGGTCGAGCGTGGCGAGCTGGTCCCGCTGTTGGCGAGATTTCAGCCCCCGGCGTACGCCTTTCATCTCGCCTATCCTCCGAACCGCTACGTGAGCAACCGCCTCGCGTGTTCATCGACTGGGCCGCTGAGCTCTTCGCAAGACTGGCGTAGCTCTTGCTGCCAATCTTCAGCGCGGGCACGGCATGTCTGCCCTGACCCAAGCTTCCAATGCCTCGAGGAATTGCGCGTGGCTCAGCGGCGGCATCGTGCGGGCGGCGCCTGGATCCCACGCCCACAACACGAGCGGATCCACCTTCGTGTGCTCGATCACTTCCTCACCGGTGCGACGGCCGCCGTTCCGCTCCGGATCCTTCATCTGCTCGCAGATCTCCGCCTTGGTCTTGCCTTCCCACAACATGGAGAGAGGCGCGAGGCGCCAGGTGGTCACGCCCGGCACGAATCCGTCCGCGGTGTTCGTCGCCTGGTGGCAAGTCTGACAGGGCTGCGTGGGCGCGCCGTGGTCATCCTTTCCGCGGACGACGAAAGGCCGATGGACGATCTTCTCGTCCGTCTGCCGGGGAGACTCGTCCTGATGGCAGTTGATGCATCTCGGATGCATCACGACGCTGGCGATGGGCTCGAACAGTCCGGTCTCCGGCGGGGTGGGCTCCGCGGCTTCGCCGCGGCTGCAGCCCGCGAGAGGAAGGACGACGACGAACAGCGCGACGACGCGCATGGTGCCTCCTCAAGCCGGACGAAGCTGCTTCTCCAGCGGCAGCTTGCGAATTCGCTTCCCCGTCGCCGCGAAGACCGCATTGGCCACGGCCGGGGCCGTCACCGCTGTACCCGGCTCCCCGATCCCGCCGGGCGCCTCGAGATTGCGCACCAGGTGGACGGCAATGGCCGGCGCCTCGTTGATCCGCAGCACGCGGACGTCGTGGAAGTTGGACTGCTGGATCCGGCCCTTCTCCAGCGTCACCTCTCCCCAGAGGGCGCCGCCGATGCCGAAGATGATCCCGCCCTCGATCTGCGCCTTGACCGTGTCGGGGTTCACCACCGTGCCGCAGTCCACCGCGCAAACGACGCGATGCACGCGGACCTCGCCCGCTTTGGACACCGAGGCTTCGGCGATCGCGGCGAGATAGCTGCCCCACCCGCTGTAGAGGACGGATACGCCGCGGCCGCGGCCTTCCGGCAGTGGTCGGCCCCAACCGGCCTCGCGCGCCGCGACGTCGAGGACCGCCTTGGCCCGCGCTGACTTGCCCAGCAGCGCGCGGCGATAGGCGACCGGATCCTGTTTCGCGGCCGCGGCCAGCTCGTCGATGAAGCTTTCGATCACGAAGGTGTTGTGCGTCACTCCCACTCCGCGCCAGAACCCGGTGTTCAGAGCGGGCTCCTCGTGGCGCACGTACTCGACGCGGATCGCCGGGATGTCGTAGAGCAGCTCCACCGCTCCGTCGACAGCATCCGGGTCGATGCCGTTCGTGACGGCAGGCGGTGCCCAGCGCGCCATGATCGACGGGCCGACCAGGCGGTGGGTCCAGGCGGTCGGCATGCCGCGCGCGTCCACGGCAGCCGCGATGCGGTCGTAGTAATAGGGCCGGACCACGTCATGCCGGATGTCTTCCTCGCGGGTCCAGATCACCTTGACGGGGCCCTGCACTTGCTGGCCGATGCGCACGGCCTGCGGGACGTAGTCGACCTCCAGACGCCGGCCGAACGCCCCGCCCAGGTAGAAGTTGTGCACGACCACCTTCTCCAGGGGGAGGCCGGTGACCTTGGCGGCCGCGGCCTGGACGCGAGAGAGGACCTGCGAACCGGTCCACACCTCGCACCGGTCGGGCCGCACGTGCACGGTGCAGTTGATGGGCTCCAGCGCGGCATGCGCGAGGAATGGGGCCTCGTACACCGACTCGATCTTCCGGGAGGCGCCCGCGATGACCCCGGGCGCATCGCCCTCGTTGCGGGCCACCACGCCTGGCGTCTCCGCGGCCGCCGCGAGGCCCCTAACGACGTCGGCTGTGGCGATCGTTCCGTTCGGCCCGTCCTCCCAGCGCAACGTAAGCGCCTTCAAACCCCGTTTCGCTGCCCACATGTTGTCTGCCACCACCGCGACCGCGTCGTCGAGACGGACGATCTGGCGCACTCCCGGGATCGCTTTCGCCTTGCTGTCGTCGACGAACGCCAGCTTGCCGCCCACCACGGGGCTCGCGGCCACCGTGGCGATGTTCATCCCCGGGAGCCGGACGTCGATCCCGAACTGCGCCGTGCCATTCACCTTCGCGGGCGTGTCGAGCCGCTTGGCGGGCGTCCCGATCAGCTTGAACTCCCGGGGATCCTTGAGCACGACCTGGGCCGGCACCGGCAAGGTCGCCGCCTTGTCGGCGAGGGCGCCGTAGCGAAGGGTGCGACCGGTGGGAGTGTGCGTCACCACTCCCTTCTCCGCCCGGCACGACGCGGCATCGACGCTCCACGTCTGCGCCGCGGCCGCCACCAGCATGCTCCGCGCGGCGGCGCCTGCCCGTCGCAGCGGCTCGTAGAGCAACCTCACGGAACACGACGCGCCAGTGACCTGGAAGCCAAACACCGGAACGCTGTACAGCTTGTCGTCCGGAGGCGCGTGCTCGAGGTGGACCTGATCCAGTCCGACTTCCAGCTCTTCGGCCAGCAGCATGGGCATCGATGTGTACGTGCCCTGTCCCATTTCGACCTGGTTCATGATCAGCGTGATCCGGCCGTCCCTGCCGATGCGGATGAACGCGTTCGGCGCGAAGACCGCCGGCGCTGCCTTGGCGGCCGCGGCAAGAATCCGCGGACCCGAGGGGCGATGCCATCCCACCAGAAACCCACCGCCCGCGGCGGCACCGACGAAGAGCAGCTGGCGACGCGATAGGTCCATGGTTCAGCCTTCTCTCTCGGCAGCGGTCTGTTTCCGGGCCGCCTGCTTGATGGCCTCGCGGATGCGTGGATAGGTTCCGCAGCGGCAGATGTTCCCGGACATCCCCTGGTCGATGTCGGCGTCCGTGGGCGAGGGGATCTTCGCCAGCAACGCGGCCGCCGCCATGATCTGGCCGGACTGGCAGTAGCCGCACTGTACGACCTCGAGGTCGAGCCAGGACTGCTGGACCTTCTTGCCGATCGGCGTCGCGCCGATGGCCTCGATGGTGGTGATCGCGTGCCCGACCGCGGCGCTCACCGGCGTCACGCACGATCGCCTCGGGATACCGTCCAGATGCACCGTGCAGGCCCCGCAGAGCGCTACGCCGCAGCCGAACTTCGTCCCGTTCATGCCGAGCAGGTCGCGCAGGACCCACAGAAGCGGCATGTCCGACGGCGCGTCGACCTTGTGCGACTTGCCGTTGATCCTCAGCGTAACCATGGAGTCGCCTCCGAAGTGCACTCGAGGAATAGCAACGCGCGGGCCAGCCTTCGTTGCCTCGGCGGCCTGGCAAATTGCTAGTTCCCGATCAGCAATCGCCCGGCATTTGCCGGCGGGTGAATGACTGGCCCCACCCGAACGTCACCGCCTTGGTCGAGACTGAGCTGGCCTTCCTTGAACGGCGTTTGCGGCGGTCCGGATCACGTCGATCACGAAGGCGGGCTTCGAGAGCATGGGCACGTGGCTGCTGTCGGTCTCATGGATGCTGGCGCCCATCCGCTTCGCGACGAAGCGCTGCAGCTCGGGATGAACGGTGTGGTCGTTCTTGCCCACGATGTACCAGGTCGGCTTCGACCTCCAGGCGGTGCCTTCCATCTTCTGGTTGAACAGATCGACGGTCGGCACACCTTGGGTTGCCCAGCCGACCTTCTGCTCCTGCTCGGAGAGATCTCCCGCGAAGTCTCACGGAGCGGCGACGATGCTCGGCATTCCGCGTCAGACCCTGGAGTCCCGGATCCGCGCGCTCCGCATCAACAAGCACCAGTTCAAGTCGTTCTAGCGGCTCAGCAAATGCCGAGCATTTGCAGGCCTGCGCGGGCAATCGCTGGCCGGCACCGCTGCGTGCGGCAATGGCTCGCGGATTGCTCGGCAACTGTGCATGCCGATGATCGATCTCTACGCCGTCGCCGATCTCTTTCCTGCCCATGCGGACCGTCAGCTCGCGGAAGAGCTGACCCTCGCATTGCTGAAGGCGGAGGGCGTCGAGAAGCCCGGGCCGACGCACTTGAACAACACGGGTGCGTACATCCATCGGATGCCGCCGAGCGCGGTGAACACCGCCGCGGCCGGTGCTGCCCGAACCGTCCGCGTGCAGGTGCTGACGCCGCCCGGCGTGCTCCAGCGCGCGGGGCAGAAGCAGCTCGTCGCCGAGATCACCCGGATCGTCTCGAAGGTCTCCGGCGACCCGACGCAGGCGGGCCGCACCTGGGTGCTGCTTACCGAAGCGGCCGAGGGCGGCTGGGGCCTCGCCGGCACCGCGTTCGGGAAGGAGGAGTTCGCCGCGCTGGCCGCGCGCGCGAAAGCCAAGCCGTGACCCTCGGACTCCTTCCCGGCGCCGGCGGCACGCAAAGGCTGCCACGCACCATCGGAACCCGAGCCGCGCTCATGCACATCCTCATTGCAAGGAGAGCGAATCATGACTGAGATAGCGGCGCACGTGCGGGTCATCGAGGAAACGTCTGCGTACTGGAGGGTTCTGTTCGAAAATCCGCCTTTCAACATTGTAGACGCCACCATATTCGAAGGTCTCCAGGATCTGCTCGCTCGGATGGACACCAGCCCGAGCCTGCGGGTCGTAGTATTCGAAAGCGCGAATCCTGGGTTCTACCTTGCCCACTTTGACTTGACCGGCAAGATAGGAAACATCATGACAGCTGTCGGGGCTTCCGGCCTCCCGGTCCTGACGGATACGTTCGTGCGTCTCACCAAGTCCCCGGTGGTCAGCATCGCGAAGATCCGAGGCTGCGTCCGGGGCGTGAGCAGCGAGTTCGTCCTCGCCTGCGACATGCGCTTCGCGTCGCGCGAGAACACGCGACTCGGCCAGCCCGAAGTCGGTGTCGGACTGCATCCCGGTGGCGGCGGTACCGAGCGCCTCCCCCATCTGGTCGGCCGCGGTCGCGCGCTGGAAATCGTTCTCGGAGCGAACGACTTCGATGGTGACACCGCGGAACGATACGGATACGTCAACCGGGCACTTCCAGACGCCGAGCTGGACGGCTTCGTGGACGCGCTCGCGCGCCGGATCGCCTCCTTCGACCGGCGTGCCATCGCGGCAGCGAAGGGTCTCGTCAACCAGGTCTCGTTGCCCCCAACCGATCGGCTCCTGGACGCCTTCACTTCGTTTGGAGCAGCGCTGACGTGGCCCGAAGCCCAGCACCGCATCGGAGGCGTGCTGGAGCGTGGACTGCAGCGTGACGCCAACTTCGAGAAAACCTGGCCCGATATCCTCGGCCATCTCGGCGAGGCAGGAAAAAGAGGCTCGCCGCGATGATAAGCAAGATCGAGATTGAGCGACGCCCTGAACTGGATCGCGAACTTCCCGGCATAGACGCATCCCGAAAGGAACACCGTCATGCCAATGATTGATGTTTACGCCGCCGCAGGCACATTCGCCGATAGGCACGCGTCCAGGTCCTCACTCCCATCAACGTGCTGAACCGCGAAAAGCAACTCGACGTGGTTCGCGAACTGACCGACATCGTTGGCGCCGCAGCTGGTGATCCGACTCTGGTGAACAGAACCTGGATGCTCATCACCGAAGCTGCAGAAGGCGGTTGGGGAATCAATCGTCATGCAAACACGGGCGCGGAAATTGTCGTCGCAGCCCGTGCAGAGTCAGGAAATTCAGAGCGAACTAAAGATTCTTGAAACATTATTCGTCATCTGTCCTGAGGAGAAGTCATGACCAGCCGATTGCAGTGGGAAGTTTTTGTCAGCGCCCAGATTCCCGTGGTCACTAACGACTTTCCGCCCGGCGCGAGCGACATGAAATGGTCACCCATTTCTTCAACGCTCATCTCGGGTAAGCGCGATGCCGTGCTGGTAGATACCGCCATCACGGTCGATCAAAACCAGAAACTTGTCGACTGGATGGCAGCCAGCGGCAAAAATCTGACGACGATCTACGCGACCCATGGCCATGGCGATCATTTCTTCGGCGTAAACACAATTCAGAAGAAATTTCCCAAAGCGCGGTTCGTCGCGACGCGAGAAGTCATCGCTGTCATGCAAAAGCAGGCGTCGGCTCCCGTGGTCAACACATATTGGAAACCACGGTTTCCCGGACAAATCGATTCAACACTCGTGGTCGCGGACGCACTCAAGGGAGGCGTTATCGAACTGGAAGGGGAGCAACTTGTGGGCGTTCCCCTCGGGCATACCGATACGGACAACACGACCTGTCTCCACGCCCCTTCGATCGGGCTGGTCGTTGCCGGCGACGCCGTCTACAACGATGTTCATCTTCATCTGGGCGAGTCGAACGCCGAAACCCGGAACGATTGGATCGCGGCGCTCGACAAGATCGAGTCGCTCAAGCCCGTGGCCGTTATTGCGGGACACAAGAGGCCAGGGGCGCCCGATACGCCGAATAATATCGAAGAAACACGAAAATACATTCGCGACTTCGACAGGATCGCTACCAATACCAAGACCGCGTCGGAGCTGTACAACCAGATGCTCGCGATTTATCCCGAGCGCGTGAACCCGGCAGTCTTGTGGTTGTCGGCACGGGCAATGAAGCCGGGCACCTGAACCCGGTGGCGTTCAGCCACGCCAGCGCGAAATTCTGGCACGTCACAGTCTGCGCAACGCCGAATGAAAGAGAGGTCAGCTGGACATGGCAAAGGACCTACTTCAGAAAGCTCTTGCGGTGCGGCGGGTTGGACCGCTGGAACTCGTTTGAGACAGTGCAGGCGACGATCGTTACTGGAGGGCAACTATACGGGCCACAATGCGTATGCGACGTCGTGTTTCTACCTGCCCCTAGACGGAGGACGCGTCAGCCGTCATGCCGAGCTTCTTGAGCAGCGCAATTAGCGTCTCCCGCTCGGCGCGCGTCAAGCCGTCGGCGGCGTCGTCGAGGTCGGCCTTGTGCTTGTCGAAGATGCGCGTGATGAGCGCGCGGCCGCTGCGCGTCAGGGCCACCTTCTTGACGCGCCGATCACCGGCGTCGGCAGAGCGCTCGACGAGGCCGCGCGCTTCGAGCCGGTCGATGGCGGTGGTGATGCTGCCGCTCGTGAGCTGGATGCGCCGGCCGATCTCGTTGACCAGCATCGGCCCCTTGTGCAGCAGCGCCTCGAGGATGGCAAAGTCCGAGAGGCCGATGTCGTGCGCGGCGATGCTGCGCTGCGCGTGCCGCGCCATCGATCGGTACGCCTTCATCAGCACCAGCCACAGATGCGTCCCGGAGCTATCGGCCATCGTCACCTCGTCGCGGCCAGCGCGCGGTCAGCCGGCGAGCAGCTTCTTCCAGTCCTGCGCGCGCGCCCAGGCCTCGAACGGGAGCCACGGCACCTCGGGGAAGTCGCGGCGCAGCGCCGCGCGATCGGCGGAGTAGCCCGTCGTCTCGAACCACTCGTACATTTTGACACCTTCCTCGCCCATCGCGCCGCGAATCATCGCCATCGGCACCTGGAAGTAGGAGAGTGGACGGCCCGTCACCTTCGACAGGATGGCGACCACCTCTTCGCCGCTGAGCTCGTCGCCGGCGAGGTCAAAGCGCTTGCCGGCGTAGCGCGCGCGGTTCTCCAGCGCCGCGACCACGGCGCCGGCAATGTCGCTGACGGCCACCTGCATCAGGCGGCGCGTCGGCGCCAGCGGCGAACCGTAGACGCCCTGGCGCAGCTGGGCGAGGCCGAAGAACGCGTTCTCCATGAAGTAGACCGGGGCGACGATCGCGGCTTCGATGCCCTGCGCGCGGATGTGCTCCTCGACGGCGAACTTGCTGTCGAAGTGCGGGACGCCGGTGTGGCGGTCGGCGTTGGCGACGGACGAGTAGACGAGGTAGGCGCCGGCGGCGGCCGCGGCGTCGGTGGCGAGGATGCTCTGGCGCGTCTCGGCCTCGGGACCGTGCTCGTAGGGCGTGGCGACGGAGAACATCGCCTCCATGCCGGTGAGCGCGCGGTCGACCGAGGCGCGGTCCTCCAGGTTGCCTTGCGCGAGCTCGACGCCGAGGGCAGCGAGCGCCTGCGCGGCAGGCGAGGCGACGTTGCGCGTGAGGGCGCGAATGCGATGCCCCTTTTTGATGAGCTGCCGGGCGACGGCTCCTCCCTGGGTTCCGGTCGCGCCGGTCACGAGTATGTCGAGTGGCTTGGCCATGAGGCCTCCTGGTATGAACTTGACATCAAGATGCTTGACGTCAAGAAACGGATTCGGTACCGGTGCATCCACATCCATGGTCTCGAAAGCAGCGCATCCGGCGCGGCGGCAACGCACACTTTCGCATACGGAGGAACGACATGAAGACCATGCAGATCGATCGATTCGGCGGCCCCGAGGTGCTCCACGCGGCCGAGACGCCCGAGCCGCACGCCGGCCGCGGCCAGGTGCGCGTGCGCGTGCGCGCGATCGGCGTGAATCTGTTCGACGCCAAGGTGCGCTCCGGCGCCATGGAGGCGGTGTTTCGCACGCCGCTGCCGGCGCTGCTCGGCATCGAGCTCGCCGGCGTGGTCGACGAGGTCGGCGCCGGCGTGACCGAGCTCGCCGCCGGCGACGAGATCTTCGGCTTGTCCGAGGGCGGCGCCTACGCCGAGCTGGCGGTGGCCTCGGTCGTGGCCAAGAAGCCCAAGGGGCTCTCGTGGGAGCTGGCCGCCTCGCTGGCGGTCGCCGGCGAGACCGCCACCCGCGTGCTCGACGCGCTGGCCGTGCAGCGCGGCGAGATGCTGCTGGTCCACGGCGGCGCTGGCGTCGTGGGCAGCGTCGCCGTGCAATTGGCGCGCTTGCGCGGCGCCCGGGTGATCGCCACCGGCAGCGCGGCCAACCAGGCGCTCTTGGCGTCGCTCGGCGCCACGCCGGTGGTGTACGGCGACGGCCTGGTGGCGCGGGTGCGCGCGCTCGGCGCGCCCGTCGACGCCGTCTTCGACGCCGCGGGCAAGGGCGCGCTGCCCGACTCGATCGAGCTGCGCGGCGGCAAGACGCGCATCGTCACCATCGCCGATCCGTCCGCGCACCAGCTGGGGATCCCGTTCTCGGCGGGCACCGCCGCGATGCGCAACGTCGCCGTCTTGCGGACCATGGCCGAGCTGGCGGCGAGCGGCAAGGTGACGGTGGCGGTCGCCGAGGTATTGCCGCTGGCGGAGGCGCCGCGGGCGCATGCGCTCATCGAGAAGAGCCACGCGCCCGGCAAGATCGTGCTCACCGTCTAGCTCGCGACGGTTTTGAAACCGCTTTACACTCCGCCGCGCAGGGCGATGACAGTGCACCAAGCCATCCGGCTGGCTCGAGCAGCGGCCGCCGCTGCGGGCAGAGAACGGGGAGAGCTGGCACCCCTCCCCAGGAAAACACGAATAATTCCCACTAGAAAGGTGCGTCCCCACAGAGGTTTCGAACTGTACCGAGCCCGCGAACCACAACCCCGCGACGACGCACGCCAAAGCCGAAATCGCGAGGGAATCCGAGGCCGCGGACTGTCAAGAACGACTCGACGGACCTTGACGGACTTCGTCTCGAATTGCCCCTGTCGGGGGAGAGATAGAGGAGAGAAGAAGTCGAGCTAGCCGTGCCCGAGATCGTACGTGCCTCCGGACGCACGCGCGCCGGAGGAACGCCTCCTGCGAGCGCTGCGAACGTCATCGGTGGACCACTGGCAGGCAGCGTAGAGTGGAGCAGCGTTCGACGTTCAAACCGTCGGGATCGTGCCACCGTCGATCAGGTATTCGCTTCCGTGGATCGAGGCCGCACGATCCGAGACGAGAAACGCGACCAGCTCGGCGACCTCTTCGGGACGATTGGGGCGGCCGATGGGGATGCCGCCGAGCGAGTCCATCAGGCCCTGGCGCGCCCTGCTCTCGTCGACGCCTTGCTCTTCGGCGAGACGGAGGATGAGCCGCCGCGCCGCAGCGGTCTCGGTGAAACCGGGCGCCACAGCGTTGACGCGGATCCCCTTCGGACCCACCTCGTTCGACAGCCCCTTGCTGTACGTCGCCAATGCCGCCTTCGCCGCGGCGTACGCGAGCGTCGCCTCGTAGAGCGGAAGGCGACGCTGGGTCGACGTCACATGGATGATCGCGCCGGAGCCCTGCTTCAACATCGAGGGCAAGAGCGCGCGGTCCAAGCGAACGGCGGACAGCAAGTTCAGATCCAGCTCGCGGTGCCACTCCGCG
>Ga0209234_1000681_pt1 | contig 12131 bp, 8 predicted proteins | sample GraSoi013_1_20cm_2_FD_185816 | JGI IMG/M metagenome (GOLD analysis project Ga0209234, IMG submission 185816) | Grasslands soil microbial communities from the Angelo Coastal Reserve, California, USA - Sample 08_20_2013_1_20cm (SPAdes) (version 2) | ecosystem: Environmental > Terrestrial > Soil >... | reverse complement strand
TGCGGATTTCAATTCAGCGAAGGGGATGCGCAGCTCTTTGCCGGGAGAGAGCAGGACAGCGCGCTCGATGAGGTTTTCGAGTTCGCGGACGTTACCGGGCCAGGAATAATGAGTGAGAGCGTCCATGGCATCGGCGGGAATGTATTCGACATCCTTGTTGAGCTGACGGCTGAATCTCTGCACGAAATAGCGAACCAGCAGGGGGAGATCTTCGGCGCGCTCGCGGAGCGCGGGAATCTGAATGGGGAAAACATTCAGGCGGTAGTAGAGGTCGCTGCGAAAGGCGCGCTCGGCAACGCGTTTCGAAAGATCTTGATTCGTGGCGGCGACGACGCGGACGTCCACGCGCTGCGTGCGATTGCCGCCGAGCCGTTCGAATTCCTGCTCTTGCAGCACGCGAAGAAGCTTCGGCTGAAGTTCGAGGGGAAGGTCGCCGACTTCGTCGAGGAAGAGCGTGCCGCGGTCGGCGAGTTCGAAGCGGCCGATTTTTTGATTGATGGCGCCGGTGAACGCGCCGCGCTCGTGGCCGAAAAGCTCGGATTCGAGAAGGCCACTGGGAATGGCGGCGCAATTGATTTTAACGAAGGTGCGATCGCGGCGCAGACTGAGATTGTGGATGGCGCGGGCGAAGAGCTCTTTGCCCGTGCCGGTTTCGCCGAGGAGGAGGACGGTGGTGCCAGCGGGCGCGGCGAGCTCCACCTGGGCCAGGGCGCGCTTGAGCGCGGGACTCTCGCCGACGATTTCCTCAAAATTGAATTCACTGCGAATTTCTTCCTCGAGGTAGAGCTTTTCTTCGGCGAGCTTATTCTTCAGGGCGTCGATTTCCTTGAAGGCCAGAGCGTTTTCAACGGCAATGGCGACCTGCGCGGCGACGGGCTGAAGGAGCTCGACGTCCTCTGGGGTGAAGAAATCGAGCCGCCGGCTCGCGAGATTGAGTGTGCCGAAAGTATGGCCGTGATGGATCAAGGGGATGCAGCAGACGGCTTGCAAGCCTTCACTGCGAAGGATGCGGATGATTTCCGTGTCGTAACGGTCGAGTTCGGAGCCCCGCACGATCAAGGGCTGGCTGGTGGCGATCGCGCGCCCGGCGGGAGAAGCGTCGCGCGGGACCAGCGTCTCCGGCTTAAAGATGTTCTGGTTGCCGGGAAAATCGAGGGCGTGAATCTTGAGCAATCCGGTTTGGGAATCGAGGAGCGCGAGGCTGGTGTAGTCGTGGTGAATGACGCGCTCGAGAGTGTTGACGATGCCTCGGAAAAGTTCCGGGAGTTCGCGGCTGATAATCAGGAGGTTATTGATTTCGAGAAGAACCTGGAGGCGGTCGCGCTGGCGCGCGAGTTGCGATTGGTAGGCCTGGGAAGTGGCGAAATTGATGGCATTGTCAACGGCGACGGCGACCTGGCTGGCGACGCGCTCCATGAATTGCAGCTCGGTGTCTGTGATGCGCTGCGGCACCAGACGGCCGAAACCCATGGCGCCGAGGCGGTGCTGGGCAGTGGTAAGGGGAAGAATCGCGAGCGAGCGGACGTTGTGCTCACGGTAGCGCTTCAGGAACTCCGGAAAACGCGTCTCCTCGTCGGTGTCGCTGACCACGAATGGCTGCTGCGTTTGCCAGACCCAGCCGGCGGGATTTCCCTCGACAGGAGACTCACTGCCGGCGGCCTTTTCGCCGGGGATGCGTGTGGCGAGAACGTGGAGGCGCATGACGTTGCGAGCGGGGTCGTGGAGGACGAGGGTCAGAAAATCGAATTCGATGACGGAGCGCAAGCGGTCCGAAAGATCGTGAAACAACGCTGGAAGATCGCGCTGCTGGGCGATGGCCTCGCTGACTTCGAGCAAGGCTTCGAGCTGACGCCGGGAGTGTTCGAGCGGGGAGATGAACGCCACTTCCGGCGGGGAGATGACGGGATCCGCCATAGAAAGCAGGATAACACTCGCGTCGGCGGGGGCTCAACTTAAGGGATGCGCGCGCGAGGGATGGAGGTCCGCCAATGGCGCTGACGGAGCATTGGCAGAAAAAGGGGTGGTAAACCCTGTTCTCGGCAGCCTTGATCCACATTCTCACTAACCGCCGAGTGCCGTGTGATAATCTCTCCGGCACCGCGGTTCCTACTTGGTTGTGGAGGAACAAATGCGTTTCTCTTCCTTTTCCTCTCCTGCCGGAAAAATCCTTCGGCGCACCGGCCATAACCCTCTCTGGTGCGCTCTCGCCCTCTTTTCCGTCCTAAACCTCGGTGTCTTCTGGTTTTTGGCGTTCAAGTCATGGCCCACGGACAACAAGCTCACGAACTAGCAACGAGAAAACTCAAAAGGAAGAAAGTTCACATCAGCAGATATTCACTGGCGACAAATCACTTTCTCACAAGCGATGCCATCGGGCGTATTCGAAGTTTAGAGAAAATCGTTCAAGTCAAACTTGTTGTGTCGTAGACAGGTGCATGCCGAGCGCCGGTGGCGATGAGGTGCTCGATGGAGTCGACGGACCGGATGCCGCCGCGAGCGCCGACGGCAGTGCAGTTGAGCGCGGCCGCGGCGCAGGCGAAATCGAGCTGCCGCTGCAAAGGCCAGCCCTGCAAGAGCCCGTAGATGAAGCCGGCATGAAAAATGTCTCCGGCGCCGGTGGTGTCAACCGTCTTCACACGAAAAGCGGTGGCGTAGTGGAATCCGGCCCCGTCCCAGACCAATACGCCTCCTTCGCCCAGCGTTGCGGCGGTAAGGCGGCAGCCAAATCGTTCCCGCAGCGCGGGCAGGGACTTGCGCAAATCCGGTTCTTCCATGAGCCGCCCCGGAATATCCCGGCTGGTGATGAGATAGCTGATATTCTTCAGCAGCGCTTCGACGCCAGGATAAATTTCATCCAAATCAGCGATAACCGGGATGCCGGCGGCCCGGGCCCAGCCTGCGGCTACGGCCGCAGCAGCAGTATCGTGCCCATCCACGTGAAGTGCACGCGATTCGGTGATCCATTCGCGCCGAAGTTCCTCCGGGCGAAGGGTCAAGCGAGTGTCGCGTTTCCATAGAACGGTGCGTTCGCCGGCGTCGTCCACAAGTATGAACGCTTGCTGGCTGGGACACCCGGGAGCCGTGAAGAGATGCGCCTCGACGCCGAGCCGGGCAAATTCCGCGCGGTGCATGGCGGCAGCGCCGTCGTCGCCCAGTTTACCGACGTAACGGGTTCGCAATCCCCATTGCTGGCAAGCAACCACGGCGGTGGCCACCTGGCCGCCAGGCAAGACATTCGCGGATCGAAATTCGACTTTGGACCCGCGCGCGGGATAGTGTGCGACGGGAATCAGCGTGTCGGTGGCATTCAGTCCGACGCCGACGACGTCAATCTTGGAGGAATTGGTCATTTTTGCCTGCGCCACTTTAGACGAAGCGCCGGAATTTGCAAAGGCGGGACGGCTGACTCAGTGAAAACGCGTCGTTCGCCAGAGTTTGAGGCCACAAACGAGAAGAAGGGCCAAGGTGGCGGCGCTCAAAACGGCGGCGGGCCCCCCATGGAAAGAGAGGCGCGGGGCGCGCGCCATCGTTGCAAAAACCGCGAAGATACTGGTGGCCACGGCAACCACGAACCAGTCCAGCGCGCTCCGCGAAGGCTTTAGTTCACCGGCGGCTTGCCGCCCGTCCATGCGGGCTTCCACGTAGTCTGCCGAAACGCCGTAGCGCTGGGATTCGCGCTGCGCCGCGTCCTTCCAGCGCATTTGTTCCTTGCCGATTGCGGAAGAAAAAGCAATTGCGCCAACTCCCAGCATCATCAGGACGGAGCCTCCAATGACTTGCGTGTAGGTCGAGACACCGCGGCCTTGCAACTCACCAAAAACCAAAATGCCCCACAACAGACCCCACAGCTGATTCGAATTGGAGAGCGGAATGCCCCGGCTGATGCCTACATACTTAGCCGCGTATTGCTGAAAGACATCACCGATCACCCAAACAAAGCCGCCCAGCATCAGCCAAAAAAGAACGTCGCGCGCGCTCGTCAGTTCGCGCCACAGAGGACCCAGGCCGAGATAGCTGACGGCGAGAGTGGCCATCATGCCCAGCTCGCCGAACGTGAAGAAGGTGACAAACGAAAGCGGATTCATCCCGGTCAAGTAGGCTTTGCGATAGGGGATGTACATCGTCCCCCAGAGGATTCCGGCGCCCAGGGCGGCCCAGACACCGCGCAGGGAATGCGCTGCCGGAGCTGCGCTGGAGGAGGCTACGGCCAGCAAGGCCGCGCCCGCGCACATTACCAGCGCGCCGCCCAACACACCCGTCCAGCGCCGCCAACCCGCCTGGCGCAACTCATTAAAGAAAAGAAAACCCCAAAGAATGCCGAGAAGGCTATTCGAATTCCACAAGGGAAAAGCGATGCTCAAGCCGATGTCACGGATGGCGAAAATCGTCAGCGTGTTGGCCACGGCCCAAAGACATCCGGCAAGAAGTGCCCAGATGATCAGGTGAGGCGCCCGGCGGACATCGGCGCGGACAGACGAGGTGCCGAGAATCAGGGCGGGCAAGCTCCAGCGCGCGAGAAAAACTCCGATGACCATGATGAGCGAAATAACCATCGGCGAGATGCCGATGGAAACGAGCTTTGTGGGCGCTTCCGCGGCGCCGAGCCAGGCTCCCGCAGCGAAGCCGCAAAGGATGCCCAGCAGTTGGAGCTTTTTCGAACGCGACGCGTCTGGGACTGCGGAGCCGATCTGGGTATACACGGCAGGCGGCATTTTGCTCCGATCCGAAAATCAGCGAACAAATCGAAGTAGAAGCAATCCACCCATCAAGACGGCGACGGGGACCCAAAAATGGATATCGCTGAGAACACTGGCCCACCAGTCGCGGGTGTTCGGGTCCGGTTCAGTTGCTTTCATATTCCATCCTAAATGAGCCCAAGAACGAAGAGGCTCATTTCTTTTTGAGCTCAGCCGGCCAATTCACTACTAGCGTGATGGCCGCGCTGGGTTGCCTGGCTTCGCGTTCGGCGAATTGCGATTTGTGAAAAAGGAAGGGTTTGCGTTCGCCGTCGAGCGGGAGCATCCAGATCGCCCAACCGCCCTGCGCCCCTTCGATGTGCTCCGGCGACATGTATTGAACGGTGCCGAGAATGGTGCCTTCCTGCGTCACCGGCGTAGTCTGCGTAGCGGCTGCGGTAAGCGTGGCGCCGGTCGTGAGCGGCACGGCGGGCTTGGCCAGGCCGAAGTCGCGGAGTTTCGCTCCGGTCGGAGTCAGCATGATGGTGCCGGGCTTCAGGTCGCGATGCAAGAGGGCCTTTCTCCAGGCGCTTCGCAAGCGTCTCGCCTTCCACGCATTCCATGACCAGATAGTCGATGCCGTCCTGATGGCCGATATCATACAGCACGCAGATGTGTGGATGATTCAGGCTGGAAATCGTTTTGGCTTCACGCTCGAAGCGCTGCTTTCGAACCGCATCATTCGAAAGCGGCGGCGGCAGGATCTTGATCGCCACCGTGCGTTCTAGCCGCGTATCCCGCGCGCGATACACTTCGCCCGTGCCGCCAGCGCCCAGCGGCGACACGATCTCATATGGACCAAGCCTGTTCCCGGCGGATAGACTCACGATTGGCGAGAATTATAGCCTTAAAACTTATCTTTGTCCGCGCGGCCAAGCCTCCTCGGTTCCTCGCGAATTCTTGCCTGACCAATTTGCTCGTCCGAACGCGCGTTGCTTGCGGGGCTTTCCTGTGCCGCGCGGAGTGGACTTGACGGTCTGTTATCCCGAGCCGTAAGCTCCACGAAATTCCGCAATTGAATCTGAATCTCGCGCGAAGGGAAGGGTGGCCAGGCAGAAATGGGCAGCACTTTGGCGAAGATCTATGTCGTGTTGAGCGGAGCAATTTTGGTGGTGGTCGGTGTGGTGGGATTCTTTCGCCACGAAATGTTCAACCTCACATTTCCTCCCGCCCATAATGTGTTTCACCTCGTCAGCGGCTTGATTGCTCTTGGGGCAGGGCTCGGTAAGAGTGCGGATGGACCGCGGCGGTTTGGTCTGATTTTTGGAGCGATCTACACCGTGGTGGCCATCGCGGGCTTCGCCGGTATGCGCGACCTCGGTCCCATCCAAGTGGATTTGAACACTCATTTCAATTTCATCCACCTCGGAGTTGGTCTCCTCAGTCTGGCGGCCGGTTTTGCCAGCGCAAAGCCGGTCGTGGCCTGACAGATCGGACCGCCATCCCCGGGCAAACGGCAAGCGGTTCAACTAAATTGCGAATGAAGGGATTCACGTCGTCAGGCGATCCGGGGAGATGGGGCGCAACTGCCAAGCCTCGAGCGAAATGAGCGCAGGCAGATCGTTGTCGTTGACGCGAGCGCGGAGGAGTCCGTCCGGATTGCGATAAAGGCGCGTTGTGAGGACGTGCTGACGGTCGCAGAGGAGCTCGGCAACGGAAGCGTCCAAGAAAAGATGGAACTCGATTTCGTGTTTTGGCCCAAGAGGCACTGCCAGCGCAAACCCATTGACCGTTAGTGTCACCGCGGCTGTGCCCTTCGGCTCAAGCTTGGCGGACCACCAGGGGCCACTGCGGTCCTCCAGGGTGAACGCGGAGCGGGACGATTTGGTTTTCCAGGCCATCTCTCCGGCAAGATTCTCGATTTGGATTTCTTCCATCGCGTGGCCCAGCTGGGATAAGTCCGCATGTGGTTGAGGAAAAACGAACGATTTCGCGCGCAGCGCCTGTGTTACCGGCGCAACCTGCATCTCCAGGCCGCCATCAGAATTGAGCGATAGGACTCTGGGCAGAGCCATGCAGCCAGCCCAACCGGCGGCGCTGAATTCGGCTTCGGGGCGCGTTTCCGGAATCCAGCCCCACAGGATGCGATTGCCCTTGGCGTCGAGTTGCGTTTTCTGCGCGTAGTAGGCGCCGTGATCGAGGATGCCGCGCCTTTCAGAATGGAAGACGAGTTTGCTGCGATCGAGCTCGCCAGATTCCCAAATCACCTGACCCGCAGTCGAATAAAGAAGGACGTGCTTCTTTCCCAGCGGGAAAAAGTCCGGGCACTCCCACATCTCGCCAGAGTCCACGGGATTGACCGATTCCCTTTCCGTCCACTTTCCGGAGGCCAGGGCGTGCAAGTACTCCCACTGGCGTAGGTCTTTCGAGCGATAGAGAAGCACGCGACCGCCTTGCTTGAAGAGACCCGAGCCGACACCGAGATACCAATTTTCATCTTCGCGCCAAAGAAAAGGATCGCGGAATCCCGCCAAACGAGGGTCTTTGGGCGGCTGGAGCACGGGCTGATTCCATTTGGTCCAGGTGAGAAGCTGCGGATCGGAAGAAGTAGCAAGGCACTGTACCTCGCGAAAGTTGTGGACACCGTCGCGGAGAGTCGCTTGTTCAGGGGCGGCGGTCTTCACACCGGTATAGAGAATCGTTGCGGTGCCGCGATCGTTCACCGCGCTTCCGGTGAAACACCCATCGGCGTCGTCCCCGCCGGGAGTCGGAGCAAGCGCAATCGGCAAATGGCGCCAGTGAATCATGTCCTCGCTCACCGCGTGAGCCCAGTGCATATCGCCCCACACAGCTGCGTTCGGGTTGGATTGGAAAAACATGTGGTACTGGCCATTCCAATGAATGGGGCCGTTGGGATCATTCATCCAATTTCTCGCAGGGAGCAGATGATATTGCGGGCGGAGCGGATCGGCAGCGAGACGCTCACGCAAATTCTGGGACCGACTCTTCCAGAAAGACGGCGGCAAAGTAGCGCACGCGCCGGAAGCGCCGAGAGCCCGCACGAATTCGCGCCGCAGAATGCGCACGGCAATTATCCCTGTAGTTTAGATCGGCCGGCCCATGCGATTCATTCACGGAATACGGGTCCGCCTCCGCAGTGAATGCTCGGATATTTTTTCTCTTGCGCTGCCTCTTGTTCGCTTTTGTAAGCTTTCCAGGCTTGGTCGATAACGTAGGCGTGAACCGCATCCGCCTCAGCGACCGTCATGTGGGCTTTGGGGAAGGCAAACTTCGGCGGATCCGCAAGACCGGGCATGCCTTTCGACCAGTGGCTGCCGCCCAAGACGATGCCATACCAATCCTTATGCACTTCAGGCGGGGCGTAACGCAGATCGGGGATCGCGCCGTCCTCCACCCAAGCGCCGCTGCCGTCGATAAAGGGAGAGTGGCATCCTTCGCAGTAAAACGACACGAAAAGTTTTTCGCCCTTGCGAATGATTTCCTCGCTCACTTTTTGCTCCGGAGGTTTCGGCACGGGCGGAACTTCAATGTGCGGAGCCGGAAAGGGAACCTTGCCGCCAAGTTTGAAGGCATACAGCCGATTTGGGCCGCGCTTGGATTCGGGAGTGGCCATCGTGCGCGCGGGAGCAAAGAGGCGCGATCCGGAACCCCATCCCACGGAAGTAATCACGTATTGTTCGCTGTTCACAGAAAACGTGACGGGTATGGAATCGATCGCGGACTTGGTCTGGATGGACCAGAGTTTTTTCCCGGTGTCGGCAGCATAGGCGGCAAATTCGCCGGTACCTTGTCCCTGAAAAACCAGGTTGCCGGCCGTCGAGAGCACGCCGCCGTTGACGGAGATCTGCTCCTCGATGGACCAGCGCGCGGTTTCCGCAATCGGGTCCCATGCGATCAGCCGCCCCAATAGCCCCTCGCCGCCTTCTCCCGCTTCCACTGCGGTTTTTGTGTCGGAGCGGCGGTCCGTTGATGGAATGTAGACGAGTCCCGTCAACGAGCTATAGCTCATGGGCCACCAGTTGTGGACCGTCCACTGTCGGCCGCCGCCCTGCGACGCGGGGATCAGGACGGGGCGTCCCGTTTGCGGGTCGTAAGAAGTGGCCCAAGTGGTTTTGACGAGCGGCTTGGCGGAAAGAAGCCTGCCGGTTTTGGCGTCCAGGATATAGAAGAAGCCATTCTTGGGGGCGGTCATCGCCACGTGAAGCTTTTCCCCGTTGATCGTGAGGTCGGCCATCATGATCTGGTTGTTTTCCGAGTGCACGCCCTCGGTGCCAGTCTGGAAGTGCCAGACGTATTCTCCGGTGTCCGCCTTGACCGCGATGATGCATTGGGAGAATAGCTTTTCTCCGGTAATTTTGACTCCGGTCATTTCACCGTAGCCGACGTCCGCGCCCGCGGTGCCAAAAATCACCAGGCCTGTGGCGTCGTCATAAGTGATGGCGTGCCATACATCGCCTCCGCCGATTTTCCACGAGCCTTCGCCGAACCAGGTTTTCGAGGCCATCTCCAGTTCTTTTGTTTCGAAGCCTTTCGAGGGATCGCCCGGAACGGTCCAGAAGCGCCAAACTTCCTTGCCCGTCTCGGAGTCATAGGCCGCAAGAGCGCCGCGGACGCCATCATCCGAGCCGTTGTAGCCCATTAGGATTTTTCCTTTGGCAACACGGGGCGCGCCGGTTATGCCGGTTTGCAGGGGCTCGCAGACGGTGGCCTCCCAGATCTTCTTTGCTGTGGCAGCATCGATGGCAATCAGGCGGCAGTCTCCTGTGCCCACATAAACTTTTCCATTCCAGACGGCCACGCCTCCATTAGTGCGCGCAGAGTAAGAGCCGTTCAGCGCCTGGTCGAGCCGGATCTGGGGATCGTACTTCCAGAGGAGTTTTCCCGTGGATGCTTCCACGGCGTAAATCTTGGACAGCGGGGCGCTGACGTAAATAACGCCATCCACAACAATCGGCTCGGAGACAATGCCCATTGCGCCGTCGTAATCCAAATACCAGGCGAGGCCCAAATTGCCGGCGTTCTGATCGTTAATCTGTTTGAGCGGGCTGAAGTGTTTCGAATCGTTGGTGCGGCCGTTCACCAGCCAGTTGTTCCCGGTGGCGGCATCGGACATGACGCGCGCCTCGTTCACCTCGCCGGGCTTCGCCGTGCTATCCGCCGAAGAGCGAAGCGCAATGGCAACTCCGATCGCGACAATGACGAGTGTCAGACCCAGAATGCGCCGTGCTTTCATGCCCGACCGCCTTTCGAATAAGCCCCCGAACGTCCGCCGCACCGCTGCGAGATCGCTTGCCCGAACGTGATTGGCGCGGAATTTCCGTGTGCCATGTTAGGTGCGCGGTGGAAAGAAAGTCAACGCGTGCAGGGGGTGACTTCAAGCCCCTCGAAATGGCCAGCGAGAGCTCCCGGGCAATCAATTGTGGAGATTGCGATGTAAGTAGAATCTCTCACCCAAATCATGAAGAGCTTCTACCGGAACAACTCGAAATTGGTTGAAGCGGACAGTCTGCCAATCAACCAGACCGTATCTCGGTAGCAGATGTGTTTGCCACTGGTACACCAACCCGAGATTCCAGATGACAAAGAGAAGTGTGATTGGGATTAGCCGGAACGAGGCGGCTCGTGCGTCACGCCACAGCTGGGCGGCCCATGCGAACCCTGAAGCGAGTCCGCATATGAAGATCGGTGTCAAAGAGACAAAGAAGCGATTGCCGAACCCGACCGCTCCATACCACCACGGAAAGCAGGAGATTAGGCAGTAGAAAACCAGAGTTATCAGCAGGCAAATCGTTCCGAAGGTCCGGTTCAGACTCCGCAGGTAGAAGAGTCCCGCAGTTGCAAAGACCAAAATGGGAGTGAACACGAACAGCCCATGATTCCTGGAGAACAACACTTGCACAAAAACCGGAGAGGTCCAATTCCAAGTGCGAAGGGCGTACGGCCCCACACTGAAAGGGTTCCCGAATACGATCTGCCGCGTGACGAACGTCGGTAAGAGGGCAAGCAGAGTGCCAAGTCCATAAAGGCCGTGAAGGCGAATCGCTTTGGCGAGCATTTCCGACCTACGGGAGCCCGTGGACCAAGTTTCCGCATAGGTCGAAAGAGCCTCGTAAACCACGGCGGCAAAAAAAACGACATTAAGTTGGTAAATGTCGATCATCAAACCCGACAGCAGTCCTAGCTTCAGCCATTGCCCAGTTGTACGCGCGCCGCGTGTTCGCAGCCAATACCAGAGGAAGAGAGAGGTCGCGAAGACGGAATGCGCGTGAGACCACGCGGGTAGCAGGTATATGTACACCGGGACGGAGCTCCCAAACCATATCCCGATCGTGGCCCAAAAGGCCCAGCGCTCCCCAACGAACTTTCGGGCCAGCGCAAAGGAAAGACAGAGGCCTGCGAAACCATAGAGGGCCGTCGCACCCGCCGTCGCCGCCACATAGGGCCAGGAGTGTCCATCGGGCGCCATACGCCAACCGAGATGCCGCAATCCCAGAACCCCCAGATGTGTCACGATCAGAAAAGGGCTCCAGAGGACAGCGGGACCAACCGTGTAGAAGTTCGGCACATGGCCTGTTTTCATTATCGGATTATCAACGAAATGGTCCACCAAGAAAATCTTCTCCAGTTCGTTCACTGGGTTCTGAAAGTCTGAGGAAAAATTGAAGTTATGATCGATCAGGGGGGAGCGAATGTATGCGTAATATCCAACCCCGTCGCCGTTGACTATTGCGTGTAGAAAGAGAAGGCTCAAGAGAAACACGAAAAAAAGCGCCTTCTCATAGTTCGAGCGTGAACGCCATTGGCGCCGAATGAAGTTTGTTTTCATTGACCGTGGTTGGCGATTCGAGCGAGTCGACGAGGATAGGCTAACATCATGAAATGGGTAAGAGAGCGAGCGTGCTCAATGCAGCATTATCTCTTGGTATTGGCGCGGGGCTGCTCGACACCTTTGGAAACTCGAGAGTCTGTTCGTTTGGTTCCTTAACTTTCGCTGCTCCCTCATTCGTTACCATGACTACCCAGAGAATTTTCTCGGGATTGTTTGAATAGCTCGCACCGATATCTTACTGAGGAATTTGTGTGAAGAGCTCTAGGCGGGGCCGAGAGGCGCCAAAGACGAACGAACTGGCATCTCAACCCCTTTACGGCTGGGCGTGCTCAGCACGGCGATAAGCGACAGCGGGGGCAAAGGCAACAATTTGTCCAGCACACGGAACAGAGGGGTCAGCAAATTCAACAGTTTGATTTGCCAGAACCCAAAGGTGTGCCGTCGCAAGAGTTTTCCGTTTATCCACCAGGCGATGACTCCGATCCGATTAAACTCCAGCATGATGTCCAGGTGGAAGCCCGCCATCTCAGCCAGCTCCTTCAATTGATTTCGCGTGTAGCGCCGCTGATGGCCCAGAACCTCGTCGAGCGTGCCTGTGAGCCAAG
>Ga0209234_1000674_pt1 | contig 12166 bp, 12 predicted proteins | sample GraSoi013_1_20cm_2_FD_185816 | JGI IMG/M metagenome (GOLD analysis project Ga0209234, IMG submission 185816) | Grasslands soil microbial communities from the Angelo Coastal Reserve, California, USA - Sample 08_20_2013_1_20cm (SPAdes) (version 2) | ecosystem: Environmental > Terrestrial > Soil >... | reverse complement strand
CGCCATATAGCATCGTAACGGTCGCGTAAGTCAATCACCTGCTGCCGTGCCTCGCCGCTCAGAGAGCGCAGTTCCGTATTAGCCACTTGCATCTGCTGCGCGTGCTCACCGTTATACCATACGTGTAATAGCACAAGCGAGGCAAGTTTCTGTTCAGGGGATTCAGTACTCGACCCAATTCGAAGTGCAGAGGTGACCATAGACGTAGCAGTATTCAGCAGGATATCAAGCAGGAGTTCTTCTTTCGTTCCCACATAGTAGTATAATGCTGAGACAGTGAAACCTGCCTCCGAAGCAATCTCTCGGATACCTGTTGCTTGAAATCCTTGCCGGGCAAATAGGCGAAGTGCCACTTCCCGAATCCGTTCCTCTGTCCCATTCACGACCCGCCGCTGCTTGGATGGAATGTGCATAGTTTTTAAAGAGTTCTCCTCATTGAACGCTTTCTCAGTTCGCTGTTACTGAGTATACAGGAAAAGGCATACAGCCAATCATCATTGCAACTATTATACCAAATTCACTCAGCCTTTGGCGAGTACTTCCCATTCACCTTTATGTTATGTTGAAAACATATGCATTAAGTATACTGTTAAAGGATTGACAAAGGAGAAAACGCTTCGTATAATTATTTCATCGAACGTTCGATAAGCCACCTTCTTAAGGAGATTCTGGCTCTCAGCAAAAATTTTAAGGCACTGCCCGGCCTCGTCTTTCAGTTTGTTCGTTGTGTTTACTTTTTAGGCTCACATGTGCACAGTTATCCGGCTAAAGCACATGTCTTTACCGGCGGGACCTGGGATCGCGAAGTGGTCGGTACCTCGTCTCCAGAGATCCGTAATGATTGAGCGGAAAAGAGAGGAAGACAATGCGAAAGGTGAGAGTAGTCGGAGCCGCCATGACAAGGTTCGGGAAGTACGTAGATCGCGATCTCCGCGATCTGGCCGAGGAAGCGGTCCACAACGCCATACAAGATGCGGGCCTCGACTTGAAGGAAGTAGAGGCTGCCTATGTCGGCAACTCGGTTGCCGGATTGATCACCGGTCAGGAAACCATACGCGGTCAGGTCGTTTTGCGCAAGACGGGATTATTGGGGGTACCCATTGTCAACGTCGAAAATGCCTGCGCGAGCGCATCTACAGCGTTTCATCTGGGCTGGATAGCTGTTGCCTCGGGCTTGTATGATTGTGTCCTGGCATTGGGAGTGGAAAAGCTCTCCGACCCGGACAAAGCCAAATCGTTCCGAGCGTTTAACTCCGCAGTGGATATTGCAGAGCTCACCGAGATAGAAAAAAAGCTCGGCAGGAGCGACGAAGAAGCGAAGGAGAGAAGCCTGTTCATGGATCTCTACCTCTCTATGCTCAATCCCGATGAACCTGCCAGCCGGGAGGTGGTCGGCGGGATAACGCGCGAACAGATGGCGCTGGTCTCTGTGAAGAATCACTATCATGGCAGTATGAATCCCTTTGCCCAGTATAGGGAAGAAGTAACTTTCGAAGAGGTCCTGAAGAGCAGGCACGTGGTAGGCCCACTGACTGTCCTTATGTGCTCCCCCTTGGGAGATGGCGCTGCGGCTGCGCTTATTGTGAGCGAGGAGTTCGCTCACCGCAAGGGTCTCAAGGGGCCGAGGGTGGATGCTTCGGTACTCGTCTCAGGCCGTGGAGACGACCGCTCAATGGCTCCATCCATCGGGCGAGCCGCAACGCAAGCATATGAAATGGCGGGGATCGGCCCAGAGGACATCAATCTGGCTGAGGTGCACGATGCCGTTGCTCCGGCGGAAATCACCATATACGAAGATTTGCGGTTTTGTGCTCCTGGAGACGGGCCAAAACTGATTGAAGACAGGGTAACGTGGTTGGGAGGGAAACTCCCCGTCAATACGTCAGGAGGGTTGTTGGCTCGAGGACACCCGATTGGGGCAACAGGATTGGGCCAGATCGTGGAAGTGGTCTGGCAACTGCAAGGCAAAGCTGGGAAGAGACAGGTGGAGAACTGTAAGGTTGGCTTGACGCAGAACGGCGGTGGGCACATCGGCTTTGACCTGGCGGCCATGGCGGTTCACATCTTCTCGTCGTAATGCTATATTCGTGTTATATTCTCGCCACCTCGACCTCCCATGGGTAGCGACCATGCGGCTGAACAAGCAAGGGTTGCGCTGGTTCAGCGTAAAGTAGCAAAGAGTTCGGCACCATGCTCAGGCCGAGCGAAAGACGGGCAACACCGTATGAGCGAAGAGCTCAAGAGAGGTCACATCAGGCAAATCTGGGAACAACAGGAAGAAGTGGCGGAATTGTCTAGGCGATTGGTTTTTATACCAGCGGAGTTGGAAGTACTCCAAACTTGAAAACCGCTTGAGGCCCATGAGTAAACTTACCTTACTCATGGGCCTCGTGCTGCCGCTTACGGAGCGTACGTAAAAAAGGCGAACGAGTCGCACGGAAAAACCTGGCTAATGCCAGTTCTTCATGTGCTCTCTGGTCTGCGCTGTGATGCCGCTCTCACTGTAGTACTTCTCGTAGAATGCGGGGTCCACATGATGGACAACCACACCGAAATTGCACTCCAGGGAGTTGTTATAGACCGGGCATTGCCCGTACCGGTCAACGCAGTAGTCGACATATGCGATGGCTGCTTCGACCGCCCAGTCTGAGACGCGCACTGCAGGATCCTTGGTGATTTCACGTATGACATCCGGCTTGAATGGACCGCCGTGGGTAAGAACCCAGTTGGACTCATCGTTCGCCATTGTTGCCCCATTCCCGTACTTCTCTTCCAACATCTGCTTGATGACGGCTTCGCCGTTTTTGTAACGTGGCGAAGGGACGTACGTCCCTTCCTTGACGCCCTCAAGTCCGAATATCTTGAGTGCCCCCATAGCTGCCGGTGCTTTCGGGTTGAGTGGCTCACACGTAAAGCCGAAGCCCTTGGCGATGTCGGGATAGGCTCCCATGAGAATATCATCAAAGAACCCGCAGAATATCCATGCCCCCAGACCCATCGCCTCCGCTGCCAGGCGGATGTTCTGGACCATCGAGCCAGCAGGATAGGTCTCAACCTGGAAGAGGAATCTCTCCAGTGAGCTAATGGGCACAGGCATCTCCAGTTGGCCCTCACGAACCCACTGACCCACACCTGCAGGCTGCTGTGTGGCATCATCAAGTGGGAACAGGTGCCAGACATCGAACAGGTTGAGCAGAACACTAAAATAGAGCCAGCCCATATCTGTAATCGGTATCAACCAGGCGGTACCTGGCCTGTTGACGTTGTACTGGTATGGGCCGAACAGGGTTGCATGTGGTGCTCCTGGTGCTCTCACAGACCAGTCAATGTCAGGGCGGGAGTCCGAAATCTTTTGGGTGCCCGATTCGAACCAATTAATTACTTTCCAGTAATCCTCTGGTCCTTCAATCTCTACACGTTTCTCACGTTCCAAGCCAGGATTGTACAAAGACACACCATGGTCGTTGATCACTATGAGGTCCGTCGCGAAAGAATTTCCAGGGCTGGCTGCCGTGCGCCCAGATAACCAGGCAAGTTCATGGAACCCGCCATGAATAGCGATGTCCCAGTTGACCATGCCGTTAGGTCCGATACCGGCCCAGCAAAGAAGTGCCTGCTCGGTCTCCGAAAGGGGCACTACAGCTTCTGACGATTTAAACTCTAGTGGTCCACGCTCTTGCTTCATCACCCGCCCGGTGACCGGGTGCGTCTCCTCTTCACCGGTTTCAATCTTGTATCCCAAACCCACGCGGCGGCTGCGCAGCGTAGTCAGGAGCTTGGAGACGGATGGTGTCTCCTCGAAAAATCGGCGCAACTGCTGTTGTGCCTCCGCTGAAATTTGTGGCTTCGCAATAGCCATTGTGGCATCTCTCTTTCTGTGTTCAGGAATGACAAAAACTCAAACATCGATGTTTGAACATGTGCCTGACCACTTGCCACAGGCACCTGGACAAAGATAGGCTAGAGCAGGGGCTCGGCCTGCATGGACACTCCATTGTGAATGAAAAAGCTCCTGATGATGCTTCCTCGCTGCCTGCCGGCAGTCCCGCCGCCATAGAGTTCTGCCTCGGCTTGACTGATCAGGGCCATATAACTGCGCCGGACCTTGAATTTGATGCGCTTCCACTCATCACCTTCTTTCGGCGCCCTGTAACATTCTGCGATCATTGTATCAGGGTCTTTCTCAGCCAGGGAACAGAACTTCAGCAGCGTACCGAGGCGGTCCTCATCGGTCGTGGTGCTCGCTGGTGATTGATGGTGAACATTTTTCAGCCAGGTTTGCACGGTTCTATACTCTGCAAGCTGCTCTACAGTCTCTATATTCATGCTCGTTGCTCAACTCCAGGCACCAGTTCTCATTTACTCAGGCAGTCCAAACATACGCGAAAGAGCCGCGACTTCCTGCTTGCGCCAAGGAGCTGGAGCCTCGGCTTGAATCATCTTCTTTTCTCGCAGGTATTCAAGTATCTTTGGGTCGCTCTCGATGGGATTATCGAAGGAACCCCAGAAACATGTTTCGGCAAGTGGTTCTCTGGGACGCTGCCCGCCGGTAAGTGGGTCCTCCGCCGGGTAACCCACCAGTAACACCCAGATTGGGATGAGGTAGTCAGGCGCCTTGAGAACATCCTTGACCGCTTCTGGCTGAAATGCGTGCAGGCAGACACCCAGCCCCTCCTCGACTCCTGCCAGCATAGCCTGGGTCATTGCAAAGCCTGCCTCACATGCCGCGAGCATTGCAGCCACCAGGTCATTCTTCATCAACGGCTCCAGGACAAGCGGGAAGACCACTTCATCGACGTAGGCATGTGACCAGCCATGACTGGCATTGAGGGCGCCAACATCGACCAGTTGCTTGAGTGTCCTTGGCCCACGATTGGGAGCTGTCGGATCGATAAACCAGAACATGTACAACGGGGCAAGATCGAGATCAGTAGTGGTTGTCGGGGTGCGCAGACCATTCCTTTGCTCAAGAGTCAACTCCTCACGCTCCATGACCACAATCCTATAGAATGGGGCATTGACTGCTCGCGAGGCACGCCGTGCCGCTTCCAGCATGATGTAAATCTTCTCTTTTTCGACTGGTCTCCATGGTTGAAAATAACGAATGGATCTGCGGTTACCGACTACTTCTTTGAATTCCATTGGACTTCCTCCATTGATTGTCAACACATTCTCACAGGACGATTTTTCGGCGCGCTACAATGGCATATCCTTACGAAGCCAGACCTCTACGAAGACATATTACACAGAGAAGATGTGAACTGCCATGGCGGCTGCGTCAAAACCGATGTGCCCACCGCCGTTTTGCGTCAGGCCAACTTTGCAGTTCTCTACTTGCCTTTTACCTCCCTTTCCTTGAAGTTGCCAGACAATCTCCACGATCTGGCCCAGCCCTGTTGCTCCAATTGGATGCCCCCGGGAGAGCAGGCCACCGGATGTATTGATGGGGAGTTTTCCTCCCAACCAGGTCACGCGGTCCTCGATCAGTTTCGGCCCATCGCCAGGAGCACAGAAGCCCAGGTCTTCATAAATGCTGATCTCAGCGGGAGCAACTGCATCATGAACCTCGGCGAGGTCCACGTCCCCAGGGCCTATCCCCGCCATTTCATATGCTTTCATTGCTGCCCGCCTGGTTGATGGCTCCATGGAACGGTCGTCACCTCGCCCCGAGACCAGCACCGAGGCCTCCACCCTCGGCCCTTTGAGGCTTTTATTACGGGCGAATTCCTCGCTCACGATGAGTGCTGCTGCTGCACCATCACCCAGGGGTGAACACATGAGAACCGTCAGCGGGCCTACCACGGGTTTACTTTGCAGAACCTGTTCGAGTGTTACTTCTTCCCTATACTGGGCATAGGGATTCAGGCTACCGTGGTAGTGATTCTTGACGGATACCAGCGCCATCTGCTCACGCGTCACGCCGCCAATCGACTGGTCAGCAGACTTACCGGAGTTGAGCATCGAGATGTAGAGGTCCATGAACAGACTTCTGTTTGTGGCCTCCTCGCCGCTTCTTCCAAGTCGCTTTTCTATTTCGGCCAGCTCAGAAACATCCACAGCAGCGTTGAATGCACGTAATGATTTAGCTTTGTCCGGGTCAGAAAGTTTTTCCACTCCAAGCGCCAGCACGCAGTCGTACATGCCAGATGCAACAGACATCCAACCCAGATGGAATGCCGTCGAAGCGCTCGCGCAGGCATTTTCGAGATTGACTATTGGAATTCCCATTAGCCCGGTGCGACGCAAGACAACCTGGCCACGTATTGTTTCCTGACCAGTGATCAAACCAGCCACCGAGTTGGAGACATAGGCAGCCTGTACATCCTTGATGTCAATACCAGCGTCCTCTATAGTGTTGCTGACGGCTTCCTCGGATAGCTCCCGCAACCCCTTGTCGGGGAACTTACCGAAGCGAGTCATTCCTACTCCTACTACCCTGACCTTTTGCATAGTTTCACTCTCCTTTCGTCTTACCAAAGAACAGACGCCGGAGCGACGTTGGCAAGACGCATAGGTGTCGACACTTAATGGTTACCGATCTCTGGAGACGGCATAGCCAGCCGCCTCGCGATCCCACGTTTCTGGGGTAATCCCCTCTTGCTTTAAGATAGTGTACTCGATACGGTGGGTGCCAGTCTTCGGCAGTGAATCTCTCAACTCGACATACCTGGGGATGGCATAGTAGGCCATCTTCCCGTTACAGAAATCGAGTATCTCTTCCGGTGTCGCCGTTTGTTCTGGCTTGAGAACAACTACCAGTTTGATCTCGTCTTCGGAAAGCTCCGATGGGACGGCGTGTGCAGCAGATTCCAAGACTGCTGGATACTGGTTTACAACAGACTCAATCTCCCATGCTGAGATGTTTTCGCCCCTGCGCCTCATCGAGGCTTTCTTGCGACCAGCGTAGAAGAAATCGCCCTCTTCATCTATCCACGCCAGGTCGCCTGAGTGAAACCAGTCATGACGCCAGGCTTCATTTGTGGCATCTTCCTTGCCATAGTAAAATGCCGCCGCCTTTCCGGTATCAGAGCGGAAGACGAGTTCACCCACCTTCCCAGGCGGAACATCACGGTCTTCATCATCAACAACACGAAAATCAAATCCAGGCAGGGACTTTCCCATCGAACCTACCTTGCCAGTTGTATTCATCAGGAAACCAGGTGAGTCGACCATGCCAAACCACTCGATAAGGCGAAGCTTAAAACGCTCCTCCAAGGGACGCCAGGCATAAGCAGGACAGCCAGCAGAGAGCACCACGCGGACGGGATTGTCCCCGTCGTCTGGCCCCTCCGGTTGTTTAAGCAGGATGGGGATCATCGCGCCAAGGGTGTTGAACTCCACTGCGTTGTACTTCCTGCAATCGTCCCAGTGCTTTGAGGCCGAGAAGCGCTCAGCGATGGCCAGTTTGTAGTCGAGCATGATTGCGCCCAGAGCTGAGACAGCGAGAGCATTGCCGTGGAAGAGTGGCAATGGAGTATAAATGGTTTCGCCGGCTCGTACCCCCGTTGGCTCCCATAGCTTAATGATGTTAATGGGATTAATACCTTTGTTGACAACACCCTTAGGTGGGCCAGTGGTCCCGGAGGTGTACAGGATGTTATCGGCAGAGGCTTTGGCTAGCGAGCCGATGGGCGGTCGATCACGACCAACTTTCAGCCATTCTTCAAGAGCAATAACATTGCCTTCTATAGATGGAACGGATCCCTGGATAATCATCAGGCGCACATTGGGAACACGATCCCTAATAGCAAGGAAATGCTCCACTAACACATCGTCTATGATGATGGCAGATGCACCTGAGTCATTGAGGATGTAAGCGAGAGCCTCGCCTCGCTGCGCCACATTTAATGGCACTGCTCCTACACCCATGAAGACCATTGCATAGTATGCGTACAGAAATTCCGGGCAGTTGCCCATCATCATAGCTGCTCTATCGCCGGTACGTATTCCTGCATCCCAAAAACCTGCGGCGACTGCATAGATACGATCTACAAAATCCCCCCACGATATCTCGTCATCCTTCCACTTCAGGAACGTTTCATTTGGATGCGCATCGCGCCGCTGGAGAATGACGCCCTCCAGCCCGGACAGGAACTCTGGCAACGAAATCACCCCCTTGTAGTATGTTCTCTTGAAAACAGTCCGATATCTACTCCTTCGAGATCACCAGTTAATTGTAAGAGATCGCGGGCTAACTCCACCTGCCGCTCGAGGGTGAGCGCATCCGTCTCCAGCAAGTGAACGTCGTATCCCATCTCCACAAGTTGTGGAGCATACACAAAGTCGCGCTCATCGAGAACAAAATGAGAACAAAAATCGTGGTACAACTGCCCAACAGACAGAGGATTATGAGGAAGTCCAAGAGAGGACAGAAGTCTCTCGCGGCTGCGGGCGCGCAACCTCTCACTTGTGGGCAGGGCAAGGCCCTCGATGACCGGTGAGATAGCCCATACTTTCTCCCTGTTCTTTATGAGAGCCTCTCGAACACCAGGAACTGAAACGATAGGGAGAATACTGGCCAGCGGGTTGCTTGGTGCTATGATGATAGTGCTTGAGGACTCGATAGCTTCAAGTACTCCAGGAGCTGGCCTGGCGTCCTCTATTTCTTCATAACGAACCCGATTGACAGACGGCTCACTTTTCAGCCGTATAAAGTACTCTTCATAATGGAGTCTAGCATGGAATACCGCCTCAATATGTGTTTCTACCCAGGAATCGGTTGCGGGTAATATGCGAGATTGGATGCCACACAGATAGGCCTGCCTGGTGGTAACCTCCGAGAGACTCCAGCCGTTCCGCAGGAGTTGGGAGCGCCATACGTGGGTAGCAAGATCTTTGTCTCCCAGGCCGAACCAGAAATCTGGGTAAAAAAGGCGCAGTCGCTCGAGGAAATCGAAGCTTTCAGCGTGTAACCCCCATCCCCTGGCGTAGTCAGCACTGTCGGAAAGGTAATAGATGACAGTGTCAATGTCGGGGCAAATAGTCAGATCGAGTAATCGGATGTTATCTCCGACGTTACAGATACAGGTGAGAGCCGTTGGATCGCAAACGTACTTGGTACCGCGAGCGAGTCTGGCTCCTCCCGTACCCCCACATAGCACACAAATCATGATACATCCTCAGTCAGTTATCGCCACATCGCTCATAAAGCTACGTGGCGTATCCATAAAGTCTATGCTTCAGGTGGATAACTACGAAGATTGGAGCCTTAAGCAAGTATACACGATAAGCAAGCTGAAGTACAAGCTATGTTGGTTGTGGCTCACTTGAGCAGGATGGCCTGCTCTTGATTGGAGCGATGGAGGAAGAGGAGCAAGCAGGCCTCATGCATCAGCACCGACTTGGAAAACGAGAAGGTCATGCGCACAAAACGGGCCAGTCGTTGGCGCAACGTGGTGTTCCAGCGCTCCACGTGGGCCGTTTCTCCGGTCTCGCGGGCCCACGGCTATGTGTTGCTCCTGCGGGATCACCGCAGCGTAGGCCCTCCATAAAGACGTTTCGCAGTGCCCCTGCCGATATCCCTCTGCAATGGCTTCCCACAACCGCTGACATGTCTTTTTGCTCCGATCCCCAATCGCGTAGGCGACCACCTGCCGGCTCTTTCGACAGAGGGCGATCCACATCCAGGAGTCCTGCGCTTTTTTGAGCACAAACGAGCCATCCGTTCGTCCAGTTCCAGGATCGTGGACGTGGGATCTTCGGAGTCCGGGGCCAGCAGAGTGGTCCACAAAGGAGGAGTGCTTCTCTAGGCTTGTTCACCTTCAGCGAGAGGGCCTTGGAGCTTTTGAGACAGTTTTCCCAACGGCTCAAGGAAGAGGGAGCAAATTGGTGACAGAGGACTCGAAACCCGTCGGTTCCGATCGAGTATTTATAGATATCTCTAGTATTTTTCCATCTTTTTGTTCTTTCGCCTTGCCGTCTCTTCCCTGAACGAGGTACCTCGTCTCTCGTTCTCAAACCGTCTCTTCTGAGATGCCTGATTGATACCTCATCTTGCATACGTCCTCAGCAGGAATGTATCTGGTGGACCAATCTCGTGAAAGGATCTGCTTCCCACCATCGTGTCACCCTTTGAAAAAGGGAGAAGGATCTCAAAAAAGGTCAGCTGATTCAAAGGGTGACACAATGGTAGGAAACACTTGGGGTCACAAAGTTGGTACGTCCTACAAGAATGAGCCGTCAGTTCGTCCTTTTTCCTCATTCTTCTCCAACAGATAGACCAAGTAGCCAGCACAGCTTGGGCAAGCCCTCTTCACATGCTCGAACAATCCCGCGCTCAACTTCCCTGTTGCACAAAACACTCATGCCTATGAAGACGCGCACAGGGAACTCTATAGCTATGTAATTGATGGTTTGGACAAACAGACCATCGGGCTCATAGCTGCGCATCAAAATCTCACGCTCAATCTGAACTCGGATTATACGGTGAAGGCCTTAAAGAGAGCGCAGCCTCTGTTACCACCGAACTCGCTCCTTTGGAGCGCACTTGATAAGGTGAGTGATGAGCGGCGCCTGGCTGGGCACAAAGTACGACCAAAGGCAAAGCGATTTCACGCTTTCGAGGAGTTCACAAAAGATCTGGAAGCAGTTGTTGTAGGACTCAGGGAGTTGCTGGCAACCCTGGAGAATGTGTTAGGAATAGATGGCGAGAGAGCTTGTAAGCGACAATCCGCAAAGAAGTGGTTGCCCCAGATCGATCGTCCACCAGAGGCACATTATGCTATCACCAAACTTCCTGCTACTATAGGGAAGACCGTAGAGCGGGTCGAGTTTGGTTTTCGTGAGCATCATGACGGTGCACATCAGAGTGAGGCCATGATTCTGTTTTTCACCGATGGCTCTATTCTCGGCATTGATACAGGTTCAAATGCAGGGAACATTGCAAGTCAATACGAAGGCCTGCGGCCAGAGGATTTCCATGCGGATTTTATGCTGTATTGGGTTCCACCGCCAAAGTAGCGTCCCTGACCTCTGAGGAACAGTGGAACGGCGCGACCTGTTCCACTGTTCCTCAGAGGTAAAATACAACATTGCGTGGGGTCTGTCTCACTTTGCGTGATGCTATGGCGATAGAGAAGGTTTCTGTTGATGACGATACGCTCTGAGAGCCAATGGCATGCTCTCATCAGCACTATATGCTAGAGCTTTCACGCAAAGTGAGACAGAGCCATTTCCTACCCGTATTTTACAATTGTGGCCACCAACATTCTGGATGACCAACGCCTTTCTCATGAACAGGTGATCTCGACGTATAAAGAGCAGGGAGGGGTAGAGCGGGGGTTTCGTTTTCTCAAAGATCCCTTGTTTCTGGCTTCCTCGGTGTTCGTCAAGAAGCCCGAGCGTGTGATTGCCTTGAGCTTCATCATGGTCCTCTGTTTGCTGGTGTACCGCTTGGCCGAGTGCCTGCTGCGTCGCCAATTGGTGGCAACGCAACAAACCGTTCCTATACCAGGTCAACAAGCCAACCAATCGCCCCACGATGCGCTGGGTTTTCCAGTGTTTTGAGGGCATTGATCTCTTGCATATCCGCGTTGGCTCACGCTGGCAAACGCGAGTCCTGGGACTGCAAGTTCTTCATCAGCAGATTCTTCGCCTGCTTGGTCCTGCGTATTCACAATGCTATTTTTTCTCTCCCTAAACTGCGGAATGTGGGTTACCAAGAAGAATATACAGTAAAACCTAAAGTTGATTGATGAAAGGCGGGGAGCGGTGTACAGTAAAGCCTCTCCCCATGCTCATATAGGTAATGCTCCACCACATGTTTAGGACTTTTTTTCGTCCTTATATTTGGGTACTACTCGTACTCGCTCCCATTCGGATGCCATAACGAAAGTTGTGTAAAGGGAAGGTAGTCAAAGAACCTCTTCAGAGCAGATACTACAGGCATAGACTGTTCCTTTTGGAATAGATCATTCCTTTGTTCAAATCCCACCAAGGAGGGAACTATGCCTGTCTCTAGTAAGAAAAAACGTACCACATCGATCTCAAATCCTTCAACGTCCGAACCATCGTCCCCGGTATTGCCGCCAGCACAAGAATTCCACCAGCACTTGCGTACACTTGCCCAAAGCGCTGTTCGGATCGTGATCGAAACGGTGATGCGTGAAGAGCTCGATCAATTCATTGGAGCGGCCTGGGGAGAGTGTAGCCCCAAACGCAAAGGGTA
>Ga0209234_1000673_pt1 | contig 12169 bp, 10 predicted proteins | sample GraSoi013_1_20cm_2_FD_185816 | JGI IMG/M metagenome (GOLD analysis project Ga0209234, IMG submission 185816) | Grasslands soil microbial communities from the Angelo Coastal Reserve, California, USA - Sample 08_20_2013_1_20cm (SPAdes) (version 2) | ecosystem: Environmental > Terrestrial > Soil >... | reverse complement strand
GAGCAAATGCTCATCAGCAACTTAGCACGCCGCTCGGTCGATTTCCCTCTCATGTTAATAGAGCTGCACTCTGTCACGATGCGTTCCGCATCCATCCGCGTGTCCCGACAGTGGCCTGAGCGTGACCGTCAGACGAATAAGTCAAATCTTGCCAACACCTAAGCACGGCACAAAAAAATACGGAGCCTTGTCGATTTCGCGTCCCCTCGTTCGACGTACAGATGGAAGGAAATGCGAGAATGAGGCGATGAGGGGACTTCCGGAGGCCGGCTTGACTCACGCAAAACCCGCCGTCCGAGATAGAATGAATGTGACCCAAGTCTGCCTCCGGCATCTGTTATTTTTAGACGGTGGAATCCGTAGGTAAGGGTGAAATGTTCCCAACCAGGAGGGAACGGGCCGCTGATGGCTAGTCCAGAAATTTCGGCAAAACCCGACCTTGGCTCGCTGCGCATCCACGATGGCCAGCGGAGCCAGTCGAGGATAGGCAAACGGATCTTCTATGCCTCGATCCCTGTCCTCATTTTTGCGGGCATCGTTGCCGCTGCTTATGCGTTTCGCAACCAGAAGCCTGTGGTGGAAGTCGCAGCAGCCGCGAAACCGGATGCGGGTGGCCCGCAGGCGTTGCTGAATGCCAGCGGCTACGTAACGCCGCGGCGGCGCGCCACCATCGCCGCCAAGATTACGGGCCGCGTTACGGGCGTTTTCTTTGATGAAGGCACGCGCGTTGCTGAAGGCCAGCTGCTTGCCACGCTGGATGATTCGGACGTTAAGCGTGCGCTCGATTCGGCGAAGGCCGACCGGGATGCAGCCGCGGCGGCCATAGCCGACTACGAGGTCCAGCTCAGGAATGCCAAAATTACGCTACACCGCGCCGAGCAGCTCCAAAAGGCTGGCGTTCAGACGCAAGAAGCACTGGACAACGCCACGACCAACGCCGACAGCCTGAAAGCCAAAATCGAGCTCGCCAAGCAACAGGTGGCGGCCGCCGAATCCCGTATTGCGGTCGCGCAGCAGGCGGTCGACAACTGCACGATCCGGGCGCCCTTTGCCGGCATTGTGGTCTCCAAAGACGCGCAGGTTGGCGAGATGGTTTCGCCCATCTCTGCCGGTGGAGGCTTCACACGCACCGGCATCGCTACCATCGTGGACATGAAGTCCAACGAAATTGAAGTCGATGTCAACGAGTCGTACATCGCCCGCGTCGTTCCGCACCAGAAAGTAAAAGCGACACTTGATGCCTATCCCGACAAGCAACTGGACGCCAAGGTCCGGACGGTTATCCCAACCGCTGACCGCCAGAAGGCTACCGTCAAAGTGCGTATCACCATCCTGAATCTGGAAAAATACAATTTCATTTTGCCAGACATGGGCGTGAAGGTGGCGTTCCTGGAAAATGAGCGGCCCGCGGCAAAGGACAAGAGCAAAGACAACGGGCCGCAGGCGGTGGCGTTCATTCCCAAGGGCGCGGTGCGTTCCGATGCGAATGCTTCTTTTGTCTTCCTGGTTCGCGATGGAAAAGTCGAGCGCCGCGCTGTCAGTCTCGGCATGGATCGCGGAACGGACGTCGCGATACTGGCGGGCGTCACCCCTGGCGACTCGCTGGTCGTCAAAGGGCCTGAAAGTTTGCATGATGGTGACAAAATTGAAATCCGTCAGTAGGAGCCAAGCATGATCCGAGTCGATGGACGCGACGATTCTTCCAGCCTCATCCGAGTTCGCGGTTTGAACAAAACGTACAGCCGCGGCGGCGAGAAAATTCAGGTGCTGCAGGGCCTGAATCTCGACGTCGACAAGGGTGACTTTGTAGCCTTCATGGGCCCTAGCGGCTCAGGCAAGACTACCTTGCTCAACCTTCTCGGCGGTCTCGACGTTCCATCGGCCGGGAGCATTACCGTGGATGGCGACGAGATCACTCATATGTCGGGCAGCAAGCTTACGCAATGGCGTGCTCGCCACGTCGGTTTTATTTTTCAGATGTACAACCTCATCCCCGTGCTCACGGCGTTTCAGAACGTCGAGCTTCCGCTTCTCTTGACCAAGCTCTCCAAAGCGGATCGCCGCAAGCACGTCGAAACCGCACTCGGGGTCGTCAATCTGGCCGATCGCATGCATCACTACCCGCGCCAGCTCTCCGGCGGTCAGGAGCAGCGCGTCACTATCGCCCGCGCCATCGTCTCGGACCCGACTTTCTTGCTTTGCGATGAGCCCACGGGCGACCTGGACCGCAAGAGCGCGGACGAAATCATGGCGCTAATCGATGAGCTCGTGGGCAAGTACAATAAGACCATCTTGATGGTCACGCACGATCCCGTCGTCGCGGCACGTGCTCACACCACGCTGCATCTTGAAAAAGGCGTGCTCATCGAAGGCAAGACTTCCCGTGAGAGCGTCATGGCCGGAGGTGCTGCATGAAATTCCGCCGCTTGATCCTCGCCAATCTGTTCCGCAAGAAGGTTCGCCTCATCCTCACCATTGGCTCTTTTGCCGTCGCTCTGGTACTCTTCACGTTTCTTGCTGTCGTGAAGAGCGCCTTCAGCCGCGGCACGGAAATCGCCGGCGCGGACCGCCTGATCGTCGTCAGCCGCATCGGTCTAATGCAATTAATGCCGATCTCCCACCGCGACAAAATCCTGGCCATTCCCGGCGTCAAGGCGGTCACCCACAATCACTGGTTCGGCGGTGTCTATCAGGATGAAAAGAACTTCTTTCCACAGTTTGTCATCGACCCCGAAAATCAACGCCAGGTGATGACTGAGCTTGTGGTACCTGACGAGCAGTGGAACAATTTCCTGAAAGACCGCCAGGGCGCCATCGCGGGCGCCCGCACGGCCGCACGCTTTCATTGGAAAATTGGCGATCGCATCCCCATCAAAACAACTCTGTACGGCGGCGGCTCTTCGGAGTTCAATCTCGACGGGATTTATCACAGCGATCGCCCTGGTGGCGACGAGAGCCAGTTTTGGCTGCAGTGGAAATATTTTGACGAGAACGCACCAGCTGTCGTCAAGAGCACGGCCGGATGGTACGTGGTTAAGCTCGATAGCCCCGAAGACGCCGTGCGCGTCGCCAAGGCCATTGACGAAAAGTTTGCCAACTCGTCGTTTGAGACCAAGACCGAGACGGAATCCGCCTTCGCCGCATATTTCGTCAAGCAGTTCGGAAACATCGAGCTCTTAATCCTCACCATCGGCAGCGTCGTTTTCTTTACGCTACTCTTAGTTACTGGCAACACTATGGCTATCTCTGTGCGGGAGCGCACCTCAGAACTGGCCGTCCTTAAAGCCATCGGCTTTTCCGGGCGCGCTGTCCTTTTCTTCGTTCTGGCAGAGTCGGTGGTCATCGCCCTCGTTGGCGGCTTCCTAGGCTTGACGTTGGCCTACTTGGCCATCCCTGTTATCGGCGTGGCTCTCACCGGCCTTCTGCCCCCTCTTATCCTTTCCAAGTCGCTCCTGACACTGGGCCTTGGTTTCGCCCTCTTTGTTGGCGCTGCCAGTGGCCTGCTGCCGGGGATTGGCGCCATGCGTATGCGCGTCGTTAACGCGTTGAGGAAAGCCTAAAATGGCAATTCCACTCGTTTACAACGTTCGAAGCGTCAAAGCTCGCTGGACCTCCACAATCGTTGCGGTGGTGGGGATTGCCGGAACCGTGGGTGTCTTCGTTGCCATGTTGTCGCTCGCGCGCGGATTCAAGGCCACACTTGTTTCTTCTGGCTCCGCGGACAACGCGCTCATTACCCGCGCAGGGGCAACGTCCGAAATGACCAGTGGAGTGTCTCTCGATTCGGTCAAAATTATCCAGGATGCTCCGGGCATCGCTCGTGGGGCCGACGGCCCGTTGCTGACACCGGAGGCTGTCCTGATGGCGCCGATTCCTTTGCTATCCACCGGCACGGATGCCAACGTTGAGCTTCGCGGTGTCGCGCCAAACGTTTTTGCCATTCGCAGCAATGTCAAAATCATCGAGGGCCGCATGTTTCGGCCTGGTCTGTCCGAACTCATCGTCGGCAAAAACGCCAAGGCGACCTATTCGGGCTTGACTCTGGGAAGCACAATTGGTCTCGGCAGCGTACGTTGGCAAGTGGTGGGCATCTTTGACGCCGGCGGAAGCGCCTTCGATTCCGAGGTTTGGGGCGACGCCCACCTCCTGAATGGCGCCTATAAGCGTCCCGACACTTTTTCTCAGTCCGTTACGGTGCACCTCGCTTCGCCTGCCGCCCTTCAACAATTGAGGGACACTCTCACCGCCGATCCGCGTTTGAATGTGGACGTAACCCGCGAAATCGATTACTACGCCAAGCAGTCCACGCGCATGACCCAGCTCATCACTATCCTTGGCGGGTTTGTCGCGTTGATCATGGCCATCGGCGCGGTCTTTGGCGCCCTCAACACCATGTACTCCGCCGTTGCCGAACGCGGACGTGAAATTGCCACCATGCGCGCGCTCGGATTCAACTCCTGGAACGTCGTCCTCTCATTTCTCTTTGAAGCCCTCTTGATTTCTTTTGTTGGCGGCCTCGTTGGCTGCCTCGCCGTTCTGCCCCTCAACGGCCTGACCACCAGCACCATGAATTTTCAGACTTTTTCCAACCTGGCCTTCGCCTTCAAGATCACCTTTGATCTTCTTTGGATGGGCGTTCTCTTCGCTATGGTTATGGGCGTCCTCGGCGGCATGCCCCCGGCCATCCGCGCCGCGAGCCGGCCCGTAGCCACAGCCCTCCGCGAATTGTAGCGGCAAGCGCATCCCAAACTGCCAAAACAGAGTCATGTAAGGCGGTTGCGTCCTATGGATTATTTTTCAAAGCTCAAACCGATTAATCGGCGAGCTGAGCTTTCGCCTGCAATATTTTTGTAACACGATTCGAAAGAATGTGAACCCTGCAGGTGAGCCCGTCTTTGAGCAAAAGGGTACGTATACCCGCTGTGTGCTTCGAATCGGTCTCAGCTGGTATGGGGAATTCTTTGCTGAGGGGTGGAGCACCCGCAAGCTCGCCGGGCGGCACAACCCATATCCAATCCTTTACTGCCGTTTTCGAATCCGTGCTTTACACTTGCTTATCATGTTCCTTGACGATTCAAGGACTGCGCCCCTAGCCTAAGAAGGAAGGATCCTGGCACCGCATGAACCCTCTTGGAAAACAGGCCGCGGACACGCAACGCTGCGCATTTTGCGGCAAGTACATGGCGGCGCATTTGAGGCAGTGCCCCTTTTGCCGCGAGGCGGTTCCGCAGGTGCAATTGTCTCGTCGCACAGGTCCCGACGGTCGCCGTCAAATCCGGCGCGGACTGCTCTACATGCTTCTCGCGGGTGTGATTCATTACTTCGCGGGCGGCTATAGCATGCCTTTCCAGCTTCCCGTTCTCATCCTGCCGCTGGTGACAGATTACCTCTCGCCGCTGCTATTCTTGGGTGGTCTGGGAATGACGATCTACGGCCTCTTCCTCCGAATTAAATCCTGATCCATTTTCCGCCCGTTTGGCGTTGGCATGCGAACCAGCGAAGCTTTCCGAAAGCCGGGCAAGAAATGCCGGGCGGACAAGGAAACCTGTTCGTAAGGCCAGCTTGACCGATTGGAGTAGTACCCTGCATTCGAATGCTCTCCCCGGCGCCGGGCGTGGCCTACTAGAGGCGAGGCCGCATCCGGCAGCCTCCAAAATTGTCGCGATACATTCAATATAGGAGTGACTATGAAAAGATCATCGTTGGTTGTTGCATTCGTGGCGTTGGGTGTTTCCCTGTCCATGACGATTCGTGCGGAACGCGCCGGGGCGCAAGGTCCCGCGGGCGCAGGCGCATCCACGGCGGCGCAGGGAAGTTCGAGCTCCTCAGCCTCGCATAGCTCGCGTTCCCTCAATCCCATCAAGTGGGTGAAGCGAGACAAGGGTTCCAAGAATTCCCCTGATTCGAACGGCAGCAGGAGCGACGTCGAAAAAAAGCTGACGCCGAAGTTGCGGGCCCAAGGCGTTTTGCCGGCCAATTCGAACGCCACCGATGCTTGCGCGCCTTTCACCGCGCTGAATGAATGTCTCGCCGCGCTCCACGCCAGCTACAATCTTGCATTGGAGTTCATTTGCCTGCGCGCGAATGTGACGGGCGTGCACACCAACGCCGATCTGTCCGGGTGCAAAGGCGCGATCGCCGACCAGGCCCAGAGCCTGAAAAAGGCGATACATGAGCTGAGTCCCAGTGCCGACGCAAAGGGAGCAGCCAAGAACGCGGAGCAACAAGCCAAGGACGATCTGAAGGATCTCGGCGCATAAGGCTGAAGCCGGAGAAAAATCTCAACGCGGTCGAACAGATTTTTCGGAGAAGGCCGAGAAAAACTTGCACGAAGTCGAAACGGGGCGGGGCCGGTGAAGGCATCCGCCCTGTTTTTATTTGAAACCCACAACCGTTGCGGCTTCGGCCCATTGCTTTTTGAATGGCAGAGCCATCCGGAAACAATATTGCGACGAGCGCATCACGATTGCGCGTAGACAGACCCTGCCGAAGCGGAGGGACCGGAGTGCTGCGCCGGCGCAGAAGAAGGTGAGGCATCTGGGGACGACGCAGAAGAACCAGCGGCTGAGGCGGAGTATGGGGACGCAGCCGACAAGGGGGCGTCGGTGTCCGACGTGGCAGCGGCAGCTGCAGCGCGGTAGCGCACGATGAGAAGCGTGAGGTCGTCGGCCTGGTGGGCGCCGCGGGCGAAGTTTTCGACGGCTTCGAGGACGCATTTCTGGAGCAGCTCGAGGGGGCACTCCATCTGGCCGGTGAGGAGTTCCTTCAGGCGCGGGATGCCGAACAATTGCTCGTCAGGATCCATGGCCTCGGTGACGCCGTCGCTGAAAAGCACGAGGGTGTCACCAGGCTCGAGCTTCAGGCAAACGGCGGTGTATTGCGCTTCGGGAACGAGGCCGACGGGATAGGAGCCTTCGGTAAAGGCCTCTTCGGCAATGCCGCGGCGGATCAGGAAAGGCGAAGGGTGGCCGGCGTTAATATATTCGAGATGGCCTTCTTGATCGAGAATGCCGAAGAACATGGTGGCGTAGCGGCCGACCTCCGAGTGATCGCACAGGAAGCGATTGACATGATTGAAAACGCGCGCGGGATCGGTGCCAAGAGTCATGCCGGAGAGCGCGCCCTGAAGCATGGTGGTGAGAAGCGCGGCGCCGAGTCCCTTGCCGGAAACGTCAGCGATGAGAAAAGCGGTGCGGCCATCGCAAAGCGGGAAAACATCGAAGTAATCTCCTCCCACCGATAAGCAGGGAAGATTGAAGCCTGTGACGGAGAGGTGCGGATATTCGCGGAAATCGCGCGGGAGAAGAGCTTGCTGAATGTCGCGGGCAATGTTGATCTCCTGCTCGAGGCGCTGGCGCTCGCGTTCGCGTTCGACGAGGCGGGCATTATCGAGAATGCTGGCGGCGTCGGCCGCCAGGGCGTCTAGGATTTGACGGTCGAGTTTCGAGAAAGCGGCAGGACGGCGCGAATCCAAATAGAGGACGCCGAGAAAATCACCGCGCTTGACGTCGACCATGGATTCCTGAGTACTGGCGCGGGACAAGGCGTAAAGAGGAATCACGACCACGGCGCGCAGGCGCTGCGCGACGATGCTCTGCGCGGCCTGCAAATCCACGTCGGCTTGCGCGAGGTCTTCGGTGATGACCGGAGACTGCTGCTTCAGCGCGAGCTGGATGGCGGTCTGGCTAGGCGTGAGGCTTTCGGGCGGAAGACGAAGTCCGCCACTGCGCCGCGCGAGTTTTACTTTCAGGGCGCCGGCGCAATCGGTTTCGAGGAGCAAACCGCGATCGGCGTCGGTGACGGATACGGCGTGATCCAGCATGTGGCCGAGCACCACGTCAAGAGGGAGCTGGGAATGGAGGAGTGAGGTCGCTTCAAGGAGACGCTTGAGCTTGATCAGGCCGCCGGCCGGCTCCGAGCTGGTGATGTGCTCGATGCGGGTGAGCAGTTGTGGAAGGGAATCGTCGTCTGAACTTTTGGCGGAGCGGAAGATGATCTCGTAGGAGTCGTCGAGGCCGAAGGTGATGGCGTCGCCATCCTGGAGTTCACGACTTTCGACTTTTTCGCCATTGACGAAGAGGCCGCGGCGCTGGCCGCGATCTTCGAGATAGAAACGATTAGCTTCGATCACGACCGCGGCGCAATTGCGGGATATGCGGCGGTCGGAGAGCTGCAAGTGGTTGCCGGTTTCGACGCCGCGGCCGATCATAAACGGCGTTTGGGTGATGCGGGCGTAGCGGCGCGCGCCGTCGGGGGAGACGACTTCGAGCACTGCTTCACCGGCTAGGGGAACGGTGTCAGGCATGGGCGAACCCAATGCGGGAATTGTAGCATGCGCGAGGAGGCATGGAGGTGGGGAGGTAGAAATGGCGGCCCGGGGCAGGGATCACCATCTGCTTCCTGGTTGACAAGAATCGCCCCACCCCTCTTTAGTATGGAACCGCGGATTCTAAAGGGGTTGCGCGGGCGTTCTTCGGAAGTGCGGATCCCAAAAGACTTAGCAGAGCGACCAGAGAGGAGTGAAGGCGCGGCTAACACTGGAACACGGAATCCTTGGGACTGCACCTAGCTTGATAGCGGAGGGTGCGTCACTCGTTTCCGGGCTGGCGGCGCTCAGAAAAGTGACATCATTTTGGAAACGGGCCGGCCATGATCGGCCCGGGCAATAGGGGCTCCCAGGCTTTCTTGCAATGAGCACACTGCACTTGCGGGTGGCCGGAGTCACTGGGCCCTGAGTCTTGGGTGACTGCAAACGAGTTTTTCTTATCGCAGTAAGGGCAAACGACATCGACCATAACGTGGAGGGGCGTGAGTGTTGTCTCCATTTGAAGGGCTCTTTCCGGGGCCTGAAGGTTCTCCTTTGGCAGCCATTGCGTTTTCCTGCCAGCCCGCTTGCTGGCGTACAGAGCTTCATCGGCGCGCGCAAGCAATTCCTCCGGACGCTCGCCCATTTCGTACTGTTTCCATCCTGCCGAGAAGGTGACGGGAATTTTCTGGCCATGCCAGTTCACTTCCAACGAACCGAGGCGTACTAACACAAGTTGCAGCTGCTCCAAGGTGCACTCCGGAAGCAGAACGAGAAACTCGTCGCCCCCCAACCGAACAGCCAGGTCGGCCCCCCGGACGACCTTGTTCAAACGGGCGGCAAATTCCAGCAATACTTGATCACCAGCCGGATGGCCATGCGTGTCGTTGATCTGCTTGAAATTGTTCAAGTCCAACGTGAGGACGGTCAGGGGATGCCCCTTGCGTTCCGAGCGAGCCACTTCGGCGGCCAGGCGTTGCTCGGCAAAACGGCGGTTGTACAGACCGGTCAGTGGATCAACCATCGCTAGATTGCGGAGAAGCTCGGAATGACCTTGTTTCTCGGCGAGCTGACGGCGAAGCCGCTTGATGAGAATTTGTTGAGAGATCGTATAGATGTTAAAAATGACGACTAAAGCAATCAAACCAAAAACAGCTTCGACCATCTTGATCTTGAAAATGGTGTCCGCTCCTTGACGCACTGCGGGAAGAGCGAGCGCGATGACCGCAAACGCGAGAAGGAATATGACAAAGATAGAATAGCCCCAGACCCACCAGTCGCGCTTCTCGATTCGGCGAAATTCGTTTGCGAGTTCTCGATCGCGCGCCTTTAGAGATGGCGGGATGGGTTGGATGTAGGGGTCACTCATGGGATGGCGGGGGCGGCCAAAAAATTCACCGTTCATTCAAGTTAAGCCCTTTGGAAACACCGGTCAAGGCTAATTCGGCGTGATTTACTATATTAGGTACTTCCAGGACTTAGGCCAAGTTGAGGCCTATCGGCCCGGCGGATGTTTCAGTAAAATGGCATCTGCGAAGGAGTTACGGGGAGCCGCTACGTTTCCGCCAAGAGTCCCATCTGGTTAGTACTCCTGTCCCATTGGCCAGGCTGGAGCATCCTGGCAAAATTCAGTTGAACAAAAATGGTCTCGATCTTCATCCTGGTGTTCGCCGTGATCGCCCTGGTGAGATTCGCAATCTCGCAATGGCGCGCGATTTGGATATCGGCCGCCAATCAGCAGCTGTCTGACTCGTTGCAGCTAACGGCGGGAATTGACGGCGCGACCATCGGCGCCGGTGATTTCAGCACACTCTTGCAACTCTGCAACGAGGTGTCTCCCGATTTGAAAAAGGCAAGCCCATGGCTTAGAGAGGTGTCGGTCTACTATCGTGCTATGACGGCATTCGAGCAATCTTTCAGAGTGAAAGTTCCCTCCATTTCCTCATGGGCGAAGGGCGAAATGCAGATTTGCTCGCGCTATGCGGCAGTGGTTCTTGACCAAAGTCTCTCCATGAACATGGAGCGCCGGCTCGCAGCGCGGGCCAACTGACTCAATTTAAGGCGCGTTCCACCTCCCTTCGAGATTCAGAGCAAGCACCACAGATGTGATTCACCTTCAAGGTATTGTCACGATGGCGGGGTGGAGTTCCCAGATCGTTTGCACCTGCACGGAGCCGCGGTTGTGGTCAAAGTCTTCAAAGGCCATCCCCAGGACATCCACTGGCAAGGCGAGAGGCAAAGGCCATGTTGGGACCGCGAGACTGGAACAACGCGGTTTCGAACTCCCCGGGGTCGTAGAGGGTGGCATGTCAAGAAGGATTAATTTTCGAAAGCCTGGAACCACTCGTCATCGGCCTAGGCCGTCGCATAATTCATGCTGCGCACGGCAGAGACGCCACATATAACCTGCTAGGCAGGGAAAATGTGGCGAGATGGCGAGTGGGGCGGATGGGGCCAGATAACCGTTGATGACCTGGAGAGCAGCAGCCTGGCCGTTTTCCAGAGTAATCCAGCTCCCGTCGCGATAGGCACGGCGACTTGGAGGCGAGGCCGCCGGAGCGCGGAGAAGAGAGAAGCCGCCCTAACGGGACGGTGCTACGAAAAGAGGCGCACGCGCTCTCGGACAGCACGCCAAAGTGCGCATCCGGTTCATTAGTGCTACCAGGTTCGGGCAGTCCCGGTCGGTTATTGCCGTGAATTTCAAACCCACTCCGCCGTTAGGAATCAGATGTTGCACGACGGCTTCGACCCTGATCTGTCCTTCCCGAACGAGAAAATCAAGCTTGACTTTCTCGCCCACGGGCCGCGGACTTGGCGTGGAGAGGAATAACCCCCCCACGCTCAGGTCGCAAACACGGGAAACATCATCCATTCCACAGCAGCTCCAATAGACCCACACATCGTCCCCTGTCTCGACTCGAGAAACCATTCTTCTGGAATAGCTTATTTTTGCCAGCGCGGTTGCCATGCGGATCTCCTCAGGCCCTGCAGATTTGCGCGGATAATTGAGAGAACGAACGACCCAACGCAAGGTTACTGGGGACAATAGCCAGATCATCGCAAGCGAACAATCAGGGGAATACCCTAATTGCTATGTAAGATTTACTTGATCATGGGTACGATGCAGCCGCAGTAGGCAGAAAACCCCCACGCATTCCACGTCGCGCGGCATTGGGGCGAGGGAGAATGGCATGAGCGCGTGGTACACCCAATGTCAGGCGGTAGTTTTCTGAGGAGAAGGGTTTTCAGCTTTGTCAGGCTCAAGATTGGGGAGGAAGGCGGTGAGGATGCCGATGGCGGGGAGGAACGAGCAGAGGTGGTAGACAAAATTGAGGCTGGTGAGATCGACAAGTTTGCCAAGGAGCGCTGCGCCGATGCCGCCCATGCCAAAGGCAAACCCGAAGAATAGGCCGGAGACGGCGCCGATTCGCCCGGGCATGAGTTCCTGTGCGTAGACGAGGATGGCGGAAAAGGCGGACGCCAGGATCAGGCCGATGATGACGCTGAGGACGCTGGTCCAGAAAAGATTGGAGTAGGGCAGGAGCAAAGTGAAAGGCAGAGCGCCGAGTATGGAAACCCAGATGACGTATTTGCGGCCGATCTTGTCGCCTACGGGGCCGCCGATGATGGTGCCGGCGGCGACGGCGCCAAGAAAAATGAAAAGGTGGAGCTGAGCGCTCTGCAGGGACACGTGAAATTTCCCCATCAGATAAAACGTGTAATAGCTCATCAGGCTGGCCAGGTAGAAAAACTTCGAAAACATGAGCGCCACCAGGATGGCAAGAGAGAGCGCGATTTTGCCGGTGGGCAAGGGAGCGTGCGCGTGCGCCGGGGGCATTGCGGCGAGACTCGCGGGATCGGCGG
>Ga0209234_1000669_pt1 | contig 12179 bp, 8 predicted proteins | sample GraSoi013_1_20cm_2_FD_185816 | JGI IMG/M metagenome (GOLD analysis project Ga0209234, IMG submission 185816) | Grasslands soil microbial communities from the Angelo Coastal Reserve, California, USA - Sample 08_20_2013_1_20cm (SPAdes) (version 2) | ecosystem: Environmental > Terrestrial > Soil >... | reverse complement strand
ATTGAGCTGATCACGCCGGTGGCCATGGAGAAAGGCTTGCGCTTCGCCATCCGCGAAGGCGGACATACGGTGGGCGCAGGGACCATCAGCGAGATTGTGCAGTAAAGCTGTAGGGATGACCGCCCTCGGCCGTCCAGGCGGAGCGAAGCTCCGCAGAGTTTTTCGCGGGCGAGGGCGCCCGCGCCACACAGAAAGAAGCTAGGTGCTGAATGCCCCGAGAGATCATTACGTTGCAGTGCGGTGATTGCAAAGAGCGGAATTATTCGACCACCAAGAACCGGAAAACCACTCCGGATCGGCTGGAGATCAAGAAATTCTGCCGGCGTTGCCGGAAGCACACGCCGCATAAGGAAGTGAAATGACGTGGAACGCGGGCGAGGGCGCCCGCTCTACGCAAACAGGGGCGTAAGCTCAACGGTTAAACTGCCGGTCTCCAAAACCGGACTTGGGGGTTCGAATCCCTCCGCCCCTGCCAGAGTTTGGGAACAAGAGGGACAGGTAGAGTGATGGGAGTCGAGACGAAGAAGATGGCGAATACACTTGCAGCAGCCGGCGATTTTGGTGACCGCATAAGGTCCTGGCCGGAGCGGATCAAAGGTTTTTACAGTGATGTGCGCACGGAGATGAAGAAAGTCACCGCGCCATCGTTCAAGGAAGTGCAGGCGACGACGGCCGTGGTTGTCATCACGGTTTTTCTGTTCGCATTTTATTTTTGGGTCGTGGACAACACGGTGGGAAGAGGTGTCACATCGCTCATCCAGTATCTTACCCACCGCTGAGAGTAGAGAGGTAGAAGTTTGGAAGAACTTATGCAGGATGAAGAAAAAAATCAGGCGGACGCGGAGACGAGCGCAAACGGCGTGACGACTAGCGCTGAGTCGCCGGCCGAACAGCCGCGCAATCCGAATATGAAGTGGTACATCATCCACTCTTATTCGGGATTCGAGCGAAAGGTCAAAGAATCGCTGGAGTCGCGCGTACAGGCTTTCGGTTTACAGGACAAAATCGGACGCGTGCTGATCCCAACTGAAGCAGTCACAGAAGTTCGGGGCGGTAAGAAGTACACCGTGGACCGCATGTTCTATCCGGGATATGTGCTCGTCGAGATGGATATGGATGATCACGTGTGGCACGTAGTGAAATCCACGCCGCGTGTGACTGGATTCGTCGGAACCGGGCAGCAGCCTACGCCACTGTCGGAAGAAGAGGTTCAGCACATCGTTTATCGAGTAAGCGAGGCGAAGGATAAGCCGAAGCTCAAGGTTAAGTTCGAGAAGAATGAATCCGTAAAGATCACCGAGGGTCCATTTGCGTCATTTGACGGTATTGTCGACGATGTCAACGAAGACCGGCAGACAGTCAAAGTTATGGTGACGATTTTCGGGCGCTCGACACCTGTGGAATTGGAGTTCAGCCAGGTAGAAAAGAAATTGTCCTAAACAAAGGCGCGAAAGGCGCCAGGGAAGAGAATTATGGCAAAGAAGGCGACAGGATCGGTAAAGCTGCAGATTGCGGCTGGCAAAGCAACTCCGGCGCCCCCGGTTGGGCCCGCGCTTGGGCAGGCGCAGATCAACATCATGGAATTCTGCAAGCAGTTCAACGCCCGCACCAATCAAAAGGAATTGGAAGGCCTCATCATTCCGGTAGTGGTAACGGTCTATAACGATCGCTCGTTCACGTTCATCACCAAGACGCCTCCGGCCTCGATTCTGTTGAAGAGAGCCGCCGGAATCGCCAAAGGATCGGGCGCGCCGAATAAAGATAAGGTCGGGAAAGTCACGCTGAAGCAGGTGGAGGACATCGCGAAACAGAAGATGCCGGACTTGAATGCGGCGTCGATCGACGCGGCGGTAAGGAGCGTGCGCGGGACAGCGCGGTCAATGGGAATTGATGTGGTCGGGTAGCGCCGCCGTCCCGGCGGCCCAGTGGCTGGCCAGAGGCCTGCGCTACAAAATAGAGTCGAAAACACTACGGCTCACGGAACAGCGATGAGCGGTGGGAGACGGAGAAATCATGAAGAAAGCAGGGAAAAACATCACGAAAGCGCGGCAGGCGGTGGAAGCGCGTCCGTATCAGTTGAAGGACGCCGTTCCGCTGCTGCAAAAAGTGAAATTCGCCAAATTTGACGAGACAGTTGAGATCACAATGCGGCTGGGTGTCGACCCGAAGCATGCGGACCAGATGGTGCGCGGCACGGTCGTGCTCCCGCATGGGCTAGGCAAGTCCAAGCGCGTCCTGGTGATTGCCAGCGGTGAGAAGGTGAAAGAAGCCGAACAGGCCGGAGCTGACTACGTCGGTGGCGAAGAGATGGTGGAGAAGATCAACAAAGAGAACTGGACTGACTTTGACGCTCTGATCGCGACGCCGGACGTCATGAAATCGGTGGGGAGATTGGGAAAAGTGCTTGGGCCGAAAGGCCTGATGCCCAATCCGAAAACTGGAACGGTCACGTTCGATGTCGCGCGGGCAGTGCAGGAAGTCAAAGCCGGGAAGGTTGAGTTTAGGACGGATAAGACGGCGCTGGTTCATGTGGCCGTGGGAAAAATTTCATTTCCGCCCGAGAAGCTGGTCGAGAACGCCAGCACTCTTATAACCAGCGTGATCAAGGCTAAGCCATCGGTGGCCAAAGGCAAGTACGTGAAAGGCTGCTATTTGAGCTCAAGCATGGGGCCAGGCATATCGATCGATACCACGGCGATCGAGACCGCGGCGAAGGCATAAGAGTGTGGGGGCGGGTCTTTGACCCGCCCGAACGGGGCGAAGCCCCGTTCCCACACAAAAAGGGGTTCTAGATAATGGCGGTCACCAGAGCTAAGAAGCAGGAACAGGTTGAGAAGCTGGGAACGGAGCTGAAGAAGGTTTCCAGCGTAATTGTCGCGACGTACAGCAAGCTGACGGTCGCTCAGGATTATGAGCTTCGCAAAACGCTGCGCAGTTCGGGAGCGAAGTATCGCGTCGTCAAGAATACGCTGGCGGAACGCGCTGCCAAGGGCACCAAAGTCGAGGAAGTGCTGAAGGGCCTCTCCGGCGTGACCTCGATCGCTTACACGGAAGGCGATCCAGTGGCGCTGGCAAAAGCTCTGGCGAAGTACGCCAAGGATAACCCGGAGTTCACGTTTAAGGCCGGTGTGGTCGAAGGCCGCGTGGTTTCGATCAAGGAGATCGAATCGCTGGCGACCATGCCGTCGAAGGAAGAGATTTACTCCAAGTTGCTGTTCCTGCTGAATGCTCCAGCGCAACGGTTGGTATCGGCAATGAATGCCGTGGGACGCGACTTGGCGGTCGTGATCAATCAGGGAGTGGAGAAGCAGAAGTTTGCGAATGACGCGCCTGCTGGGGTCTGAGACGGTTTTGAAGATCAGAGATATTGTCAAAGACAACGTCGCGCGCTTCTCGTTTTACCGAGCAGTCGAAGTGGACGGGACTAAGTACAAATTCCCTGTAAGTCTGGAAGACCTCGGAACCGCCACGCTGCTAGCTGAGCACAAGGCGATAACGCTTATGCGGTACATCCGCAAGGCGCTTGAGGATAAAACGTTCGTCAAGGCGTAACGGTTTTGGTTATCAGTGATCAAGGGTTGCGTAGTCTGAGTTGCCCCGTGTCTGGCGTGGCAGAAATCAAGACCAAGCGCACTGGAAACTTGGATCACGGATAACGAAGGCGGCAGACGTAGCAAGCTGCGTCTCTGCAAGGAAGAATTAAAAATACTGGAGAACTGAAAATGGCGGATCTGGCGCAGTTGGAAGAGCAAATTGTAGGGCTGTCGCTGCTCGACGCGGCGCAGTTAGTCAAGAAGCTGGAAGAGCGTCTCGGCGTTTCGGCTGCTGCGGCGGCCCCCGTAATGGTAGCGGGCGGCGGCGGCGCGGCGGCAGGGGCGGCTCCGGTCGAGGAGAAGACTGAATTCGCGGTTGTGCTCAAGGAAGTGGGCGCAAACAAGATTAACGTCATTAAGGCGGTACGCGAAGTCACCAGCCTGGGATTGAAGGAAGCCAAGGATCTGGTGGATGGCGCTCCCAAAACGGTGAAAGAGGGCGTGTCGAAAGAGGAAGCCGAGAACATTAAGAAGAAATTCACGGAAGCTGGAGCAACGGTCGAAGTGAAATAGCTGCAATGGAGAAGACGGGCGTCTCGCCCGTCCAATTCACCGGGCGCGGACGCCCGGTCTCCATAAGATGCTGTTGCTGAATCCAGGAGGGCGGTGTTATCATCTATATCAACGCCGCTTCCCCACTTTGACCGGAAGTGCTGCGGCTCTCCTCAACAACCCAGGGAAGCGGAGCAGAGTCGCGAATAAGGGTTGGCAGACTGTTTCGCGGGCAGCGGAACTGAACAGGCCTTAGAACTGGCGCGGAAACTTACATTTCAACATAGGCCAAGCGCCGCCAATGGCGCCTGCGGGGAGCTACGTCCCTCCGGGCGCATATGTGTCTGTTAAGCATGAGTGATAAGGCGGCGGGCCTGTGACCCGCCGAACGGGGAATAGTCCCATTCCCACATGGTTTTTATCCCGCGGTTGAATGCAGCCTCCGGCTGCGCTTGAGAGTTGGAGTCATCTGAATGTCGAAGAATAATACCTTTCGTAAACGCTTTGATTTTTCCAAAATTCCCGCCACGATTCAGATTCCGAATCTGATCGAGGTACAGAAGCGCTCTTACGACCGCTTCCTTCAAATGGACCGCTTGCCCAGCGAGCGTGACGACGCCGGTTTGCAGGCGGTTTTCCAGTCGGTGTTTCCCATTACCGATTTCCGCAATGTTTCGCAGCTCGAGTTTGTCGATTACGCTATCGGAAATTGGGAATGCAAGTGCGGCCATCTAAAAGGGCTGCACCATCTGCGCACCACTTGCAAGAATTGCGGATCGACGGTCATCACCGACCCGTATCACCCCGGAGATGTGCTCTGCCCGAAGTGCGGCACGTACAACGCCAACACACCTGATTTCTGCAACAAGTGCGGTGACCCCGTAGGTTTGCAGCTAAAGAATGATGTGACCGAGTGCGAAGAGAAGGGCATGACGTATTCCGCGCCGCTCAAGGTGACGATGCGGCTGACGATTTACGAGAAGGATGCGGAAACGGGCAATCGTTCAATCCGCGACATTAAAGAGCAGGAGGTCTTCTTCGGCGACGTGCCGCTGATGACCGACAACGGCACCTTCATCGTGAACGGCACCGAACGAGTGATCGTAAGCCAGCTTCACCGCTCCCCCGGCGTGTTCTTTGAGACTGCGAATAACCGCACTTATTTCCTAGGCAAGATCATTCCTTACCGCGGCTCATGGGTGGAATTTGAATACGACCAGAAGAACGTTCTTTACGTCCGCATCGATCGCAAGCGCAAGTTTCTGGGAACGATTTTCCTGCGGGCATTGGGCCTCCGTTCGGGCGAAGACATCTTGAAGACGTTCTACACGGTCGATCGCCTTGTCATTCGGGACAAGAAACTCTATTGGACTCTCGATCCTGCCAGCGATAAGCCGACAAACCTGTTGGGAATGAAGCTGGCGCGCAGCATCAAGAATAAATCGGGTGAGGAGATTGCGCACTCGGGTCGCAAGCTCAATGCCGCAACTCTGAAGGAACTTCAAAAAGCGAGGATCACTGAGATTGAAGTGGACATTACTGATCTCGAGGGCGCGTGGGTGGCGGGCGACGCGGTCGATACCACGACTGGCGAAGTTTTGCTCGAAGCCAACTCAGAACTGGCGGCCGATAAACTTTCGAAGATTTTGGATTCGGGTGTTGTCGAGCTGAACCTGTTCTTCCCCGAGCGGGACGACGTTGGCACGGTCATCAGCCAGACCTTGAAGCGTGACTCGGTAAATACGCCGCAAGAAGCGCTGATCGAGATCTACCGCAAGCTGCGGCCAGGTGATCCGCCGACACTGGATACTGCGACGGCGCTGTTTCACGGCATGTTTTTCGATCCGCGCAAATACGACTTTTCGCGCGTGGGCCGGCTGAAGTTCAACATCAAGCTGTTTGAAAATCAGGACGCGACCAAGCTCGACAACCGCACGCTGGAACCGGACGACTTCTACGCGACCATCAAGTATCTGCTGAAACTGCGCAAGAACATTGGCGCTGTGGATGACATCGATCATCTCGGCAACCGGCGGGTGCGCGCGGTGGGCGAGCTGCTCGAGAACCAGTTCCGCATCGGTCTGGTGCGCATGGAGCGCGCCATTAAAGAGAAGATGAGCGTGTACCAGGAAATGTCCACGGCCATGCCGCACGACCTGGTCAATGCCAAGCCGGTGATGGCAGCCATCCGCGAGTTCTTCGGGTCCTCGCAGCTTTCGCAGTTCATGGACCAGACGAACCCGCTTTCGGAAATTACCCACAAGAGGCGCCTCTCGGCGCTTGGCCCGGGAGGCTTGTCGCGCGAGCGCGCAGGATTTGAAGTCCGAGACGTTCACCCGACGCACTACGGCCGCATCTGCCCGATCGAAACGCCGGAAGGCCCGAACATCGGACTAATTTCATCTTTGAGTTGCTATGCGCGGATCAATGACTACGGCTTCATCGAATCACCGTACCGGCGCGTGAAAAACGGCCGAGTGCTCGACTATGTGAGCATTGTGAATGCCGGCGATAGCGACTTCAAAGTCGGCGACCACGTCGAGAAGCACGAAATTGAGAAGATCAACGCTGACCTAAAAGACCGGCGCAAGAAAGCGGCGGACGTTGAGCCGTATTCGTTCTATCTTTCAGCCTGGGAAGAAGACCGTCACGTCATAGCGCAGGCGAACGTTGAGCTTGATGATAAGGGGCGCATTGTCGGCGACCTGGTGAATGCCCGCAAGTCAGGCAACTTTGTGCTGGTGAACCGCGATGAAGTTGATTACATCGACGTCAGCCCCAAGCAGCTTGTTTCGGTCGCTGCATCGCTTGTGCCGTTCCTTGAGCACGATGACGCTAACCGCGCGCTGATGGGTGCCAACATGCAGCGCCAATCGGTTCCGTTGCTGCGTGCGGAAGCGCCGATCGTGGGCACTGGAATGGAAGGCGTTACGGCGCGCGATTCCGGGGCAGTGATCCTGGCGCGTCGCAATGGCGTGGTCGATTCGGTGGATTCCGAACGCATTATCGTGCGTGTTGAGGGCGAACACCATCCCGGGCAGCTTTCGCGTGAAGTTGGCAGCGACATCTACCAGCTCACGAAGTTCAAGCGCTCGAACCAGAACACCTGCATCAACCAGAAACCAGTAGTGCTGCGAGGGCAGCGCGTGGAGAAGGGCCAAGTGATTGCCGACGGCCCTTGCACCGATCATGGTGAGCTGGCGCTTGGCCGTAATGTGCTTGTGGCTTTCATGCCATGGCGCGGTTACAACTTCGAGGACGCGATTCTTGTCTCCGAGAAGCTGGTGAAAGACGACTACTACACGTCGCTGCACATCGAGGAATTCGAGATCGAGTCTCGTGACACCAAGCTCGGCCCCGAAGAAGTCACGCGCGATATCCCAAATGTCAGCGAGTCTATGCTGCGCAATTTAGATGAAGCGGGCGTGATTCGCATCGGGGCAACGGTGAAGCAAGGCGATATTCTTGTGGGCAAGGTCACTCCCAAGGGTGAGACACAGCTCACGCCGGAAGAGAAGCTGCTGCGCGCGATCTTTGGCGAGAAGGCCGGCGACGTGCGCGATGCTTCGCTCTACTGCCCGCCGGGTATCGAGGGCGTGATCGTCGATGTAAAGATCTTCTCCCGGAAAGGGCAGGAAAAGGACGAGCGCGCTAAGGCGATCGAGGCGACGCAGATTGCGAAGCTCGAAAAGAATCTTTCGGACGAAATCCGAATTCTGACCGACGAACGCCTTAAGCGCCTGGAAAACATTTTGGGCAGCAAGGAAGTGCTCGCCGACTTGCACGACGAGCGCACCAACAAGCGCCTACTGACCAAGGACACGATCCTTGACCGCGACACCATCGAGCGCATCTCGACCCGTAACTTGAAGCGGATCAAGTACGCCGACAAGGATCCGCGAGTGAATGAGCAGATCGATGAGATCGAGGAAATGACCTCGCGTCAGATCGACGTGCTCAAGAAGATCGTCAACGAAAAGAAAGACAAGTTGACCAAAGGAGACGAACTGCCGCCGGGCGTGATCAAGCTGGTCAAAGTCTACATCGCGATGAAGCGCAAGCTGAGCGTTGGCGACAAGATGGCTGGTCGCCACGGCAACAAGGGCGTGATCGCCCGCATTCTGCCGGAAGAGGACATGCCGTACCTCGAAGATGGCACAGCAGTCGAGATCGTGCTCAACCCGTTGGGCGTTCCATCACGTATGAACGTGGGCCAGATTCTCGAGACTCATTTGGGATGGGCCGGTCACGAACTGGGCGGCAAGATCGCGGAGTTGCTGAAGGAGAACTCGAAGGAGGAAGTCATTCGCCGCGAACTGAAAGCCCTGTTCAAAGACACGACTTTGGCAGATGCCATCTCGGAGCTCGATGACGAAGAGCTCGCGGCTTTGGCGCCGACCCTTACTCGCGGCGTGTTCACCGGTTCGCCGGTGTTTGACGGCTCAAAAGAGAGCGAGATCAAAGCACTGTTGCGCAGTTCTGGCTTGCCGGAGTCGGGCAAAACATATCTGTATGACGGCATGACTGGCGAGAAGTTCGAACAGCCGGTCACAGTCGGCTACATCTACATGCTGAAGCTGTCGCACCTGGTGGATGACAAGATTCACGCGCGTTCCATCGGTCCGTACTCGCTCATCACTCAGCAGCCGTTGGGCGGAAAGGCCCAGTTCGGCGGACAGCGCTTCGGAGAGATGGAAGTCTGGGCGCTCGAAGCGTACGGCGCGGCGTTCATTCTTCAGGAACTGCTGACGGCGAAGTCGGATGACGTTTATGGCCGCACCAAGATTTACGAGGCCATCGTCAAAGGCGAAGCCGCAATGGAGCCGGGCGTGCCCGAATCGTTCAACGTGCTGATTCGCGAGTTGCAGTCGCTGTGCCTGGATGTAGAGCTGATCAAGGCGGGCGACAGAAAGCCGGTGCAAGCCGCGGCAGCGGATTGAGAGCAGTTCCGAGTGGCCAATACTCAGTTGTCAGTTCGCCACCGGGCTCGCAAACAGATTGAGACACAGTTCCGCATGGTGTTCGCTCTCGGCCTTGACGGAACATTAAAACTGGCAACTGGCCACTAGCAACTGGCTGCTGCCTTGAGAGCAGGAAGTGGAGGAACACCTTGTTTCGTTCGAGCCCCTTTGACCTGGCAAATCCAATCGCCGATTTCGATGCCATTCGCATCAGCCTGGCCTCTCCGGAAAAAATCCGGAGCTGGTCGCACGGCGAAGTAACCAAGCCTGAGACCATCAACTATCGCACTTTTAAGCCGGAGCGCGATGGCTTATTCTGCGCGCGCATTTTTGGCCCAGTAACGGATTGGGAGTGTCTCTGCGGAAAGTACAAGCGGATGAAGCATCGCGGCGTTATCTGCGACAAGTGCGGTGTGGAAGTCACGCTGTCGAAAGTTCGCCGCGAGCGCCTGGGCCACATCGAGCTGGCCTCTCCCTGCTCGCATGTGTGGTTCTTTAAGGGACTGCCCAGCCGCATCGGCCATCTTCTTGATATTTCTTTGCGTGATCTCGAGTCCGTTCTGTATTTCGAAGCCTACGTTGTGGTTGAACCTGGTGACGCTCCTGTAAAAGAGCGTGAGGTCATCAAAGACGAGGCGAAATACCGCGAACTCGATCAACAATACCGGCCAGCGGGCTTTAAAGCCATGATGGGCGCGGAGGCAATTAAAGAGCTTCTCAAGCGGGTTGAGGTGGAAGCTCTTTCCAGCGAGCTGCGCGAGAAGATGAAGAATGAAACCTCGCTGCAGAAGAAGCTCAAGCACACCAAGCGGCTCAAAGTGGTCGAAGCGTTCCGCAAGAGCGGCAACAAGCCGAACTGGATGATTCTGGATGTCATTCCTGTCATTCCTCCTGAGTTGCGGCCGCTCGTGCCGTTGGATGGCGGCCGGTTTGCGACCTCTGATCTTAACGATCTCTATCGTCGGGTCATCAATCGCAACAATCGGCTGAAGAAGCTGATGGACCTGCACGCGCCCGAAGTGATCGTGCGCAATGAAAAGCGCATGTTGCAGGAAGCGGTGGATGCATTGTTCGACAACGGCCGCCGTGGACGCGTGCTGCGTGGCGCGAACAATCGTCCCCTAAAGTCGCTCTCAGACACGCTGAAGGGCAAGCAAGGGCGATTCCGCCAGAACCTGCTGGGCAAACGCGTGGATTACTCGGGCCGCTCCGTCATCGTAGTCGGTCCGGAGCTCAAGCTGCACCAGTGTGGACTGCCGAAGAAGATGGCTCTGGAGCTGTTCAAGCCATTTATCTATCACCGGCTGGAGCAGACCGGCCACTGCACGACCATTAAGCAAGCGAAAGAGATGGTCGAGCAGCAGGAACCGATTGTCTGGGACATTCTGGAAGAGGTCATCAAAGACCATCCGGTGCTCTTGAACCGCGCTCCCACTCTTCACCGGCTGGGTATTCAGGCTTTTGAACCGGTGCTAGTAGAAGGCAAGGCGATCAAGATCCACCCGCTGGTCTGCACGGCTTTCAATGCTGATTTCGACGGCGACCAGATGGCGGTTCACATTCCGTTGTCTCCGGAAGCGCAGGTTGAGGCCAGCGTACTGATGTTGTCTTCGCACAACATTCTTTCCCCGGCTTCGGGTCAGCCCATTACTGTGCCGACACAGGACATGGTGCTTGGACTCTACTATCTGACCAAAGAAAAGCCGGGCGCGAAGGGTGAAGGACGTTCGTTCGCCAATATTGACGAGGTTGTGCTGGCGCTCGAAGCCGGAGAAGTCGAAACCTTGAGCCCGATTCGTCTGCGCTACACGGGCGAAGTGATCGACTTGACCAGCGCGTACGACGATCAGGAGATCATCCACACTGATCCGGTAAATTACGATCGCAGTTTCCTGAGCACGACAGTTGGCCGCGCCATTCTGAATGATCACCTTCCCGAAAGCATGCCGTACATCAATGGCCTGCTGAAGAAGAAGGGCATCGGACAATTGGTGAACTATTGCTATCTGCGGTTCGGGCTGGAGACTACGGTCAAGATGCTCGATGAAGTCAAGGAGCTGGGGTTCCGCTATGCGACCCGGGCGGGGCTCTCAATTGGTATCGATGACATGGTCATTCCGGACAACAAGAAGATTCTTGTCCGCGACGGCGAGAAGCAGGCGGTAAGCGTTCAGCAACAATATCTTGACGGTGCAATTACCAATGGTGAGCGCTATAACAAGGTCATCGAAATCTGGTCGGCGATCACAGAAAAGGTTGCTGATGAAATGTTTGGTGACATGCAAAAGCACGACAAGGAAGGCGTCATCAACCCAATTTACGTGATGGCGGATTCCGGCGCTCGCGGATCGAAGCAGCAGATCCGCCAGCTCTCCGGCATGCGTGGACTGATGGCTAAACCCTCGGGCGAAATCATCGAATCGCCGATTACCGCCAACTTCCGCGAGGGCTTAACCGTGTTGGAGTACTTCATTTCCACACACGGCGCCCGTAAAGGCCTGGCTGATACGGCCCTTAAGACCGCCGACTCAGGCTACCTCACCCGTCGTCTGGTTGACGTGGCGCAAGACGTCATCATCAGCGAATACGATTGCGGAACGGTGGATGGCATTTACGTCTCCGGTATCGTGGAAGCGGGTGAGATTATCGAGCCGCTGCGCGACCGCATCGTTGGCCGCGTATCGCTCGAGAAAATCAAGGACTACGACGGCAACGTGGTAGTGGACATTAACCAGGAGATCACGGAAGAACTGGCTAGCTCGATTCAGGCAGCCGGCATTGAACGTGTGAAGATTCGCTCGGTGCTCACCTGCGAATCGAAACGCGGCGTCTGCGTGATGTGCTACGGACGCAACCTGGCTTCCGGACGCCTGGTTGAGCTGGGAGAAGCCACTGGCGTGATCGCAGCACAGTCTATCGGCGAACCTGGAACGCAGCTCACGATGCGTACCTTCCATATCGGAGGTACAGCATCGCGAGTGTCCGAGCAGTCGCGGCTGGATGCGAAAAACACAGGGACAGTTCGGTTCATCAATGTTCAGACGGTGAAATCCAAAACCGGCGATCTGGTAGTTATGAACCGCCAGGGTTCGATCGCTATTGTCGATGAGAAGGGCCGGGAGCGCGAACACTA
>Ga0209234_1000665_pt1 | contig 12199 bp, 9 predicted proteins | sample GraSoi013_1_20cm_2_FD_185816 | JGI IMG/M metagenome (GOLD analysis project Ga0209234, IMG submission 185816) | Grasslands soil microbial communities from the Angelo Coastal Reserve, California, USA - Sample 08_20_2013_1_20cm (SPAdes) (version 2) | ecosystem: Environmental > Terrestrial > Soil >... | reverse complement strand
TACCCAGGACAATTCCGTCCTGATGAAACACGCCAAACCGAAGGGCACGCCCATTCCAGGCAATATTTTGCAGCTTGGGCGTCCCTGGCATGAGAAAAGCCGGTCCTTTCTCGAGCTCCTGCGAGCGATAGAACACGTGGCCCGCATCGTTGCGAATCTCGAGATAGCGCAATCGCTTTGACTGATCGAAGAACGCTTCGACTCTTCTGCGATTTCCCCAGTCCACGCGCTGTTGTTGCAGCGCGCTGAAGAAACCTTGCGCCTCCGCTTTGATATCCTTGTCGAGGTTTTCGATCAGTTCCTGCCTCAAACTCCAAGCTGCACCAGCGGCGAATAACGCGAGAGCAATGGTAACGACGCCGACCGACCAAAGTGTCACTCGGGCGCGGAGCGTTGCTATCTTCATCGGTCCTCCCGCATTACATAGCCCGCGCCCCTAATCGTGTGGAGCAATTTGGGCGAACGACCGTCATCGATCTTGCGTCGCAACCGCTGGATGCAAACCTCGACGACGTTAGTACCAGTATCGAAATGGTGTTCCCACACGTGCTCGCAAAGCGCGGTCTTTGTGATGACACGCCCCGCGTGAGCCATCAAATACTCCAGCAGGGCGAACTCACGATTCGTTAATTCTATTTTCGCGCCGCCTCGCATGGCCTCGCGGTTGACCACGTTCAAAGAAAGGTCTGCGACTTGCATGATTGTGCCATGCTCGCCCGAAGCTCGACGCAGCAGCGCCCGCACCCGCGCGATGACTTCGTGGATCGAGAACGGCTTCGGCAGGTAGTCATCGGCGCCAAGGTTCAGGCCTTCAATTCGTTCGTTTACATTCCCACGCGCGGAGAGAAGGAGCACGGGCGTATTCACGCGCTGTCGCCGCATCTCGCGCAAGATACTGAGCCCGTCGCGTCCTGGCAGCATGATGTCGAGTACGATCGCGTCGTATGCTTGAGTGAGAATTTGAGTGAGCGCCGTGCCCCCGTCATGCACGAGATCAACCACCAGATTCTCCTGTGCGAGACCGTTGCGCAGAAAGCTTCCGAGTTTCTTTTCGTCTTCGACGACCAGTACTCGCATCCCCCAAAATTTAGGCGAAAGCGCCACGCGGCGCGAGGCTGGGAATGAAGATAACAAAAATGTAAGCCGCGCGCGGCCTTGTTCGACAGCTTGATCCGTTTAGCTTCCGACATGAGAGATGCGCGTAATTTCAGTGTTTTGCCACTCTCCTACTCCACTCACGACGGTGTATCGGCTGCTCAAGGAAACGGGTATGACACTCGCTTCGGTAAGTCGGATAGAGACTGCAGCTTTTGCCTGATTGACCCTCAGTTGTCTCTCTCTCGTCGCGCTCGTTCTGCATCAGTCTGGGTCGCACTCTCATTCGCAATTGGCGGCAATGTGTAATCGGATCATCATTCGATTGGTTGCTTTTGGCGGATTGGCAGCCTTCTCACATTTTGTCTCAGCCGCGGATCTGACCGGACAGGTAACGCTCGCTCAAGCGTTGGCGCTTACGCTGAAACAGAATCCCGATCTGGCGGCGTTCTCGTGGGATGTGCGCAGCGCGGAGGCGCGGATCTTGCAGGCGCGATTGTGGCCGAACCCGGAACTCGGCACGCAGAGCGAGGACATCGGTTTTAGCCTTTCGCAGACGACCCTTCAATTGAGTCAACTTATCGAGCTAGGCGGCAAGCGGAGCGCGCGCGTGCGCGAAGCGACGTTTGGACACGAGCTTGCAAGGTTGGATTATGAAACGAAACGGCTGGATATTTTGAAGAAGACCGCACAGGCATTCGTCGAGGTTTTGAGCGCGCAGGAGCGGGTGCGACTGGCGCAGGAGAACGTGGAGCTTGCCTCCGGATTGATTCCCGATATTCGCAAACGAATCGAAGCCGGCAAAGCCTCGGCTGTTGAACAAACGCGCAGTGAGGTGGCAGTGGCTTCGGCGCGGATTGAGCTCGATCAGGCGAAGAGATCCTTGATCACTGCGCGCCAACATTTGGCGGCGCAATGGGGCAGCGCGCAGCCGAAATTCACTCGTGTCGTTGGCGACTTGGAACGGATTACTTATTTGCCGGATTTGGAAAATCTTTCGTTAAATCTTTACCGCAACCCTGAAATCGCGCGATGGGAACCGGAAACAGCCAAGCGGCAGGCCACGCTCCGTCTGCAACAAGCGGATGCGGTGCCGAACCTGACGTTGTCAGCCGGCCCGCGTTACATTGTCGAAACCGGTGAATGGACGCCGGTGATCGGCTTTTCGTTGCCGCTGCCGTTCTGGAACCGAAACCAGGGAGCAATTCTCGAGGCAAGGCATCAGCTTGCCAAAGCCGACGACGAGAAACGCAGCGCAGTGACGCGTCTTTCCTCGGAGTTGAATGACGCGTATCAAACGGTCGCGAGAACGTCCAATGAGATTCATGTTTTAAAGGAGTCAGTGCTTCCTGGAGCTGAAAAAGCAGTTGAAGCTATTCGACAAGGCTACGAAGCCGGACGCTTTAGCTATCTCGACGTAAACGAAGGTAGACGAACACTGACGGCGGCGCGGCTGCAATATTTGCAGGCATTGAGCGACTATCATAAAAGCGTGGCTGAAATCGAAGCGCTGACCGTACGACCGTTCGACGCGAATTCTGGTTTTTCGAAATGAAAAGACAATACATTCTGCGCGCTCTCAGTGCGGCCCTTTTCGTCAGCCTGCTTTTGTTAGTGTCGTGTTCCAAATCGAAAAAAGAAGCTAACGAACACGCCGCAGAGCAGCCGGAAAAGAAACGGATCGAAGTTACCGAAGAGGCGCGCAAGAAATCCGGGATTGCTATCGAAGTTGCCGGACCGGCAGTTCTAAAAAAAACGCTGAAACTGAACGGGAAAATCGGCCCCAACGAGGAACGCATGGTGCATGTTAGTCCACGGTTTCCCGGCATCGTTAAGTCGATTGCCAAGCGGTTAGGCGATGTTGTGAAAACAGGCGAGGCACTCGCTGTGATTGAAAGCAATGAAAGCTTGCAGCCGTACGAAGTGAAGTCGGAGATCGACGGAACAATTATTAAGAGGGACATCGCGCTCGGCGAGTTCGTCGATACGAACAAGACCATGTTCATCGTCGCTGATCTGAGCAACGTCTGGGTGGATTTCAGTGTTTACCGCCACGAATCAGAAAGTTTAGGTGTAGGACAGAAGGTTCTTATTCAGCCAAGTGAGAGCGCTGACAAAATCGAAAGCACGATCTCGTACATTTCGCCATTCGGACTGGAGAACACGCAAACGACGCTGGCACGCGCTGTTGTTCCAAATGACAAGGGACAATTACGTCCTGGTCTATTTGTGGAAGGCACCGTCGTTCTTGAGGAAGTGCCGATGCCGGTCGCTGTGAAAGCAAGCGCGCTTCAGACCGTGGATGAAAAACCGGTCGTCTTCATCGAAGTTGCAAAAGGCTTTGAGGCTCGCGAGGTCGAGGTTGGCGAGCGCGATGACGAGTGCATCCAGATAAAATCCGGAGTCGTGGCTGGCGAAAAGTACGCTGCGGGAAATAGTTTCCTTCTCAAATCAGAACTCGCCCGACCTGAGCCGGGAGAGGAATAGGGGCCGCCCGATGATTGAAAGATTAATCGATTTCTCGATTCGGCGGCGCTGGCTCGTACTCGTGGCGGTCCTTGCTGTCGCAGCGCTCGGTCTTTGGAACTACGGTCGCCTGCCAATCGACGCTGTGCCAGATGTCACCAACGTGCAGGTGCAAATCAACACCGCTGCGCCCGGTTTCTCGCCGCTCGAAACCGAACAGCGCATCACCTTTCCAGTCGAGACGGCGATGGCGGGACTTCCACATCTCGACTTTACCCGCTCGCTTTCCCGCTATGGATTGTCGCAAGTCACCGTTATTTTCAAAGACGGGACTGACATCTACTTCGCGCGCCAGCTCATTAGTGAACGGATCACGCAGGTCAAAGACCAGCTCCCGCCGGGAGTCACCGTGGAAATGGGACCGATCAGTACGGCGCTCGGCGAGATTTACATGTGGTCAGTCGAAGCGAAGGAGGACGCGAAGAACGAACAGGGACAGCCCTACACCAGCACGGATCTGCGCACCATTCAGGAATGGATCATCAAACCGCAACTGCGCAATGTCCCGGGCGTAATCGAAATCAATTCGATCGGTGGCTACGAAAAGCAGTACGACGTCACGCCGCGACCAGAGCGTCTCGTTAGTTATGGATTGAGTTTTCGCGATGTGATGGACGCGTTGATGCGCAACAATGCCAACGTCAGCGCCGGTTACATCGAGCGGAACGGCGAACAATATCTGATTCGAGTGCCAGGTCAGGTGCTCGGGATTGAAGATATCGAGCAGATCATTGTGGGCGGCGGCGAAGGTGTTCCGATCCGCATCCGCGATGTCGCGGATGTCGGGCTCGGGAAGGAACTACGAACCGGTGCGGCGACACTTAACGGCAAGGAAACCGTTGTCGGCGTAGCTTTGATGCTAATGGGAGAAAACTCGCGCGCGGTGGCAGACCGCGTCGATATGAAGATGAAGGAAGTAAACCGTTCACTGCCACCGGGCGTAACCGCGCGGACGCTCTACACCCGCACCAAACTCGTCGACGCGACCATCGACACGGTGAAGAAAAATCTTTTTGAAGGCGCGCTGCTCGTGATGGCGATCCTCTTCGCGTTGCTCGGCAACTGGCGTGCCGCAGTCATTACCACTTTTGTCATTCCGCTTTCAATGATGTTTGCAATCACCGGCATGGTAACCAACAAAGTGAGCGCGAACCTGATGAGTCTCGGCGCACTCGACTTTGGTCTGATTGTCGATGGCGCCGTAATCATTGTCGAAAATTGCATGCGTCGCCTAACGAATGAGCAGGCGAGGCTCGGTCGGCTTCTCGCCCACGAGGAACGCCTTCTCACGGTGCGCGAGGCCACCAAGGAAGTAATCACGCCAAGTATTTTTGGAGCGATCATCATTATGGTGGTCTATCTGCCAATCCTCACGCTCCAGGGCGTCGAGGGAAAAATGTTCGTGCCGATGGCAGCGACGGTCTTGCTCGCGCTACTGGGCGCGATGATTTTTTCCCTCACGTTTGTTCCGGCCGCGATCGCGATTTGGATCGGCAGACGACTGACGGAAAAAGAGAACGTGTTGATGCGAAGCGCGAAACGCTTCTACGTGCCGCTGCTTGATTGGGCCTTGCAAAAACGCGGCCTTGTTTTGACCGGTGCCGTCGTGGCGCTCGCGCTTAGCCTCGCTTTGTTTACACGGCTGGGCGGCGAATTCATTCCGACCCTCGATGAAGGAGACCTCGGTCTCGAAATCTATCGGGTTGTCGGAACAGGGATGGATCAGGCGGTCAAGATGCAGGAGCCATTTGAGAAGGCGTTACTCGAACTTCCCGAGGTCAAACTCACCTTTGGTCGTCTGGGAACTGCGGAAGTAGCAACCGACCCAATGTCACCGAATCAAGGCGACGAATTTGTGATTCTGAAACCGGAGAAGGAATGGCCAAATCCGAAAAAACCGAAAGCGCAGTTGATCGAGGAGGTGGACGCTCGGGTCAAACAAGTCGTCGGCACGGGTGTCGAAATCGAGCAGCCAGTTCAGTTGCGCGCTAACGAGCTGATCGCTGGAGTGAAGAGCGACATGGCAGTGAAAATTTTTGGCGATGACGTCGATGTGCTTAAAGAAACAGCGGAAAACATTAGAGCTGTCCTCGCCAAAATTCGGGGCGCGACCGCGCCGAAGGTACAGCAAGTGGATGGCCTGCCGTTGCTCAGCATCCAACTGAAGCGCGAAGCGCTCGCGCGCTACGGACTAAGCGTGGGCGAAGTGCAGGACGTCGTGGAGATGGCGATTGGCGGCAAGAGCGCAGGCGAAGTTTTTGAAGGTGATCGCCGGTTTCCTCTCGTCGTGCGTTTGCCAGAGGACTTGCGCACTGATCTTGATGCGCTCAGGCGCATTCCGCTGGCTCTACCAAAGAGCGATCGCGCCAATCAAACACTCAAACTTGCTTCTCCTCCGCCAGCGTTCATCACCCTTGGCGGCGTTGCGGATTTGCAAATGAAGCAAGTGCCTAACGAGATCGGGCGTGAAAATGGCAAGCGCGTCGTAACGGTCACGAGCAACGTGCGCGGTCGCGATCTCAGCTCGTTTGTTGCGGACGCGCAGCGTGCCGTGCGCGACAAAGTGCAAATCCTACCTGGTTACTGGCTCGGCTGGGGAGGACAGTTCGAACAACTGCAATCCGCCACGGCGCGTTTGGAAGTCGTCGTGCCCCTCGCACTGGCTTTGATTTTCGCGCTTCTCTTCATGGCCTTCGGTAACGTCAAGGACTCGCTTCTCGTTTACACTGGCGTCCCGCTCGCGCTGACCGGCGGAATTCTCTCGCTTTGGCTTCGCGGTCTGCCCTTTTCTATTTCCGCTGGCGTTGGTTTCATTGCGCTTTCCGGTGTCGCCGTCCTCAACGGCGTGGTCATGGTTTCTTTCATCTCGCGGCTTCGTGACGAAGGCCATCCACTCGAAGAAGCGATTCGCCTCGGCACGATTACTCGGCTTCGTCCCGTGCTCATGACGGCACTCGTTGCGTCCCTCGGCTTTCTGCCAATGGCTCTCGCGCATGGTCGCGGTGCGGAGGTGCAGCGTCCGCTCGCCACCGTTGTGATTGGCGGAATCATTTCATCGACTGCGCTGACCCTGCTCGTCCTTCCAGTGCTTTATCGGACGTTCCACCGTAAAGAGCGCTCGCGCAGTGCTAGATCATTTGCCCGACGCGACCACGAGGAAGTGCACCGAGAGGAATTACCGACTACCGTCGAGCATTCTTGAGCCTGCCTGCTTTCTTCGCATATGCTGCCATGTATGGTCTCTGGACATGATCTTCGTGACAGAGAACATCGTCCAATTTGCCGCATATCGAACATTCCCCGTATTGCTTGCACCGGTAGAAGTGCCTTCGTTTCGTCTAGCTCGTTAAACTCAGCAAGGTTCATTTATCTTCGGTTCGCGATTGTCAGGAACGCCGATCTCCCTCATCGTTGCAGAAACTCGTGCGACCGCACCGCTCATTGCAAGCGAAACAATAACTAGGGGGAAGCGATTGTCGTGCCCATGTCAAAAGACCCCAAGGAACTCTCCCGAACTGATTCGGAAGTGGACCGATCTGAATTCTGGAAAATAGTTGATAGGACCAAGCCAGAGAAGCTTCGTGCTCTTTCGGATGAAGAAATCCGAGATTCTCAGAACTATTTCTTAGAAATTCTTGACTCAACGCTTCCTGCGTATGAGAGCGTAACCGCATCGCTGCGATTGATTCTGCTACGAGGTGAGATCGACCTAAGGCGTAGCGACGCTCGGAACCGGCAAACTCAGCGCCTCTTACGCTGGGCGATTCGAGGTGGAATTCTTTCCGCAGTTGTAATTCTTTCCGCAGTTGTTGCAATCGTGTTTGGAATCGCAAACAGGCCGACTCCCGAGCGTGTGCCCGCTGCTGCTACAGAAGATACAGAAATTCCAGCCATAATTCTTCCAACGCCTACAGCGTTAGCAACGACCACACCAATGCCTGCAGCATTAGCGACGACCACATCAGCGCCGGCAGCCTCGCCGACGATGTCTGTCGTGAGGACACGAACACCGACAACACAGAAGAAAAAAATCGGACGCACCCGACGTAGGCGCCCGACACCGACGCCTAGCTTTTGGCATCAATTCTTTAAGCCAAAGTCAACCAGACAGCCTTAGGTCAAAGGTTCTTTATTACGAACCGAGATTTTTCACCGTTTGTTCACAGCCACCATTATAAATTTTCATAAACGCATGCAAAGCGGTGAAACAGTGAAGAGATAAAACTGAGGGCGTTTTCCCTCGACAGATGCAGGAAAAGTAACAATGTGATAAGGAAGAAAATCCGCAGCTAAAAGGGTCGTTTTGTGTCGCCAGTGTTCGCAAATGCACGAGGGACAACAACTCGTTAGGTAGGTTCGAAGGATTTTCCTGTCCCTGCCAAAACTGAAAACGGGACGGATGCGAAAACACCGTTTTACGAGGGAATGGGACGCTGGAACGTTTGCAAAGTGGGTAGAGCAGAAGAAAGATAATGAGTGGTAAATATGATCCGCCAGATAAGACGCGGCTGGTTGCCGCGAATCCTTCCATCAGCTCGACCTGTGAATTGATGGTTGCAGCTGCAGAAGCGAAATTTACGCCGAAGGCGAAAAGGAATGATAGCGCATCGCGCGCGGGCGAGAGGTGTGCCAGAAAACCCGACAGCAAACACCTAAGCGAGGCTGAAAAGCCGTTGTCACGCCGGAACGTGTGCAATTGATTTTTGCCAGATGCTGGCGCGCGGTGAAAGCGAGCGAGCGGCTTGTCTCAGAGCCGGAATTGGTCTCACGGCCTGGAATGCTGCTAAGCGAAACAGCGCAGATTTGCGCGAGCGTATTGCATCGGCTCGTGGCGATTGGGCAAGGCTTTGACATGCGCAGCATGCGGCAGCTTTGTATGAGAGTCAGGCAGCTAGATCGGCAACGCGCAAGGCGCTCAAGCCTCAGCCGACGCATCAGGCCAAGCTGGTCGTCTGGTATCTTACAACGCGAGTTCCGTTAAACCTGGCGGCGATTCCAGAAACGGAAATCGTGCAGGCGTGCGAATGGTCTAATTTCCCAATTGAAACCTGGCAGAGACAAAAGCGCACCTTTGGACTGTTGCAAAAAGTCTATGCAAAACGCGCTGCGATCCGTGGCCAGCAGCAGTGCCAAACGCCAGCACCTCATAGTTGGACAGGCCCAATGCTCGAAGATTCGCAGAACCACTACCTGTAATGAAAATCGAAGTGATGGAATGAAGTACTGGGAAGCCATTGCCGACAATCTCAGCAAAGCCGGATGGAGTTGGGGCTGTGTCGCGGCGATAGATCGCGAAGGGCGAACGATCTTCCAGAAATGGCTCGATCAAAAGAACGTCGGGCTGATGTTTTGGATCAGTTCGACAAGGTCATAAGGCTCATGGCTCCGCCGCAAACATAATCGCCAAGTGGGTTTGGCGCGTACGTCGTGATAGTTGTGACGAAAGACCAATCAGGTAGTCGAAAAACTATTTCGCGTCCAGTTTCGGAAACGGAAGCGAAGCTTGCCCAAATACGCAACGCCAACCAGTGGGCGTCCGAACGTACGTCTCACTGAACCAGACTTTGAAGGGGGGTTGGTCTTCCGTGCCTTTGATCCTCAACAGCTCAGTAACAACAGCTGTATCACGCCATACTCGCACGTTCTGCGTGCCTTCTTCCACCCCCTCCTCCTCGTAGATCGTCCGTTTCTCTCGCGCTTCGTTGATCAAGTTGGCTTTTGTCAAAGAAGCACCCTGATCGTTTACCAAAACAAAGTCATCGGCCAAGATCTGATCCATTATTGCGATGTCATTGGCCTTAAGTGCCGCTCGGTACACAGTATCCAACGCGCCAACCATTTGTGCGTCCACAGTTAGGGGCGGCGTCGGTAAAGCCAATGGGGTTGGCATCGGTGCGATTGTGCTTTGGGCATCAGGTTGCCTGGCTTGTTGCTCCGACGTTTGGGTCGCCGTCTGTTCCGGCGCCACGCTGGCCGTCTGCTGGACTGCAGTCGGAGTTTCTTGTGCGGCTGGCGAAAAGTTCCGCTTTGCCGGCCGCTTACCTCCATTAACAAAGGTCGCCTGCAATCTCTTTCCATCGGCATCGACGTAAGTGACAGCTCCCTCGAATTTGCCTTCCACCATTTTGCCTGAACAACGGCTGATGACGACCGCGTATCTTCTGGTATCCGGAATGTTGGAGCCAGTGACTATTTTTGGCTCAACCTGATACCACGTCAGTGTACCAGAGCCGGCGGCGAATCCATTCTTGTCGCGCCTGCCAGACCACGTTACCTCCTCGCCACGTTTAGGTGAATCATTCCAGACGAGTGCTTTTCCGTCTCTCGTGGGCTGATAAGAGCCGGCACCGTAAGCGACGCTCGCGAACAGAAGGAGGGCGCTGCAAACAAAAAGCGATCGGATGTTCCTCCCGAAATGATCGAGCAAGCGGGCCAATACTCTCAACGTATTGCCGTGACCTTCGACAACCATTCGCAAGCTCTTGCCCTGCGGAGGCAAAGCTTCTGTTGGATCGTCACTCATTCTCGGCTTAGATCACCTAACTCCATTTTTACGCCCACATCCCCCGAGTGCCGCGCCGGATTTGGGTTAGTTTTGGGCAGAAACCGTCGTCCTAACAGGCAAGAGGGATCCGACACGGCAGACGAAGGAAATTGGTTTTCATTTACGGTTCTCGTCCACGCTGTTAGTTGTAGCAAGAATCCGCCCGGGCTGTCCAGCCAAATTTCCAGGCGTCGTGACGCCATCGCGCCCTGATGCTAAGTTGCAGCCGCTCGTCGTCGCGATGGAAGCGTTTCGTTGTCCACGCGGGCGAAAAGCTGACGGCTTTTCTCGAACTCGAATCAGCGATTCGCCCGCGAGAGAATAAGGAAGACTGCTCAGACGTGAATGAACTGCCCCAGCCTCCTGTTGGATAATTCGGCTGCTTACCACTTTAGGGTCTGGCCATCATTCGTTAGCTTAAAAGATTGCTTCCGGGAACGCTGCCATAATCTGGAACATTTGTGTTGGTGTTCGAACGAACCACAGCGCCGTTGGAAAGTCGCGCACGAGAGAGTCAATGCCTGCGGGAGAAAGGCTTGAGGCAGAGCGGCAACAGGAAGCCATGTCTCCCAAGACAGGTCGGGTTTGAGACGCACCGGCAATGGTCGCTGTGGCTGCAAGACAGGAATCTGGCCATCAGCCTGAAACCATACATGCGTTACTCAAGATCACGCGTGGATGAACGATTGGTAAGATTGACGAAGAAGCACTCTTGACCTGATCCAACGAAGTAAGCGCGATGAACGCAGACTCGAAGCCGCCAACGATTAAAAAAGGCGGGTAGAATTGCATCTAGAATCTTAAACGCTATTTCGAGCATCTGTTGAGTGCGTGTAAAACCGTCTAACGCGACGAAAGAACAAAACTTCAGCACTTTTTGAAATTGCCCTTGTGTTCGTGCGCTTCAATCACATTGCCAGCCTCATCGTAAACGCGAATCATGGCATGATGTGACCGCACCTAATTCTTCAAGTCTCTGATGTGACGCGCCCAAAAATCGATTGCGGAGCGATGCATCGCTCCCCGGTCCATTCCTATTTCTTTATGTAAGTGGGCCAGCAATGATTCGGCGATAGCCTTGCGCTGCTCCATCGCGTCTTGGAATCGCCGCTTCGTGCGTCATTCCACGCTTCATGGCGTCATTCTCAATCTCTCCAAGTTTTTCTTTGCTCGAATCATTGAATTGCATTTTTCCCTCAGCATCCCCTCCAGCTGCGGCCTCGGATTCTGGCCTTGTTGTAGAACTCGTGCAGAACTCTCTAAACGCGCACGGCGACCACCGTTTGCGGGAACATCCGGCAAAAACCGCTTTGACGGAACCAAATCGGATTTTGTCGCCATCCTTCAAGTCAGCCTGAGTGGCAAGGACGCCATTGATCTGTATTCCGTTCGTTGAATTCAAATCCTTTAGCCAATAGGAGTCGCCGACTCTCATAAGCACGGCGTGCTGCGTTGATACTTGTCGGATGATCAATCAGTATCTGGTTCAATGGGGCACGGCCAATCGTGACAAAAGTCGTCAACCAACTCGCGCGTTACAAGTTCAACTCCTTTCCAATTCAGAATCAGGCGAACCACATTACCGCCAATCTAGCTAAAACGTTTGTCTTCAATCGATGTTGTCCGCGGCTGAGGAAGCGTTTTTACAATGATTACGATTCATCTAGTTCTACGGTAACTATGAAAGAAAGTTCTCAAGATGAGAAACGACGCGGCTCGAGCAACAAGGCCGGTTGGAGTTTGGGCTGGGTCTCAGCTCTGGATCGCGAAGGGCGAACAATCTTCGTTGCTGACCGCGCATCGCGCGGAAAGCGTTTCGTTGCGCGAGAGGATGAAAAGCTCACTGCGTTTGTGGAGCTGGTAGCAGCGACTCGCGCGCTTAGCCGTTAGCTGGCCGTATTCGTGGAACTCGAATCAGCGATTCCGGCGTGCAATGATTGCGCACCCACGAGTATTTCAGCACAAAAATTCCCTCTTCGTCGCCAGGAGGATGTCTGCATCCAGTTCGGCGATCAAACGCACGTGCGCTTGTCT
>Ga0209234_1000664_pt1 | contig 12216 bp, 11 predicted proteins | sample GraSoi013_1_20cm_2_FD_185816 | JGI IMG/M metagenome (GOLD analysis project Ga0209234, IMG submission 185816) | Grasslands soil microbial communities from the Angelo Coastal Reserve, California, USA - Sample 08_20_2013_1_20cm (SPAdes) (version 2) | ecosystem: Environmental > Terrestrial > Soil >... | reverse complement strand
CAGGACATCGTCCTGGGGCCGAACTTCGTGCGGACGCGCCTCGACAGCATCGTGAAAGCGCGCGGCGGCACCGGAGCTCCAACCGCAACCGATAGCGCCACGCTTCGCGCCAACGTGCAGGCCATGGTCGACCGGATCGTGGAGGGTCCGCCGCGGCCGGCGGGAACCGCGCGTCCAGGGCCGACGCAGTGCCACGACATCACCGTATATCCGGCGATTGGACTCGCGGGTGGCGCCTGCGGCGGCTACGGGCTGCTGCTCGACATTCGCGACGTCGCGAACCCGACGCGTATCGCCGCTGTCTCCGACTCGAACTTCTCGTTTTGGCATTCGGCGACGTTCAACAACGACGGGACCAAGCTGCTGTTCAGCGACGAGTGGGGCGGCGGTCTCCAGCCGCGCTGCCGGCCGACGGACAAGCCGGAGTGGGGTGCGGATGCGATTTTCACCCTGTCCGGTACCAGCCTGACGTTCAAGAGCTACTACAAACTGCCCGCGCCGCAGACGGCGAACGAGAACTGCGTCGCGCACAACGGCTCGTTGATTCCCGTGCCGGGCCGGGACATCATGGCGCAGGGATGGTATCAGGGCGGCGTCTCGGTGTTCGACTGGACGGATGCCTCACATCCCAAGGAAATCGCGTTCTTCGACCGCGGCCCAATGGATTCGACCAAGCTCGTCGGCGCCGGCTCATGGTCCGCGTACTGGTACAACGGCTACCTCGTGAGCTCCGAGATCTCGCGCGGGCTCGATATCTTCGAGCTGCAGCCGAGCGCGTTGCTGTCGCAGAATGAGATCGATGCCGCGAAGCTGGTCCACTTCGACTATCTGAACGCCCAGGATCAACAGAAGCTGGTCTGGCCCGCGAGCTTCGTCGTGGCGCGCGCGTATGTGGATCAGTTGGCGCGTTCGGGCGGGCTGGCGCCGGCCCGGTTGACGGCTACGCGCGACGCATTGGCCCGCGCGGAGAAAGCGAACGGCCAGGCGCGCCGCGATGCGCTCACCCAGCTCGCGACGCAACTGAACGGCGATGCCCAGGGCTCGTCCGATCAGGCCAAAGTCAGGATGTTGATCGCCGCGGTGAGCGATCTGGGCAAATAACGTCGCGCGGCATTGACTAAGACGACGAGCGGGGTTCACGTTGTTTTCGTGAGCCCCGCTCGTTCTTCGCGGAAACGCTACCAGGAATTCGTACAGGATTACAAGCACCAGCGCCTCGACGAAAAAAGCGAGGACGGTGGGAGCCCATCGCCCGCCGCACCGCGCGAGCCAGGGTCACGCCGGGCGTATCTCCGCCAATACCTCCGCTGGCTGCGTCCCCACCGCTATGAGCTGACCGCCGTATTTGTGCTCGCGTTGGCGGTGGCCGGCCTGCAAATGGTCGAGCCGCTGTTCATGCGCTACATCGTCGACCACATCATCCTCAACAAGACGCTGGACCTGAGCTCCCGCCTCACGCGCCTCAATCTGATCGGCATCGTCTTCCTCGGCGTGATCGTGCTGTCCCATGTCGGCGGCGGGTTCAAGGATTATCGGCAGCGCATCCTGAACGTCCGCGTCATACTGGCGCTGCGACGCTCACTGTACGAGCGCCTGCTGCATCTGCCACTGCCGCGGCTGTGGGAAATGAAGACGGGCGGCATCCTCTCGCGCCTCACGGGCGATGTCGAGACGACGACCGGCCTGCTGCAGCTGGCGATCGTGTCGCCGGCGATCTCGGCGATTCGTCTCGTCATTGCCATCGTCATTCTCGTCGTTCTGAATTGGCAGCTCGCCCTCACCGCGCTCGCCATCATTCCCGGCGTGATGGTGCTGAGTCTCATCTTCGCGCGCCGGATCCGTCCGATCTATCGCTCGGTGCGCAAAGACGTGGAGGTCGTGGACGGACGCGTCGGGGAGACGTTCTCCGGCATCCGGGTGGTGCGCGCATTCCGGCAGGAAATCCAGGAGCTGCTCAGCTATATGCTCGGTCGCCACACGGTGTTGCGCAAAGAGCTGTTCGCGCACCGCCGCGAGCTGCTCCTCTGGACCTCATGGGGCCTGCTCGAGGCCGGCATCAGCGTCGTGATCGTCTGGTTTGGCGGCTACCTGAACATCGTAGGTCGGGCGTCGGTCGGCGACATCATGGCGTTCCAGTGGTACATGTTCCTGCTGCTCAATCCCGTCTGGAACATCGTGAACTCGTTCTCCGAGATGCAGCGCTCGCTCGCCGCGATGGAGCGGGTGTTCGAAGTGCTCGCGATGGAGCATGACAAGCCCGATCGGGCCGGCGCTCGCGACGCACCGTCCGTAGTGCGCGAAATCAAGTTCGAGAACGTGTCATTCGAGTACCGTGAAGGCTTGCCGGTCGTCAAGGACTTCAACATCACCGTTCCGGGCGGATCGGTGGTGGCGCTCGTGGGACGGAGTGGAGCGGGGAAGACGACCGTGACCGACCTCGTCGCCCGCTTCCATGATCCGACCCACGGCCGGCTGCTGCTCAATGGCACCGACATCCGCGACTTGAAGCTGCGCAGCTATCGGGACCTTCTGGCGATCGTGCAACAGGACGTGTTCCTCTTCGACGGCTCGGTGCGCGACAACATCGCGTACGGACGCCACGACGCCAATGATGCCGAGATCGAAGGCGCGGCCAAGCGGGCCAACGCACACGAGTTCATCGTACGACTGCCGCAAGGCTACGAGACGTTCATCGGGGAACGCGGCGTGAAGTTGTCGGGTGGGCAGCAGCAGCGGCTCGCCATCGCCCGCGCGATTCTCGCCTCACCGCAGATCCTCATTCTCGATGAGGCGACCAGCAATCTCGACACGGAGAGCGAGCAGCTCATTCAGGCCGCAATGGCCGACTTGCTTGCCGATCGCACGACCTTCGTGATCGCCCACCGGTTGTCTACTATTCATCGGGCCGATCTCATCCTCTTGATGGAAAATGGCGCGGTCATCGAGCGCGGGACGCATGAGGACCTCATGCGAGCGCGCGGGGTCTACTACGAAATGGTGCGTCGACAGATGGAGTCGCACGCGCGCGAAAGCGATGAGGTTCTACGTTGAGAAGCAAGGAGGCTTCCATGGTGTTGTCCCCCGGCACGAAAGCACCCGATTTCACGCTCGCTAAGGCACCCGATGAAAAACTCAGCCTGTCCGACTTGCGCGGCCGGCCGGTGATTCTCGTGTTTTATCCCGCGGATTGGAGTCCGGTTTGCGGCGATGAGCTCGCGTTGTTCAACGAAGTGCTCCCCGAATTCCAACGCTATGACGCGCAGGTCATCGGCATATCAGTCGACAGCGTCTGGTGTCACCAGGCTTACGCCAAAGCCCGCAATCTCGAGTTCCCCTTGCTCGCCGACTTCGAGCCGAAGGGCGATGTCTGCCGGAAATACGCTTCGTACCGAACCAAAGATGGTTTTGCCGAGCGTTCGCTATTCGTGATCGACGCCGGAGGAGTGATTCGCTGGAGTTATCTGTCCGACGTCGGCAAGAATCCCGGTGCGGACGGCGTTCTCGCGGCGCTCGAAGAGCTGTCGCAGCCAGCCGGCGCCTCGCGATGAGCGGACTCGTGCTGCCGGTCGGCCCGCGCGATCACATCCAGGGTCCGCCGGATGCCCCCGTCACGTTGGTCGAGTATGGCGATTTCGAATGCCCGCACTGCGGCCGGGCCTATCCTATCGTGAAGGAAATCCAGCGCAGCATGGGCGAGGATCTGCGCTTCGTGTACCGGCATTTTCCGCTGACGCGGATCCACCAGCACGCAGAGCACGCCGCCGAGATGGCCGAGGTCGCCGCGCAGCATGGAAAATTCTGGCCGCTGCACGACCGGCTGTTCGAGCATCAGGAAGCCCTCGAGGATGATGAGCTCGTCGCCCATGTGGAGAGCCTGGGCATTGATCCGGCGTGGGCGGCGGCGGCGCTCGCGCAGGGACGGTTCGAGCCGCGCGTGCGCGAGGATTTCTCGAGCGGCGTCCGGAGCGGCGTCAACGGCACTCCCACGTTCTTCATCAATGGCCGGCGTTACGACGGTACGTGGGACCTCTTGCTGGAAACGTTGAGGCAGGCTCTTATAAGCCCCTCCGCTCACAACAGGAGCCTCCGATGACCGCGTTGTCCGCGCTGTGGCTGCCCATCCTCGTGTCGGCTGTCGCGGTGTTCGTCGTCAGCTCGATCATCCACATGACGCCGCTGTGGCACAAGACGGATTATCCGCGCTTTCCCAATGAAGACCGTGTCCTGGATGCGTTGCGTCCCATCGGTCTTCCGGCCGGCGATTACATGATGCCGCGCCCGGCGAGCTCCGCGGAAATGCGGTCGCCCGAATTCAAGGAGAAAATGAAGCGCGGGCCCGCCGTGATGATGACGGTGCTGCCGCCGTGGACCGGCTCGATGGCGGCGAATCTGTCCCAATGGTTCGTGTACTGCATCGTCGTCAGCGTGTTCGCCGCCTACATCGCGGCCTCGGCAGTTCCGCCGGGCGCGCCGACCTTCGCGGCGATTTGCCGCTTCGCGGGAATCACCGCGTTCGTGGGCTACACACTGGCGTTGTGGCAAATGTCGATCTGGTATCGGCGGGCCTGGGGGATGACGCTGAAGTCCACGTTCGACGGCGTGATCTACGCGCTCGTGACGTGCGCGGTATTCACCTGGATGTGGCCGCACTGACGACGGCGCCGGTCCTCTGCTACCACCGCGTTGGCGGCCCGCTCGAGCTCGGCGTTACTCGCGTGGGCCGTTCGGTTTTTGCGCGGCAAATGGGCGCGTTGGCGCGCGCGGGATGGCGCACCCTGTCGCTGGACGAGTTCGCACGCACGACGCACGACGTACGACGCACGTTTTTGTTGACCTTCGATGACGGGTACGCGTCTCTCGCCGAGTATGCGTATCCGATTCTCGCCGATCTTGGTTTCACGGCCACGACGTTCCTCATCACTGATTATGTCGGCAGGACAAACGACTGGGATGTGCGCTATACCTGGAATCGGCTACGCCATCTGACCTGGCAGCAAGTCGAGCAGTGGCGCGCGCGCGGCTTTCACTTTGCCTCCCATGGTGCCACGCACCGCCGGTTGACCTGGTTGCCTGATCGTGATGTGGAAGACGAATTGGCGCGCTCGCGAGAGGTCCTTGTCGAGCGGCTCGGCCCCTATGCCGGTCGCGCCATCGCCTATCCGTTCGGGGCGGCAGACGGGCGCATCCTGCGCCACGCCACAGCGGCCGGTTACGGGCTCGGGTTCGGAGGAGTGAAGGGCACGGGCGAGATCCTGAATCTCGCGCGCACGCCGGTGTACCTCTGGGACGTCGCAGACGTACCGGTTGGACTGCGATCTGATGCGATTGGGTCCTTGGGCCGAACCGTGGCGCATGTGGCGAACCGGTGCGCCATCGGTACTACCATCATGCAGGTCGCTAGACGAAGAACCGCGCGGCCACCGGAATCAATTGCGGATGGCGCAGCAGCGCGTGCCTGAAAATCCGTCCGAGCGTTCGCTTTTCCACAGGGATGCGGTTGACCGTCCGCGCCAGGCTGTTGTAGAAAGCGTCGTCCACACGCTCGAGCGCCTGCTTGATCCGGTAGTACTTGAGGTGGTCATCCCCCAGTAGGTCCATCCACGCGGTGTGATACGCGGCTAAGCGTCGCTCACTCGTGTCGCCCTCGCGAATCGCGGCGGCAGCCGTGCAGCCCGCTAGACGGCCTGCCTTCATCGCGTTGTTGATGCCACCGCCCGAAAGGGGATTGATCATGTGCGCGGCATCGCCCGCGATCATGACGCCATCCGCGTAGGTCTTCTTGATCGTCGTATGCACGATCACACCGCCGACGGTGTACCCGGTGCGCGCGCCGTTCGGGAAGCGACGCGCGATCCAGGCATCGAGATACTGGCGCGCGTTCCGCCCGTCGGTTTTCAGCGCGACAAGGCCGAGTCCCACGTTCGCCACGCCTACGGCTTTCGGAAAAATCCAGGCGTAGCCACCGGGCGCGATGGCATCGCTGAACTGGAGATAGATCGCGTCGGGATCGAAGTCGATGCCTTGGAGCACGTACTGGGCGCAGGACTCCATGTCGCGCGACGGCACACGCGTATCGAGTCCCGCCCAACGCCCCACCATGGTTTCGACGCCATCGGCACCGATGACGACGCGCGCGCGATAGACCGTCTCGCGCCCGCGCTCGATGACGCGCACGTTCCAGCGATCGTCGCCATTGCGAGACATCGCCGTAGCTTCGGCACCGACCAGCACCTCGGCCCCTGTCGCTCCGGCCTGCGCCGCCAGATGGGCATCGAACCGCGTACGGTCCAGAATCCAGCCGACGCCGCGCTCGGCGACGAGCACCTCGGTATCGTCGGGAGCCTGGAAAATGACCCGCGTGATTCTTCGGGATGCCCAGTCGGCCCCATCCGGATTTGCGAACTCCCGCAGGCCGGCGTCACCTACGCCCTCGGCGCACCGCACGGGCGACCCCACCGCGCGGTCGCGCTCCAACAGGACCACGTCCAGCTCCGGCGCGGCCTGTTTCGCCTGCCACGCCGCGATCGATCCCGCGGGGCCCGCGCCGACGACGAGCACGTCGACGTCAGGCATAGGCCACCATCGCGAGCGCGCCGACCGGACAGGGACCGACGCATTTTTCGCAGCCGGTACACGACTCGCGGTCGACGGTCAGGGTGTTCGACTCGAGGTGGATCGACTCAGGTGGGCACAGCGGCAGGCACAGGCCACACCGGTCGCACACTGCGAGATCTACCACGGCAATTGTCTCCGGCGTGACCCGACGCATGGCGGAACGGTACTGATCCGTCAGAAAGCCGTCAACTAGAAGCACAGGTCTTGCTTGAGGTTACGCTCACCGATACGTTTGCTGCCCGATGCGACCAACACGCTTTTTCCTTGCCGCCCTCGTCGCCCTTGCCGTCTTTGCCTTGCCCACGATCACGCACGCGCAGACCACTGCGTCTCCTCCGGACATCTCAGCCGACTCATTACGCGTCGCACTGTACGCACTCGCCGATGATTCCATGGGCGGGCGCCAAACCGGTGAGCTGGGAGACTGGAAGGCGCAGGAATGGATTGCCGCGCAGTTCCGTCGCTTTGGACTGCAGCCCGCCGGCGACAACGGAACGTTTTTTCAGGTCATCCCGTTCAAGCGAATCTTTGTCGATACATCCTCTCGCATAACGATCGGTCGGGCGCGCACGACGCTCAGCGTGGGTCGAGACATGCTTCCCTTCGGCACGCGCGCGGTCTGGTCGCTTGCGGGGGTGCGCGCGGTATTCGGAGGATGGGTCGATCGGCCCGAGAGCTGGCTCGATTCGTCGACTGCGCGCGGGCGACTCATCGTGCTGGCCGTTCCCGACTCCTCGCGCAGTCTCCGGCAGATCTTCGGCGCACTCGCTCAAGTCCGGCAGTCACCCGCCTACCGTGCTGCGGCGGGACTCGCGGTCGTGGCGCTCGACCGCCTCGCGCCGGATCTGTTGCCGCAATTCCTCGCCGGACGAATCACCACCGATACGACGCCATTGCCGACGACGGGACCGCCACCCCTCCTGCTCGTCACGCCGGCTGCCGGACGGTCCCTGTTAGGCGCAGATCCATCGACCGCGCGTCAGGCGCAGCTTGGCGATTCGTTGAGCGGCGAGATCCGCAATCTTCGGACTGCACTCGCCTACGCCTCCCGCAACGTGGTCGCGGTCCTGCCGGGACGCGATGCGGTGCTGCGCCGGGAATACGTTTCGCTCAGCGCCCATCACGATCACGTAGGATTCACGGGCCGGCCTATCGATCATGACTCGACCTACGCCTTCAATCGCGTGGTCCGTCCGATGGGGGCCGACTCTCCGGTGCGGACGGCCACACCGGCCGAGTCGGTTCGGGTGCAGTCCATGCGCGACAGCCTGCGCGCGGCGCACAGGCCCAGGCCGGATTCCGTGTTCAACGGCGCAGACGACGATGGATCGGGAACGGTGGCGTTGCTCGAGATCGCGCGCACGCTGGCGCGGGGTGGGGGAACGAGACGGTCGGTCCTGTTCGTCTCGCACGCGGCTGAGGAGCGCGGGCTGCTCGGATCGGCGTGGTATACCGATCATCCGACGGTCGCGCGCGACTCGATCGTCGGAGAGGTCGACATGGACATGATCGGGCGCGGCAACGCGACCGATCTGCCCAAGGGGGGCGCAACCTATCTCGAAGTGGTCGGTTCCCACCGGCTCTCCAAGGACTATGGGGACGTGTTGGAACAGGTGAACGCCCGGCTACCCGCCCCATTTGTGTTCGACTACGAGTTCGACGCTCCCGGTCACCCGCTACAGTACTATTGCCGGGCCGACCATTACAGTTACGCCCGCTACGGGATTCCATCCGTCTCCTTGTCGCGCGGCGAGCATGCGGATTACCACCAGATCACCGACGAGCCGGCGTACATCGACTACACCGCATTGGCTCGAGTCGCGACACTGGCCCGCAACTTTGTGACGGCGGTCGCAAATCGCGACCAGCGCCCCGCGCTCGATGGTCCGAAGCCCGCCGATCCCCACGTCGCGTGCCGCCAATGACGTTGCTTGCTGGAGGTTACGCATTTCATTAGCTTGAGCCGTTCGCTTTAACCCGCCGTTACACCTTTATCGACGATCACGTGCCGCCACGCTGGTTGAATTTTAAAATGGGTGCCTGGAGCCCGGCGAATGAAATCGCCGTAGATCTTGGTACCGCGAATACGCTCGTCTACGTCCGCGGTGAAGGGATCGTTCTGAACGAGCCCTCCGTCGTCGCCATCGAAAAAGCAACCGGCAAAGTCAAAGGCATCGGTCTCGAGGCGAAGCGGATGCTCGGTCGCACACCGGACGGCATCCTCGCCGTGCGGCCGCTCAAGGACGGCGTCATCGCCGATTTCGACGTCACCGAGAAAATGCTGCGCTTCTTTCTCAAGACGATCATCGACCGTCATCTCTTCCGCGTGCGTCCGAAAGTGATCGTGTGTGTGCCTTCCGGCATCACCGAGGTCGAGAAGCGCGCGGTGCGGGATTCGGCGCAATCAGCCGGCGCGAAAGAGGTGTACATGGTCGCCGAGCCGATGGCGGCCGCGATCGGCGTCGGCCTGCCCGTCGAGACGCCAACGGGCAACATGGTGATCGACATCGGCGGCGGCACGACGGAGATCGCGGTGATCGCGCTCTCAGGGATAGTGTCCGACACGTCGATCCGCACCGGCGGCGACGAATTGGATCAGGCGATCGTGCAGTTCATGCGCAAGAATTACAACCTGCTGATCGGCGAGCCCACGGCGGAGCAAATCAAGATTCAGATTGGATCTGCGGCTCCGGTCGGCGAAGAGCGCGAGATGGAAGTAAAGGGGCGCGATCTCGTCTCGGGCATTCCGAAGATCGTGCGGGTGCATTCGAGTGAGATCCGCGAAGCCGTGCAGGAGCCGATCCAGCAGATCGTCGACGCGGTGCGCCGCGCACTCGAAATCACGCCGCCGGAGCTCGCCTCCGACATCGTCGACCGCGGCATCGTCATGACCGGCGGCGGCGCGCTGATTCGCGGCCTCGACCTGCTGCTGCAACAGGAGACCGGCCTGCCGATTCACTTGGACGAGGACCCCATGACCTGCGTGGTGCGTGGGGCGGGACGGATCCTCGACGCTCCCGAGAAATACCGCAACGTCCTGACCACATAGCCGGATGGCGATCGGAACGGATCGCTACGCTTCGCGCGCCGACACGCTGCTGTTCATCGCCTGCGTGGGCCTCTCGATTGCCGCATTGAGCCTCCCGCCCCAATGGCGCGACCCGCTGGCGCAAGGGTTGCGGCAAAGCATCCTCGCGCCCTTTCTCTTTCTGCAACGGCAGACCGAGCTCCTCGCCGCCGCCCGCTACCGCTACGATGCCGTGGTATCGCAGCGCGATTCGGTCGCGCTCGCCGCGACATTTCTGCCGGAGCTGCGCAGCGAGAATGCGCGGCTGCGGAGCTTGCTCGGCCTCAGTGCCCGTCTCGGCGGCGGCTATGTCTCGGCCGAGATTCTGCACCAGCCGGAGCCGACCAATCCGTTGAGCTTCGTCGTGTCCGCGGGACGGCGCGAAGGCGTTCGCCCGCTGTCGGCCGTTGTGAGTCCGGAAGGATTGGTCGGGCTCGTGTCGAATGTCGACGAGCACTCGAGTGTGGTGCTGAGCTGGGCGCATCCAGAGTTCCGCGCCAGCGCCATCGCAACCGACGGCAGCGTCGTGGGCATCGCGGCCCCCCACGGGGCCGACGGCCCGGGTGTGTGGCTCTTGGAGTTGCAGGGTGTGCTCTACCGCCAGCAGGTCCCCGCCGGTACCGTGATCGTGACATCGGGGCTCGGTGGTGTGTTTCCGCGCGGGATCCCCATCGGCGCCGTGATCGGACCCGCGGGCGAAGCGAAGGGGTGGGGCCGGACGTACCTCGTTCGCCCCGTTGTTCATCCTGCGGCGCTGTCTCATGTGATGATACTGACCGCGCCGCGTGCCAGCGGGACCGACCTGCGTAACGCGTTTACCGCCGGGCAGGACACCACTTCCCGCAGCGAGGCGCCACCGCAATGAGACGCACCGATCGCTATCGCTATCCGGTGATCATGACGCTGCTCATTCTGCTGCAGTTCACGGTGCGCAGTCGGCTGGGCGGTGACCGCATCGCGCCGGACTTTCTGCTGCTGGCGCTGCTGATCTATACGATCCGCGCGGAACCCGGACGCAGCGCGGCCGTCGGATTCTTCGTGGGGTTGCTGCGCGATGCGCTCACGCCTGCGAGCTTCGGCGCCGGCGCATTGGCGCACACGCTCGTTGGGTTCTTCTCGTCCTGGGCGAAAGCCGTGTTCTTCGCCGAGCATGTATTCGTCAAGGGCTGTCTGTTCTTTGCCGGCACGTGGCTTCGTAACCTCATCGTCTTGCTGGTGTCGGGACGGTTGCAAAGCTCCCAGGTGGCGTGGGAGCTGCTGGTATGGTCTCCCTTGCAGGGCCTCACGACGGCGATCGTCGGTGTGGGCGTGTTGTGGTTCTTCCGCGGCTGGTTGTCGCCGCGGCGGAGCACGGCGTGAGCGCGTTCCATCCTCATCTGCTCGATCGTCGTCTGGACATGGCGCGGGCCGCCGTGTGGGTCGTGCTCGGCGTCCTGGTGTTCTCGTTCTTCCGCACGCAGATCCTGGGCCACGGCAAGTACCAATTGCAGTCGGAGACCAACCGCCTGCGTCCGATTCCGCTTCCGGCGCCCCGCGGCGTCATCTACGATCGCAATGGACGCGTGCTCGCCGAAAACGTTCCGGGATACACGGTGTCGCTGTTGCCGGGACCAGAAGCGAATCTCCGCTCGACACTCGCGCGCATTGCGTCGATGGCGAACATCGACAGCGCGGAAATTGAACGCGTACTGCAGCGCGCGCGACGGGCACCCTATCAGCCGGCGCTCGTGCTCGCTGACGCGCCGTTCACGGTGGTGTCCGCTTTGGAAGAGCGCCGCGTGGCCATTCCGGGCTTGCTCATCCAGGCCGAGCCGAAGCGCTTCTACCCGGACACCGCGATCGTCGCGCACCTGATTGGCTACGTCGGCGAGGTCACGGAGGCGGAGCGCGCCTCGACCCGTTTTGCGGCCGTGCGGCTCGGCGGTCTCGTGGGCAAATACGGCTTGGAGCTCGAGTACGACGATACCCTGCGAGGCTCCGAAGGCCTCCGCTTCGTGGAGGTCAGCGCGAAGGGCCAGATGGTGCGGGAGGCGGAAGCGGCCGCAAACCTGAATCCCGTGCCCGGCAAAGATCTGCACACGACGATCGATCTCGATCTGCAGCGCTTCATCTCCCAAATCTTTCCCAGCGGCCAACGCGGCGCCGTCATCGCGCTGAATCCGAACACGGGAGAAGTGCTCGCGCTGTACAGCGCGCCGGGATTCGATCCCAATGCCTTCGTGGGAGGCATCTCGGCTCCGTACTGGCGCTCGCTCAACGAGAGCGCCGCGCATCCGCTGCTCGATCGCGCCATTCAGGCGCGATACCCGCCGGGATCGACGTGGAAGCTGGCCGTGGCGGCGATGGCCTTGAAGCGCGGCATCGTGGGACCGCGCAGCAAGATGCCGATCCCCTGCCGTGGCGGGTTGCAGTACGGCAATCGCTATTTCCGCTGCTGGAATGCGCGGGGCCACGGTGACCTGACGCTCACCGAGGCGATCGCGCAGAGCTGCGACGTCTACTTCTACCAGCTCGGCATCAAGCTTGGCGTTGCG
>Ga0209234_1000661_pt1 | contig 12233 bp, 11 predicted proteins | sample GraSoi013_1_20cm_2_FD_185816 | JGI IMG/M metagenome (GOLD analysis project Ga0209234, IMG submission 185816) | Grasslands soil microbial communities from the Angelo Coastal Reserve, California, USA - Sample 08_20_2013_1_20cm (SPAdes) (version 2) | ecosystem: Environmental > Terrestrial > Soil >... | reverse complement strand
CCCTTGTCGTCGAAGAGCGCGTCGATCGTGCGCGTCGCATCGGCCTTCGACATCTTGGTGCGCATCGCCAGCGCGGCGGTGAGTTCAGCCTTGTTCACTGCAAGCTCCTTGTGGGGGTAGTGGGGCGGGGGGCGAGAAAGCCCTTGAAAATCCGCCCCTTTCGCAGGGCGCGGGGCGAAAACCCGCATGAATACTGCGTTTACTATGGGATATCCCCCAAAAAACCGCAAGATATCTACACTTCCGGCCCCTGACGCGGCCGTGTAACGTGAGGGCTCATGTTCCAGCAAGCGGGCCGTCCCGGATGGATCGAGGTGATCGCCGGCGTCATGTTCAGTGGCAAATCGGAAGAATTGATCCGTCGCGTACGCCGCGCCGTCATCGCGAAAAAGCAAGTGCAAGTCTTTAAGTCCCATCTAGATGCACGTTACGCCGGCCTCTACTCGATCTCCTCTCACGACGGTGTCACCGTGGAAGCCGAGCCCGTCGATTCTGCTGAGGAAATCGGCCGCCGGCTACGCAAGGAGACGGAAGTGCTGGCCGTCGATGAGGCACAATTCCTCGATGACGGCATCATCGATCTCTCCAACCGTCTCGCCGATCAGGGCGTCCGCGTGATCCTCGCCGGCACCGACGTCGATTTTCGCGGATTGCCCTTTGGGCCGATGCCGACGCTCATGTGCATCGCCGAAGTCGTGGACAAGTTCCAGGCGATCTGCGTGGTCTGCGGCGGTCCCGCGACGCGCAACCAACGGCTCGTGAACGACAAACCGGCGTCATGGAACAGCCCGACGATCATGGTCGGAGGACGCGAGAGCTATGAGGCGCGCTGTAGACATTGTCACCGTGTTCCCCGGGCTGACGAAGATCAAACTGCACTCCTCTAGATTAGGCGTGCGCGGATGCTCAACGTTGCGCTGACAGGCAACATCGCCGCCGGCAAATCGACCGTCGTCGATCTCTTCCGAAAATGGGGAGCGACGATCATCGATGCCGACGCGCTGGTTCGCGAGGCACAGGCGCCGGGGAGCGCGGTCATCGCGGCGATTGCGGGACGATTCGGGGCGGACGTGCTGGCGTCCGACGGCACACTCGATCGCGCGGCGCTGCGCGGCAAGGTCATGGGTGACGACGTGGCGTTGACCGCGTTGAACGCGATCGTGCATCCCGCGGTGCGGCAGCGCCGCACGGAGTTGCAGCGCGCGGCCGAGGAGCGCGGCGATGCGATTGTCGTCAACGACATCCCCCTGCTGTTCGAGGCGCTCGATCCAACGCAGTTCGACGCCGTCATGCTCGTCGACGCCCCAGTGCCGGTGCGACGCACCCGCCTGCGCGCGCTGCGCGGCCTCACGAACCAGGATGCCGACCGCATGATCGCGGCCCAGATGTCGGCCGAACGCAAGCGGTCGCAGAGTCAGTACGTGATCGAGAACGCCGGGTCGCTCGCCGAGCTCAAGAAGCAGGCGGCGACCGTGTTCGCTGATCTGCGCCGCCGTGCCGCCCGTTCCGGACTCAAATTGGAAACGCCGGGGCAGACGCTGCTGCTCTGCGCGACGGACGCGAAGGACAGCGCGCCGGTGTTGCACGCGATCGAGCGGCGCTACGGCGACGCGGGTATGCAGGTCACGCGTACGACCGTGAAGGGATTGCCGAAGACGTTGCGCGCGGGCACGCCGCTTTCGATTGTGGCGACAGACGCGGCAATTGATGGTGCTCGCGACGCCTGGGAAGCAGCCGACCCACCGCGGCCGTGCCGTTTGTATCATCTCTCGCCGGACCCCGATCCCATTGCCGTACGTTTGGACTTACGCCCGTGGGGTCATGAGCGCGTCGCGCTCAGTGAAGAAGATGGCGCAGGACTGGCGCCCCGCGCGGACCTGTTGTAGGCTCCGCACCCATGTCCAGTATCCCCAAAGACCTGCGCTATACCGAAGATCACGAATGGGTACGGGAGAGCGGCGATCCTCAAGTCGTCGAAGTCGGCATCACGGACTACGCGCAGGGGGAGCTGGGCGACGTCGTATTTGTCGAGCTTCCGAAGGCCACCGCGTCGTTCGGCCCGCACGCCGTCTTCGGGACGATCGAGGCCGTCAAGGCGGTGTCCGAGCTCTACTCCCCGGTGGCGGGCACAATCGTCGAGACCAACAAAGCGTTAGAGCAGGACCCCGCCCTCGTGAACCGGGACCCGTACGGCCAGGGTTGGATGATCAAGGTGAAAGTCAAGAACGCCAAAGAATTGGAGGGGCTGCTGCGCGCGGATGCGTACGCGAAGCATATCGGCGAGTGAAAGCGACATTCCATGGACACGCCTGTTTCGTCTTAGAGCGAGACGGCAAGCGCGTCATCATCGATCCCTTCCTGACTGGTAATCCCGCCGCCGACATCGGCCCCGACAAGCTGCCACGGCTCGACGCCATCCTCCTCTCCCATGGCCATGGCGACCACCTCGGCGACGCCATTCCCCTGGCGAAGCGTGACCGCGCGACGATCGTCGCGACGTTCGAGCTGGCGCAGTTTTGCGGCGACAACGGGGCGACCAGCCACGGCATGCACATCGGCGGCGCCCATGAGTTTCCCTTTGGCAGGGTGAAGCTGGTCCCGGCATTCCATGGCGGCCGGGTCGAGGGCGACGCGACCGGCAAGTACACGACGAATCCGTGCGGCGTGGTCGTGACGATCGGCGGGAAGACCGTCTATCATTGCGGCGACACCGCGCTCACGCTGGAGATGCAGCTTCTCGCGGGACGCATTGACCTGATGCTCGTGCCTATCGGCGACAACTTCACGATGGGTGTCGAGGATGCCGCACGGGCGGTCGAGTTTGTGAAACCCAAAAGCGTTATCCCAATGCACTACAACACGTGGGATCTGATTGCGGCCGATCCCCAGGAATTCCGGCGGCTCGTGGGTAACCGCGCCGCGGTCACGATCTTGTCGCCGGGTGAATCGCACACACTCACATAGTTCGATGACCATAGATCAAGAACTGTTTCAAGACCGGCACATCGGGCCCTCGCCTGAGGATCAGACGGCGATGCTTGCGACGTTGGGCTACGACTCGCTCGACGCCTTCATCGATGCCGTCGTGCCCGAGGATATCCGCCTGCGCAGCGCGCTGCGCGTTCCGGCCGCGATCAGCGAGCAGGAAGCGCTCGAGAGGCTGCGCCAGCTCGCCGCGCAAAACCAGATTTTCCGGTCCTACCTGGGCATGGGCTATCACCACTGCTTCACGCCCACCGTGATCCAGCGAAACGTGCTCGAGAACCCCGGCTGGTACACGGCATACACGCCGTATCAGGCGGAGATCGCGCAGGGGCGGCTGGAAGCGCTGCTCACCTTCCAGACGATGGTCTCGGATCTCACCGGTCTCGAGATCGCGAATGCGTCGCTGCTCGATGAGGGAACCGCAGCCGCCGAAGCGATGCACCTCACCGAGGCGGTCGCGAAACAGGAGGGCAAGCAGCGCTATCTCGTCGATGTGAATTGCCATCCGCAAACGATCGCCGTCGTGCGTACCCGCGCGGCGGCACGCGGGCTCGAGGTGCTCGTCGGGGATCCGGACAGCTTTGATTTCCAATCCGGCAACGTCATTGGCGCCCTGCTGCAGTATCCGGCGACGGATGGCGCGATCCGCGACTATCGGCCGCTCTGCGAGCGGGCGCACTCGGCCGGCGCTGTTGTCACGGTCGCGACGGATCTGCTGGCGTTGACAATGCTGGCGCCTCCCGGGGAGTGGGGCGCCGATATCGCCGTCGGCAATTCGCAGCGGTTCGGCGTACCCCTCGGCTACGGCGGCCCGCACGCGGCGTTCTTCGCGACGCGCGACGAATTCAAACGCCACCTGCCCGGACGCATCATCGGCGTTTCGAAGGATCGTGCCGGGCGGACCGGGCTCCGCATGGCGCTCCAGACACGCGAGCAACACATCCGACGCGAAAAAGCGACGAGTAACGTCTGCACCGCGCAGGTGCTGCTCGCTGTGGTCGCGGCGATGTACGCGGTCTACCACGGCCCCGAGGGGTTGCGGCGAATCGCGCGCCGCGTGCACACGCACACCACATCGCTCGCAAGCGCGCTCGAGCGGCTCGGATACCGCGTGGTGTACCCAAATTTCTTCGATACCGTAGCCGTCGAGGTGCCACAGGACGTCCTGCCCCGCATCCTCGACGCGGCCCGCGTGAAGCAGATCAACCTGCGTACGTTGTCGCAGACGAGAATCGGTGTGGCGTTCGATGAGACGGTCACGGATGGAGACCTGGCCGATGTGATCGCCGCATTCGCAGGCCCAATCGGCCGCGACGTCGAGGCGCAGCATGCTGCGTTCTCAGAAAACGTGTCCACGATTCCAGAATCCCTGGCCCGCACGACGCCGTTCTGCACCCACCCGGTGTTCAACACGCATCACTCCGAAACGGAGATGCTGCGCTATTTGAAGAAGCTCGAGGACCGCGATCTGTCGCTCACGGCGGCGATGATCCCCCTTGGCTCCTGCACGATGAAGCTCAATGCGACGACAGAAATGATTCCAATCACCTGGCGCGGGTTCGGGCGGCTCCATCCGTTCGCGCCGCGGTCACAGGCCCAGGGATACGCGACGTTGTTCCGCGAGCTCGAGGAGTGGCTCGCAGAGATCACCGGCTTCGCGAAAGTATCGTTGCAGCCCAACGCGGGATCGCAGGGAGAATTCGCCGGGCTGCTCGTGATTCGCGCGTATCACCAGCATCGGGGCGAAGGCCATCGCACGACGTGCCTGATTCCCCAGTCGGCCCACGGGACGAATCCGGCCAGCGCCGTGATGGCGGGCATGCGGGTCGTCGTCGTCAGGACCGACGCGCAGGGCAACATCGACGTCGCTGACCTCGAGGCGAAAGCCAAAGAGCATCGTGACACACTCGGCGCGCTGATGGTGACGTATCCGTCGACGCATGGCGTCTTCGAGGCGTCGATCAGGAAGGTCTGCAAGATCGTTCACCAAAACGGCGGCCAGGTGTACATGGACGGCGCCAACATGAATGCCCAGGTGGGTCTCTGCCGCCCGGGCGACATCGGCGCCGACGTCTGCCATCTCAATCTCCACAAGACGTTCTGCATCCCGCATGGCGGCGGCGGTCCCGGCATGGGTCCTATCGGTGTCGCTGAACACTTGGCCGTGCACCTGCCGACGCATCCGGTGGTGGACGTTGGGATCCCCCTGGCCGAGAGCGCTGGGACGGTTTCAGCCGGACCCTGGGGCAGCCCATCGATCCTGCCGATCTCGTGGGCGTACATCGCGATGATGGGTCGCGACGGCGTCGCACTCGCGACCAAGGTCGCGATCCTCAACGCCAATTACATCGCCAAACGGCTCGAAGAGGGCGGGCACTACGGATTGCTGTATGCGGGACAGCATGGCCTCGTCGCGCATGAATGCATCATCGACACCCGGCCCTTCAAGACCTCTGCCGGCGTCGACGTCGAAGACATCGCCAAGCGCCTGATCGATTATGGTTTCCATCCCCCGACGGTGTCTTTTCCCGTCGCCGGAACGCTGATGATCGAGCCCACGGAGAGCGAGCCGAAGGCGGAGCTGGATCGCTTTGTCGACGCACTGATCGCGATTCGTGAGGAGATCCGCGAGATCGAGACCGGCGAAGCCGATCGCGACAACAACCTGCTGAAGAACGCGCCGCATCCGCTCGCGGACCTGCTCGCCGAGAATTGGGATCGACCGTACGCGCGCGAACGCGCCGGCTTCCCGACGCCCGCGACGCGCGAGCACAAGGTCTGGCCGCCGGTGAGCCGGATCGATGCGGCGTTTGGAGATCGGAACCTCATCTGTACATGCCCACCGGTAGAGGCGTACGCGACCGTCTGACGATCGGTGGAACCTGATAGTCGATGCTCGGGGAGTTTCGGGCGTCGAGAATATGGCCGCCGACGAGGCGTTGCTCGACGATGCCGCGCGATCGAGACGTGCCTCCCTTCGATTGTACCGCTGGGATCCCCCCACCCTTTCAGTTGGCCGCAATCAATCGCTGGACGGCCTCGCGAACGGCATCCCCGTTGTCCGTCGGCCGACGGGCGGTCAAGCCGTTTGGCACGAGCACGAGGTTACCTACGCGGTCGGGGCACCGATTGCTTTGTTCGGCTCGTTGCGCGTCGCCTACCTGAGCATCCACGAGCGCCTGGCGTCGGCGTTGCGCGCATTGGGCGTCGATGCAGTCCTCGCGGCGCAGCCGGCCGTCCGGCCGTCCGGCCGTCCGGCCGCCTGCTTCGCGGTCCCACTGGGCGGAGAGATTCTCGTCGGCGGCCGCAAGCTTGTCGGATCAGCGCAGGTTCGGCGCGGTAACGCGTTCTTGCAGCACGGATCAATTCTGTTGGATGGCTCGCAGGAAAAGGTGCTCAGCGCAGGCGGCGAAACGACACTGACCGCGGTGCTTGGACGACGCGTCACGTTTGAGGAAATCGCCGCAGCAATCGTCGCCAATTGGGGAGAGAATCTCAGACCGTCGGGCCGTCGGGCCGACGGGCCGTCCGTCATTGCGTCGATAGCCGCGGAGTGAAATGTTAAGCGCCATGCCACGGCGCGTGCGACTTCCCTTCTCCATCCTCGTTGCCGCACTCGTCGCCGGCGCGCCCAGCGCCTGTGAGCGCCGGGGCGGCTGCACCGGCTCCTACTGCGGCACGCTGATCGATGCCGCGGTCGGGGAACCGGGAACGCTGCTTCCCACGTCAACCGAAGAAATCGTCGCGCGCGACATCGAAGAGCAGCTGTTCCTGAAACTGGCCGATGTCGGCATGTCCACCAACACCGTGGGTGACGAGGATTTCCAGCCGCTGCTCGCGCAGCGCTGGGAGTGGGATGGTCCGTTGACCCTCGTCTTTCATCTCGACCCGCGGGCGCGATGGCAGGATGGGCAGCGTGTCACCGCGACGGACGTCGCATTCACCTTTGATGCCTACAACGATTCGGCGGTGGCATCGCCGTATCGGCCCCAGCTCAAACGCATCGCCAGCGTGACGCCGCGGGATTCGCTGACCGCGGTTTTCCGGTTCCGCGAACGGTATCCGGAAATGTTCTACGATGCGGTCTATCACATGCGCATCCTCCCGGCGCATCTGTTGCGGCCGGTGCCGCGCGACCAGTGGAAGACCGCCCCGTTCGGGCGGGCGCCGGTGGGCGATGGCCCGTATCGATTCGTGCGGTGGCAGGCGGCACAATCGATCGAGCTCGTTGCCGACTCGACCTTCTTCCTGGGCCGGCCGCGGCTCCGGCGGCTCATCTGGCGTTTCACCCCCGACCTGGGCGTTGCCATCAGTCAGGTCGTCGCAGATCAAGCGGACATCCGCGAGCAGGTCGTGACGCCGGAGAATTTGGAGCGACTCCGCGCCGCGCCGCAGATCGCGCTGTACCCCTATCGCGGCAACGTCTACACGTTTCTCAGCTTCAACCAGCGCGCGAACGGCGACACGGCGAAGCCCAACCCTATTTTCGCCGATCGTGAAATCCGCCGCGCACTCAGCATGGCGGTCGATCGCGCCAGCCTGGTTCGCAGCCGATTAGGCGAGCTCGGCAAAGTCCCGCCGGGACCCATGTCGTCCCTGCTCTGGATCTGGGATCCGGAGATCCGCCAGTTGCCCTTCGATACCGCGCAGGCGTCCAGCATCCTGAATGCCCGGGGTTGGCGCGACCACGACGGCGACGGCATTCGCGATCGTGCGGGGCAGCCCCTCGCGTTTCACATCCTCGTGCCGACAACCAGCGTGTTGCGCAAGCAGTACGCACGTCTGCTCCAGGAGGAGTATCGCGCGATCGGCGTCCGTGTGGACATCGACGAAGTCGAGAACAGCGTGGTGGGTCAACGCGTCGGAACCGGGCACTACGACACGGCCATCCTGTCGCGCGCGAACGATCCATCCCCCAGCTCCGGAATTGCGCAGACGTGGACTCGCGCCGGTTTCGGCGGGTCGAACTTCGGCCGCTACGCCAACCCGGAATTCGACCGCCTGGTCGACCGCGCCATCGCCGCCACGTCGCCCGACGACGCGCGGCGTCTCTGGCGCAGCGCGATGGATCTGATCAATGCCGATGCCCCGGCCGTCTTCCTGTACTCCCTCGAGAACATGGCGGCCATCCACAGCCGCGTGGACAACGTCCAGCTCCGGCCCGATTCCTGGGCGGCGTTGCTGCGCGGTTGGCGCATCCCCTCGTCCGGACTGATCGATCGAGATCGCGTGGAGCGTTAGGTGACAGGAGTGGTGTGGCTCCTGCGGCGCCTCGTTGCATCCGTTGCTATCATCTTCGCCGTCGTCACGCTCGTGTTCATCTTGATTCACGTCGCGCCCGGGGACCCCTGCGTCGGATCCGATGAAAGCGCGCGGGACCCGGCGATGTGCCCGCTCCTCATTCGACAGTTTGGATTGGACCAGCCGCTCTACGTACAGTACGGGCGCTACCTGCTGCAATTGCTGCAGGGCAACCTTGGTTACTCGTTTTCGCTGCATCGCCCCGTTCGTGACGCACTCGCCGAGACTATTCCTTTCACGTTGCAGCTCGCCGGCGTCGCGCTGCTGATCGATTTCCTGGTCGGACTTGGGTTGGGCATCTACCAGGCCCTGCGCGTCAACCGGCTTCCGGACCTCGTTCTGAGCAACGTCACGTTATTCGCATACTCGCTGCCGACGTTCTGGCTGGCACTGGTGCTGCTCTTGCTGTTCGCCGAAAAGGTGAAACTGTTTCCGCTGGGCGGGCCGAGCGATCCCGTCCTGTGTCCTCTCATCGATTCCGCGTATTGCGTCGCCGATCGAATTTGGCATCTCGTGTTGCCGGCGCTCACGCTCGGGCTGGTCGGCGCGGCGGGCACGGCCCGCTTTCAGCGGGCGGCGATGCTCGAGGTCGCCCAACAAGACTTTGTGCGGACCGCCCGCGCGAAGGGGCTGTCGGAGCGGCGCGTGGTGCTCCGGCACCAGCTGCGCAACGCGCTCCTTTCCTTTATTACCCGCTTCGGCCTGACGCTGCCGTTTCTGTTGACCGGAGCCGTCTTGATCGAAACGATTTTCGCCTGGCCAGGCATGGGCCGGCTCGCGGTCGACGCCATTCTCACCCGCGATCACGCGTTGGTGACGGCCACGGGTCTGATCGCCAGCACGGTCGTCGTGTCGGGCAATTTCCTGGCGGATATCCTGATCGGGATCGCGGATCCGCGCGTGCGCGTAGCGGCCGACGAAGCAGTGCCCCTGCTGCCCGCGTGACACTCGCCACCTGGTTCGCGTTGCTGGTGGCGATCATTCTCGCCGCCGAAACCGTGCGCGCACTGCGACAGCGCGCCCTCGGCAGCGAGCGGTGGCGCCGATTTTTTCGCCATCCCACCGCCGCATGGGGCCTCGTGATACTGGTGTTTCTTATTATGGTCGCCGTCGCCGCCCCCCTAATCGCACCGTTCGACCCCGACCGGCAGCTCGATATCATCGGCCTCAAGAATCATCCGCCATCGTGGACGTTCCCGCTCGGCACGGACGTGCTCAGCCGTGACGTCTGGAGCCGCATCGTCTACGGCGCCCGCGTGTCGCTCGGCATCGGCGGATTGGGCGCGCTCGTCGCCGTGTCCGTCGGCTCGCTCGTCGGTGCGGTCGCCGGCTATTATCGGCGCTGGGTCGACGCGGTGCTGATGCGCACGGTGGACGTCGGGCTCGCCCTCCCACGCATCTTCATCCTGCTCATGGCGGTGGCGCTGTGGGACCGGTTGCCCTTTGGGGTTCTTGTCTTGGTGATTGGCTTGACCTCGTGGTTCGGCACGGGCCGGCTGGTCCGCGCAGAGGTGCTGTCGCTCCGCGAGCGCGACTACGTGCTGGCGGCGCGCGCACTCGGCGCCGGCGCCGGCGGCGTTATTTTCCGCCACGTGCTGCCGAACGCGGCTGCGCCAATCATTGTGTCGGCGGCTCTGGGAGTGGGGAACGTCCTGCTCCTCGAAGCGTCGCTCTCCTACCTCGGCATCGGGGTCAGGCCCCCCACGCCGAGCTGGGGCAACATGATTGCGGACGGCGCGCCCAACATATACACGGCACCGTGGACGACGCTCGCGGCCGGACTGGCGATTTCGCTGGTCGTGATGTCGCTCAACGCGGTTGCGGATGGATTGCGTGACGCGCTCGATCCGCGTGAGGAAGGCTCGACGACGTGACCACGCCGGCATTGCTGCGCGTCCGCGATCTGAAGACGTACTTCGTCACCGAGCAGGGGCGCGGGACCGCGCGCGCGGTCGACGACGTGTCGTTCGATCTCTATCCGGGCGAAACTCTCGGCATCGTCGGCGAATCCGGCTGTGGCAAGACGGTCACATCGCTCTCGATCCTGCGTCTCGTGCCCGAACCGCCCGGGCATATCCTGCCGGGCAGCCTCATCGAATTCGAGGGACGCAATCTCTTGGCCTTGCCCGCTCCCGAGCTGCGCGCGGTTCGCGGCAATCAGATCGCCATGATTTTTCAGGAGCCGATGACCTCGCTCAACCCCGTGTTCACCGTCGGAGACCAGATTGGCGAGGCGGCCATCATTCATCAGCATCTCTCGCGCAAGGCGGCGCGCGCGCGCGCGATCGAGATGCTCAAGCTGGTCGGCATCCCCGATCCCGATGAACGCGTCGACGACTACCCGCACCAGCTTTCCGGGGGCATGCGCCAGCGCGTCATGATCGCGATGGCGCTTGTGTGTCATCCCAAAGTCCTGATCGCGGATGAGCCGACCACCGCCCTCGACGTCACGATCCAGGCACAGATCCTGGAGCTGCTCGATCGGCTCCAGCGCGAGCTCGGCATGGCCGTGCTGCTGATCACGCACGACCTCGGTGTCGTCGCGGGACATGCCGATCGCGTCGTCGTCATGTATGCCGGCCGTGTCGTCGAGAACGCGGAGACCACGGAACTCTTCGAGCGGCCGACGCATCCCTACACGGAAGGGTTGCTGGCCGCGGTGCCGCGCATCGACACGCCGCGCGCGCGGCTGCATGCGATCCCGGGCCAGGTGCCCGCGGCGACCGCGTGGCCCGTGGGATGCCGGTTCCATCCGCGCTGTCCCTACGCCTGGGACAAGTGCGTCGCGCAGGAGCCGCCCCTCCTCGAGACCGGCGTTGCCGGACATACGGCACGCTGCTGGCTCGTCACCGAACCGGAACGCCGGCCGGCGAAACGGTGACAGTCACTGCCGCGCCGCCGCTCGTCGAGGTCCGGGACCTCGTCAAGCACTATGCCGCCGAGCGGGGTTGGTTCGGGCTGGGGCGCCCGCGTCCGCCGGTGCGCGCAGTCGACGGGGTGTCGTTCGCGATCGCCGGCGGCTCGACCCTCGGGCTCGTCGGTGAATCGGGTTCGGGAAAGACGACAGTCGGACGCACCATGTTGCGACTGCAGGAGCCGACCTCGGGAAGAGTCTTCTTCGATGGGGCCGATGTCTTCGCGCTCGATGGCGGGCGACTGCGCGCCCTGCGCCGCAGGATGCAGATCGTTTTCCAGGATCCCTACAGTTCGCTCAATCCACGCATGACCGTCGGCGAGACGCTGCGCGAGCCGCTGCAAATTCACCATCTGACCGGTGAGGTCACGTCGCTGCTCGAGGAAGTTGGTCTCGATCCCGCCTTCGCCAAACGTTATCCGCACGAGTTATCGGGCGGGCAGCGCCAGCGAGTTGGAATCGCGCGGGCCTTGTCGGTCGAGCCGCGGTTTGTCGTCTGCGACGAACCGGTGAGCGCGCTCGACGTCTCGGTCCAGGCGCAGGTCTTGAATCTTCTCGCGGATCTGCAGTCGCGCCGGCGACTCACCTATCTGTTCATTGCGCATGATCTCGCCGTCGTGCGCCACATCGCCGACACCGTGGCGGTCATGTACCTCGGCAAGATCGTGGAGCGCGCGCCAGCCGCGGATATCTATGCCCTGCCGCGACATCCCTATACCCGTGCGCTGTTGTCAGCGGTTCCCGAACCGGACCCACGAGCGACGAAGCAGCGGATCGTGCTCTCCGGCGACATTCCCTCCCCGGCCCATCCCCCGCCAGGATGTCCGTTTCACCCGCGCTGTCCGCATCCGTTGAAGAGTGAGCGGTGTCGGACGGAGGTGCCGCCGTTACGAGAGGTGCCGCCGCAAAGCGGGCATCTGGCGGCGTGCCACTACGCGGAGCAGCCGATGTGAAGCGAGGTTAGTGGACGCCACCCATCAGTTTCTTGATCGGTCGCGTGAGCAATAACAGAATCGCAGCCGCCACGAACGTC
>Ga0209234_1000660_pt1 | contig 12247 bp, 10 predicted proteins | sample GraSoi013_1_20cm_2_FD_185816 | JGI IMG/M metagenome (GOLD analysis project Ga0209234, IMG submission 185816) | Grasslands soil microbial communities from the Angelo Coastal Reserve, California, USA - Sample 08_20_2013_1_20cm (SPAdes) (version 2) | ecosystem: Environmental > Terrestrial > Soil >... | reverse complement strand
AACATTGAGCGTCACCCCCTCCGAGATACTGCGAGTCTCTAAGGACCGCTAGGAGTGGCACACCTCGCTATGGCGTACCCGACGCTCCGCTCGTTGTCTTTTCGCTCAGCTCCGCTCAGGTAGCGGTGACCAGGGGCCCCTTTTTGTCGAGATGTCTCTATGTGGCTCGCCGGCTCCCCACTGGCCCGGCACAGCCCAAAACCGTCAAGTTCGACAGAACCGCCAATTGCGCCGAAACCGGCTATGCCACCTTGCGCCGCTTCAACGCCTGCTGCATCGCCTCCACCACCGCCTGCATCCCCTCCACCTTGTTCACGATCGTCTTCACGCCCATCTGCCGCAGCTCCACCGCCGCCTCGTCCGGCATCCCGCCCGTCACCACGATCACGTCGACATCGAGCTGACGCCCCGGCTCGAGCAGCCGCCGGATCACCTCCGGCGCGTTCAGGTCCGGCAGGCTGTAGTCCAGCACGATCAACGTCGGTTGCACCCGCCCGATCTCGAGCAGCGCGTCCACCCCAGTCGCCGCCTCCACCACCTCCACGTCCAGGTCCGAGCGCTCGATCGTCAGCACCAGCGCCTTCAGGTAGCCGGGATCGTCATCCACCACCACCACCATCGCGTGCCCGCTCCCGTTCGCCAGCTCCGGCGGCACCGCCATGTCGTGCGCCCGCAGAAACGCCGCGAGATCGTCCGCCTCCACGCGCCGACGCCCCGTCGGTGTCTTGTGCCCCTTCAGCAGCCCCTGGTCGATCCAGTTCGCTACCGTCGCCGGCGACACCTGACAGACGCGCGCCACGCGCTGCGTGCCCCAATACCGCTTGTGCTTTGGCAAACTCACAGAACACGAAATACCACCAAAACGGGAACTGCGCAAGGGGGTTTGTTGGATCGGTGCAACAGTGGAAGGGGTTACTACTAAGACTAAGTACTACAAGGAGTTACTACATAACGCCCAGCCGGGGAAGCGCCAATTCAACGCCGCGCATCCGCCCACCTGTTGGTTGCATCCAACACCGCCAGCACCGAGCTCCGCTCCGGACTTTCGCGGATCTCGCACGTCCCCGTGAGCAGTTGCGCTTCGCGCCCCCCCAACCCATGCACCGCCACCAGTACGAACTTCCGATCGAACGCCTCGATGATCGTGGCGCCCTCGAGCGCCACCGAGTTGTCGGGCAACAGCTCGTCGAGACACAGCGACGCCGCCCGTGCCGCCGCCTCCACCCGGTTCCGCACCGTGTCGGTCCCCTGCTCCTCCGCCTCCGCGTCCTTTCCTTCAAACGACAGGCGTACCCGGATCAGCACCCGCTGCGGCCGCTCCGAGGGCCGCACCTCGAGCCCCTGGAAAATCACCACCCGCTTCTTGGCGCGGGTGCGCACCGCCTCCTCCTGCATCTGCTCGATGGGTCGCACGTCGGCGGTCTGGGCCACGCTGATCTTGCGGTGGTCGATCTTCACCCCCAGCTGCGCCATCAGCGCCGACTCGATGTTCCGCACCACCTGCTTCGGCTGCATGTCGCTGGTGGTGAGCACGTGGATCTCGCTCACCTCGCCCAGGGGCGTCACCACCACGCGGGCCGACAGCACGCCGGTCAGGCCGGTAATCAGGTTCTCCGCGCGCTTCACCCCCCACGGGTCGGGAGCCTGGCCCGCGGCCGTGAGGGGGAGCGCTTCGCGCTCCTCTGGGGCGCCCGGCGTCTCCGCCGGATTGGATGGCGTCACGTCACGCTTCTCCCGTGGCAACCTGGTTGCGTCCCATGGCCTTGGCGCGGTACAGCGCGCGGTCGGCCGCCACCAGCACGTCCTCCCGCTCCGGCCCCCGCCCCGGCACGAGCTCGGCCACCCCGATGCTCACCGTCACTAGACCGGCGGGATAGCCCAAGTCCCGCCCCATCACCTCCACGCCGGTCCGCACCTTGTCCGCCACCACGCGCCCTCCCTCCACCCCTGTGTGCACCACCACCAGCACGAACTCATCGCCGCCGTAGCGGGCCGCCAGGTCCGTGGTGCGGATGTGCGCGCTGCATTCCCGCGCGGCGCTTCGCAACACGTCGTTCCCCGCCTCGTGGCCGAACCGGTCGTTCACCTGCTTGAAGTGGTCCAGGTCCACGAACAGCACCGCGAACGGGTCGCGGGTGCGGTCGCTGCGCGCCACCTCGCTCGCCAGCCGGTCGCGCAGCACCCGGTACGTGGCGAGCCCTGTGAGCCCGTCCACGGCCGCCTGGAGCTGCGCCTGCCGCCCCACCTTGTCGAGATAGGGTGGGCACGATTTGAGCGTCGTCCGGCCCGCCGCCGCCGCCTCGGCGAACGCCCGGCAGGTGCCGTAGCCGCACGCGCCGCAGTCCCACGGCCTGCCGTTGGGCGCGAGCCCGATCTCCGTCAGCACCGCTTCGACTGCTTCGGCCTGCGGCCGGTGGCCGTCGCGTAGAATCGGGAATGCCTCACCCACCCGCACCCCGCGCGCCACCGCTTCCTCCACCACCGGCCCCCGCGCCCGCACCGGCTCCGTGGCGCCCACGATCTCGCGCCGCCGGAACAGCTCGTTGCGCGGGCCCAGGAGCGGGTGATCGAGGCACCCCTCGCACGGCAGGATGTCCACGAACCCGACGTCGATGCGGTCCACCGCCACCGCCCGGGCGATCGCTTCCAGGCCGCCCAGCCCGCGCAACTTGCGGAAGCGCCGGCTCGCGTGCGTCTCCTCTTTGAGCAGCTCGAGCGGCAGCCCGCCCGCCGTGCTCAGGTGCCGCCGCCGCTCCTCGGGGACGCGGCTGAAATAGGGCGCCTGCTCCTCGACCTTCACGCCCTGGCGCCGAAACACGTCCGCCAGCTCGTCGAACGTGATCGCGGCGTCCACGTCCCGCCCCCCCTCGGTGAGGCACACGCCCGCGTACACGATCGGCGTGTCCGCGCCGTGCAGGCCCTTCAAGTAGCGGGCCTCCGCCGCGATCGGCGTCGCGATCGGCGCCAGATACGGGATGAGCTCCGGATACTGCGTCCGGACCGTCTCCACGATCACCGGGCACGTCGAGCGAATCACGCTACCCCAACCCTCGTCCGCCCATAGCGTCAGATACTCCTTGGCCACCAGCTCGTCGCCCAGCACACCGCGGTGCACCGTGCGGAATCCCGCGGCGTAGCAAGCGTTCACCACCTGCTCCGGCGTCGCCGGATAGAAGAACACCGCGCACTCGACCGAGAGGATGAGCGCCGCCCGACCCGCGACGGCCAGTGCGAGCGCGCGCGGCGCGTCACCCGAGGCCTTGATCGCGTCGTGCGGGCAAGCGGGCAGGCACAGCCCACAGCGCGTGCACGTCTCGTCGACGATTCGGATCTGGGTACCTTCTACGGCGACGGCGTCGGCAGGGCACACTCGCACACACGCCATGCATGCCACGCAGAGGCCCGGATCGATCCTAAAGTCCACGAGTCATCCGGCCGGGGCGCGCGGCGCTGTTAAAGAGTGTGCAAAAGGGCGCCCTAACATGTGACCGCCGTCACACTGTGTCAATGGGTACACGAGGGCAACACCTTGTCGGAATGTCACTTACACCTATGCCAGCGCGTATTCCTTGATCTTGCGATACAGCGTGCGCTCGCCGATTCCCAGGACCTCGGCCGCCTTGCGCCGATTGCCCTTGGTTTCGCGCAGCGTAGCCTCGATGGCCGCCCGCTCCACGTCCGCCATCGTCATGCCGGGCCGATACAGCACTTCGGCCTCGGACGCGGGCTCGGGCTCGGCTTCTACCGTCGCGGCCGGCGTAATGCCCGCCCCCGCCCCCGAGCCCACCTCGATCACCTCCACCCGCTGCGGGCGCTCTTCCAGCCGGCGCCGCAGCTCTTCGACCTGCAACTTCAGTTCCACCAGGCTCCGGAAGATGAACTCCAGCTCCTGGCCCGCCACGTCGCGCGTCGCGCCCACGAGCCGCATCGGCAGCCCCCGCCCGCGCTCGCGGATGTCGCGCGGGATGTCGTCGGCGCGTATTTCTCCCTCGGGAGCGAGCACCACCATCGACTCGATGAGATTGCGCAGCTGGCGGATGTTGCCCGGCCAGTCGGCGTCCACCAGGATCTGCAGCGCCTCGGGGGTAATGCCCCGGAAATTGCGGTCGTGCTCCTTGGCGAATTCGACGATGAAGCGACGCACCAGCAGCGGGATGTCGGCCTTGCGCTCGCGCAACGGTGGCAGATAGATGTAGAGCACGTTGAGGCGGTAGAACAGGTCGTCGCGGAACCGGCCCAGGGCGACTTCTTCCTTGAGCGACTTGTTGGTCGCGGCGACCACCCGGACGTCGACCTTGATCGCCTGCGTGCCGCCCACGCGGAAGAAGCTCCGGTCCTCGAGCACGCGCAGCAGCTTGACCTGGGTAGCGGGCGGCATCTCCCCGACCTCGTCGAGGAAGATGGTGCCGCCGTCGGCCAGCTCGAAGCGACCGAGCCGCCGCTCCGCGGCGCCGGTGAACGCCCCTTTCTCGTGGCCGAACAGCTCGCTCTCGAGCAGCGTCTCGGGGAGGGCGGCGCAGTTCACGGCGATGAACGGTTTGGCGCGGCGCGGCGACAGATCGTGGATCGCGCGCGCCACCAGCTCCTTCCCCGTACCCGACTCCCCCTCCACCAGCACGGTGGCGGTCACGGGCGCCATCTGCTCGATCTTGACGAGCATCTCCTGGATGGCCGGCGACTCGCCGATGATGCCGGTCCGCTGCTGCAGCTTGCGGCGCTCGATGAGGCGGCGGACGGTGGCGGTCACTTCCGCCGGGTCGGCGGGCTTCGAGAGGTAGCCGGTCAGGCCGAGCCGCCGGGCGAGCCCCTTGGCGTCGGGCTCGGTGTGCTCGACCAGGCCGAGCGTCGAGATCGAGCGGTCGCGGGCGAGGCCGAGCAGCTGGGCGGCACCCGACTCGTGCAACCCGCCCGTCACGACGATGCAGTCGGGAGCGGGGTCGCGCCGGATGGCCTGGCGCGCCTCGTCGAGCGACGAGGCGAGCGTCGTGTGGAACCCCGCTGCCTCGAGACCCGCGTTGATGCGGACGGCGTGCTCGAGGTCGTCGGTGGTGACGAGGATGCGGTCAGGCATGAGCCCGTTGCACGTTGCAGGTTACACGTTGCATGGGGTTACTCATGCGACATCCGTTCCCCTGTCACCAGCTCCACCGCGTGGTCTAGCAGGCCCTCGAGCACGGCGAGGCCGTCGGTGACGCCACCGGTCGAGCCCGGGAGGTTCACGATCAGCGTCTTGCCTCGCGTGCCCGCCACGCCGCGCGACAGCCAGGCGCGGGGGAACGCCGGGGCCGCGGCGCACCGCAGCGCGTCGGCGATGCCGGGAGCGAGCCGCTGGAGCACCGCTTCCGTCGCCTCCGGCGTCACGTCGCGCGCGGTCAGCCCCGTGCCCCCCGTCGTGAGGACCACGTCGACCTCACCGGAGTCCGCCCAGCGCGCGAGCTTGCCGGCGATGCGATCGGTCTCGTCGGGCACCACACTCCGCACGACCACGTCGTACCCTCGGTCTCCGGCCCACTCGACGATCGCGTCCCCGGACGTGTCCGCCCGCTGGCCGAGAGCCCCGAGGTCACTGATGGTCAGAATCCCGATCCGCATCAACCTTCACCGTCCTCCACCGCACTGCACCGCCTATTTCTTCGTCTTTCTCGGCACGAACGGCATCGGCACCACTTCCGCCGCGGCCCGCTTGCCGCGGACGTCGATCTCGAAGCGCCCCCCCGCCTTGGCCTGAGCCACGGGCAGATACGTCATCCCGATGGCGCGGTTGGCCGTGGGCGTGACCGTACCGCTACGCACGACGTCCACCTGCGTGCGGTCCAGGTACACCCCGTAGCCGTGCCGGGCGACGACCTTGGGCTCGACCACCGTGAAGCCCACGAGCCGCCGCCTCACGCCGTCGAGCTTCTGGCGCTTGAGTGCCGCCAGCCCGGTGAAGTCGGCGCCCTTGTCGAGCTTCACGATCCAGCCGAGGCCCGCCTCGTAGGGCGTCACGCCGGCGTCGATGTCGCTGCCGTACAGCGGGTAGCCCGCCTCGAGCCGCAGCGTGTCGCGCGCGCCCAGCCCGCACGGCTCGGCCCGCCCCGAGCCGACCAGCGCTTGCCACAGCGCTTCCGTTTCGGCCGCTCGGGCGTATAGCTCGAATCCGTCCTCACCGGTGTAGCCGGTTCTGGAAATGAAGCACTGCACCCCGGCGACCTTCCCCGCGACGAAGTGGTAATAGGGAATCATCGCGACTCCCACGGACGTGAGCGGCGCGAGCAGGGACTCGGCCGCGGGGCCCTGGACGGCCAGCAGCCCGGTCTCGCCCGAGATGTCACGCAGCCGCACGTTCGCGCCGCGCTTCTGTGCCACGACGTGGTCCCAGTCTTGCGCGATGTTCGCGGCGTTCACCACCAGCATGAGCCGGTCGTCGAAGCGATACACCAGGCAATCGTCCACGAAGGTGCCCTGCTCCGTCAGGAGAGCGGAGTATTGGGCCTGTCCTGGGCGCAGGGCTCCGACATCGTTGCAGGTTGCCCGTTGCACGAAGGCGTTGCGATCCGGGCCCGAGACCTCGAATTCCCCCATGTGCGACACGTCGAACACGCCCACCCGCTCCCGCACCGCACGGTGCTCGGCGGCGATCCCCGACGGGTAGCTCACGGGCATCTCGAACCCGCCGAACGGCACCATCTTGGCGCCGAGCGCCACGTGGATCTCGTGCAGCGGCGTGCGCTTCATCAGCCCATCAGCGTGGCGAGAAGAGCCTTCTGGACGTGCAGCCGGTTCTCCGCCTCGTCCCACACGCGCGACTGCGGGCCCTCGATCACTTCGTTCGCCACTTCTTCGCCACGGTGCGCCGGGAGGCAGTGCAGGAAAATGGCCTTCGGATCGGCGAGCTTCATGAGATCGCGGTCCACGGTGTAGCCCCGGAACGCGTTGCGCCGCGCTTCGGCCTCGGCCTCCTGCCCCATCGAGGCCCACACGTCCGTGTTCACCACGTGGACGCCTTCGATCGCCTCCTCGGGGGCCTCCGTGATCGAGATGCACGCCCCCGCGGCCTTGGCGCGGTCGAAGATCTGGCGGTTCGGCTCGTACCCCTCCGGGCACGCGAGCCGCAGCTCGAACCCGAGCACCTGGGCCGCCTCGATCCAGCTGTTCGCCATGTTGTTGCCGTCGCCCACCCAGGCGATCCGCTTGCCTTCCCATCCCCCCAGCGCCTCACGCACGGTGAAGAGATCGGCGAGCACCTGGCACGGATGCGACAGGTCCGTGAGGCCGTTGATCACCGGGATGGTGGCGTGGCGGGCCAGCTCCTCCACCTCGCCGTGGTCGAACGTGCGAATCATGATCCCGTCCACGTAGCGTGACAGTACCCGCGCCGTGTCGGGGATCGGCTCGCCCCGGCCGATCTGGATGTCGCGCGACGAGAGAAACAGCGCCCGGCCGCCGAGCTGATAGGTTCCAACCTCGAACGAGACCCGCGTGCGCGTGCTCGACTTTGCGAAGATCATCGCCAGGGTCTTGCCGGCGAGGGGGGTCTCCCGGTACGCGCCGGCCTTCATGCGGCCGGCGAGCTCGAACAGGCGCAGAATCTCGTCCCGAGCGAGGTCGGTGATGGCGAGGAAGTCGCGCTTGGCGGGGGCCATGGATTCCCCGGGGAGGTGAGTCAAAATGACAGTGGACGGCTGCTAATTCTACCTGCGGAAGAATGTCCGGACAAGCGGTGGGCTCTTAGAGAATGTAGCGCCGCAGGTCTTCGTCTTCGACGATCTTCGCGAGCCGCTCCCGCACGCGGGCGGCGTCGAACTTGATGCGCTTCTCCGCGAGGTCGGGCAGCTCGAACAGCACGTCCTCGAGCAGGTTGGTCATGACGGTGTGCAGGCGGCGGGCCCCGATGTTCTCCATGCGCTCGTTGGCCTTGGCGGCGATGCGGGCGATCTCCTTGACGCCGTCGGGCGTGAACTCCAGTGTCGCGCCCTCGGCGGCGCACAGCGCGGCGTACTGCTTGGTGAGGGCGTTCTCGGGCTCCGTCATGATGCGCACGAAGTCCTCTTCGGTGAGCGGCTGCAGCTCCACCCGGATCGGGAAGCGTCCCTGCAGCTCGGGGATCAGGTCGGAGGGTTTGGAGACATGGAACGCGCCGGCGGCGATGAACAGCACGTGGTCGGTGCGGACGTAGCCGTAGCGGGTCTGGACGGTGGAGCCCTCGACGATGGGGAGCAGGTCGCGCTGCACGCCTTCGCGCGACACGTCGGGCCCGACGGTACCGCGCTCTCCGGCGATCTTGTCGAGCTCGTCGATGAAGATCACGCCGTGGTTCTCGACCCGGTCGAGGGCCTCGTTCACCACGTCGTCCATGTCGACGAGCTTCTTGAGCTCCTCGTCGACCAGGATGCGCCGGGCCTCGTGCAGGTGCACGGTGCGGCGCTTCTTTTTCTTCGGCATCATCTCCTGCAGCCACTCGGTGAAGTTGAAGTCCGGGCCTTCCATGCCCTGCGGCGGCTGCATCATCTCGAGCATCGGGAAGCCCTGCTGCTGCACCTCGATCTCCACTTCGCGCTCCTCGAGCTTGCCCTCCTTGAGCTGCTGGCGCAGCTTCTCGCGCGTGCGGCGGCGGCGCTCCTGTGCTTCGACGTCCCCCTCCGTCGCCTTCGCGGTCACGTCTCCCTTCGACGAGACGACGAACAGCGGGGCCTTGTCCCCTCTCCCCTCTCCCTTCTCCCCCGGGGAGAGGGGAGTGGCGGGAGGCGGCGTCGGGGTCGGAGGCAGCAGCAGGTCCAGCAGCCGCTCTTCCGCGCGCGCCTCGGCCTCGGGGTAGACGTCGTCCTCGCGCTCCGAGCGCACCATGTTGATCGACACGTCGACGAGCTCGCGCACCATGGACTCGACGTCGCGTCCGACGTAGCCCACTTCGGTGAATTTCGAAGCCTCGACCTTGAGGAACGGGGCGCCCGCGAGCCGCGCGAGCCGCCGCGCGATCTCCGTCTTTCCGACGCCGGTTGGGCCGATCATGATGATGTTGTTGGGCAGGATCTCGTCGCGGATGTCGTCGGGTGCCTGGGTGCGGCGCCAGCGGTTCCGCACCGCGATCGCCACGGCCTTCTTGGCGACCTCCTGGCCGACGATGTAGCGGTCCAGCTCCGCCACGATCTTGCGGGGCGGCAGCTCCTCCAGCCACGGGAGCTGCTCCTCCTGCTGCGGCGCGGCCGGGGAGGTCTTGTCGTCGGGGACGCGGGTCGGGCCGGCCATCAGAGCTCCAGGATGTTGATGTGCGTGTTGGTGTACACGCAGATCTCGGCGGCGATCTCGAGCGCCCGCTGCACGATCTCCTTGGGCGAGAGCTTCGACTGCTGCAGCAGCGCCCGCGCCGCGGCGAGCGCGTAGTTGCCGCCCGAGCCGATCGCGAGGACGCCGTCGTCCGGCTCGATCAGCTCGCCCGACCCCGAGATCACGTAGCCGTGCTCCTTGTCGGCCACGACGAGCAGCGCCTCGAGACGGCGCAGCACGCGGTCCGAGCGCCAGTCCTTGGCGAGCTCCACCGCCGCGCGCGGCAGGTTGCCGGGGTAGCGCTCCAGCTTCTCCTCGAACTTCTCGAACAGCGTGAACGCGTCCGCGGACGCGCCCGCGAAGCCGGCGAGAATCTTCCCGCCCTTGAGCGCCCGGACCTTGTTCGCGTTGGCCTTCATCACGGTGTCGCCCAGCGTCACCTGGCCGTCGCCGCCGAGGGCCACGTGGCCATCGCGGCGCACCGCGAGAATCGTCGTACTATGGATTCGGAATCGAATGTGTCCTCACCCCCTGTCCCCCTCTCCCTTCGGGAGAGGGGGTACGTGGCCTAGGCTCTCGGGTGCGCCTGGTGGTATACCTTTTTCAATCGCTCCACCGACGTATGAGTATACACCTGCGTGGTGCCGAGCGAGGCGTGGCCCAGCAGCTCCTGCACTGCCCGCAGGTCGGCGCCCGCGTCGAGCAGGTGCGTGGCGAACGAATGCCGCAGCGAGTGGACGTGCAGGTCGCGTCCGCGCGACAGCGCGCCCAGCAGGCGCTTGATCGCCAGCTGCACGCTGCGCGGCGTCAGCCGCTTGCGACGTCGGCCCACGAACACCGCGCGCCGGTCCGCGGTTCCGCCGGCCGCCACGACGACCGCGTCGCGGTGGCGGAAGTAGCGCCGCAGCGCCTGCTCCGCGTGAGTGCCCACCGGCACGATGCGCTCCTTTTTTCCCTTGCCCCGTACCTTCACCTGGTTCGAGACGAGGTCCAGATCCTGGTCGTTCAGCCCGGCCAGCTCCGCGAGCCGCATGCCCGTCGAGTAGAACAGCTCGAGCATGGCGAGGTCGCGCGCTTCCACGAAGCCCCCCGCATCCGCCCGGCGCTCCGCCTCCGCGAACAACAGGTCGATCTCGGCGCGATCCAGGTGCGTGGGAAGGCTGCGCTCGAGCTTGGGCGTGCGGGCGGCCTTGGCAGGGTTCACCTCGAGCCCGCGCGTGGCGTCGAGAAACCGGTAGAACGTGCGCAACGCCGAGAGCGCCCGCGCCGCCGAGCGCTTGGCGAGCCCGCGCTGCTGCATCGCGCCGAGCCAGCCCCGAACGGCGAGCCGGTCGACGCCCGCCCAGCTCCACACGCCGCCGTAATACCGCCCGCAGAACGCCGCGAAATCGGCCACGTCGCGGGCGTAGGCTTTCACCGTGTGGGGGGAGTCGTTGCGCTCTTTCGCGAGGAAGGCGGTGAAGGCGGAGATTTCCGGGGGCACGCTGGTCACGGCTCGGGAGAACGCGGAACGCGGAAGGCGGAACGCGGAACAGCAGCGCGACCTGCCGGTTCCGCGTTCCGCGTTCCGACTTCCGCGTTGATCTGCGCCACGAAGGCATCCATGTCCGCGAGGGCCCGCTCCACCAGCAGCTCCCTCTTTTTCTGCTTGTCCTTCACCGGCGGCTCGAGCGGCTCCAGCAGCCCGAAGTTCGCGTTCATCGGCTGGAAATGGTCGGGATCTGCCGTCTGCACGTAACGGTACAGCGCGCCGAGCATGGTCGTGGCGGGAGGGACCAGCGGGTCGTCGCCGCCGAGCAGCCGCGCCAGGTTGATGCCCGCGAGGATCCCCGTGGCGGCGGACTCGGTGTAGCCCTCCACGCCCGTGAGCTGCCCCGCGAACAGCAGCAGGGGATCGTCCTTGGCCGACAGGTGCGCCGTGAGCGCGCGCGGCGAGTTGATGTACGCGTTCCGGTGGATGCTGCCGAAGCGCAGGAACTCCGCGTGCTCGAGCCCGGGAATCATCCGGAACACGCGCTGCTGCTCCGGCACCTTGAGCCGGGTCTGGAAGCCCACGAGGTTCCACATCTGCCCCGCCCGGTCTTCCTGCCGGAGCTGCACAACAGCGTAGGGTTCTGCTGACCCCGGGCGCAAGCCCGGGGTTCCAGCCCGGGGGTCAGTCAGCCCCACCGGCTTCATCGGCCCGAAGCGCAGCACGTCGCGCCCGCGCGCCGCCATCTCCTCCACCGGCAGGCAGCCCTCGAAATAGGGAGTGCGGTCGAACTCGTGATGGGGCACGTACTGCTCGCCGCTCTTGAGCGCCGCCACGAAGACGTCGTACTCGGCCTCCGTGAGCGGCGCGTTCAGGTAGTCGTCGCCCCCACCTTTGCCGTAGCGCGACGCGCGGAACAAGCGGCCTCCTTCCAGGTCGAGCGAGTCCGCCGACACGATTGGGGCGATGGCGTCGAAAAACGCGAGCGAGCTGGCGTCGAGTCGGCGGGCGATCCGGGCGGCGAGCGCCTCGGACGTGAGCGGACCCGTGGCCACGATGCCGGGCGAGGGCAGGTCGGTCGCTTCGCCTCGCTGCAGGGTGATACGGGGGTGACCGGCGATGCGCTCGTGCACGCCCGCCGCGAATACGGCTCGGTCCACTGCGAGGGCGGCCCCGCCCGGCACGCGCGCCTGGTCGGCGGCGTCGAGCACCACGCTCGACAGACGCCGCATCTCGGCCTTGAGCAGCCCGTGGGCGTTGGTGAGCTCGACCGATTTGAAGGAGTTGGAGCAGACCAGCTCGGCGAGCCGGTCGGTCTGGTGCGCGGCGGTCATACGGACCGGCCGCATCTCGTGCAGCGTGACGGCGACGCCGCGCTCGGCCAGCGCCCAGGCGGCCTCGCTCCCCGCGAGCCCGCCTCCTACGACCGCCGCTCTCAGGTCGCCACCGACTCCGCGGGCGCCGCCTCCTCCACGATCAGTTCGTGTCCGCACTTCAGGCACTTGCGTGACACTCCCTTCGCCTTGGTCT
>Ga0209234_1000659_pt1 | contig 12257 bp, 8 predicted proteins | sample GraSoi013_1_20cm_2_FD_185816 | JGI IMG/M metagenome (GOLD analysis project Ga0209234, IMG submission 185816) | Grasslands soil microbial communities from the Angelo Coastal Reserve, California, USA - Sample 08_20_2013_1_20cm (SPAdes) (version 2) | ecosystem: Environmental > Terrestrial > Soil >... | reverse complement strand
GATCATGAGGATTCGCGAAGTGCCAAACCAGAGAAAATCTCACATCCGGCAATGTTTGCTGGGAACCTTGATATTCGCAGCGGGTAACCTGCAGGCCCAGGTGCACCCGGTCGAAGTTCCCCAGCGGGGACAGCCTTTGAGCTCCCCGCGCTCCGCCGCGGTGGACGCGGGTGATTACGTGTACCTTTCCGGGCAGGGGGCACAACGTCGAGACCACAGTATGCCCGACAAATTTGAAGAACAGGCAAGCCAGGCGCTCGAAAATATCAAAACGATTGTCGAGGCCGCGGGCTTGAATATGGAGCATATCGTCTATGTCCAGGTCTATCTAGAAGACCTAGGCAACTACGAGAAGCTCAACGACGTATTCGCAAAATACTTTCCCGGCACTCCCCCGGCCCGCGCGGTGCTGGGAGTTTACCGCTTATCTCCATCGTCCATCGAGATCAACGCTGTTGCCGTTCGCGATCTCACCGGACGCAAAGCGGTTATCCCCCCCCATTACAAATCCGCCGAACCATTTTCGCCCGGCATATTAACGCATGACCGTTTGTTTGTTTCTGCGATCGAGGGGCGCGACCTACTCGCCAACACGGTTCCCGATGATGCCGCGGTTCAAACGGATCTCGCCCTTGATGGACTCCAGGCGGTTGTCGAGGCAGCTGGCTTGAAACTCAGCCATATGGTCTTCGTGAATCCCTACTTGACCCAGAAAGTACCGATGCGGGTAATGAACGAACGTTACGCTCGTCGATTTGAATTTGGTAACACCCCAGCCCGAGCGACCATAGAAGTCACCGCTTTGCCTCACAAAGCTCAAATCGAATACACCGGGGTGGCCGTGCGCGACTTGAGCCTTCGTCGTGCCGTCCGTCCCAAAAACATGCCGCCAAGTCCCACTGCCAGCCCCTGTGTCTTCGCTGGCGAAACGTTGTACTGTTCCGCGAAGAGTGGATTTATCCCCGGGCCAAACGGCGGCGTCTATGGTGCTACAACGGCAGTACAACTCCGCCAGACCATGCGGAACCAGCTGGATAACCTGGAAGAGGCCTCCCTGGATTTCAGCCAGGTCGTCTCCACAACGGTTTATCTCGACAACCTCTCCGATAGTGAAGCGTTCAACAAGGTCTATGCGCAATACTTCAAGGCGGCTCTCCCCGCCCAAACGATGGTGCAACAGCTTCCATCTTCTAACCGCCCACCCGATGCGGAAGGGCACTTCCCTGACCTGGAGCAGATGTCGCTTATCGCGGTAAAACAGGCCCCTAAGAACTAGAGAAACGTTTTGCGGAGGCCACCGCATGGCAGTTCGACATTCCAGAGAAGCACGTTCATGTTTCGCCGAATTAAGAACAACCGTACAACCGCGGGCCTTATCGCAAATGATTTCACCGTTGCGGCTGTTCCTCTCCGTTGTGACGCTTTAATAGCAAGAGTCGCGGGACTGGAGAAAAGGTGGCAGGCTATTTCGCGTAGCTGGCTGTTCGGGAACAGTCCGGCCCCTGAGGTAACGGTCCCGGAGTGGACATGGTCGCTTTCTCGATCGGTAACGCGTTGCGCGACCTTATTCTACGCGGATCGGTTGAGACAGGCGCGTTTCGGAATGACAAAAAGCATCACTGCTGGCGCAACGCCACCGTGGGGTCAATGCGCGTAGCGCGTCGCGCGGGAATGTAGGTTGCCAACATCGCCACCACCATGATCGCCGTCGGGACGATGAAGTAGAGCCACGGCTCACGAAGGTGGAGGCCATAGAACATGGCGTCAAAAAGTTTGGGCAGGGGCAGCGCCAACGCAAGTCCGACGGCCGCTCCGATGGCGGTCATTTTCATGCCTTCCCACACAAGCATACGAAGCACGTCCGGGTTGCGGGCTCCCATCGCCATGCGTATGCCAATTTCATGCGTTCGTTGGCCCACGGAGTAAGCAATAAGGCCGTATATCCCGATAGCCGCAAGGATCAGGGCTAGAAGTGCGAAGCTGCCCAGCACACGCACGAAAAATGGGTCACCGCCCTGCTGGCGTTCAATCAGAGCTGGCATGCTCATGACACTAGCCAGCGGCAGCTCGGAATCCACTTGCGCAACCGCGCCGCGCAGGGCGGAGGCTAAGCTAGTTGGATCGGAAGTTGCCCGAATCATTAGAGAGAAAGAAGATAGGGGCCGCTGAAGGAATGGCTCGTAGACTTCCGGGTCATCGCGAGTTTCTTCGGAGTAGGTTTTCACGTTGGCGACAACTCCCACGATCTCGCTCCACTCTGGGGTGGCGCCGTTTACATCCAAGCGGATCTGTTTCCCGAGCGCCTCCTGGTCCTTCCAATGGCGATGCACAAACTCCTGGTTTACGACCACTACCCGCGGCGCGGTGGCGTCATCGGTTTCTGTGAACGTCCGGCCGCGCAGCAGCGGGATGCTCGCGGCCTGGAAGTAGTCCGGGCTAACGACGGCATCGAGAGCGCTGAGCCGCTGGTCCGCAGGCAATTCGGGCTGGCCTTTGATTCGGAGAGTAACGCTGCCAGGTCCAGATGCCGGCAAGTCGGAGGCCACTGCTATGGTCTGGGCACTCGGAAGGCGCTGGAGGCGAGCAAGTAAATCCTTGACGAAGAGGGTCTTTTGAGAGGCCTGCTGATATCGTGCGTTGTCTAAGGTCACGCTGGCGGTAAGGAGATGGTCTGCTCGGAAACCCAGATTCTGATGCTCAATAAGAAAAATTCCGCGGAAAAGCAGTCCGCTCCCGAGCAGGAGAAACAAAGCCAGCGCGATTTCGCCAGTAACCATCACCGTCCGGAGACGGCTCAGTGAACGGCTCGGCGAAGCCGCGCGACTTTCATCCTTGAGGTTCGCGTTGATGTCGGTTCGCGACGCGTTCAGTGCCGGCGCCAGTCCGCACAGCACCGCGCAAGCCAACGAGACGGCCAGAGCGAAAAGCAAAACGTTCCAATCCAAGCTCAACGGAACGGCGCTGATTGCTTCGTTGAAGGTCATGCTGGCCCGAACAAAATTGATGCTCCAATAAGCAAGCAGAAGACCCGTACTGCCTCCGAGAAGGGCAAGCAGCAGGCCTTCACTCAGCAGCTGCAGGATGATGCGCAGGCGACCGGCTCCCAGGGCGATGCGGATGGCCAGCTCCTTCCGGCGTCCAGCGGCGCGAGCCAGGAGCAAGCCGGCTACATTGGCGCAGGCAATCATCAGAACAAACCCTACTGTGGTCATCATCACGGCTAGGGCGCTGCGAATGCCAAAATCGTAGATCAGGAAATCGGGCAGCAGGCGCACCGCCGTGCCCCAGCCTTTTTCGGTCGCGGGAAAGTCTTCCTGGGCGCGGCGGGCCAGCGTGACGAACTCGGCGCGGGCCTGTTCGAGCGTTATGCCGGGTTTCAATCGTGCGAACAGGTGCAAAGAACGATCCGTGCGGGCGGCCGCAGTTTGATCTGCCGCGGACAAAACGAGCGGTGTCCATACTTGCGGCGTGAATCCCAGCAAACGGTAACTCGCAGGCATCACCCCGATAACCACGTAGTTTGCGCGGTTTAGCCGGATGGTGCGTCCGATGAGGGAAGCGTCGGAACCAAAGCGCCGCTCCCAGAGCTCCCAACCAAGAATGACAACATTCTCCCGTCCAGGCTGGTCTTCGCCGGATTCGAAGGTACGCCCGAATTGCGGGGAGACGCCCAGCACGGTGAAATAGTTGAGAGACACGGCCGCTGAACGGAGCGCCTCCGGGTGGCCCTGCGCGGTCAAACTGACGGTTCGATACTCGTCCGCGGCGGCCATGTCCGCAAAAACGTGGTTGGCGTCGCGCCAGGCGAGATAGTTGGGGGCGGAGACCAGACTCGCGTCGGCGTGGAAAGCCGGCGCCGGGTTCACGGAACTAACCACGGCCACGCGCTCGGGGTCGCGACCCGGCGGACGCCGCAAGAGAAAAGCGCTCACGAGACTAAACATCGTGGCGTTCACGGCGATACCCAGCGCCAATGTGAGAACCGCAGCGGCTGTGAATCCTGGGCTCTTGAGTAACTGGCGCACCGCGTAACGCAGGTCCTGCAACAGAATATCCAGCACGGGCAGTCCACGCGCTTCGCGATGCTGCTGTTTCGCCTGTTCCGTTCCGCCGAAGCGAATCAGCGCCTGACGCCGAGCTTCCTCCGCGGACATCCCGCGCCGGAGGTTCTCTTCGATGGCTAACTCCAAGTGAGCAGCCAATTCTGCTTCCAGTTCGTGATCCATCTGGGCACGACGAAAAGTGGAAGTCAGGCGGTGGAACGATTGTCGCAGCCATTCAGTCATTTGGTGCCACCTTCTTCCGGCATGGCTAGAACTCGACCCATCACGTCCGACAGCCTTTGCCAGTTCGCCGCATTCTCAGAGAACTGTTTACGGCCATTTTTTGTAATGCTATAAAACTTGGCCTTGCGGTTGTTGGACGAAGTTCCCCACTCGGCGGCAATCCATCCTCGCTGCTGCAGCCTCACGAGCGACGCATAGATCGTTCCCTGATTAAGGAGGACTTTATCCCCGCTTACCTGCTCGATGCGTCGCGCAATGCCGTAGCCATGCAGCGAGCCCAAGGCCGCCAGGGTCCGCAGGACCATAAGGTCCAAGGTCCCCTGTAATAGATCGAGCTTCGATTCCGCCATGTGGCCCTCCTGTGGTATGACCACAGTAGAATGCCACAACTTCTGTGGAGATACCACAGGAAGTGGAGCGTGAGCATGGTCTCGCTTTCGTTTCTGAGCCTGGCTTCCAACGCCGGCTTACCGGTGGAATGGCCGGGGCACCGGCGAACCGGCATGGCGCGCAGCACCCTACCTGGGCTATTTCCAGAGTCTGGAGGCAGGTTGGGAGGAAACGCACACCGAGGGAGTTTCGAGCGGCCTAGTGCGGAACCGACTCTCCCGCCCGTCATTATATATTGGTATGTAAATGTGCGCTGCTCGCGCACTCGGGTTCCCGCCCCCCGAGCGTTGGTGCTGTGCCGAGGTGCTGATCGTGTTCAGGCGTACGCTACCAAGAACGGCCTGTTTTTGGTCTCGGCTGAAGTTTTGGCGAACCGCGGCAAAACAAGAACTCGGAACGTGGGATTAGGGATTCAACTTTAGAAGCGTCACGCCGTATCCGTCCAGCGTCACCGATATCTTATGCGCGGGCGTGATGTTCAGGGAGGCCGGGCCGCTCGTCGCGTTCGTCTTCCGGTCAATCGTTATCGACGTCGCGCCAGAGAACGTCCCCAAAGCGGAAACATCCACAATCACCGTTCGCGGATCTCCCGTGCCATTGTTGTCCGTGGATGCATGCACCGCTCGATCCACAACCATAACGACCACAGATCCATCGCTATTCTTTGTACCAAGAATCTCCGCGCTCGACGTCTCCGTCACCGCTAATTGCAAAATGTCAGGCCCAGGAAAACCCGGCGTCGAAGGAAACATTTGCCCCAACCAATAGTCCACCCAGAAGCTCAGATACGTGCTCCCGGTGCTCGAATCCACCTCGCCAGACTGCATATCCGCGCCATAGACCCAGTGATACAGCGCCTGATTGCCGGCTTTTCCAAGTTGTGAAAAAACGTAGGGCCGCCACGCCCCAAAAAAAGCGCTGGTCCCTCGTGGATCCAGCACGAACTTCTGCATCGGAATACAATTGCTCATTCCATTACCGTTGTCATAATCTGCGTTCACGTTATTTTCGGTAACCCAAATCGGCACGTTTTTCAGATCCGCCCGCGTTCCCAGCTCCTGATAGACATAGTTGATGTATTGGACGATCTGCGGCACGCGATCAAACAACGTGCTATCCACGTCTCGCTGGTTGCAGGTTGGATAGAAGTGTGTCGCGACGACATTCACCTGTGCATTCACGCCTCCACTGGCCGGAGGGGCGACGAACGGCGGCAGGTCCGCGGTTGGATCTGCCACGGAAAGTTCCATAGCGGAAATCTTGATCGTGCTGTCTACGTTGAGCATCGCCGGAACCAGCGTGTTGTAAAGCTGTATGTACTCGCTCGGGGTCATGCCGTTGATGTTGTATTCGTTATAGATGCCCCACCAGGTGATCTGGTGTTGCGGATAGCTAGGTGAAACGAAATTGTTCCCGCCCCAGGTGAAACCGCCCTTGTTATAGTACCTGACCAAGTTCGCGCTGTACTCGGCGAACGCCTGCAGGTTTGCGGTGCCAAAAACAAAGTGTCCGCTCGCCGGATCATTCAGAAAGGCGGGCGCCACCGCGATTTGAAACTCCGGGCTGTTATCCCCAACGGTCAATACCGGCTGCACAATCGCATCCAAGATGCTGAAGTCCCAGTCCGTCGCGGACCCAGTATTGGCCTTCATGGGCACGGCTTGGCTGAGCCCCTGCAGGCGAATGTGTTGCGGGCCCAGTTTGTTCAGTAGCGCCGGCTCGGTGGCTGTGTGATTTTGAAAGAACTGATAGTCCCCCTCCGACGGCTGGAATGACGTGGACATGAATTGTTCCAGTTTCCCGCCAACTCCCAAGGTCGTATCCACACTATTCCCAATGGATGCCACGATTGCAATCACCAAGACAAATGACTGGCTCGCGGTCTGAGTCCCATTCGTCACCACGACGCTTGCAGAGTACGTACCTGCCGGCGCCGTACTCCCGGCGACCAAAGAAAGCGTCCCGTGGAGTCCGCCAGCGGCGGGAGCAAATTGCGAAATGACGCCGCTCGGCAAATTGCTCGCCGCAACCGAGACCGAGCTTCCGGTGTTTGCGCCGCTGACGGTCACGTCGACAGTCCCCGGCGTTCCGTCCTGAGGCGCAACCACCGTGCTTGTAGAAAGCGACACCGAAAGCGGCCCGGGAGGCGTCCCCGGCCCACTACTGCTCGATCCGGCGCCACCGCAACCTGTCACAAGGACCGCAGCCGCCAGCACGGCCACAAGCGTCCCGCTGTCGAGAATCCGTAAAGGCTTCATGCCACACCCACCCACCTCGGACTCTTCCTAGTGGCCTTCATCAAAGGCCAGAGCCATCTTACCTCGTGCGTTGCTCTCGGAGAACCTTGGAGTTGAACGCGACAGCAGCGAACCGTCACAATCCCCATCGGTAGGGCATGACTGATGTCGGGTCGCTCCTAAACGTGTAGACAGCCGCCTGATTTACAATCAGACTGGACTCGTGGTGCTGCCGTCTGCATCGGATGACCGATTCGCACACACTGTGGACCTAAAATGAAGTCTATTTGCACTTTGATTCCCCTGCTTTGCTTCACCGCTGCGGGTATTGCGCAACAGAGTGATACCGGCCAGCCGAAACTGACGGTACGTTCCACCCTAGTTATGGCTCCGGTGTTGGTGACCACTAAGGAAGGACGTGTGGTCTTTGACCTCAAGGCTGACGACTTCCTTCTGACCGACAACGGCGTACCGCAACTTCTTACGCTAGAGCAGGACACTGATTCAGAGCCGCTGGCGTTGGCCATCGTGGTTGAGACGGGCGGCGCGGGGGCACGCCATCTCATTGACTACCGCGAACTGGACTCCATACTTGACGCGCTGATCGGCAACCTAGAGCACCGTGTTGCCGTCATCGGTTTCGACAGTATGCCGCACCTGATCGTGCCTTTCACGCCAAAAACAGACGAAGCTTCCAGTCGGCTCGCCACGCTTTCCGAAGGCGACCATGGCGCAGCCATTTTGGATGGGGTGGCATTCGCCGTCGCGCAGCTGCGGGCACAGCCCCCGCGCTTCCGGCGGGCGATTCTGATGCTCAGCGAAACCATTGACCAAGGGAGTAAAACAACCCTGGATGACGCTCTGCGCTTCACCAGCGATACGAATACGACTATATACAGCTTCGGTTTCTCGAGTACCCGCTCGGCGGTCTCCCACGAAGCATCAAAGTTTAGTAGCAAGAACCCCGGTCCCGAGCACGGCTGCTTCAGTCGTACCGGCGCCAATTCCGAGTACGAAGGTCACTACAGTAAGCAGGTGCTCGACTGCATCAGCCAGCTTGCTCCGCCCCTTCGGCTGGCCACCATGACGTTTCTGACCGCACGCAATGCGCTCCGCACGCAGACCGCTGAATCCATCGCACAACTCTCGGGAGGCGAGTTCTTTCGCTTCCACGATGCCAAGGATTTGAAGGCAGGCCTTATCGCACTCTCGAACGACGTAGCTAATTACTATGTACTTAGTTTCCGCCCGACGTCGCCTACGCCCGGCCTGCACGCGCTACAGGTGGTGACCAAGGATCACCCACAATTCGTGATGAGATCCCGACGCGAGTATTGGATCGACGATAACACGGAGCGCTAGGCACCGAGAGACCCAAGGTCGGGAATAGCCGATAGTAGCTCGGGTTGACCAGGTCGTTAGTGCCGTGGATGGGCGGGAAGTTCTGGCGGATGAGTCGCACATTCGTGAACGTCGCGCCGGCATCTGTAGAGTAAGGAAATTGAGCCGATCGTTGCGCCGGCCGTACCAGCAGATCGGAAAAAGTTGAGAGCGTCACCCGCTAGCATCTTGCGCTGCTCGTCGGAGAGTTTGTTGTAAGAGTCCTGAGGCGCCTTGAAATCTGCACGCACGGCAACCAACTGCTTTTTGGCCACATGAGCCTGGACGACGGCGGCACGGAACAGCCCGATTACCAGTACGGGAATTGCAACACGCAGTTTCATCCTACTCATCGTCGTCTCCTTATTGGCATTTTGTCGGTTCGCAGCGCGAAATTCGGCGCAATCAAGGGTTGAGGGGACAGGATTGAACAACATATTCCACCCGACGTTTCTCGACCCAACCCTGGATACCACGAACCCGGCGAACTTCGGCGTGGTGACCACGCAACTCATCCCGGCGAATCGCAATACGGGCTCCCGCTCCGATTCAATTCGGCTTGAGTGTGGAGTTCTAATTCGCGAAATCTCGCCGAGTGCAGTAAAGTTCGGCGCGCTCTACTTCGTGATCACCCATGATCGGCGAGGCATCCTGCAAGCACGTCCGGTCCGCTTGAAAATGACCCAAAATTACGCCTCGTTAGCTCAGCGGCTAGACAGGTGTTTCTCGTCGGTGAGCCGGATGCGGTTGGCATTGTCATAGTTGGACATGTCGGAGAGGATGACCTTATCGCCCACTTGTAAGCCGTCGAGGACCTCGACCGTGTTTACGGACGAGCGCCCAAGCTTCACCTCGAGGCGCACGGCTTCTTTGCCGTCATTAACAATCTTGAACAGAGAAACCGTGGAATTTGCTGTAGCGTGCACTGGGCGCCCGACGTAGAGAACGTTCTCAAGCTTTTCGATGTCAATGGTGGCATCGATTTCGAGACCTGCGCTGACTCCCTCGGGCACGGCATCCAGGGCAATGTCCACGCCTCGCGTGTCGTTTGACGGGGACGGGCTAATGCCGCTGACATGCCCGTTCGCGAGGGGGCCATTTCGTGTAGCGATTGCGGCGTTTTGGTTAGGCCGCACGTCGACCGTCAGAAAGGCCGGGAGGGTCACTCTGGCGACTAAGTTCGTGGAACCTTCTCCACGAACGAGCCTTCCCATGCCACGAACCTGCCGTAGCATCGGGCCTTTCTTGGTGGTGTCAACCCAAATGGTGGTTTGGTCTACGGTGGGTTCGTCGAGGTGTTGGAGTTTTGCAGAGTCACCGCTGATGCCGCCTTCGATTCCACCCGTTACTCCACCCAAAGGGCCACCAGAAGGGGCGCCGCGGCCTGAAGCTCCCGACCCCACGCCGCCGGAAACGCCTGGGGCGACGACCCCGCGCTGTGGAGGATATGGCCCGAAATGGGGCGCGGCTTTGAGAGGGAAACTCCATACGGCAAAAATTATGGCCAGGGCGATACCGCACGAACTTGCGGTCAACGAAGCAACGAGTCTTGTTCGGGACATTCGAACCTCCTTTAGCATGAGAGTGATGCGCTCGACGAGCTGACGCTCGGCGAGAAAAGGCGGCGCAGGAATGGTTGCGAGGGATCCGCGGGCATTCGCAAATTCAAGCAGGGCTTCGAGATAGGGCTTGCGCGCGTTAGTGAGTCGCAGGACGTCCAGATCAACGACTTGCTCGCGCGCGAGACGGATACGCGCGATGAGCCAGGCGATGCCGGGATGAAACCAGAGGACGGCACCGATGGTTTCCTCGGCCAAGTGATGCGCCCAATCGTGGCGTCGGACATGGAGCAATTCATGACAGGCAATCGCGGCTTGGGACTGCGCGTTCATGGCCAGGAACCGCTCGGGCAAGAGAATCACTGGCGCCGCGAGACCGAAAGTGACGGGCGAATCTACATCGGTGGAAAGGCGGAACTCGGCGCGGGCCCGCAACTGAGCGCGCATTTGTTCGAGAGCCGCGGCAGATTCAGCAGAAAGTGAGTTCGGCGAAGAAGCCCGGCGAAATTGGCGAAGTTTCAGGAGTCCCAGTGCGAGGATTACCATCCTAGCGCCGATTCCGCCCAGAATTGCGACGCCGAGAATCTCGGCGATGATTTGGAAGCTGGAGAAATGCCAGTGAGTAACTGCCGGATTGGTTGCTGAGATGGCACTGCTCCCCAGGCGAGGCGTGAAAGCAATCGAGTCACTGCTTTGCATCCGATGCCAGGGCTCGACAAATGGAAGCACGAGACTGAGGCCAAGAATTGCCCGCCAATACGCGAGTAGTACACGGGGCTGACGAATTTGGAAAAGGCCCGGGAGAAATCCGCCGGTGAGGGCCAGCAGCGCTACTTGGGCGCTCCAAAACAGGAGGTTCGAAAACCACAAAGGCATATTCATTGGCAACTCCGGCCCTCTTTGACCACATCACGGACGCTCATTTTATTTCTTCGATCATGCGCACAATTCCTTGCAAATCTTTTTCGCGGATGTGACGCGCTTTGACGAGATGGACGAGAAGCGGTTCAGCCGAGCCGTTGAAGACGCGATCGATGAACTCGCGGATCATACCGCCGATTACCTGGTTCTTCGGACGGGTAGGGCGGTAGAGGAAGGCGCGGTCCTGGCGGCGCTTCTTCAAATAGCCTTTGGTTTCGAGGATTTTCATCATCGTCATCACGGTCGTGTAAGCGATTTTGCGACGCTCCCGCAGGGCTTCATAAATATCGCGGACGGTGGCGCTCTCACGCTGCCAGACGAGCTTCATGATTTCGAGTTCCTGGGGGGTGAGCGTGATGTGCTTTGGTCTCATGGATGAGAGTTTTATAGTACTAAGTAATTCGTATGTCAAGCGCAAAAAACGTATGACTCCGCTGGGCTCCACCTCTCAGGAATCTGGAGACCACCTAAGGAGCCTGGTGACCAGGGTCGTGCGAGCCATTCTCGTTCAAGCACGACTGAACGGCCTCACTTCCGCGATTAGAGCAGGGCGAACTGCATCACGGTGGTGGAGAGTTGAGATATAACCAGGTCAAAAAAAATGACTACCGCTCGGCATTCGCCCAGCACAATTCACCGACCACGGCTTCGAGCTCAATGGCACAGTCTCATCAAGCTCCGCGGCCTCGATGTTGCGGTGGAGGTTGTGGCGCAGGATGCGGGCATCGCTACGCTGCGCGCGGCCGGGCATGGCCTGGCCGACGAAGGGCATCGTACGCACTTCGCACTATCCACCATCCCGTCATTTCCTCGATGCCTGCGAGGAAATGGGCCTTCTCGTCCTAAGAAGAGATTTCTGGCTGGCAGCACATCGGCAACGAATCCTGGAAGCTGATCTCTATCGACAACGTCGCCCGCATGATTCGCCGCGACTGGAATCATCCCAGCATCATATTCTTCCTGGTTCTCTTGCGAGGAGATTGGAGGGAATAGCCTGGTGGCGAAGTCCATCGCCCTAATCCAATAGACTAATTTGATCGACTAAGCGCTCTGTAGGCAGAATTTTCTTTAAACCAATTAGAACAATCACCGGATTGCGGGCTCTTTTGCTGGTTACTAGCCTGATAGTGACTTCTCAGGCCAAGCTTCGTGTACGAGACGCCACCGGGCCAGAGATGGCCCTGTGCGGAACTGGCCCAGTCGGACGTAGGCGTACAACCCGCCGAACCTTTAGTTTGAAGTCCGGGTCCTGAGTTAACGGAGCAATTCTTATGAACCAGCCAATGCGCTTTTGCGCTATTTTGACCAGGGTTCTTGTCGCCACCTTCTTGCTGTTCTCGGCCGCAAAACACACCGCGCAAGCCCGCGTCCCCACACCCCCGCCCACCTCCTGCTCGACAACTACGATGGACATGAAGCTGCTGGTGGTCAGCAATGGAAAAACGGAGTCGGATTATCCGGCGATCAAGCAGATCCTCGACTAT
>Ga0209234_1000656_pt1 | contig 12324 bp, 9 predicted proteins | sample GraSoi013_1_20cm_2_FD_185816 | JGI IMG/M metagenome (GOLD analysis project Ga0209234, IMG submission 185816) | Grasslands soil microbial communities from the Angelo Coastal Reserve, California, USA - Sample 08_20_2013_1_20cm (SPAdes) (version 2) | ecosystem: Environmental > Terrestrial > Soil >... | reverse complement strand
AATATGAAAACTCTCAGGCACGCGAACCAGCCCGTCGGTGATCTCCCGAAGTTTCTCAGTCGTGAGGCCGGTATCGACCTCATATTCGGGTTTGTAGCGACCATGCTGATACGGTGCCCAATAGTCCGGCAGTTTGCGCAGGTGCGGTATTTTTCTTAGCGCGCGGGCCTTGGTCTGCTCTTCTTCGTATTCTTTGCGGATTCCGTCAGCCATCAGGGACGCGTCGATGCCGGTGTGCTCGGCATAAATTTTCCAGAGCGGAGCATGATTCTTGATGCGCTCGTAGAGGAGCGGCTGAGTGATGGTCGGATCGTCGACTTCGCTGTGGCCATGGCGGCGGTAACCGATGATGTCCACGACGACGTCGCTGCCGAACGTCGCGCGATATTCCGCGGCGAGTTTTCCGATGCGCACGACGGCGTCCGGGTCTTCGGCGTTGACGTGGAAGATCGGCACGGACTGGCGCTTGGCAATATCGGAAGCGAAGCGCGAAGAATGCTCCTCGGCAGGTTTCGTCGTAAAGCCGATCAGGTTGTTCACGATGATGTGAATCGTGCCGCCGACGGTGTAGGTCTTCAGATCCGCGAGATTCAGCGTTTCCGCCCAGATGCCTTGACCCGCGAAGGCGGCATCGCCGTGCATCACGATGGGGACGACTTTATTCAGCATTTCCGGCGAACGGTCCACGTAGGGGCCGCGCAAACCGTAGCGGGTTTGCTTCGCGCGCACCCTGCCGACGGCGACCGGATCGACAGCTTCGAGATGGCTTGGATTCGAAACAAGATGAATGCCGATCTCTTTGCCGGCGCTGGTGACGTAGGTGCCCGTCGCGCCGACGTGGTATTTCACGTCGCCCGCGCCGAGGACGCTGCGAGGATCGACGTCTTCAAAGCCAGCAACCACTTCATGTGGTGTCTTGCACGCCGCGTGGACCATCACGTTCAGGCGCCCGCGGTGACTCATGGCCATGACGGATTCGAGCGCGCCGTGTTCGCCCGCGGTGTCCAGGATGGAATCAAGCAGCGGAATCAGCGCGGTGACGCCTTCCAGGGAAAATCGCTTGGTGCCAAGGTAGCGCGCCTGCAAAACCTGTTCGAAAAGATCGGCGCGAATCAGACGCTCGAGGATTTTGTGCCGATCGACTTCGCCGGCCAGGGCTTCGAGGCGCTCCGCGATCCAGCGTCGCCGTTGCGGTTCCAGCAAGTGCATGAAATCGGCGCCGACGGTTCCGCAGTAGATGCCGCGGGCTTCCTCGGCGGCTTCTCCGGTGAGCGCATCCAGTTCGGGTTGCTTCAGCGGTTCGAACAGGCCAAGGGGATCGAGCGTGGCTTCCAAATAGCCCCAGCGCCGGAAAGCGTCGAACACGCGTTCGCGATCTTCGTTGCTGACGCCTTTCGCGAGGCCGCCTGCCGTGGGTTTCTTGGCCGCCTTCGGCGTTTTTGCGGTGCTCTCTTCTTCCACAGTTGTACGATGTGCCATAAATCCAGCTCTATGAACCTTCTATTTTGCCACAGAACGAGAGAGGACGCTTTCTGGGGCCGCAACTCCTAGATTGCCGGCAACAGGGCACTACGGCTTGAAGGATCTGATTCCCGCGACGGCAGCGACGTCGAGGCTCTGGATCAGTGCGACCAGTAGATCGACGGTGCGGTCGAAGTCCCCGCGGTCGATAATGCCATTGTGCGCATGGGTGGAGCGTGCCGGCACAAGCAAGGTGGTGACCGGGACGCCGCTGCCATTCAGTTTGATGGCGCCAGCGTCATCTCCGAAGCCCCGGACGAAATCAAACTGCAGCGGGATGCGCTGATCGGCGGCGACGCGCTTTACGTAAGCAACCAGCTTGCGATTGGGGATTTCGCTGAAGGTGTAAAGCATCATACCGGGACCGCCGCCGAGCACTTCCTGGGCGGCCTCGGGGCCGGGGCCCGGAACATCATTGGGAATCCCAACCTCAAGACTGAAGCCAAGGTCGGGGTTGATGATGCGGGCCGACGTTGCAGCGCCCCGCATTTCGATACTGCCCTCTTCCTGAACGGTGCCAACGTAGAAAACCTGGTTTGGGTGCGGAGACTTTGCCAGCCGGCGCATCACTTCGAGCATAACGGCGCAGCCAACGCGGTCGTCCCAAGCCTTCGCGAGGTAGCGATTGTTGGCCAGAACCGCGAAGTCGGAGACGGGCGCGACGGGATCACCGGGCGAAATGCCAAGGGCGGCAACGTCAGCCGCGTTGCGCGCTCCGGTATCGAGAAAAAGTTCCTGCCGCTGCGCATGGCCCGGCGCGTCACGCGGCGCGATGTGCGCGTCCCAGATGTCGGTGACGGCAAGCACCGCTCCCTTGGAGCCGAGGATCACCCAGCGCTGGTCGGGCAACGCCGCGTCAAGCCAATAGCCGAGCATCTCCATGGAGATAAAGCCGTCCGGACGGATGTGCCGAACCATGCCGCCGAGTTCGTCCATGTGGGCATCGAGCATGATGCGCGGGCCAGCGTCTCCTTGTTGTGCGATGACCGAGCCGAGACCGTCGTAACTGATCTTGTCGGTGAACGCGCGCATGCCGTCGGTCACGATTTTGCGCACCGGTTCTTCATATCCCGGGGGACCAGGAGCTTCGGTGAGTTCTTTCAGGAGCTGCACAACGCGGTCCGTATTTTGCGCGGAGGATGGCGGCGTCTGAGCGTGGATTTGCCCCGGGAAGCAGAAAGACAGCAGCCATGCAAACATTCGCCTCATGATGGATTGGCTACCTCGCGGAAGATGATAAACGAATGAATGCAGCGGCGGTACGGCAAAATGCACGAAGATAATGTGTTCCGAGGTTTTCATGCACTGAAAACCAGCGCCTATTCCCCTTTTGCGATTCGCCAGTACAAAGAGGCTGCAGACCCATCCAGCAATGTGCTCCTACATCGCATCGCTGCGCACGGGGGCTCCTACAGGGAACCGACGGCGGATTCCAAGCGGCGCGCGATTTCGTCGGGGGACATGCCGGGCGGAAAAGCAACGGGCGCGCCAACGCGAACGGTAACTTCGCCGAAATGGGCAAGCCGGCGGTGTTCGCGCTTCATCTGCCAGACGCCGTCAAGTCGCATGGGAACCACCGGGATGCGCAGATTCTCTGTGAGCAGGCCGATGCCGGATTGAAACGGGGCCATCTCGCCGGTGCTGGTGTTGTTCACTTCGCCTTCGGGAAAGACGAGCACGCTGTAGCCGCGGTCGACAGATTCGCCGGCAAAGCGGAAGCTTTCGCGGAAGCCGGAAAACTGCGGCAACGGAAAAACGTTGAAGAGCAGGGTGGCGAGCGAGTAGCCCAGTTGATAGGCCCAGCGCCTGGCGAAGAACCAATCACGCGGCGGACGACGCATGTTTTCGAGCGGCTCGCCGCCCATGGCCGTGGCGAGGCGGTGGCGGTATCGCGGCGGCAACGCGGCGAGAATCAGACCGATGTCGGCGCGGCGCGTGATGTGGTTCGAAACGATGAGGACAGGTCCGCGCAAGCCGCGAAGATTCTCGCGGCCCACGATGCGCGGGTGGCCGAGGATTTGCGTGGCGGGCCAGACCAGCGCGTAATAGACCGCGAGCCGCAGCCAGCGAACGGGTTCGCGCTGCGTCCAGCGAGGATAGAGGTATTCCGTTTTCCGCGCATTGGGTTGCTGAAGAAGCCGCTCGACCTCAGCGGCCGTTTTTGCATTGCCGAAGGCCGTCTCGTTGAGTTCCACGTGGAACTTGGATTCCAGGGCGCTCATGAGCTCGACACGATCGAGGGACGACAGAGATTCCAGGGAATCAGCGGAAGCCATAGGAGCAACCGACTTCCCTGCGGTGAATTTGTGCAGCAAGTCACCGACCGGATTCGCGCCAGCGGCGGCAGCGGTCGGAGACGCCTTGTATTCTTTTTCCGCGGCCAGAAGTTGGCGGGCGCGAACGGCGATTTCGTGGATGCGCGGCTTTCCCGTAGAGGTGCGGGGAAAATCATGTTCGGGCCAGATCAGCCAGATACGGATTCGCTGATACTCCGCGAGTCCGCGGTTGGCGTAATAGATGGCATCCGTACATCCCTCGGAGGCCTGCAAGGCCGCACGGGCAGTGTGGTTATCCTCATTCGCAGGAAGCAAAACGGCACAAGGTTCAGCATTGCCGCCTTGTTCGATCGGAATCACGACGCTGTCGCGAATCCCCGGCTGCTCGTGCAATTGGGCTTCGAGGTCTTCGGGGTAGACGTTCAATCCGGCTGGCGTGACGATGACGTTTTTCTTTCGTCCGCGGAAGCGGAGGTTGCCTTTGGCATCGAGTTCGCCGAGATCGCCGGTGCGCAGCCAGCCTTGCTGATCTAGAGGATGGATAGCTCCTTGTTCCCAATAGCCAGTGGAAACATTTTCACCGCGGACAAGAATCTCGCCGTCTTCGGCAAGCTTGAATTCACGGCCCGGGAGAATCTTGCCGACGGAGCCCTCCGCCGCGCGAAACGGATGATTCAGACTGATCAAAGACGCGGTCTCGGTCATGCCATAGCCCTGAATGACGGCATAGCCAAGTCGTTTGAAAAATCCTTCGCTGAACGGCGCGAGGGCGGCACCACCGGAGATAAAAGCCCAGAACTTCAATCCGAACCATCGGTGAACCCGCCGGAACTTCCAGGCGCGGCGGAGAAAGGGCAGAGCTTCCGCCGCAAAGTACAAATTCCCAAACGGATTGCGGCGGCCCAGATATCCAAATTTTTGAAGCACGGCGTTGACCAGCGCATCGAGCATGCGTGGAACGGCGATCAAAGCTGTGGCGCGTTCTCGCTTGATGGTTCGGATGATTTCCGAGGGATTGCTGGAAGTCTCGAAAACGACCACGGCTCCAAGGAGCGTCGGAACGAACAATGCCATGAATTGGCCGAAGACATGGCTCACAGGAACGAGCGTGACGAAACGCAGTGGGTGAAACCAGCGTTCGTACTTACGATAGTCATTGATGCCGCGTTCGAGCGGCTCCAGGTTCGCCAGAAAATTACCGTGGGTTAGAACGACGCCGCGCGGCTCGGCGGTGGTACCGGAAGTGTAGAGGATTTCGGCGATGGTGCTGCGTGTGGATGCATGACCCGGATGCGGGCCGGCGTTTTGCGGAGGGACGGGGCTGTTCACGATGTCACTAAAATCGTTGATGATCATCGATGGCGGCAAACCAGGCAGCTCCGCTTGCTGACTATCACGCAAGATGAGCTTCACGTCGGCATCCTCAATCGCGCGCTGTACGGAATCGGGAGATGCGGCGGAGTCCATAGGCACCACTATGGCGCCTCGCAATAGAATCCCCCAAAAGCAAGCGACCCACTCGGCGGAGTTGGGACCCCAGAGAAGCACGCGATCACCTGGGACAACGCCCCGTCCGGCGAGCGCATGACTCCGGAAAAGGGCGGAGCTGTAAAGCTCTGTATACGTCAGCTTTTGACGACGGTAGCCGCGTCTTTGGATGACAGCAACGTCGTCACCGAAGCGGGCGAAGTCAGCGAAAAGACTCAGGAGATTCTTTCGGGGCATCAGCGCACCACTTTCTTTGCCTCGGATAGGGATCGATTCTACCCCGGAAGCCGTGGTGCGGCCTTCCGGGCCGGCCACAAAGCCCGTTTGCGCATGCAGAAGCGTCCCACACCGAAATGCACGTCCCGTGCCACGAAGGAACAGGTCGTTGCATCTGAGTGAAAGCAGCCGAGCGGAATACGTCCGTTCTCGGTTACAATGGGTACTTAAACCGTTGTCCAATTCTGGAGATAAGCAGGAAAGATGCCGGTACCGATTTCACAGATGTGGACGGTTGCAACGTACGTCCTCAAGCAAAAGCTGAGGGGGCGGAAGCGCTACCCGTTCGTGCTGATGCTGGAGCCGTTGTTCCGCTGCAATCTGGCATGCGCGGGATGCGGCAAAATCCAATATCCCGCACACATCTTAAAAGCGGAATTGAGCCTGGAAGAATGCTTCCAGGCTGTGGATGAGTGCGGCACGCCGATGGTTTCGATCCCCGGCGGTGAACCGCTGATGCACTCGGAAATCGACAAAATCGTCGAAGGGCTGGTGGCGCGGAAGAAGTACATTTATCTTTGCACCAACGCGCTGCTGTTGAAGGAAAAACTGCATCTCTTTAAGCCCAGCAAATACCTGACGTTCTCCGTGCACGTGGATGGGCAGAAAGAGCATCACGATTTTTCCGTTTGCCGCGAGGGTGGCTACGATTTGGCCACCGAAGGCATCAGGGAAGCGGTGAAGCAGGGCTTCCGCGTCACTACGAACACAACGTTATTCGACGGGGCCGATCCCAAGAGTGTCCGCGCATTTTTCGACGAAATGATGGAGCTTGGCGTCGAAGGCATGATGCTCTCCCCCGGCTATTCCTACGACAAGGCACCCGACCAAAAGCACTTCCTCGGGCGTGCTCGCACGCGGCGCTTGTTCCGGGCCATTTTGTCGAATCGCAAAGCGAGTTGGCAGTTCAATCAGTCGAAGTTGTTTCTGGAATTTCTGATGGGCAAGCGAACCTATGCTTGCACGCCTTGGGGCATGCCAACCTATAACGTCTTCGGCTGGCAGAAGCCCTGCTACCTGCTCCAGGACGGGTACGTGGACACGTTTCAGGAACTGCTCAACACCACCGAGTGGCAGAGCTACGGCACGGAATCCGGCAATCCGAAGTGCGCGAACTGCATGGTGCATAGCGGTTACGAAGCCTCGGCCGTGGATCATACCTTCAGCGGCCTGCGCGGGCTGTGGGCGACTGTGAAGGCAGAGTTGTCCACCAAATACAACGATTCGGATGCGCTGGCGATGCTGAATGAGCCGGTCAAGCCGGTACACTCTTACAATCCTCTCGTTCAGATCCAATCGGACAAGGGCCAACTTGAGGAGACGCGCGCGTGACGGGTCCACGTCATGCGGACCGGCCGAGCCACACGGAAGGATCTCCGCTGAACCCCGACACGCTGGAAGTAGCCCCCGGCACCGTTCATGAGAGCGTGCAAGGGTGGGTGCCCAAGCTGGCGACAGAAGAAGAATTGCGCATTGCGCTGGAAAAAGCCTTCGACTATCGCGGCGATGTGACACTAACTCTTAAGGATAATTCAAAAATCGAAGGTTATTTGTTCGATCGGGCTACCGGGTCCTCCCTTACGAACAGCTTTGTAAGAGTTCTGCCGAAAGATTCCAACCAAAAGTTGAAGATTGCCTACGCCGATATAGCGGCACTTGCTTTCACCGGGCGGGACACTGCCGCCGGAAAGAGCTGGGAGGCTTGGGTCGGCAAACATTGGGAAAAAAAGGTCTCAGGTGGAGGGGATTTAGGCCTGCAACCCGAATCCGTCGAGTAACCGGTTCCTGCCGCGCGACGAGTGACTTGCGGTATCAAGTTCTAGCTAACCATATTATTGTCAATGACTTAGATGCTTAGATATGAGTTCCGTCCCCGGTTCAGGACCGTGGACAGAAAGTTCCTTTTGTGGTATTCTGTACACAGCGCTTGTTGCTCTTGTGTTACCTTTTGAATCGCCGCAAGGACATTTTTTGCGGCCTCCGAAAACGGACCAAGAGACGCAACGCAATTCCAATATCGTCGACTCCGGCCCGGTCGGAGTTGCGCATGTGAGGCTGGCAAGTGAAGGAACAAGGAACAGTAAAGTGGTTTAACGCTTCGAAGGGCTTCGGATTTATCCAGCGCCAGACGGGAGAAGATGTTTTCGTGCACTTCTCCGCGATCGCGATGGAAGGATACAAGTCTCTCAACGAAGGCCAGGCAGTGGAGTTTGAAGTGAAGAAGGGCCCGAAGGGTCTACAGGCTGAGAACGTTACCAGCGTCTAGTCTCTGACAGGAGAGCCCCCCGACAGGTTCTGGGGGTTCTCCTCCAAGAGATTCGAATCGAGATTTATCAGCGTGAGCGGTCAAGGAGGACGTTGTGCAAGTGATGCAGGAAGGTCAGACCATCAAGCATGAGATGTACGGCCTGGGAATCGTGACTGCTTCCGACCAGGAACGCACCGCCGTAGATTTCGACGATCATGGTGCTAAGCTTTTCGTAACGAGCATCATGACAGCCGAATTGATCGGCGAAGCGCCCGCGACTCCGCCGAAGACCAAGCGCCGCCGCAAGGCCTCCACGGCAGCCAAGGCCGCCAAGAAAGCTGCTGCAGCCACAGCAGCCAGCCGCGCCTAAGTTTCTATACACCAGACAAGACATCTCTGCGCTAGAATCCGGCGCAGGGCTGCGTCTGTATGCATTTCTCGCCAAAGCCGTGACGATAAGGAAGGGTTCTGAAAGATGAGGCGCTTGGTCATCGTTCTCGGAGTCATCCTCCTGGTTCTCGGTGTGATTGGACTCGTCCACCCTAATTTCAACTATCACCAACAGGAAGAAGTGGCGAAACTCGGCCCCATCAAGGCTACCGTGGACGAAGAGAAAACCGCGCAAATCCCGGCAGCGGTCTCGATAACTCTGCTGGTAGCCGGCATAGGGCTTGTTGTACTCGGGCCGCGCATGAAGCCGTAGATTTTGCGATCAACGATCTCGATTGGTGCCCATGCGGTCCCTGCCGGGCCAAAGTAATGCAAGAGACGCGAACACCCCTCTGCTCTGCTTCTCGTACAGGCATCTGAACGTAAAGGCACCTGCCCGCTTTTTGGCGTTACTTAACTGCGGATTCCGCCTGGTCGAAGGCGTGGTAAGAGGAACGGACCAGAGGGCCGGCTTCGACGTGCTTGAAGCCCATGTCTTCGCCTAACACTTTGTATTCGGTGAATTCGTCAGGAGGAACGTAGCGAACGATGGGTAGATGATCGCGAGTGGGCTGCAGATACTGTCCGAGCGTGAGGATGTTCGTACCCTGCGCGGCGAGATCCTGCATGGTAGCGAGGACTTCGTCCTTTTCTTCTCCAAGGCCGAGCATCAGACCAGTTTTGGTCGGAACTTCCGGATGCGCTTCCTTGGAACGGCGGAGCAGTTCAAGGGAGCGCTCATACACTGCGCCCTTACGGACCTGCCGGTAGAGGCGCGGCACGGTTTCGGTGTTGTGGTTGAGAATATCCGGGCGCACAGCAAGCACCACGTCCAGCGCGTTCCAATCACCGCGAAAATCAGGAATGAGCACTTCGACTTTGCAGCCTGGAACGCGGCGGCGAATCTCTTCGATGGTGCGCGCAAAGACGTGCGCGCCGCCATCCGGCTGATCGTCGCGGTTGACCGAAGTCACCACCGCGTAGCGCAATCCCATTTTTGCCACAGCTTCTGCCACGCGAAACGGTTCTTCTTCATCCGGTGGCCCGACGGGCTTGCCAGAAGGCACGGCGCAGAATCCGCAAGCGCGCGTGCAGATGTCCCCCAGAATCATGAAGGTCGCGGTGCCGTGCTCCCAGCACTCGCCCATGTTGGGGCAGCGCGCGCTCTCGCAGACCGTGTGCAAATCGAGCGTGCGCATGATGCGCTTCACGTCCTGGTAGCGCTCGCCGCCAAAAAACTTGACGCGCAGCCAATCCGGCCGCGGATGCACGCCCGGCGAGGGCACCGGGATCGCCGGCAAATTGGAGATGATGTTGAACGGTGTGGCCATTTGGCTCGCTTGAATCCCCTATTTTACGCCCATCCGGGACGTCTTACAAATTGTCTGGGCGAAGCCGTCGTGCTTGGGAGCCCAAGACCTCCTTTCTGTCGTATACTCATGCCGCGCGAGAAGTATTATGAAGCTCTCTATCGCCGCCTTCTTACCCTTCTTCCTTGCAAACATCGCCTTTGCGCAGAAGCCTTCGCCTAACCCTCCCCTAGCAAGGCCTAAATCTGACGAATGCGCAATTTTGGGAATGGTAGTGAAACTTGCTGGAAGTGAGCCGGTGAAAACCGCGACAGTGCAGCTTCAGAGCCTGCAGGATCTTCGACACACTGTCTCAGTGGTTACAGACGTGGGTGGCCGGTTCGAATTGCAGGGCATTGACCCGGGGCGTTACCGGCTGAAGGTAAGCCGCACCGGTTTTGTGACAGAGGAGTATGGCCAGAAAACGCCAAATGACCCCGGAGCCGAGATTCGTCTCGCCCCAGGACAAGTCCTGCGCGAACTTTTGTTTCGATTGATACCGTGGGGCATCATTGCGGGAAGGATCCTGGATGACGAAGGTGAGCCGCTTCCTTGGGCGCAGGTCAGCGCCCTGCGCGAAATCTATTCCGGTGGAAAACGCAAGCTGTCGCCCGAGGCGCTTGTACCCACAAATGATCTTGGGGAGTATCGCCTTTTTGGTTTGAAGCCCGGCAGGTACTTCATCTGCGCCAAATACAAGCCGGGTTTACACGTCGTAGGCCGAGCAGAAGTACGAGAAGATGACAGCGACGACTCTCGGCCGGAATTGCTGCCAATCTATTACCCCAACAGTCCGGATCCAGCGAGGGCTTCGACGATCACGCTTAAAGCGGGAGAAGAAATCCCCGCTGTCGAAATCCTCTTGCGCCCGGTCACCACGTTTCGTGTCCGCGGCCGCGTGTACAACATGGTTTCGGGCAGGCGCTCAAATACCGGAGTCATCGTTCAGCTGGAGCAACGCAACAGCAACGTTGCTTGGGGTTCGCCTGACCATCAGTTAAATGTCGAAAACTCCGACGGCTCCTTTGAAATTGCCGGGGTGCTGCCTGGCTCCTACACCCTGAGCGCCTTTTGGTTTGAGGATGGGCGGCGATATCAGGCACGACAATCCATTGAGGTGGGCAACGCCAATGTAGAGGGCGTGAACCTCACAATCATGCCAGGGATAGCCGTTTCCGGAAGAATCGTTTGGGACGGGAAGCCTAGCTTGGACCGCGATGAGCTCCTTGTCAGTATTTCTCCGGCGGACTCGAGAATCTCTTTCAATGGGCCTGCCAGGGTGGTGGGAAGCTCCTTCGTATTAAGGGATGTTTTCGAAGGGACCTATCGGTTGGCGGTGAGTGGGCAATCGAAAGATTGTTACATTAAGTCTCTGCGTTACGGATCGAACGAGGCGCTCGAAAGCGGCTTCACCGTTGTCCGCGGCGCACAATCTTCCCTCGAGGTATCCATCAGCTCGCGGGGCGCTCGCGTTCAGGGAGCCGTCATGGACCAGGACAAACTTCCTGTCACAGGATTGTGGGTTGTTCTCGTGCCGGATGAAGCCCACCGGGATCAATCGCGTCTCTACCAGAAAGTCGCCACGGATCAATACGGACGCTATCTTCTGAGGGGGCTTGCGCCTGGCGACTACAAAATCTTCTGTTGGGGCGAAGTAGAAGATGGCGCATGGGAAGATCCTGATTTTCTGAGGACCTTCGAAAATCGTGGGCAGAAGATTTCTGTGGAAGATGCTGACGTGAAGACGGTAGATGTTGTCGCGATCAGAGCAAAAAGCTTCGCATGATGCAGACTCTCGCTTCTGAGGAGACGAGGTTTACAGCGGCTGTCGCGAAGATCGGATGAAATCGCGCAGAACAGTAACGTTCGGTCCGTAAGCCCCGATGCGCCCGGCGTCCACTGGCAGGCCAAGACGCTCCGCGAGGTCGAGGTCCACGCCTGCGTCGTCAAGCTCAGACAAGCTAAAACCCTGCGCGGGCAGCACACGATTCAAGCCAGTCGGATAGACCGGCCGCGGCGGGCGATGACGCCGCCACGGGCGGCGCGCCAGCTCGTAAAATTGTTCCCAATCGCGTTTGTGCCAGGTCGTCATTTCATGCTTGACCGCTAAACGGTCAACCTATTCGCTAATGCGTCCGCCTCAATCTTTTCGATGCACGGCCGGACTATAAGGTTCACCAGTCTCCTGCCGCACATCCCTTTCTCAGGGAACAACTTCGATGCTTACCGGTCTATTCATATACTCCATAAACGGGCCGGCAACCCATTTTCCTTGCCTGTTGTTTCAAACACGTTACGGGACGAATTGTTTCGCGAGACGGGCCAGGGAAGGCGGAGCGAGGAGCGTCTTCATCATGAGCCACACTCCAGTTGCGTTCCTGCTGACGAACCACAAAGCCCGTTACATGCCGCGGGAAACGACACACATTCGCCTTTATTGACCAGCGCGATGCCCGTTCGCGAAGTCTTGTCCGCGGGCAGCAAATATTCGCAGGCTACCTTTCAACCGGGTTAGACGAGTTGAACCGGCGGAGGTGAGAGCCGCAACGATGAATGATTGACGCAGAGATACCACTGAGGATTCTCTGAGAGGGATTGAGGCGCCCTGACCGGAGCTGGGGCGCTACGCTTTCAGACTCGGAGCTCTTCTTACCAGCGATTTCCACGGTCGCCGCGATCGCCGCCGCGCCCGCCACCGCCACCGTGGCCGCCACGCCCACCGCCGCCGCCACCACCG